>Ga0136846_1214191_pt1 | contig 21270 bp, 21 predicted proteins | sample HopSoiMetagenom2_FD_96841 | JGI IMG/M metagenome (GOLD analysis project Ga0136846, IMG submission 96841) | Grasslands soil microbial communities from Hopland, California, USA - 2 Assembly 2016 (version 4) | ecosystem: Environmental > Terrestrial > Soil > Grasslands | place: USA: Hopland... | reverse complement strand
CGCCTCCACACACCCGTCCCACGCTCCCGCTGCCCCACATCTTAAACTAACTATCCAAAAAGGAACGTTGCACTAGGCGGCACGGGCAAGCTAGCCGACGCGGGGCGGGCTAGGCGGCACCAGGGTCGTCCCGGCGCAGGCCTTCCTCGGCGTATTCGGCCAGCAGGTCGCTGACGGACAGGCTGCGCTGCTCGGCCCGGGCCGCGAGCCGCTCGGCCAGGACGGTCGGCAGGACCACGGTGCGGCGCACGCAGTCATCGCTTTCCCACGCCTCATCAGGCACTTAGGTCACTTACTTTCTTTTCTGGCCAATGCGACCCGGACAGTACATACCGGCGCAAGATGCGGTCACTGAGCAGGCCGAGGCAGCTCAGGTTCGGGAATCCCGGTCCCTGGGCCAGTCCGGCCAGGACCGGGAGGTGCAGCGGCGGGTTCAGGCCGGCCACCGACAGGTCCACGTCGATCCGCCGCTCGAGCCCGGTCCCGGCCTCGGCCTGGCCGAGCCGGCGGCGCGCCTGCTCTCCGAGCAGCGTCTCGAACCAGCGGCCATGGAAGCCGACGGCCACGACGACCATGTCGTAGGCGACGCGTTCGCGCTCGTGACCGTACTCGATGGTGACGACGACCTGCTGGTCGCCCGCGTCGATCTCGACCGCCCGGCCGGCCAGCGTGCGGAAGCCGCGCGAGGCGTTGAGAACGGCCTCGGCCTGCTGCGAGAACACGCCCCGGTCGGTGCGCGCGAGGAATTCGCGCCGGTGCGCCTCGGCCAGTGCGGGCCAGTCCCCCGGGTCGGAGTACCAGCGGTTCTCCTCGTGGCTCTCGCCTCGTGAGTAGAGGACGCCGAGGCTGGTCAGGACGTCGATGACCGACCGCCGGTGCGCCGTGTCCAGCAGGTTGACCACCACCGCGGCCGCTGTCTCGCCGCTGCCGATGACGCAGGTGTTCATCGCCATGCGGCCCTCGTGCGCGGGCGCCGCCAGCCAGTAGCTCCGCCCGTCGAGGACCCGCGGATGCTGATGCGGCTGGCCGTGGACGCGGATCGGCGGCCCCGGCCCGGTGACCACCACGCCGTCGGCCCAGATCGGCGGCCCCGGATCCACCGTCAGCCGCCACCGCTCGCCGTCGGCCTCCATCTCGGTTACCTCGGCCGTGACGACCTCGGCCCCGGCCCGGGCCGCGACGTCCCGCAGGTAGTAACTCCACTGCCGGTGAGTCGGCCGCAAGCGGCCGCGGTCCACCCAGTCGGCATAGGCACCCCGGGCGATCAGGTGCCGCTGGAAGCTGTATTCCGCCATCGCCGCGGTGACCGCGGCTGACTGCGGGCCCCAGCTGGCGGGGTAGGGGTAGCCGATGTCCTTCTCCGGCGGCGTGCCCAGCGGCAGCAGGCCGCTGGTGTAACCCTGATGGCCGGTCCAGTTCCCGGCGACCGGACCCGGCTCGATGAGGATCACCCGGGGAGCGGGAAGACCCGCAGCGGCGAGCGCGCGGGCCTTGGCCGCGATCGCGATTCCCTTCGGCCCCGCGCCCAGGACGGCCAGCGTCGACATGACCGCGAGAATAGCCGCGACCGCGCACGCCGGCGGTAGCGTTCGCCGCTAGCGTGGCTCAGCGAGAGCGGGGATGGACTGGATACTGTGTCGGCGCAGATGCGGTCCGCACGATCAGGCCGATGACCAGGCCGGCTAGGAAGCCAAAGACATGGGCCAGGTAAGCCACGTCGCCCCCGCCGGAGGCGGCATACCCGGCCGAGTACAGCCACTGCAGCACGAACCACGAGCCCAGCACCAGCCAGGCGGGGATGCGCACCGGGATGAAGAAGAAAAACGGCACCAGCGACCAGACCTTGGCCCGCGGGTAGATCGCCAGGTAGGCGCCGAGCACGCCGGCGATGGCACCGGAGGCTCCGATCAGGGGCTGCACCGAGGCATGGTTGGCGAAGGCGAACCCGTACGCGGCGACGTAGCCGCAGAACAGGTAGAAGAACAAGTACGGGACCTTGCGGAACCGGTCCTCGATGTTGTTGCCGAAGACGATCAGGAACAGCATGTTGCCGAGCAGGTGCAGCCAGCCCGCGTGCAGGAACATGGCGAACAGCACGGACAGGGCCGGCTCCTTGTGGTACGCCGGCTGGCTCACGTAGCAGGTGTCCGCCCCGGGACCAGGCTGACCGGTCGCGACCCGGGCAAGCTGGTGGTTCGTGGTCAGCTCGCGCGGGATCGCCGCGTAATGGTCGTAGAACGCCGTCTGGCTGCACAGCTGCGCCTGGGCGGACGGGCCGGTGACCGAGTCGCGTGACGCCGGGGTGAGCAGGAGCACGATGACGTTGGCCGCGACCAGGGCGTAGGTGACCCACGGGGTCCGGCGCAGCGGGTTGAGGTCGTGGACCGGCAGCACCACATGCCTAGCCTGCCACGAAAGGCAGAGCGGCCGTTAGCCTGACGGCAGGTCGGCGAGGAAAAAAGTGCGGGATTCCTGGTAGGGGTAACCGGCCTGGGCGAAGGTGGCGGCGGTGGCGCGCACGGCGACGCGGTCACCACGGGCGAGGGCCTCGGCGCGCTGGCTGAGGGCGAGAGCGACCGGGTTGCGGCTGGCGGCATCGCGAGCCGCGGCAAGGTGGTCGTCCGCACTGGGATCCCGGGCCAGCACGGCGGCTTCGGCCCGCAGCGCGGCCGTCCACTGGCGCCACAGCTGGCGGCTCCACGAATTCCTGCTGTCGTCGGCGCCGGAGAGCAGGCTCATGGCCTCATGTGGCTGCCCGCGGTCGAGGAACACGATCGCCTCGAACACCTCCCCGCAGCCGGAACCGGGTACCGCCTGCTCCTCGTCGACGCCGCGGATGGCGGCCAGGATGGCCAGCCAGGCGATCCTGAACGGGTCGTCGCCACGCAGTCCGTGCACGAGCGCGGCCGCGGCCGGGGCCAGGCTGCGTCCGGGGGCCACCGGGCGTCCCGCGCGCTCCCAGCCACGCTGCCACTGCTCGCCGAGCGCGGTGACCCGCTCCCACTGGCCGGCCAGCGCGGCGGGCGCGAGCAGGTCCTCGCCGCCCAGATCACGTTCTTCTCGCAGGAACGGCAGGCTGTAGTGCCGCTCGGCGAGGTCGAGACTGCGGCGGAGGTGCCCCGCGGCGACGCCGGTGAATATCGCGGTGTGCAAGGCGTCCTTCAGCTCCAGGGCCGTGCGTGGGTCGCGTGCCAGCAGCGGTAGCGTGCTGATGCGCTCGTCCGCGATCTCGGCGGCCGCCGAGATGTCACCCTGGGTCATCAGCCCGGCCGTCGCCGCGTCGAGCGCCGCGCTGATCAGCAGCGGGTCACCGGACTGGCGGGCCAGGCGCACCGCGCGCCCGGCGGCCTCGGCCGCCTGCGTGCCGGACAGGCTGGCGACCTGGGCCTCGGCGGAGCCGACCGCAGCGGCCGCGCGCGGGTCGCCGCCGGCGTATCGCCGCGCCTCGGCGAGCAGCAGGCCGACGGTACCGGCGGCGGGCGGGCCGGCGAACATGCCGGCGAACCGGTCGATGTGCTCGGCGCTACGGGCGAACGCGACCGAGGCCGCCGCGCCGTCGCCGGCCTGGAGGAAGGCGGCGGCGGCCGCCCGGTCGAGCCGCAGCGCCTCGGCGCCGACGGTCCTGATCTTGGCGGTGGCCGCCGCGCACTCCAGCGCGTCAGCGGCGGCCTCAGGGCCGGTGGCGAGGGCCGCGGCCTGCTCGTAGCGCTGCTGCGCCTCCCGGAGCCTGCCGCGGGCGAACAGCAGGCCGGAGAACGTCGCCGCCAGCTGGAAAGGGTCGCTGTGCGGGCCCGGAAGCCCGGCGCCCCAGCCGAGCGCGGCGCGGCACTCGTCGGCGGCGGCGTCGAACGCCTGCGGCCATCCCGGCGCGGCCGGGTCGGCGGCGTCCAGCCCGGCGGCCGTGCCGAGGCACCAGGCCAGGTGCCGGGGCCGCGCCTGGTCGTCGGCGGCGTCGAGCCGGGTCATGGCGAACTGGCGTACCGGTTCCAGCGCATGGTAGCTGGTCCCTTCCGCTCCGGTGACGAGCACCAGCAGGCTGTGCTCGGTCAGCCGGCCCAGTGCCGTGGTCACCTGGACTGGCTCCAGCGGGCTGAAGCCCGCCACCTGGGCTGCCGCGGCCGGGCTGAACGGCGCGGCGAAGACGGACACCCGGCGCAGGACCGCCTGCTCGCGCGGATCCAGCAGCCGGTAACTCCAGTCCAGCGTGTCGTGCAAAGACCGGTGCCGGGGCTGCTGCCGGGAGCCGCCGACCAGCAGGCTCAGCTGATCGGACAGGCCGGCCTCGAGACCGTCCAGGCCCAGGCCCGGCAGCCTGGCCGCGGCGAGCTCGATCGCCAGTGGCAGGCCCCCGAGCGCCCGGCAGATCCCGGCGGCCCGCCGTCGCGCCGTTCCATCCGCGAGCGGGGCGCCTGCCGCCGCCGCCCGCTCGGCGAACAGCGCGGTCGCGTCCCCGCCTTCCTCGCCAGGCGGCGGCAGCGAGAGCCCGGGTACCGTGTACACCGCCTCGTGCGGCACCACGAGACGGATCCGGCTGGTCAGCAGCACGGCCAGGTTCGGGCAGGCGGACAGCAGCCACTCGGTGAGCACCGCGACCGCGTTCACCAGGTGCTCACAGTTGTCGAGCACCAGCAGCGCCCGCTGCTCCCCCACGGCGGCGGCCAGCACGTCCTGGGCCGGCCGGGACGAGGAATCGCCCAGGCCGGTGACCGCCAGGACTACCCCGGGCAGCTGCGCCGGGTCGGTGACGGGCACCAGGTCGACGTACCAGGTGCCGTCGGCGAACCGGCTGGCCTCGGCCGCCGTGACGGCCAGCGCCAGCCTGGTCTTGCCGATTCCGCCCGGGCCGACGGCCGACACCAGCCGGGACCGGTCCAATGCGGCGGCCAGCGCCGCGCGTTCACCGTCCCGGCCGACGAACGAGGTCAGCGGCGACGGCAGCCGCGCCGGAGCAGGCGACGTGGCGCCGAGGCCGGCCGCCCGGTAGCTCACCGCCAGCCGGACCAGCTCGCGGTGGCCGGCGACGCCTAGCTTGCGGCGCAGGGATGCGACGTGGCTTTCCACGGTCCGCACCGAGATGAACAGGCGGCCGGCGATCTCGGCGTGGCTGAGGTGCTCGCCGAGCAAGGCGAGCACCTCGGCTTCGCGGCCGGATACCCCGGCGCCGGCCAGGGCCGATGCGCTGCTCACGGTTTCCAGTCTGCCGCAAATCCGTAGTTCTCCCAGGCCGATCCGGGGCTACTACGGATGCCGCAGCGCCGCCGTCGCCCGCAGGCTGAAGCAGGTCAGATGATACGCCGCGACGGCAAGGAGACAGCTATGGGAACCGCAGAGGTTCAAGGCAAGCTGTGGGGCAGGGACCCGCAGGCATGGGCGAGGTACCAGGAGGCGCAGATGCGGCCCCTCTACGACGCGGCGTTCGGCGCGCTCAAGCCGCTGGCCGGGCGGGCGCTGCTGGACGCCGGGTGCGGCGCCGGCCTGGCGGTGCGGCTGGCTGCCGACTGCGGTGCGGTCGTGTCCGGCCTGGACGCGTGCGTGCCGCTGCTCGAGGTGGCCCGCAGCCGCACCCCGGACGCCGACCTGCGGGCCGGCGAGATCCAGGCGCTGCCTTATGGCGACGCCAGCTTCGACGTCGTCACCGCGTTCAACTCGATCCAGTACGCCGCCGACCCGGCCGCGGCCGTGGGCCAGCTGGCCCTGGTCTGCCACCCGGGCGGGACGGTCGCCATCGGCGTGTGGGGTGATCCCGCCCGCTGCGAGACCGAGGCGCTTTTCGCCCGGCTGCGCTCGCTCGCCCCGCCTCCGCCGGGCACGCCCGCGCCGCTGGGGATCAGCGACGCCGGCGTGGTGGAGAGCCTACTGGAGAAGGCGGGCCTCGCCGTCACCGGTGGTGAGGAGGTTCCGGCCAGCTTCAGTTACGCCGATCACGAGCAGGCCTGGACGGCGCACGTCTCGGCCGGGCCGCTGCAGAAGGTCATCGAGATCGCCGGCGCCGACGCCGTCCGCCAGGTCATGCACGACGTGCTCGAGGCGGACCGCAAGCCCGACGGCCAGCTGCGCCAAGACAACGTGTTCCGCTACGTCCTGGCCGTCAAGTAGAGGCGGCCTGATTCCGCATGACCCGGCCCAGGCTGGCCAGGATCATCCCCAGGCTGGCCTCGGCCGCGTCGACCACGCCGAGGAATCCCGCGAAACCGTGGATCAGCCCGGGACCGGGCACGTACTCGGCCGGCACCCCGGCGTCCTTCAGCCGGGCGGCATAGGCCGCGCCCTCGTCGCGCAGCGGATCGAATTCGGCGGTGGCCACGATGGCGGGCGCCACCCCGGCGACGTCGGCGCGGGTCAGGTCGGCGCTGGCGCCGGTCCCGCTGGCCGCGCCGTCTGGCAGGTACTGCTGGTAGAACCAGGCCATGTCGTCCCGGGTCAGGAAGTAGCCTTCGCCGTTCTCGGCGATGGAAGCGCTGGTCATGGCGGGATCGGTCGCCGGGTACAGGAGAAGCTGAGCGGCCAGCGGGATCTTCTGGTCCCGTGCCCTGATCGCCAGTCCGGCCGCCAGGGACGCCCCGGCCGAGTCACCGGCCACGCCGACCGGGCGGCCCGGATCCTGGGCCAGCAGCCAGCGCAGTACCTCCTCGGCGTCGTCCAGGCCGGCCGGGAACGGATGCTCGGGCGCGAGCCGGTAGTCCACTGACACCACGCGCGCGCCGGTCTCGTTCGCCACCCGGCGGCACAGCGGGTCGTGGGTCTCCACGTTGCCGACCACCCAGCCGCCGCCGTGCAGGTAGATCAGCGTGAAGCCGCCGGCCGAGGCCGGCTCGAAGACCCGTACCGGCACGCCGCCCGGTGATTGAAGGTCCGTGACCGAGGCCACCTGCTCGGGCACGAATCCGGGGCCGCGGCGGCTCAGCGACAAGGTCAGGTAGTGCGCCCGGGTCTGCGCCGCGTCCCCGCGGGTCAGCGGCAGCAGCCCGGAGCTGTCCAGGGTGTCGAGAATGGCGCGGAACTGCGGGTCCAGCGGCATGCGGTGCCTCCCAGCAGGCGTGACGGACGGCGAGCATGAGCACCCCCGCCTTCATGGTCATTGATACGGCAATTTACAGGGGTGAGGGCGCGGTTCATTTCCGTATACGCTTCCGCTATGTCCGACGAATGGCGGGTAAGCGTGACCCCCGGGGGACGCACCGGCGGGCCGAAGAAAATCGTCGAAGGGCTGCGTATCCGCCTTGGCGAAGACATCAAGGTCTCCGCTGACCGGGGACGCATTCTCCTGTACGCCGGGACCGAGAAGGGCGCCGGGGAGGCCGACCAGGTGGCGCGGGACGTGCTGGCCCAGCAGGGCCTGACCGCGGAATCCGTGCTCGAGTACTGGGATCCGGACGGCCACAAATGGCGCGACCCGCGGGTCGAGGTACCCGAAGACGACCAGTCGCCGGGCCAGCGGTCCGGTGGGGCCAAGCTGGTCGACGGCATCCTCCAGATCATGAGCGAAGCCCCTCCGTTCTAAGGTGCCGGGGTCGCCTTCATACTTGGGGGATGTTCGACAAGAAGGCCCCGGCCGAAGCGCTGATCCTGGACGACGAGGGTGCCGGGAACGTCACCGACACCGACTTCCACGGCGTGGACTGGGACCACCACAAGTACATCGTGGAGGTCCGGCCGGCCGACAGCGAGCCGTTCCGGGTCGAGACCAAGGCCAAGGGTGCCGATCTTCCACAAGCCCCGGCCCGGGGACGTGGTCAAGGTCAGCTACGACCCGAAGAGCCACAAGACCGAGATCCACATCGAGGGCGACCCGCGGTACGACCCGAAGCTCATCCGCGCGAACAGCAAGCAGGAGCGCGCGGCCCAGAAGGAGGCACTGCTGAACGGAGCGCCGGTTCCCGCCGCTTCGAACGTGGTGCATCACATCGTCGACGACGAGCCCCGGTGGAATGTGCCCGCGACCTGCCCCGAGTGCGGTGCCCGCGTGGACCAGTCCACCGCGGCGTTCGCCGCGCACCCCGTATGCACGTACTGCGCGAAGCCGTTGCCATGCGAGCCCGTGTCCAGTGAGGACTACTAGAACAACCTGGGAGTGCGGTGCTGCCTGCCAGCGCACTGCCGCAGGATGCACTGGCAAGCGGCATCAGCAATCGCGCACTGCGAGGACCGAACACGATCCTGGTCCGCTTGCGCCCGGGAGCAGATGACGCCGCTGCCCTCCGGCGGCTTGAGGCGATCGGCGGACGGCTCTCCGGGATCCGGTCGGTGCAGGGCATCCAGGTGCTGTCCGTCCAGCGGCCAGCCGAGATCGTCAACTACCGGACGATGGGCGCCGCGCCGCTCGTTCTCGCCGGGATGCTCACAGCCGCGGCGGTCGTGGCGCTCGGCTTGACCCTCGCGGCTTCGGTCCGGCGCCGGTCGCGCGATTATGCGCTGCTGAAGACGCTGGGATTGGTCCGCAGTCAGCTGATCGCCGTGGTGATCTGGCAGGCATCAATACCCGTCGCGATCGGGACAGCGGCCGGGATCCCGCTCGGAATCGCGGCCGGCCGGTTCCTGTGGACCAGGTTCGCCCGCGAGCCCTATGTCGTGCCCCAGCCAGCCATCTCGATGGTGACAGTAGCTGTCGTCGCTATAGCCGTGCTGGCCCTGGCCATCCTGACCGCCATCGTGCCTGGCTGGCGGGCAGCTCAGACACCTATTGCCACCGTGCTCCGGGCGGAGTGAGGCCGACCATCCCGTGTCGTACTCTCAGAGCGTCGGCCTGAAGCAGGCCTTCGAGGCCGGCCCAGGTGACAGGTCAGCGTGGGGCCCCCCGAAGCCACAGCGCCCGCGCGCCCGGCGCGAACGAGCAATCCACCGCCAACACCACGTGCGACTCTGCGGTAATCACGTGGCACCACGGCATCCATCCGGCCGGTGAGCCCCGATGCCGGCCTCGTCAGGCTGCTGTCACCTGCGGCAGGCGCCGCAGTGGAAGGTGCGGAAGGTAAGGCGTGCTCCAGGCCGGCGCCACCGAGAATCATGGACGGGCTCTTATCTCCCGCCCCCACCTTGACGCCTGCGAACGCCGGTATGGTTACGCAGTCTCACGAAACTGGCTCAGTCCGATCGTCAGCCCTTGCCGGGGTTGAAGATGGCGCGGGGGTCGAGGGCGTGGCGGACGGCGCCCTGCAGGGTGAGCGAGCCGGGGTCGAGCTCGCGGCGCATGCCGTCGCGCTTCAGGATCCCGACGCCGTGCTCGCCGGTCACGGTGCCGCCGAGGGCGATGGCCGCGTCCAGGAACTCCTCGAACGCCGCCTGGGCGGCCTCCCGGGCCACCTCGTCGCCGGGTGGGGTGATCAGGCACGGATGCAGGTTCCCGTCGCCGGCGTGCGCGACCGTGGCGGTCCGCACGCCGTGCCGGGCGGCGATCTCGCTGATCTGCTCGAGCATCGCGGGCACCTGGGAGCGGGGCACGCAGACGTCCTCGGTGAGCACCGGGCCCAGCCGCTCGAGTGCCGGGTAGGCCAGCCGCCGGGCGTCGAACAGGGCCTCGGCCTCGGTGTCGTCGGTGGACTGCTCGGCCCACAGGGCCCCGGCCTCGGTCATGGCGGCGGCGATCGCGGTGGCCTCGGCGGCGCCCGCGTCCCCTGGGGCGTCCACCCGGGCCAGCAGCAGCGCGGCCGCGTCCGCGTCGAGGCCCATGTGCTTCCACTCCTCCACCGCTTCCAGGCAGGCCCGGTCCAGGAGTTCCAGGACGGCCGGGGTCAGCCCGCGCCGGGTGATCTGGGCCACGGCCTGGCCCGAGGAGACCAGGGTGGGGAAGGCCCCGACGACGGTGCGCGGGGTCCCGGCCGGGGCGGGCCGCAGCCGCAGCGTCACCTCGGTCACCACCCCCAGGGTGCCCTCCGAGCCGACGAACAGGCCCACCAGGTCGAGCCCGGCGACGCCCTTGGTGGTGCGGCGTCCCAGCCGGACGGCTTCGCCGTAGGCGACCGGTCCGCCGACGACGGCGCGCAGGCCCAGGACGTAGTCGCGGGTGACGCCGTACTTGAGGCAGCACAGACCGCCCGCGTTGGTGGCCACGTTGCCGCCGATCGTGGACCAGGGCGCGCTGGCCGGGTCCGGCGGGTACCACAGTCCGTGCTCGGCCACGGCGGCCTTGACGTCGTTGTTGACGGCGCCCGGCTGCACTACGCACAGCAGGTTGCCGGCGTCGATCTCGAGCACCTGATTCATCCGGGACAAGTCAAGGACGACGCAGCCGCTGACCGCGTTGGCCCCGCCGGACAGCCCGGTGCCCGCGCCGCGCGGCACGACCGGCACGCCGAGCTCGGCGCAGGTGCGGACGACGTGCTGGACCTCGGCCTCGGTGCGGGCGCGCACGCCGACCGCGGCCGCCTCGGCCGGCGCCCACTCGGCCTCGTCGTGTGACATGGGCGCGAGCACGTCCGGGTCGAGCATCAGGCGGTCCCCCGGCAGGCCGCGGCCCAGTGCCTCGACCAGGGCGGAAGTGGCAGTGGTCATGACTGGGCCTCCGCGATCAGTTCGGCCGGTTCGGCGCCGGACGGATGCGTCTCGACGAAGAGCTGGCCGCCGGGCACCTCCACGGCGATGACCTCATGGCCAGCCGGGTGCTCTGATGTCATGAGACGACCCTAGGCTTCTCGTCATGACGACACCACCGCCGGCCTGGTTCTCCGCCGCCCTGGCGACGGCGCCCGAGGAGCTGGCGACCGAGTGCGAGGGGACCTCCATCGCCTACCGGGCATGGGGAGATCCGGCCGCCAGGAACATCGTGCTCGTCCACGGCGGCGCCGCTCATTCCCGGTGGTGGGACCACATCGCCCCGCTGCTGGCGCGCGGCTGGCGGGTGGTCGCGATGGACCTGTCCGGTCACGGCGACAGCGGCCGGCGGGAGCGCTACAGCCTCGATGTCTGGGCCCGCGAGGTCCTCGCCGTGGTGGGCGACGCCGGGACGGCCGCCTCGACCGTCGTCATCGGGCACAGCATGGGCGGCCTGGTCACGCTGCGGCTGGCGACCCTGGCCGGGTCTGAGATCGCCGGGGCCGTCGCCGTCGACTCGCCGATCAGGGACATGGCCCCCGAGGACCGGGCGGCCCGCCAGCACCGCGCCTTCGGCCCGCTGCGCGTCTACCCGACCCGCGAGGCGGCCATCGCCCGGTTCCGCCCCATCCCCGACCAGCCAGTGCTGGCCTGGGTGGCCGGGCATGTGGCCGCGACCTCGATCCGCCCGGTCGACGGCGGCTGGACCTGGAAGTTCGACCCGCAGGTGTTCGCCCGCGACACTCTCACCCCTGAGCTGCTGACCAGGCTGGACTGCCGGGTGGCGCTGTTCCGGGCCGAACACGGCCTGGTCACGCCGCAGCAGGGCGAGGCCATCTACGACCTGCTCGGCCGGGTCGCCCCGCTGATCGAAATCCCGGTCGCGGGCCACCACATCATGCTCGACGAGCCGGTCGCGCTGGCCGCGGCCCTGCGCACGCTGCTCGCCGACTGGGATCACTCGATTCCGCACCGTTAGCCGAAGCGCTGGGGAAGGAGGCGGGGAGCGGGCGGATGAGGACGCACCAGGCCCGTTCGGGATCATGATCTTGATTTTTTGGCTGGTCAGGATGTGACGCGGGTCTCCAGCAGGTGGTCCAGGGCGGCGGCAGCGTCCAGCGGGTGGGTGATCGCGGCCCAGCGGGCGCCGGCCAGGGCGGCCAGGTGGGCGGCCTGCTCGTGGTCGTCGCCGGGCGCCAGGATGATCAGCTCGTCCAGGGACCGGGCGGCCGGCAGCGTGTCGTCCTCGTCGGTGCTGCGGCAGTCCGACAGCAAGATGACCACCCGGCGCCGGGCCCGGGCGAGCGCCAGCTGCTCCCCCGCGGCCTTGAGCGCGTCGCCCAGCCTGGTCACGCCGTGCCCGCGCAGCCGGAGCAGCCGCTCGGCCACGGTGGCGGCCTCGGTGTCGCTGACCAGGGGGCGGATCACCTCGACGGTGCCGGCGAAGGACAGCACGGCGTGCTCCTGCGGGGCGCGCAGCGCGCAGGCGGCGGCGATCGTCGCGGCCGCGGCCAGCCGGGCCCCGGTCATCGAGCCCGACCGGTCGACCACGACCGCGAACGCCGTCTGGGCCCGGGCCCACTGCACGGTGACCAGGTCCTCGACCGAGGGCGGCCGGACTTCGGCGCGGGCCGCGGCGACGCCGTCGATCGAGGCGTCGATGTCCAGGTCGCCGTCGACCGCCCCGCGGACCGTCCGCAGCCGGGAGATGCCGCCCGTCACCGGGCGCCCGGCCCGGGCCAGCTCGAGCACGATGCTGGCGGACAAGCGGACCGCGGCGGCGCGCAGGTTCTCGTCGGTCGCCCGGGTCATGGCGGCCAGCAGCTCGAACGCGGCCGGGTCGTCGGCCAGTGCCTGGCTCATCGCCTGCTCGTCCAGGACGCCCACCTCGGGGCTGATCTCGGCGAACCGGGCGTGCTTGGCCAGGTCACGCCGGCCGGTGGTCCCGCCGTCCGGCCGTCCCGTCTTCGACTGCGGTCGCTGGGGCCGTTGCCGGGGCCGCCCGCCGGCCCCGGGAGCGGCCGGCGGGCTGGTCATTCCCCCGGGTCGGTCTCGCCCCCCTGCTGGGATGTCGCCCGCACCCGCCGGAAGATCTCCTCGATGACCTCGTCGGCGGAACGCTGGCACGACTCGTGCCGCCGGACCCGCCCGGACAAGGTGGTCAGCGCCGCGTCCAGGCCGGCCTGCCAGTCGTCGGCGGAGACGGCGCGGACCTCGGCGAGCTCGGGGACCAGCCGGGCGTAGTCGATAGCGCCCCGCACCGAGGCGCCGGAGCGCAGGTCGGGGTGCTCCCGGGTGGCCCGGGCCAGCTCGACCGCCTCGGCGACCAGGGGCTGCTTGGCGTGTTCGGCCGAGAGCTGGACGATCTGCCGCTCGTGCTCAGCGTCCTGGTAGCCGACGGCGACCCGGCAGGTCCGGTCGTACAGCGCCATCGACAGCCGCGAGGTGCCCACCGAGTCGTACGGGTTCATGGCCGCGACCAGCCGGAAGCTCTCGTCAGCGGCGATCCGGCCGAGCCGCGGGACGTTGATCTCGCCCTCGGACATGACGGTCAGCAGGACGTTGATGGTCTCTTCCGGGACCCGGTTGAGTTCCTCGACGTACAGCAGGCCGCCCTCGCGCATGGCCCGGACCAGCGGCCCGTCGGAGAAGTTCTCCGGCCGGTAGCCCTGCTCGAGCACCAGCGCCGGGTCGAAGGATCCGACCAGCCGGGCCGGGGTCAGCTCGGCGCTGCCCTCGACCAGGACGAACTCGGCGTGCCGGGCCGCCGCGACCTGCCGCAGCAAGGTGGACTTGCCGGTGCCGGGCGGCCCCTCGAGCAGGATGTGGGCGCCAGACGCGAGCGCGGCTCTGACCAGATCCAGCTCGCGCTGGCGCCCTACGACCTGTTTCGTCATCCGGGTCCGGTCAGTGCTCGTGGACCATGACGCCGCGGACGTTCTTGCCCGCCAGCAGGTCGTCGTAGCCCTCGTTGACCTCTTCCAGCTTGTACGTCCGGGTGATGATCTCGTCGAGCTTGAGGTCGCCGGCCTGGTACAGGCCGAGGATCTTGGGGATGTCGGTGGTCGGGTTGCAGTCGCCGAACAGGCTGCCCTTGATCGACTTGCGGAACAGGGTCAGGATCGACCCCGACACCGTGACGGTGGGGATCTCCAGCTTGTTCAGCCCGGTCACCACGACCGTGCCGCCCTTGCCGATGGCGTTGAACCCGGCCTCCACGACCTCGGCCGTCATCAGGTCGACGGTGAGGATGGCCGAGTCGGCGCCCTGTCCCCTGGTCATGTCGGTGATGGCGGCCTGGGCCTCCTCGGCGGTGGCGAACGCGTGGGTGGCGCCGAGCTCCATCGCCTTCTCGCGCTTGTTCTCCAGCGGGTCGATGGCGACGACGTTCTTGGCGCCGGCGTAACGGGCACCCTGGACCGCGTTGATGCCGATGCCGCCGATGCCGAAGATCGCCACCGTGTCGCCGGGAGCGACGTTCGCGGTGTTCACGGCCGAGCCCCAGCCGGTCGGCACGCCGCAGCCGACCAGGACGGCCTTCTCCAGCGGCAGGTCGTCGTCGACCTTGACGACCGAGGTCTGGCTGACCGTGCCCCACTGGCTGAACGTCCCGATCATGCACATGGCGCCGTACTCGCCGCGGGGACCGGTCATCGGGAACCGGGGGCCGGGCAGGTAGCCCTCGAGGATCGTCGCGCCCATGTCGCAGATGGACTGGCGGCCGGTGGCGCAGTAGCGGCAGACACCGCAGTTCGGGATGAACGAGCAGACCACCTTGTCGCCGGCCTTGACCCGGGTCACGCCCGGCCCGATCTCCTCGATGATCCCGGCGCCCTCGTGGCCGAGCACCATGGGCAGCCGGGCCGGGAGGTCGCCGTGCGCGATGTGGATGTCGGAGTGGCACAGGCCCGCGTGGGTATAGCGGATGAGGACCTCACCCTCCTTGGGGCCGTCCAGGTCGAGCTCTTCGATCTCGATGCGCTTACCGGGCTCGTAGACGACAGCGGCCTTGGTCTTCATCGACACTCCTTCGAAATATGGCTCTTCCCTGGTTCCGGGACGTTACATGGTTTAAATAGTGACATGATCAGGGGGGCTAGACACCAGCCTGGTGGTGCCTGATATCGTGCGGCGGCTCGTAGAACATGGTCTGCCTGCGCTGGTCACGGCAGGCACGGCAGGACACCCAGACGTGCCCCAGGCCGCGGCCTCGTTCGGCTCCCTCGCGGGCGGGCGCGCAGATGCAGGGCTTCCAGCTGACCTGGGCGCCACCGGGCCACAGCTGATGGCCGAACGGGCAGAACTCGGGCTTGTTTTCGAAAATCGATACCGGCATGAAAATGATCATGCCCAGATGAGGGACGGGTCATGCGGCCGGCCTTGGTCATGCGGCCGGGGTGTCGGCGAGCAGGAGCTTGATGCGGTCCATCGCGGCCAGGGCCGCACCGGGCTCGCGGCGGCCGAGGTTGGGTGGAGACTAGGGTGACAACTGAAGGAGGGCTGACCTGGTGATATCCACCCGCATCGACTGGGTCCGCGAGCACTGCCGGCTGTTGCAGGCGATCTCGGCGGAATTCACGCGGACCCGCCCGTTCGACGGGCTGACCATCGGCACCGGCATTCACCTGGAGGCCAAGACGGTCGCGCTGCTGCTGACGCTGCGCGACGGAGGGGCCCGGCTGGTCTCGACCGGCAACCTCAACACCACCCAGCCGGACGCCGTCGCCCGGCTCCGGGACGAGGGCGTCACCGTCATCGGCGAGCCGACCAAGGACGCCCGGGTGCACGCCTCTTACCAGGACGGGGTGCTGGCCGCGGAGCCTGACCTGATCCTGGACAACGGCGGGGACCTGTTCACCCGGTACCTGGACCGCCCGTACGAGGGGCTGGTGGGCGGGACAGAAGAGACGACGTCGGGCCGGATGCGGCTCGAGCCGCTCCGGGACCGGCTCAGGCTCCCGATCCTGGTCATCAACGACAGCCCGATCAAGCAGTTCGCCGAGAACGAGCACGCCGTCGGCCAGAGCGCGCTGGAGTCCTACCTGCGGATGACCAACCGGGTCACCAACGGCGAGCAGGTCACCGTGTTCGGCTACGGGTCCTGCGGGCGCGGCGTCGCGGCGGCCTTCCGTGCGGCCCGCGCCCGGGTCTCGGTCGTCGATGTCGATCCGGTGACCAGGCTCCGGGCACACCTGGACGGGTTCGGCGCACCGCCGCGCAACGTCGCTATCGCCAGCGCGGACCTCATCATCACCGTGACCGGCGCCCGGAACGTGCTGACCGCCGCCGACCTGCCGTTGCTGCGGGACGGCGTCATCCTGGCCAACTCCGGGCACTTCCCGGCCGAGATCGACGTCCCCGGCCTGGCCGCCGCGGCCGCGGTGGCGAGCACGACCGAGTACCCGGAGGACCTGCTCACGCTGGAGCTCACCGACGGCAGGCGCATCCACGTGCTTGCCCGCGGGCACATGTTCAACCTGGCCGGACCGCGGCCGCTGGGCAACTCCATCGAGTCGATGGACCTGGGCTTCGCACTGCAGGCCCGCTGCCTGGAGGCGGTCGCCCGCCGCCGCGTCGACGCCGCCAGCTGCGTCGTCCCGGTCCCGGCGGATATCGACGCGGCGGTCGCCCGCGGGTACCTCGACCGAAAGTACCCGGCGGCGGGGTAACGCCGGCGGACGAGGTAATCCTCCGCACCCTGGTCCTGCAGTTCGATATATCCGGGTGATTGCGGCCGGAAAGTTGTTGGCGATCGGGGGGTGGCCGGCTCATACCAGCGAGCAACCGCGGGCGGACCCGGAGCCATGCCCGGTACCAGGAGTACGACGATGCGGACCCCGAAGGTCGGGCCAGGCCGGAGGCCGTCGGGCACGATGACCTCGCGTACCGCCGCTGCCGGCGGTACGGCTGCCGATAGCGGTACGGCGGCTGATGGCGGTGCGGCTGCCGATGGCGGTGGCCGGGCCGCCCGGGTGGAGGAAATGGCCCCGCTCTACCAGGAGCATTACCGGTCACTGGTGCGGCTCGCCGCGTTGCTGGTCTCCGACCTGGCCGCCGCGGAGGAAATCGTGCAGGAGGCCTTCGCCGAAGCGCACGGCCGGTGGAGCACGCTGCCCGACCATAACGCCGCGCTCCGCTACCTGCGCCAATCGCTGGTCCGCCAGGCCCGGACGATGACCCAGTTCCAGCCGGTCCCGGACTCACGGGCAGCCGGCCTGCCGGCGAGCGGCCGGGAGCCCGTCGTGCTGGCGGCCCTGCGGGCGCTGCCCGCCCGCCAGCGCGAGGTCCTGGTCCTGCGCTACTTCGCCGACCTGCCCGAGGCTGAGATCGCCTCGGTGACCGGGACCAGGATCGCCGTCATCAGGAGCTACGCCAGCCGCGGAATGTCGTCCCTGCGCACCGGGCTGTCCGGCAACGTCGCCAAGGAAGCAATAGTCTCACTGCGACCACCAGTCGCAGCTGAACCCGCGGAGCCGCCAAGGGGCGGTATCACCGGATCCGGGGGTGGGTGAAGTCGATCACCACCCGGTCCGGGCCGGCCAGGGATGAGATGTGGTAGCCGCCACGGGCGGCCAGGCCGATGCCGAAGCTCAGGTAGCCCTCGAAGTCGCCCGCCGCCCTGACCATCAGCAGCTGCGGGTAACGCGGCCTGAGCACCGACGGGCCGGTCCAGGTCCGGTAGGCTGGCTGCGCGCAGTTCGCGCTGGCTCCGCGGAAGACCACGTGCAGCCGGGACTTTCCGGCCAGGGGGACCGGCGTGCCTCTCGGGTCGGCGTACACGGTCACGACCCGCTCGGCGGTGACCGCCGGGAGACCGCCGGAGAACTGGAACACGACCCGGTCATAGCCGCCGTGCTTCCCCGTCCTGACCGCGGTCAGGTAGCTGCCAGGCTGGGCGCACGCGCGGGACGCGTCGTCCAGCTGGGCGGTGCTGGCCGCTGCAGTGCTGCTGGCGGTCACGGCCGATGTGGCCGATGCGGCCGGGCCCGGCGATCCGGCCGGGGCACTGGCGCATCCGGCCAGGACGGCCAGACCCGCTACGGCCGCAAGACCTGCGCTGCGCGTGAGCTTAGACATGACTCTTTCCCTTCACGAAGCCAGCGTCGGCTGGTTTCGTTTCTTAGAGTCGTGCGGGGCCACCTGCGGACATGATCGAGAACCACAATCTAATGTGATATTGGTCACCATTTGCTGCCGATCCGGGCCGCCCGGCGCCTTGACGCCGCGCGCCGTCGGCGGCACGGTGGACCTTTGACCCGAATGGCCAGCGAAGGAGCCTGGGTGGAAGACCTCACGGTGCCGCAGATCACCGCCGACGACCACGTGCTCGGACCGGCCGACGCGCCCGTCACGGTCCTGGAGTACGGCGACTACGAGTGCCCGTACTGCCGCGGGGCGGCCCGGGACCTGCACCGGATGCTCGACCTGTATCCGGGTTCGATCCGGTTCGTGTTCCGCAACTTCCCCATCCAGCAACTGCACCCGCACGCCGAGCAGGCCGCGGAGGCGGCCGAGGCGGCCGCCGCCCAGGGCAAGTTCTGGGAGATGTACGACCTCCTGCTCCGCCCCTCGTCCGGCCTCGACATGGGCTCCCTGCTGGGATACGCCCAGGACATCGGCCTGGACGTAGACCGGTTCGAAAAGGAGGTCAAGGGCGGCGCCTACGCGGCCAAGATCGAGCATGACCTGCAGGAAGGCGTCAGCAACGGCGTCAACGCCACCCCGAAGTTCTACGTCGACGGCAACCGCATCAACGGCAAGCTCCCGCTGGAAGGCCTCGAGGACGCCATCCGGGCTTCGATCCAGGCCGCCTCAGCTTGAACTAGCCCGGCCAGGGCTGGCCCCTCTGCACCCGGGAGTGACGAAAAACGAGCCCGGTGAGCTGATCTCCACGAGCGGACCAAGACCAGCAGGAGAGGACGATCAGCCATGGAAGCCACCGGCGGGCTACTCCGTCCAGCGGGCTTCGGCCGCGGCCGGCAGCAGGCCGGCCCGGTCGAGCGCGGCTCGGGCCGGCTCGGCGCCTCCCTCGCGCGCTATCAGGTCGTAGTGGGTCGCGGTCAGCCCGCGCAGCGAGCTGAAGTCGCGCTCGCCCCTGGTGGCCAGGTGGGCGGCGAACCCGAAGATGCCGCCCCACAGGATCCCCAGGCCGATACCCGCCGCCACCATGGCCAGCCACGCGTGCCCGGTGGTGAACAGCCCGAACAAGATGCCGATCAGCAGGCCGGCCCACAGCCCGCTGGCCGCGCCCGCGGCCGCGGCGCGCCACTTGGTCAGCCGTCCGGTCACCCTCTCGACCAGCCGCAGGTCCGACCCGACGATATCGAGGTGCTCGACCGGGAAGCCGTCATCGGATAGCCGGTCGACCGCTCGCTGGGCGGAGCCGTAGTCATCGAACCGGGCTACGGTGTTCCACGCGGCCTGGACCGGGTTCACCGTAAGCCTGCCGTACATCATGGCGACGTTCCTTTCGTCTCTGTCCCGGCAACCGCCGGCGACAAGACCAGGATCGGCGTCGCATGTGCACAGCAGGCGCTACCCGCGTGGAGACGGGGTGTAGGTTCGCGGATCCCGGCCCGGGCAGGCCAGCCGGGACCCGCGAACCGGGATGTCAGGCTCCCTCGGCGACCGGGTAGATCTCGTCGGCGACGAGCCCGTGCGCCTCGCGGTGCACCGTGGCGGCCGCGCCGGCGTCCGGGGCGTCGACCAGGCAGAAGATCTTGCCGTGCTCCTGGTCGACCCAGTAACGCAGGTAGTGAACGCCGTGCGCGTCCTGAGTCTGCAGGTCGGCGGCGTGCGCCTTGGCCACGTCGTCCAGGGTGACCGGGCCCCCGATGGTTTGCGTGTCCATGAACAGTGCCATGGTCGTCCTTTCTGTCGATGATGGACGGGCCCCCTGGCCCGCACGCACAGCCAACCGCACCGGGCCAGGGCGGCACATCGGGCATGATCCCTATCTTGGCGGGATGACCCCTAGCCGCTGGGCCGTGGCGACCGCCCGGGACCGGGTGGGCTCCCGCAGCTTGCGCAGGACGGCCGAGACATGGTGGCCCACCGTCTTCTCGGACAGCACGAGCCGTTCCGCGACCTCGGCGTAGGACAGCCCGTCGGCCAGCAGCCCGAGCACCTCGGTCTCGCGGGCGGTGAGCCCGGCCGGACTGGCGCGGCGGGCCGGCCGGGGGCCGCGGGGCACCGGCAGGCCGCGAGCGCGGCGGTCGCGCAGCACGGCGTGCCGCACGGCCGGGACATCGAGCGGGCCGAGCAGGTCCAGGCACCGCCGCGCGTCCCCGAGCTCGGGGGACAACGCCAGCGCATAAGCGGACCACAGCGGGCAGCCCCGGCCTTCCCACTCGGCGGCGGCCGCGCCATGCTCGCCCGCCAGCATGAGCGCGAACGGCCGGGCCAGGGGCGTACGGATCGGCCGGCGTTCCCCGGCCAGGTACAGCCACCAGCTGAGCTCGCCGAGTTCCCAGGGCTGCGGATGCGCGGCGGCGGCGTCCCAGGCACGGTCGATCTCGGTCACCAGGTCGCCAGGCCGCCCGGCGATCCACGCCGCCTCGGCCCGCGCCGCGGCCACCGGCACGAGACGCTGGGACTCCCCCGTCCGGACGGCGATCGCGAGGGCCTCGTCCAGCGCCCCGGTGCCGTCGCCGTCGCGCCTGGCTGCGAGCACGCCGACCACAGGCAGGGCGCTGACCTGGTTGATCGGCGCCACGGGCCGATGATGCAGGACGTCGTGGAGGCGCCGTTCCGCCAGGGCGTACCGTCCTTGCCCGGCCAGCGAGCGGGCGAGCCAGGCGCTCATGTACCGGCGCCAGGTATCGAGATCGCGATCGGCGCAGTACGTGATGCCGGCCTCGAGGTGCCGGTTGGCCTCGCTGAGCGACCAGGAGAGGACATGGATGCTGCCCAGGTTGGTGAAGGCCCGGGCGGCATGCTCGTGGGCATCCTCGGCCAGGGCCAGGTCCAGGCTCTGCGTCAGCCGCGTGCCGCCCTCCGCCATGTGGCCGGCGCTAGCCAGCGCCGTGCCCACGTTGTTGAGCGCGTGCATCTCGGTATCACGGTCGCCGAGACGGCGGGCCAGCTCGATCGCCTGCGTGCCCAGCCGGACGGTGGCCTTGGACTTCCCGGCCAGCATGCGCAGCTGGGCCAGGTTGCTGTACGCCATGGCCAGCTCCGGGCCCGGCTCGAGCGACTCCAGCGTGCTGACCGCCGCGGCGGCGTAGCGCTCGCTGTCCGCGTTCTGCCCCAGGAGCCAGGACAGCCGCGACAGCCACCGCTGGGACGCGCCGACCTGGCGCATGTCCCGCTCCTGCTCCCAGATGGCCAGCGCCGCCAGCACGCTGTCCCGGGCCGGCCTGAGCTGGTCGGTCAGGTAGCACTCGTAGGACAGCTGCTGGAGCAGGCCCGCGCGGGCCGGGTCGGGCCGTTCGTAATGCCGTAGCGCCAGCTGGGCCTGCTCGGCCGCCTCGCGATGCGCGCCGAGACACGCGGCCCGGGCGGCGGCGAGCGGAGCGTGGCGTGCCACAGCGGCCTGGTCGCCGCAGCCGTCGGCGTGGTAGGCCAGCCGCCGGTGGTCCTGCGAACCGCGTGAGGTCAGCGCGGCCAGGGCCGCGGCGTGCGCCGCCGAGCGCTGCGCCTGCGGCAGGGATCGCTCGACCGCCAGCCGCGCCAGATCATGCCGGAACCCCACCGCATCGGTGTCCAGGACCAGCACGCCGTGTTCCAGGCATTCGTCGACGG
>Ga0136846_1240192_pt1 | contig 21271 bp, 16 predicted proteins | sample HopSoiMetagenom2_FD_96841 | JGI IMG/M metagenome (GOLD analysis project Ga0136846, IMG submission 96841) | Grasslands soil microbial communities from Hopland, California, USA - 2 Assembly 2016 (version 4) | ecosystem: Environmental > Terrestrial > Soil > Grasslands | place: USA: Hopland... | reverse complement strand
GGTTCAGCGCCTTGAGCTTGCCGATCAACTCGCGGTCGGCGTCGCTGAGACATTCCTTCCGCGGGACTCCGCTCGGCGCACCGGAATGCTGCGCGCGTGCCGGTGCGGCGCACATCATGAGGGCGAGAATCGCTATTCCTACTTCGCGCATGTGGTACCCACGGTCATTAACGACGTGACGTTCAGCCGCTGTCCCGTCGCGTCCTTGATGAGCAGTCCCTTCACCAGCACTTTGTGTCCCTTATGTTCGTCCGGATGCATTTCGACCATCCCGATGAGGCGAATCTGCTGCGAGCCGAGCGGCCGCGCTTCGGCCGCCTTGACGTCCTCGGGCTTTGAGAAGCCGGGCGAGGATCTCGTCGGCTCTGCCGCATTCGACAGGCTCCACGTGTTGTTCGGGCCATCGGCAAGGCATCCGACGGTGTCGACGACGGGAATGGCGTTGGGACCCTGGGGAGGTCCGGCAAATTCCGCACCGGCCCTGCCGCCGCGCTGCGCGGCAAGGGTGCTCGAGAGCAGGCAGGCAACGATGATGATCGCGTGAGCTCGCACGTTGCGCCTATGGTAGCGCGAAGACCTGCAGCGAGTCCGTCGCAATGATCGCGACGTACTGCTTGCCGTTCTTGCCGGTATACGTAATCGGATTCGCGTTGCCGACGCCGGGCAGCGGCGCCGTCCACAGTTCGGCGCCTGTCTTCGAGTCGAACGCGCGGATGCGACGGTCGTTTGCCGCACCCACGATGACCACGCCGCCGGCGGTGACGATCGGACCGGCGCTCCCGCTTCCGCCGGTGTTGCGCTTGCCTTCCGGCAGGGCCTCGGTGGTTCCGAGCGGCACCTGCCAGGCGATATCGCCGGTATTCGCGTTCACGGCCACGAGGCGCGCCCACGGTGGACGCTGACACGGCAGGTTGGCCACGACGCGGCCGGTGTCGTCCTTCAGCGGCGCGCTGAACGTGAAGTAGGGACCCGCACCGTTGACGCTGCCGCGGTCGTAGGGCTGCTTCGAGCCTTCGGTGCCGCGGCCGTAGTTCTGGCCCGGGCGCACCTTTTCAATCCAGCCGACGAGCGACGTATCGTGCGCGTTCACAAACACGTAGCCCGTGGACGGGTCCGCGGCCGGACCTCCCCAGTTCACCCCCCCGGTGCCGCCTGGAAACTGAATCGTCGATTTCGGCGGCGCACCGGCGTCGTGAAACATGAACGGCGTGAACGGCCCCGCGTTGTAGAAGCCCCCGCTCTTGTCCCAGAGTTCCTGACAGGCCTTCACGTGATCGGCCGACGTATCCTCGGCCGTCACCATGTCTTCCTTCTTGAACTCGACGCGAGTGAGGGGCGGCGGTTTCACGGGAAACGGCTGCGTGGGCGAATACCACTCGCCGGGGACATCGCCGCCCGGCACGGGGCGCTCCTCGACGCCGAAGATCGGCTTGCCGGTGACGCGGTCGAGGATGAACATGTAGCCGGTCTTGCCGACCGACGCCAATGCAGGAATCGTCCGCCCGTTCTGCCGGATGTCCACGAGTGTCGGAGGCGACGGCATGTCGGAGTCCCACAGATCGTGGTGAACCGTCTGGAAATGCCACTTGTATTTGCCCGTCTCCGCATCGACCGCGACCACCGAGTTCGCGAAGAGATTGTTACCGGGCCGATCGCCGCCCCAGTAGTTGGCGGCGGCACCCGCGATCGGCATGTAAAGAATGCCTCGCTGCTCGTCCACCGTCATATACCAGCCCCAGATGTTGACGCCGGAACGGCTTTTCCATCCGTCATTCAGCCACGAGTCATGTCCGGGTTCCCCGGGCCGCGGCACGGTATGAAACTCCCACAGCTTTTTCCCCGTGCGCGCGTCGAATGCCCTCGTGTCGCCGGGCGGGCCGTCCGGCACTTCACCAACCGTGGCTCCGAGGGTGATGACGTTCTTGAAAATCAGCGGCACGCCGTTCCACGGCACGCCGATCTCGGCGACGCCGTTGACACCAAAGCCTTCGGATGGCTTGCCCGTGGCCGCGTCGAGGGCGATCAGGCGCGCGCCGCCGTTGATCTGGTTCGGTTCGCTGGTTTTCGCCTTGGGCGGCCCGGCCGTGAACATCACGCGTTCGGGATTGTTGCGGTCGCCCGGCCAGTAGGCCACGCCCCGGCCGGTCGAGTCGCCGTCGGCAATCGTGTAGCGCCAGACCTCCTTGCCGGTGGCCGCGTCGAGCGCCAGGATCTGGTTGCCCGCCGCGAGCAGGTACATCACGCCGTTCACGACGATAGGCGTCACTTCCGGATTTGACAGGATCTCGGGGCCGCCGGGCCCCCGTCCGCGCCCCTGCCCCGGCACAGGAGCCGGCCGCTCGACCAGCGTCAGATTCCACGCGGGCCGCAACGCCGAGACGTTGTTGGCCGTGACCTGTTTCAGGGGCGAAAACTTGGTGCCGGCGAGATCCCGGCCGTACATCGGCCAATCGCCGTCGGCCACCGTCCCGCTTCGGCGAGAGGCACTTGGACCCTGGCGGTCCGCTGGTTTCTGGGCCTGAAGTGCAGCGGCGAGCACGGCCATGCCGATTGCACCGGTCAGGAGACGCGCTGGTCGAAAACGCACAGGATTCCTCCGGAGTGGAATTATACTGATGCCTGCGCGGAGCGTAAGCAAGGAGGATGGGCCGATGAAAACGTCGCGAACGTGCCTGGTCGTTGGGGCCGCTTGCCTGCTGGCAGTGGTCGGAGGGGCATCCCTGACCGGCGAGAGCGGGCCCACCTATTACAAGGATGTCCTCCCGATCCTGCAGTCGAATTGCCAGACCTGCCATCGTCCGGGCGAGGCGGCGCCGATGTCGCTGATCTCCTACGAACAGTCGCGTCCGTGGGCGAAGGCCATCAAGTCGGCCGTCAATTCGAAGCAGATGCCGCCGTGGTTTGCGGACCCGGACTACGGATTGTTTTCGAATGAACGCAAGCTCAGCTCGACAGAAATCGCGACGCTGAACGCCTGGGCCGATGCCGGAGCGCCGGCCGGCAATCCGAAGGACGCTCCCGCCGAACGTCATTTCGAGAATGGCTGGAACATCAAGCCGGACGTGATCGTCGAAATGCCGAAGCCGTTCGAAATCCCCGCCTCCGGCACCGTCAATTACAAGTACGTCGTCGTCAAGACGAACTTCAAGGAAGATATGTGGGTTGTCGCCGCCGAGATGCGGCCAGGCAACCCATCGGTGCTGCACCACGGCAAAGTGTGGGTGCGGCCGCCCGGATCCACGTGGATGAAAGACGCGGTGCCCGGCGAGGCCTACGAGAACGAAACCCAGAAGGCCGTCATGGGCAGCAACTCGATCGAGGAAGGCAACGACATCCTCGGCAAGTTCAACCCGGGGCTTGGTCCGCAGCGGTTCGATCAGGAGGGCGCGGCGAAATTCGTTCCGAAGGGATCGGATGTCGTCTACGAGCTCCACTACACCACCAACGGCACACCGACCTCGGATGCTTCGAAGCTGGGCCTCGTGCTGGCGAAGGAGCCCCCGAAGAAGCGCTACTATTTCCACGCGGGACCGACGGCGCTGAACCTTGCGATCCCGCCTGCGGACAACCGCGCTGAGGTCGTCAGCGAGATCACGTTCGGCGCCGATGCGCGCCTCGTCTACGCACAGCCGCACATGCATCTCCGCGGCAAGGATTTCGAGTTGCGGGTGATCCTGCCGAACGAGGAAGCGACGACCGTCCTGAAGGGCAATTTCAACTTCGAGTGGCAGATGGGCTATCAGTACGCCGAGCCCATCGCGCTGCCGAAAGGGTCGAAGCTCCGCTTCATCACCCACTTCGACAACTCGCCGGGCAACCGCTTCAACCCGGATCCGACGAAGAAGGTCGTGTGGGGTCCTCAGAACTGGGACGAGATGAGCAACTGCTTCATCGGAGTCCTCTTCGATCTTGCCGTCTCGCCGGACAAGGCGTTCCTGAGGTCCGGGCCGAGCCTGCTGCCGCGCGCCGAATCAGGGCCGACGCTGGCCGCTGCCGACCGAACGGGCAGCTTGCTCGCGGCGCCCGCCAGCAACGCGGGTCCCGAGAGCTTTAAGTGAAATGACCGTCGAGTGATCTAGTCATCTGGTCATTGCCGCTGACGAAGGGCCGTTTCGCTTTGGCGGGACGGCCCGTTTTTTATCGCCTCTTCGATGCCACTCACTACCTTCAGCCACTACAACCTGCAGGCTCCGCGTGAACTGCTGGACAGACTGCGCGATTTCTACACGAGCGTCGTAGGCCTGACGCTCGGCAACCGGCCGCCGTTTGACAGCTTCGGCTACTGGCTCTACGCCGGCGACGAAGCGGTGTTGCATCTCACGGAATCCGCGGGCGGAGGAAGCACGGTCGGGGGGAAGACGACGTTCGGCCACGGCGCATTCAATTGCACGGGCCGGAGAGACTTCGAACGGACGCTGGCGCGCCTTGGAATCCAGTACGACGTCGCCCACGTGCCGGCGATGGGACAGGTTCAGCTATTCTTCACGGATCCGGCCGGCAACGGCGTCGAACTCAATTTCAGTGCCGCCGACGTCTGACTACGGCAGCGCGAAGACGAACAGGGTGTCGGTCGCGACAATCGCTACGTACTGCTTTCCGTTCTTCGCCCGGTAGGTGATCGGGTTGGCGTTCGCCACCTTGTCGATCTTCGTGGCCCACAGCTCCTTGCCGGTCTTCGAGTCGAATGCGCGGAAGCGCCGATCGTCCGTCGCGCCGACGAACACCAGGCCGCCGGCGGTCACGGTCGGGCCCGCGCTGCCGCTGCCGCCGACGTTCTGCTTCCCCGCCGGGAGGAAGTCGTTGGCCCCGAGCGTCGTCTCCCACGCGATGTCGCCGGTGTTCGCGTTGACCGCGATCAGCCGGGACCATGGGGGACGCTGGCATGGGAGGATGACGTCGCGGCCGCTGGCGTCCTTGCCTGCGGGCGCAGAAAACGTGTGGAACGGTCCGACGCCGTCCACGCTCGCGCGATCGTAGATGTGCGGCGAGCCCGCGGTATCGAAGCTGTACGTCACGCCCGGCTTCTTCTTCTCCACCCAGCCCACGAGCGATGTGTCGTGCGAGTTCACGTAGAGATATCCCGTGCGCGGATCGGTGGCCGTCCCGCCCCAATTCACGCCGCCCGTTCCACCGGGAAACGAAATCGTCGACTTCGGCGGCGCGCCTTCTTCGTGGAACGTGAATGGAGTGAAGGGCCCGTCGTTCGTAAACCCTCCGCTCTTGTCCCATAGCTCCTGACACGCCCGGACGTGCTCCGGCGTCGTGTCGGCGGCGGTCACCATGTCCTCTTTGCGGAAGCGCACTTTCGCCAGCGGCGGCGGTTTCAAGGGGAACGGCTGCGTGGGAGAATACCACTCGCCCGGCACATTGCCCTTCGGCACGGGCCGCTCCTCGACGCCGAACACCGGCTTGCCGTTCGTGCGATCGAGGATGAACATGTAGCCGCCCTTGCCGACTGTCGCGAGCGCGGGAATCGTGCGGCCACCCTGCTTGATGTCGACCAGCCCCGGCGCGGCCGACATGTCGATGTCCCAGATGTCGTGATGCACCGTCTGGAAATGCCACTTGTACTTGCCCGTCAGGATGCCGACGGCGACGACGGAGTTGCCGAAAAGATTGTCGCCTGGTCGATCGCCGCCCCAATAGTTGGCGGCCGGCCCGGCAATGGTGAGATACGCGATCCCGCGCGCCTCGTCCACGGTTTCAGAAAATCCCCACGTATTCGTGCCGGATCGATTCTCCCAGCCGTTGTCGAGCCACGTTTCGTGACCGACTTCGCCAGGGCGCGGCACCGTGAGAAACTCCCAGAGCTTCCTGCCGGTGACCGCATCGAACGCCCGCGTATCGCCGGGCGGCCCGAGCGGCAGCTCGTTGACGCTCGCGCCAACCATGATGACGTTCTTATAGATCGTCGGTGTTCCTGCGTAGCCGACCACCATGTCGACCTCGCCGTTGGTGCCGAATCCTTCCGACGGCTTGCCCGTCGCAGCGTCAAATGCCAGCAACCGCCGTCCCGCCGTGACGATGATCCGATCTGGAGTGGTGCGATCGCCCGCGAAGTAACCCACGCCGCGTCGCGACACCGCGCCCGCCTGCGGACCACCGCCTGCTTCACGCTGCCAGATCACTTTGCCGGTGTCCGGTTCGAGGGCGACGATGGTGTTGCCGACGGGGAGATACATCACGCCGCCGACCACGATGGGGACGGCTTCGGACGCTGCACCAAGTCCAGCGCCGCGGCCACCGCCCGGCGGCGCGGGGAACTGATAGGTCCACGCCCTGACCAGCGTCGACACGTTGCCGGTGTTGATTTCGGTCAGCGGCGAGAAGCGGGTGCCGGCCAGGTCATGGTTGTACGTCTGCCACTCGGCGGCGGCCGGCGTCGTGACCCGCTGCTGTGCGCTCACCGCAAGGCCGAGCAGGACGACGAGAGCTGCGGCCTTGAGCGCCGGCATCAATCCTCCCCGCGCTATTTTGGCCAGCACGGCGTGGGATCCCAGCCGGTCTGATCGGGCACTTTCTTGAACGTGTACGTTCGGATGAACTGCCCGGTGAGGTATGTCGGATCGTCGAGCATCGCGGTCAGCGCGATGTACGAATCGTTTTGCTGGCCCGGAAGCACCGTGAAGTACTCGGTGAGCACGGCCTTCTCGCTGTACGGAACGCCGTTCTTCCTCAGATAACCGGGCTTCAGGTTCGTCGTCGTGACCTTCAGCTGGCCGCCGCGGGCCGCGCCCTGCACGCGGTTGATCGGGACAAAACCCGTCCCGCCCGTGTCGATGAGCGGCCGGCCGTTCACCTGCCAGACCGCTGCCGAGTAACCCTGCAGCGAGGGTTCGCCCTGCTGCGCTGGCGCAGGTCCGAACCGAAGGGCGCGCGTCTGCGTGCCGGCGTCGGTCTCGATTTTGAGCGCCTGATCGCCGTCCCAGGTGATGTGAAGGCGACCGGGCCGCTGCATGACGCCCACCGCGCCATACGCCTTGCACGCGTTGCCGTCGGCCTGGTCCTTGTCGGGATCCCACGCATTGGCCATCTGCCGTGCCTGCGCGTTCAGCGGCAGGTACACGATGTCGCCTTTCTGCGGCGTGACGCGGAAGCGCCACTCGTCAACGATCATCGATACCCAATAGCCGGTCAGGTCGATCGGCGCCGCCTGACGCGCCGTCTGCGGCGGCCCGGCCGGCTGAGCGCCGCGCCCGCGCTGGGCAAAGGCCAATATGGGACAAAGAAAGGCCACCGCGATGGCGACTGCGACCGATTTAGATTTCACCGTGGATTTCACTGTGCTGCACCATCCACCAACGCAGGCCTGAAGGCCTGCACTACTTCTTGGGATTCTGAAGTCCCTTGAAAACGGCCTCGACGAACATGTCCGGTGTCCACGACTTGTCCTGGCCGAGCCGGCCATCCCAGTCTTCAGTCGGCCGGGCGGCCTTGACCTGCTCGAGCGTCCGGCCCTTCTTCATCAGATCCTGGATACGGTCGCGGATGATCGTCGTCATGTCGCGGTAGTACGTCATATCGGCGATATCGCCGACCCGGCCGTGCGCCGGGATGAAGAGAGTGCCGCCCTCCGACCGGAATTCGGGTACTGCCATTTCTACCATGCGGTTCAGGCCGGCGAGGACGCCCTGAATACTGCCGCCCTTGGCCAGATCGATAAATGGGAACCGCGTGAAATCGAAGAGCTCGCCCGTGGCGACGATGTCGGACCCGCGGAAGTGGACGACGCTGTCGCCGTCGGTGGCGGCGGCGGGAATGCGCAGCAGCTCGACCCCCTCGCCGTTGAAGAAGTACGCGAGCTTCAGCGTCGCGCCGAAGTATGTGTCCGTCGGCAGGCCCTTTGCCGGCGTCTTGGCATCGCCGAGCCGGGACAGGACGTTTTCGTGCGCGAGAATCGCCGCCGACTCGCCTTCGCCGCCAATCTCGCCGGTGACGTTGCCGCCCGTGAACGTCTTGCCGGCCAGCGCCAGCTTCTCGTTGCCGCCCGTGTGATCCGGCAGGGCGCTGGTGTTCGCGATGTAGCGAATCGGCTTGGGCGGCGTCAGCGTTCGATAGAACGGCTCGAGATTGGTAGCGGTCGCGGTTTCCGCTCCCGCACGGGGCGCGGCGGGCAACGACTGCTGCAACCGGGACTGGAGGGCCTTGATCGCGGCCAGGACGCGGTCGGCGTTCGGCGCCAGGCCGCTGTCGACGAGAAACACGCCATCGGGACCAGCGGAGACGGTGATGTTGCTGCCGGCGCCGCCGATCAGATAGATGTGCCCGCGAACGGGGATCGCTTCCAGTGCGGGTGACTGCGCGGAGAGAGAGATCGCAGAGACGAAGATCAGCGCAGAGATCGCAGAGATCGCGGAGCACTTCAACCACACGATTTCTGAGTGTTTCAGGCGCACGATTTCAACTCCTCAGCCGGCACGCAAGCGCCCGCCCTTCCATTGAACCTCTGCTCCAGGCTCCTCGACTTGCTCTGCTCAGTCCTTCGTCTCCGCGTGCTCTCACTTGACGCCGTTGATCTGCCGCTCGAGCTTGCGCGCGGCTTCCGGATACATGGTCGCGGGTCCCCCGAGCGTCACGTCGGCCGGCAGGCGGAACTTCTCGCCGAACTCCTTGAGAAACGGGTTCGTGCCGGGCAGGTGATGCGGTACCACGCCGTTGGGCCTGTCGATTTCTTCCACCGGCGTGCACGGGTATGGGGGGATCTGCTGATTCGGCGCCCACCGGTACTCGCTGCTGCGAATCATCGGCTCCGCCAGATACAACGGATCGTAGGCGATCGTCACCCACGTCAGGATGTCGCCGCGGCGGATCCAATACTGCGTGAGCGTGGCCTCGTCGCTCGACGGGACACCATTGCGCCGGTAGTAGTCCTCTTTCAGGTGCGTCGTGGTAATCCGCAGCATATCGCCGATGAATTCGGCCGTCGAAAAACCGCCCCACGAATGCGGCGCCAGCGCCGGCGGGCGCGAACGTCCGTCCATGTAATACGGGTTGTCCACCGACCGCAGCCATTCGGCATGGTAAGCCGTGATGGTCCGGGAATTCGGATCGATTTCCTTCCAGATCCGGACCTGCGACGGCCCCCGCGAAATGTACATCGCGCCATGGGGCCGGCACTGCCATTCCGGCAGCGTGTACAGCGACGCGTTCCACGCCTGCGCGCGCAAGGAGCCCGCCTTGCTCATCGGGATGCCCACGAACTCCCCGACATAAGGATTGCCGGTGTTGTCCTCGTCCTGCACCGGCGCCCAGTCGCCCGCGAAGTCCATCTGGGCGAATACAGGCCGGCTGGCCAGCAGCGCCGCCGTCAGCCCCAGCGTGATCGCGATCGCCCTGTGTGTGTGTGTCTTCATCCCCAACCTCTAACCTCTAACGTCGATCCCCGCCCCCTAGAATACATATTTCAGCGCGAGCTGCATCACGCGCGGCGGGACGGTCGTCGACGTGGACGTAATCTGACCGAACGTCGCGGCGTTGATTGCCGTGTTCGGCTGCCCCCACTCGAACCAGTTGAACGCGTTGAACGCCTCCACGCGAACTTCGAGGTACCTGGCGGTCGAGAACCTGAACGCGCGCGTCAGCGCCAGGTCGAGGTTCTTGCTGTCCGGCCCACGAACGATGTTGCGCTGCATCGTCCCGAGCGTCCCGGTGGCCGGGCGCGCAAACGCCGCCGGGTTCAGGAACGAGATCGCGTTCGTCGTCGGATTCACGGCCTGGTTGGCGTAGAAATCGTCCGACACCTGATTCGCACGCTGGGTAGTCACTTGTCCGTTCAGCGCCACGTCAGCGCCGGTCGTAATCGTCAGCCACGGACCCGTCAGCGCCCTGAAGCTGCCGACCAGCTGCCAGTTGGAGCCGATGTCCTTCCAGCCACTGTAGTCGCCGGACATGGCGCTGCCCGTCATCGTGAAGTTCTGGAGGCGGTCGGCCGTGCAATTGCCGTCGTCAAACCCTGGATTGCCAGGGATGTTGTAGCCGGAGGACACGTTGGTCGTGGCGCCGCCGAAGCCGTCGGGCGATCCGTAGCAGTGAGACAGCGTGTAGTTGGCGCTGAAGGTCGACCTCGCTCCGCTCTTCCTCACCGAGAGCAGCATGCCTTTGTAAGTCTGACGGCCGTCCGTGACGTACATGTCGACCGGCCCGTAAAACTGCCCGTTCTTCGGATCCTGGAGCGTGAACGGCCGCCGCGCGTTGATGTTGGCCGCGCTCGGCGGTGCCGCGCCGACGTTCTGGAACACGGCGTTATTGAGCGGCGTTGATTCCCAGATATTGCTGGTGCGGCTGCCGAGATAACCGGCCGACGCGAACCAGGTCGACGTCAACTGGCGCTCGATGGCGACGTTCCATTGATCGACGTGCGTCGCCGCCATGTCGTTGCTGAGGCTGAGGAACGGCCCGTTGAGTGAGAACGGCGCATTCTGGTCGAACGTGACAGGGAAAATATTGGTCTGCCCCTGCGTGTTGATGAACGGGTTGTCGAGGCCGCCCAGCGGTTGGTTGATGCGCACTTCCGAGCCCCACGGCGGCGCCACCGACGTGTTCAGGTGGAACTGCGCGTTGACGAACTCGAACGAGCGGCCGTAGGACGCGCGGACCGATGTCCTGCCGTCGCCGGCCGGATCCCAGGCGACCCCCACGCGCGGGCCGAGATTGCCCCACTGCGTGTTCATGCCGGCCTGGCTCGGGAACCCGGCGTCCCCGGGAAAGTACAGGCCGGCCGGCGCCTTCGGAAATACGACGCTGTGAATGTTCTGGTCGAAGCGGGTCTTGTCGAACTGGTACACCGCGCCATTCACGAGCTGTTGCGGGAAGAACGGCTCGTATCGCAAGCCGTAGTTCAACGTGATCTTCGAGCCGACGCGCCACGTGTCCTGCGCGTAGACACCCAGATACTTCTGCGTCATGTCGAGCGTATTCGGGGCGGACTGAATCAGCGCATTGACGCCCATTCGACCGAGCAGGAAGTCGCTCAGGGGAAGTCCGGTCTGCGTGCCGTCGATCGCCAGCTGGCCGGGCGACCGCACGTTCGCAAGCGAGAGCGAGGACCAGCCTGCGATGTTGGCCCCGAACGCGAACTGGTGAGGACCGCGAACGAGCGTGACATCGTCGCTGACCTGCCACGAAGGCGTAGTGAAGGTCGACAGGCTCTCGGTACCGCCGCCCAGCTGGAACCCCGTGGGATTGATGCCTCCGGCGCCGACCGTCAGCAGCATGTAGTGCGGCATGTAGCTGTAGATGTTGATGCCCACTTCGGGCGCGGAGAAAAAGTCCGTGCTCGTCCGGTTGATATCCGTCCGGTTGTACGCGAAACGCACCTGGTTGAACGTCGTCGAGCTGATGATGAAGTTCTCGCCGGCCGAGAACGTCTGGGCCAGGTTGTCGCGGCCGCCGATGCGCGTGACCAGGAGGTTCTGCTGCGCCGTGTCGAGGCTGTACGGCGGCGGTGTGAATTGCTTCGTGGCGATGTACCGCGCGAACGTCGAATGCTTGGCGCCCAGCTGATAGTCCACCTTGGCGACGTACTGCCCTTCGTCGGTCGCGCTCGGCAAGCCGTATTGGACGAGGCCGCATGGATCGGTTGCCGTCGGAATCTTGCCCGAGATGTTCTGCGCCGCCTTGCTGAAGAGCGCGGGGTTCACTCGGTTGCCCGAGATTCCGGGACCCGTCAGGGTGATCTGCCTGCCGTTGTTGCAGGCCGGCGAGGCGTACGCCGTGAAGTCGCCGGCGAGCATGGCCGCCGTCGGAACGTAAGCGCGATTGTCGGTTGGAATCACCCGCGTGTTCGTGCCCTGGTAGCCCCCGAAGAAGAACAGCTTGTCTTTCTTGATCGGTCCTCCAAGGGTGAGGCCGTACTGATTGCGCTTCAACCCATCGTCCTTCAGCGAGCCGTCGGCGTTCTTTGCCGCGAACTTGTCGGTGGCGTTGAGGTCGTGATGGCGGAAGAATTCGAACGCATCGCCGCGGAACTGATTCGAGCCCGATTTGGTGACGAGGTTGATGGAACCGCCTGAGTGCATGCCGTTCTGGGCCGTCAAGGTACTCGTTTCGGCCTTGAATTCGCCAAGAGCATCGGGAAACGGCAGCGGCAGGTTGAGGTTGTCGTACGGGTTGTTATGAGTCGCGCCGTCGAGCACGAACGACACGCCGAATGACAGGCCGCCCGCGAGCGAATATGCCTGGCCGCCGTTGCTTCCGCCCATGCTGCGGCTCGTGGCGTTCAGTGCCGGCTGCGGCACCGCCGCCGGGAGGAACTGCATCAGGTCGGCCGGATTGCGTCCATTCAGCGGCAGGTCCAGGATCCGCTTGTTGTCCATCACCTGCCCGACGCCAAGGTTGCGCGTTTCGACCGTGAGCGCATTGGCCTGGACCGTCACGGTCTCCTCGACCTGTCCCACTGCCATTGCGACGTTGATGACCGGCGTCGCCCCCACCTGCAGCACGATCCCGGTCTGCGTGTACGATCTGAAGCCCTGCAGCGTGGCTTCGAGACGATAAGGACCAACGGGCAGATTCGGAAGCAGGTACTGCCCTTCCGCATCAGTGACGGCATTGCGCTTGAGGCCGGTGTCCGTCTGCGTCACGCTGACATCGACGCCAGGCAGCACACCTCCGCTTCCGTCTTTCACGGTCCCGCTGATTTGAGCGGTGGAGCCAGCCTGCGCCCGAAGGGGCGCGGCGGCAAGTAGCAGAATGATTGCGCTGCCGACGGTCGCGGCCAACACACGCTTCATTACATCCTCCCCGTTTGTCCAGTGACTGTCACATCCGTGTCGCAAATCCAAATTGGCGGGGAGTATAGCAGGGACCGTCAGGTTGTGAACACCTTGAAAGACGGTCGGTTAGCGTCGTTGTTCGTATTTTCCGCGCTGATCCAAGAGTCCGGATCGCGCCGACAGGCCGGTCCGGTTCGCGGCGCGCGCTTGAGTGCCGCGGGACACCTGGCATATCGTTCTCGGCACATGCGGTACGCCACATTTTCGCTGCCGAACGAAGAAAAAGAGCGCCTCGGTATTGTCCGGGGCGACGGGTTGATCGACGTGCATGATCTGCTGTCATCGACCGCCGACACCGTCCCGCGGACCCTCGCCGAACTGATATCTCAGGGCCGGCCGGCCTGGGAGCGTCTCGCGCATCACATCAACCAGGGGCTCACAGTCACCCCGCCGCGTTCGGCGACGTACCGCGCGGATGCCGTGCGATGGCACGCGCCCACGGGCCGTCCGACCAAGAACGTTGTGTGCCTCGGGCTGAACTACATCAGCCACGCCAAGGAAAGCGCGCAGGCGCGCGGCCGGGAGTTCAAGATTCCGGAGGCGCCCGTGTTCTTCACGAAGGCGACCACGAGCGTGACCGGCCCGAACGATCCGATCCCGTGGGATTCGTCCGTCACTTCGCAGCTCGACTACGAAGCCGAGCTTGGGGTGGTCGTCGGGATCGCCGGCAGGGACATCCCGCGAGCGCGAGCGCTCGACCACGTATTCGGCTATACCGTGATCAACGACATATCGGCCCGCGATCTGCAGAAGACGCACCTGCAGTGGTTCAAGGGCAAGAGCCTCGACGGCTTCTGCCCGATCGGCCCGGTCATCGTCACGGCCGACGAATTCGGCGATCCGCAGTCGAAGACAATCTCGCTGAGGGTCAACGGCGTGGAGAAACAACACTCGACGACCGGGAACATGATTTTCGGGGTGGATGCGATCATCGAGTCGTTGTCGCGCGGGCTGACGATCGAGCCGGGCGACTTGATTGCGACCGGCACGCCCGAGGGCGTCGGCCTCGCCCGTACGCCCCAGGAGTTCCTCGAAGACGGCGACGTGGTGGAGACCGAAGTCGAAGGAATCGGCATCCTGAGAAACAGGGTTGTCAGAACGTAGAACGTGGAACGAGAATCGTAGAACGAGCGACGAGCGACGGACAACAGAAACCCCATGGACGATTCAGCCGCCATCCGTCAGGTCGTCGAGAACTGGGTCGTCTGGCGCGACGCCGGAGACTGGGAGCGATTTGCGACCGTCTGGCATGCCGACGGGTGGATGACCGCCACCTGGTTTCAGGGTCCGGCGACAAAATTCATCGAGGTCAGCCGCGACGGGTTCGAGCGCGGCGTACACATCCTGCACGCGCTCAACGGCTGGTCGTGTGACATCAGCGGTACCCGAGCAATCTCGCAGGCCAAGATGAACATTTTCCAGCGCGCCCCGCTCGACGGAGTGACGGTCGATGTCGTCTGCTGGGGACGGTTTTACGATTTCTTCGAGAATCGCGACGGCCGCTGGGCGATCGTGCGCCGCCAGCCGATTTACGAAAAAGATCGGCTCGATCCGGTCAACCCGTCGGGCACGCTCCACCTCGATGAGGGTCTGCTGGCGACGTTCCCGGAGGGCTATCGCCATCTCGGTTATCTGCAGCACCGGAACGGATTTAGCGTCAAGCGCGGCCTGCCCGGCCTGCGCGGGCCCGAGGTTGAAAAGTTGTATCGCGAAGGTCAGGCCTGGCTTGCCGGCTCCGGCATTCCGGGAGAACCGCTCTAGCGTCAAGCGTTCTCCGCCTGACTGGCGCGTCGTATGCAAACGGCAACGCAGGCCCGGAAGGAGGTTGCGATGCGCGTTTCACTTCTTCTCATCAGTAGCGTGGCCGTGGGTATCACCCCCGCACTCCACGCCCAGACACTTCCTCCGATTCACGGCGTGACCGGCGTCGTCGCCACTGACGCCACGATCAGGGACGAGCACAAAGCCGGCAACAAGATTGCGGTGACCACAGAGGACGGTGTGCAGCACGTCTACCGCGCCGCGAAGGATCTGCTCGTCCACGGTGGCAAGGATGGTGTGCTCGCTGACCTCAAGCCCGGCACAACGGTTGTCGTCCACTACACCGCCGGCGCGGACGGCGAATCCGCACACGAAATCGATCGCGTCGGAGGCAGCGGACTGCAGACAACGGAAGGAACCGTCACCGACATCAACCGCGGCCGGAAACAAATCACGATTCGCTACGACAACGGCACGACCGAGAAGCTGACGCTGACGGATCGCGCGGCGGTCGACGCGGGTCAGGACTTTACGGACCAGGCCATCGGTACCACCCGAGTCGTCGTGTACTACTCAGACGACGCAGGCGGGAAGGTGGCACATTACTTCAAGCGAAAGAGCTGAGCGGCGTTCGTTCGGCCGATCTTCAGTCGATCGGCTTCGGAAATCTCGGCCGCGTCGAACCACGATGCGGCGTCGGCGCACTCTTCGAACGGATAATCGACCGAGAACAGCACGCGATCCGCGCCGAGCTCGGTGATCGCGTCAACGAGTGTCGGCGTGTGAAAGTTGCCGCTCGTGGTGACGTAGAAGTTGGCACGCAGGTATTCGATGAACGGGCGGCGCGCGGGGATGTCGCGCGGGCGTTTACCGACGCGGTGATCGAAGCGCCAGATGCAATACGGCAGCATCTCGCCGAGATGGCCGAGGATGGCCGTCAGCCCCGGGTGCGTGTCGAACATGCCGCTCGCCATCAGCCGCAGCGCGTGCGTGGCGGTCTCCACGCCGAATGCCCACGACGCACCCCGCAGCCAGGGATGACCGTCGTAGATCGGCACGCGGGCCGGCAGCGGATCGCGCGGGTGGAGGTAGAACGGCACGTTGAGGCTCGCCACCGTCGCCCAGAACGGCTTGTAAATCGGGTGATCGTAGTAGACGACGGTATCGGGCGTCCCCACCTGCGAGTACCCGTTCACCATCGCACCCTTGAACCCAAGCTCTCTGACGGCACGCGTCAACTCGGCGGCCGCCGCATCGGGATCCTGCATCGGCAGCGCTGCGAAGCCGGCGTACCGATCCGGGTGCCTGGCGATTCCCGCCGCGAGGGCGTCGTTGCCCCGCCGCGCGAGATCGGCGGCGCGGGCGGAGTCGTGCACCGACTGCACGCCGGGCGCGTTGAGCGACAGGATTGCGAACGCGATACCGTGCGCATCCATCTCCCGCAACCGCTCATCGTCCAGGTCGAGCAGCCGGCGCTCGAGCACGTTCAACTTCCCCGGAACCGCGTACTCGGCGGACTCGCGCAGCGTCTCCTCGAGGCCGAAATGTTCTTCGAGCGTAATCTTGCCGATCATGCCATACCGCCGTTCAGCCGCGACCGCCGTGGCGCATCGGGCGCGATGATGATGGTAACCGTGATGTCTGCACCGGCCGGGCGCTACATCGCTATATCGTCTCGGCTGCGGCGCGATGACCGGCCGCGAACTCCTGCCTGAGCAGGCCGTACTCGAGGCTGTCCACGAGCGCCTGCAGGCTCGCTTCGATGATGTTCTCGTTCACGCCGATGGTCGTCCACGTGGACACGCCGTCGCCGCTCTCAATCAGCACGCGGGTCACCGCCGCGGTGCCGGACGACGAGTTGACGATGCGGACCTTGTAGTCGGTGAGGCGGACCGACTGCAGGTCCGGGTAGAACTTCAGCAGCGCCGTGCGCAACGCACCGTCGAGCGCATTGACGGGTCCATCGCCTTCCGCGACGGTGTGCGCGTGGTCCCGCCCGACGATCACCTTCACGGTCGCCTCGCAGACCGACGACCTGGCGCCCGAGCGCATCGACACGTGATACGCGTCCACCGCGAACGGCTTCGCCTCGTGCCGCAGCGTACGCCTGATGAGGAGCGCCAGCGATCCGTCGGCGGCCTCGAACTCGTAGCCGTCGTGCTCGAGCTCCTTGACGCGCTGGAGCATCGCGTTCAGCTCGGGCGTTTCCTTGCTGACGTCGAAGCCCAGCTCCCGCGCCTTCATGATGATGTTGCTGCGGCCGGCGAGCTCGCTCACCAGCACGTGACGGCGGCTGCCGACGAGCGCCGGATCGATGTGCTCGTAGCTGCTGACCAGCTTCTGCACGGCGTTGACGTGCTGTCCGCCCTTGTGCGAGAACGCGGCGGCCCCGACCCACGGCAGCCTGGGATTCGGGCGGAGGTTCGCGATCTCGTCCACGAACTGCGACAGCTCCTTGAGCGTGGCCAGCGACTCGTGCGGCACCGAGGGCCGTTTGAACTTGAAGGCGAGGTTCGGAATGACCGACGTCAGGTTGCAGTTTCCCGTCCGCTCGCCGATCCCGTTGATGGTGCCCTGCACGTGTGTCGCTCCTGCATCGAGCGCCGCCAGCGCGTTGGCCACGCCCAGCCCGATGTCGTCGTGCGTGTGGATGCCCACGCGCGCGGCGATGCGCGACCGCACACGCGTCGTGATCTCCACGACCTCGCCGGGAACGGATCCGCCGTTGGTATCGCAGAGCACGACAACGTCCGCGCCGGCCCGTTCCGCGGCCGCCAGCGTGGCCAGCGCGTATTCGGCATCCTCCTTGAAACCGTCGAACGAATGTTCGGCGTCGTACACGACAAAACGGCCCCGCGCCTTGAGATAGGCGATGGTGTCCGCGATCATCGCGAGGTTTTCGTCGGGCGTGGTCTGCAACACCTCTCGAACGTGCAGCAGCGAGGTCTTGCCGACGATCGTCACGACCGGCGTTTCCGCGTCGACGAGCAGGCGGACCTGCTCGTCGTCTTTCGCCGTGACGCCCTTGCGGCGCGTCGCACCGAACGCCGCGAGCTTCGCGTGCCGGAACGTGCGGCGCTTCGCTTCGTCGAAGAACTCGACATCCTTCGGATTCGACCCGGGCCAGCCGCCCTCGATGTACTGGACGCCGAACGCGTCGAGCCGCTCGGCGATGCGAAGCTTGTCGAGCACTGAAAAGGAGATGCCGAGCCCCTGGCTGCCGTCGCGCAGAGTGGTGTCGTAGATTTCGACGCGGTCCGTCACAGATCCTCTTTCTTGAACGTCACGACCAGCACGTCGCGATACGCCGGCGCGGACGGGTCGAGGGCACGCACAGGCGTCACCCCATGGCTCACGCGCGCATCGTCGACGAGCGCGGCATCGAGCGGCTCGGTCAGCGTGAAGCGGCCGAGTTCGGCGCCTGACGGCCCGAGAATCGCGGTGGTGCCGCTCGCGATGTTGCGGCGGTTGACGAGCAGCACCAGCACGTAGTCCACCCCGTCGCGATGCGTCCCCTCGGGTGTGGGGCGGCCCTCGACGCCCGGGCGCGCTTCGATTCGGAACTGGTGAACCTCGATCACCCATCGCTGCGTGTCAGGCGCCAACCGATGAAAAAGATCGCGGCTGAACGCCAGGATCGCGCTGAGGGAGGGGCCCCGGCCCACGTCGGCCGCCACGGGGGTAAACCATCGCGCGACCCCGCCGTTCAGCGGATTGTAGTCGAGCGCCTGGTAGTGCGGCCGCGCGGGCGCGCGCTCGATCGCACCGGCCGCACCGGCCACGTAGACGGCATGACGCCGGCGACGGTACCGACCGCCGTCCGCCATGTAGGCGTCCACGTCGAGGGCGTTCCAGCTGTCGGCGAACGCCTCCCAGTCGTCCAGAGCGCCAAACCGCTCGATGGCATGGCGCATGGTGCCGGCGTGCACGAAGACGTAGCCCTCCCGCTCGAGGGACGCCTGCAGCGACTGGTCCGGCATCAGCACCGTATCGGGCACAACGGTGATCCTATCAGCCCGCGGGCGTTTTCGAGCAAGCCGGCGGTGCTAAGATCCGGAGGAACGAGTCCCCAAGAGTGCACATCCGCGGCGCGCTGCTGCTCCTCTTCCTGCCGGTCGCCCTGGCGCTGCCTGCCGCGCAGGCGCCGGTCCAGGATTCGCGTACGTTCAGATCGGGCATCGACATCACCGGCGTCACCGTCACGGTCCGCGACGCCGACGGACGGCTGGTCGGCGGCCTCACCCGCGACGACTTCGATGTCTTCGAAGACGGCGACCCTCAGACGATTACGCAGTTCACACGCGAGCGCGTGCCGGTCAGCGTGGGCGTCCTGCTGGACATCAGCGACAGCATGTTCGGCCGCAAGATCGAGGACGCGCGGGGCGCCGTGAACGGGTTCCTGTTCGAACAGCTCGACGCTCAGGACGAGTTCTTCATTCTTGCCTTCAACCACCGTCCGCATGTGATGACCACATGGACGCACACCGAAGAGGTCGTCCGCCAGGCGCTCGACAGCCTGAAGCCCACCGGCGGCACGGCCGTGTACGACGCCGTGCTCGAAGCACTGCCGGTCGTGGCGCGACGGAACCGCGAACGGGGCGCGCTCCTCATCGTGTCCGACGGGGCGGACACGGCCAGCACGGCGAAGCTGAGCGACGTGCGGTTCGGTCTGCGGCGAAGCCAGGCGTTCGTCTACGCCATCGCGATCGACTCACCGGGCAACAAGGCCATCAATCGCAGTGTGAACCCGACGACGCTGCGGGACATCACCGATGAGAGCGGCGGGCGGACGGAAGTCGTGCAGACCACCGCCGATATCGGCGCCGCATCCGCGCGGATCGCCGACGAACTGAATCACCAGTACGTGCTCGGGTACACGTCGTCGCACGGCGCCGACGGCAAATTCCACTCGATCCGCGTCCGCTCGCATGGCTCGGACTACAGGGTCCGCGCCCGCAAAGGTTACGTTGCCGATCCCGATAACCCGTCGCGGCGCTGACCTCCTGCCGCTTCGTTCCGCTGCCTCTACCGGCCGGGCGTGGCGCTCAAAAATTGAATCTCAGGTTGATGCGGACGAATCGTGGCGCCACGATCGCGTTCGGTTGCATATACGTCGCGCCGTTGGTGGCGTAGTCGTACGTTTCGATGAAACCCACCGGGCTGCTCGTGTTGAACAGGTTGTACAGGTCGACGCCGATGTCGGCTCGCGTTTTCCCGAAGGTGAGGACCTTGGCGAACCGCATGTCGACCTGGGTGACGCGCGGACCGTACAGCTGGCCGGGGATCAGCAGGTTGACACTCGTGGTGCCGCTGGCCTGGCCGCCATTCGGGAGACGCCCCAGCGCCTGCGCCACGACCGTGTTCGGCACGATGTAAGTCGCATTTCGCGATGCGCCGTTGGTCGCCGAGTTCGAGCCCATGCCGATGTTCGCGTTGGGCACGGAACGGATATTCGCGCTCACCAGGACGTCGATTTTCGGTACCGTGTACGCCGCAAGACCCCGGAAAAGGGTCGCGAACGGCTCGGTCACGTGGCAGTAGTCCTGCCGCTGGTTGACGCCGAGCAGGACGAGGGTCTCGGGCACGGCCTTCACGAGCGCGCAGGTGTCCTGCACCCCGCGACCGGTGCTGGTGCCTGCCTGGAACGTGAGCCCGTTGCGCATGCGCGCGTTGAAGCTGGTCGTCACACCGTGCCAGTACTGCGTGCGGGCCGGCGCGTAGTCGGTTTCGAACGTCTGGTAATTGCGCGCCCCGGTGCCAACTGCGGGGTTGACGTCGAAATACGTCGCGGTGGTCCCGCCACCAGGCAGATTCGCGTTCTGCGGGACCGTCAGGTTCCACTGGTTGTAATCCGACGCTTTCGTGAGCAGGTTGTCCGTCACGAAGAAATTGCCGAACCAGCGCCGGTTATAGCTCACCTCGAGTGACAGGCGCGGCGCCAGCTGCTGCTGGACCGACGCGCCAAATTGCCAGTCGTACGGACGAATGCCCCAGCCCTGGAGAATGGCGGGATTGACGGTCGTCAGGTTCGGATTGGTATTTCCGAAGTTCGGCCCCGTGCCGACCGCTGCGCCGCAATTGTCGCCGCCGGCCGCCAGCGTGTTCTGCGCGGCGGGATTCAGCAGATTGCAGTCGACAACGAAGTTTTTGTTGCCATCCGTCCACGCGCGATTCAGCACGCTCGTCACCGTGCGCAGCGCGGGATTATTGGCCCAGTAGTTCTCGTCGTTGGTGGCCGCCTGCAGGTATTTGCCGATGTTGACCTTGATCGCCGTCTTGCCGCCGCCGAAGACGTCGTAGGCGGCACCCACGCGCGGCGTGATGTCGTTGTAACCCTTGACGCTGACAGTTTCCGGGAAACCGATCGGCTGCGGATTGAAACGCGACGTCAGCGATGTGCCGTTGCCCTCGGCGGGCGCCCAGCTGAACGCGCGATCGTAGCGGATGCCGCCCTGGAGCGTGAGCCGGCCCTTCGTCCACTGGTCCTGTGCGAAGAGCGAGTGCGTCTCCGTGCGATCGTTCTGCTCCCACCTCGGCGCGAGGTAGTAGCTGACGGCGTTCGGAATGCCGTTGTTGAACCGGTATTCCAGCTGGGTTTGATTGGCGACCCGGCCCTGCGCGGATTTCTGGAACGACCCCTGATAGCCGACCTTTACGTTGTGCGAGCCGGTGACGTACGAGGCGGTGGCGCGCCAGTTGTTCGGGTTCGCGTCGTTGTCGGCGTACGCAAAGCCCAG
>Ga0136846_1214674_pt1 | contig 21274 bp, 16 predicted proteins | sample HopSoiMetagenom2_FD_96841 | JGI IMG/M metagenome (GOLD analysis project Ga0136846, IMG submission 96841) | Grasslands soil microbial communities from Hopland, California, USA - 2 Assembly 2016 (version 4) | ecosystem: Environmental > Terrestrial > Soil > Grasslands | place: USA: Hopland... | reverse complement strand
GAACCGCTAATTAAACCACCAAAACGGATAAAAAAAGGATTGAAAAATCTTTTTGGCTGCAATTTATTAACAGCAGTCTGTGTTGAAGAACTAGAGCACGGTGGTCGAATTCTCGATTTTCAATATGATGGAATCTTCTATGAAATATTGGATCAATTAGGGAAAATGCCGCTTCCGCCTTATATAAAAGAACAGTTGGATGACCAAGATCGATATCAGACTGTTTATGCACGTGAAAGAGGATCTGCGGCGGCACCAACAGCTGGATTGCATTTTACTGAAGAACTTCTTAAGGAAATTAAAAAGGCAGGAATAAAAATTGCCTTTATAACCCTACATGTTGGTTTAGGGACTTTCAGGCCAGTTAGTGTAGATGACATTGATGCTCATGAGATGCATTCAGAATTCTATCAAATGACTGAAAGCACAGCTTTATTATTAAACGAAGTAAAAAGTGCTGGTGGAAGAATCATTTCAGTTGGAACGACCTCTACACGGACTCTTGAAACGATTTGCTCTACAGGCGATGGAAGCTTTAGTGAGATGAGTGGGTGGACCGATATTTTTATCTATCCAGGTTACGAATTCAAAGCAATTGACGGGATGATTACGAACTTCCATCTTCCAAAATCAACCTTGATTATGTTAGTCAGTGCTTTAGCTGGTAGAGAGTCTGTTTTGCATGCTTATGAAACCGCCGTTCATGAACGATATCGTTTTTTCAGCTTTGGAGATGCGATGCTCATTATTTAAGGAATATTTGATAACTATTTCGTGTAAGCGACTGACTTGCACAGGATGTGCTGACGTCGACGTTTGCCACAGGACGTGGCGGTTTTTAGTCGATGTTCCTCTAACGAGTCGCTTGCGCTTTTCTGATTGAAAGGAGAATTTTATTGACTGCTGTAACCTATGAATTAATCAAAACGTGTAAACAAACGGGTGCTCGTTTAGGTCGAGTGCATACACCACATGGATCATTTGATACACCTACTTTTATGCCTGTTGGGACATTAGCAACAGTAAAGACGATGTCGCCTGAAGAATTAAAAGAAATGGGAGCAAAGATTATATTAAGCAATACCTATCATTTATGGCTTCGTCCAGGACATGATATTGTAAAAGAGGCTGGCGGACTGCATAAATTTATGAACTGGGATCGAGCTATTTTAACCGACTCAGGCGGATTTCAAGTGTTTAGTTTAAGTAAGTTTCGTAAAATTGAAGAAGAGGGCGTTCATTTCCGTAATCACTTAAACGGGGACAAACTTTTTCTTTCACCTGAAAAGGCGATGGAAATTCAAAATGACCTTGGTTCCGATATCATGATGGCTTTTGATGAGTGCCCTCCATTTCCCGCTGAATACGATTATATGAAAAAGTCTGTTGAAAGAACGTCTCGCTGGGCGGAACGGTGCTTACATGCCCATCAAAGACCAGAGACACAAGGTCTATTTGGCATTGTTCAAGGCGGCGAATATGAAGAATTAAGAAAACAAAGTGCTCGAGACCTTGTTTCACTTGATTTTCCTGGCTATGCAATTGGAGGGCTTTCAGTTGGAGAGCCAAAAGACATCATGAATCGGATGCTCGAATTTACTACCCCATTACTACCGTCTAATAAGCCCCGTTATTTAATGGGGGTTGGTTCACCAGATTCGTTAATTGATGGTGCAATCAGAGGAATTGATATGTTTGATTGTGTTTTGCCTACTCGAATTGCGAGAAATGGAACGTTGATGACATCAAACGGTCGATTGGTTGTAAAAAATGCAAAATATGCAAAGGATTTCGGTCCGATTGATGAAAATTGTGATTGCTATACATGCCGTAATTACAGTCGTGCCTATATTCGTCATCTAATTCGTTGTGACGAAACGTTTGGAATTCGATTAACATCTTATCATAACCTGCATTTTCTGGTAAACTTAATGGAACAAGTCAGGCAGGCGATCAGAGAAGATCGATTGGGGGACTTTAAAGAGGAGTTTTTTGAGCAATATGGATTTAATAAGCCAAATGCGAAAAACTTTTAATTTTAAATAATAGATGTTGAAAGGAGGGAAAATAAATGGATTTGTTGGGAACATTAGGACCAATTATTCTTATGTTTGTTCTATTTTATTTCTTGTTAATTCGCCCGCAGCAAAAAAAGCAAAAAGCTGTACAAAAAATGCAGAATGAATTAAAAAAGGGTGACAAGGTTGTTACGATTGGTGGCCTTCATGGAATAGTTGATTCTGTTGATGAAGTGAAAGTGATTATTAAATGTGGAGATGGAAGTCGACTTACATTTGAAAGAAATGCGATTCGTGATGTTGTTGAATCGGTTTAATAATAGAATATAATCAAAACATAAAAAATGGAGGCAGCTTATACACTGTCTCCATTTTTTTTATGACCAAGGCACTTCTGATTTTCTATTTTAGGAAACTCGAGAGTTTTCACTTAGATTGACTCCTAATATACCACCCATCATGGCGATTAAAATATAGCAAATATAATAAACAATTTGCTCGAAATTAAATAATTGATCAAGACCTAGGAATTGGACCAAAAAAATAGTAAGCGAATAGAGAAATCCAGTGAGACCACCAAGCATCCATCCTTTTTGCTTTCCTTTTCCACCTGAAATAAACCCACCCATAAAGATTGAAATAAACGAGATCGCCGTTATGATAAATTGAACGGATGATTCTTGTAAGGAAGTAAATCTAAGTAGAAACGCAAACAATAAGCTGCTTACAATGGCAAAAATAAAAATGGCTATCGTACCAATTAAAATAGCACTACCAATATTTTTGGATTCTGCGATGATCACCATCTCCTTTCCATACTTGAGGCTGGGAATCATAATGATCAGCCTATTCTCTTTGTACAAGCATATTCATAAGATCTTCCAAATAGAATCAAATTTTCTATTATCCTTTATTAGAATGATGAAAAGAAAATGTTTCCATCATGATTTCCTCAAGGTGGTACACAATAAGTTTGTACTATCGGAAGGGGGATTTAAGATGAGTGAGCTTGCCATGATGATAGTTAGGACTATATTTTTATATTTATTAATTCTAATCATTTTTCGTCTAATGGGAAAACGAGAAATTGGTGAATTAAGTGTATTTGATTTAGTAGTCAATATTATGATTGCTGAGATGGCTGTAATGGCTATTGAGGAAACAACGGCTGTAATGTTACATTCAGTCGCTTCAATTATTGTATTGATGATGATTCAGATAACGATGGCTCGATTATCATTGAAAAGTAAAAAGTTTAGAGACGTTGTGGATGGTTCTCCAACAATCATTATTAATCAAGGTAAAATTGATGAGAAGGCGATGCGGCAGCAACGATATAATTTTGATGATTTATTACAACAACTTCGTGAAAAAGATATACATAATATTGCTGATGTTGAATTTGCTATCCTTGAACCCTCTGGAAAACTATCCGTTATTGAAAAAGATAAAATGGAGGACGATATAACCTTACCTCTTATCATAGATGGAAAAATTCAAATGGACCATTTAAGGCGAATTAAACAAACAGAGCCTTGGGTGAGGCAGCAATTGAAAAAAAAGGGATACCCTGACATCAATAAGATTTCTTTTTGCAGTATTCAAAACGGACAATTTTACATCGACCTAATCGATGAATAGTTTCTAAATAAAAGGACAAATCACTATTTATAAAATTTAAAAAGGTGGTTTGTCCTTTTATTTAGTAATGTGAGTGAGTTTCGCTAAAAAATTGTATTCTCATCTATTTCAAAAAAAGGATATTTTCAGGATTAACGTAGAGCAAGTTTTGATAATGCCCTGCCTATCCAAGGAATCCGAATCATTTCATCCTTTTGTAATAAACCGAATAACAATAAAAGAATACAATAAATGATTGTGATGATCCCCGTAACAAGTAAAACTTTCATACTTAAGCGCATAGTGAATGGAAGATGGAAGAATAGCCAATAACCAAACCAGCCAGAAATCCCCATCACGAAGAAGGTTTTTATATAATCCCATACGTAAAATGTAAAAGAAATGGTTTTAAGAACGGTTGCAAAATGTAGTAGGGTAACAAGGACAAATCCGACAAGAAGTCCAATGGCAACGCCCATTATTCCAAAGGATGGTTGGCTTGCTAGGCAAAAGATGACAGCTGTTTTGACAATCGCTCCGATTAAACTGTTAATCAAGGCCGCTTTTGCTAAGTTGAGAGCTTGAAGCGTAGCTTGTAAGGGACCTTGGTAATAATACAAAAGAAAAAAGGGTGCCATTAATTTAATAAACTGAGCTCCGCTTGATGAGCCATACATGACCTCCATTAGAGGATCAGAAAGGACGTACAAGATCACGACAGCAAGTCCACCTGTCATAAATGAAAACCTGAGTGCTTGTTGAAGCCGGTATTCAATGAGACTCATATTATTTTTTGAGTGTGCTTCACTTATTGCTGGTACAAGTGCAGTCGCTAATGATTGGGTCACAAAAGATGGAAGCATCAATAGAGGAAGAGCAAAACCAGTCAGCGCTCCATATTGCTTTGTTGCTGCAATCGCAGCGACACCAGCAAGAGCAAGACTATGTGATACGACAATGGGCTCAAAGAACCAGGAAAGAGAACCAATCATTCTACTTCCAGTTGTTGGGATAGCAATACTCATTAGTTCTTGAAAAGTGCTTTTTCCTGATTTTACATAGGTAAAGAACTGTTTTCGAACTCTGAATTTTTTTTTCATTTTAAAGGTAGTTAATAAATAAACTAAAGAGGCAAGTTCTCCAATAACCGATGCGACCATAGCGGCAGCAGCAGCATATTCGATCCCATAGGGTAAAAAAGCTTTTGTTAAGACGGTGATAAGAGCAATTCGAACAATTTGCTCGATCAATTGGGATAAAGCGGCTGGTTTCATATTCTGTCTACCTTGGAAGTACCCTCTTATGACAGATGAGATCGCAATGATGGGTACTACTGGAGCAATGGCTAATAAAGGTAGGAGGGTTCTTGAATCTGTAAATAGTGTCTCGGCCAATATCGGCGCAGTTAATAGTAGAATAGGTGTAAAAATGGCTGAAAGAGTAATCGTTGTGGCTAATGAAACAACAAGTATTTTTTTGATTTTTGCTGTATCCCCGACGGCTTCGGCTTCTGCAACATTCTTAGATATCGCAACAGGAAGACCCAATTGTGTAATGGTTATGACAAGGATAAAGGTTGGGAATGCCATCATATAAAGACCAACACCCTCTTCGCCAATAAAGCGGGCAATGACAATGCGATTGATAAATCCTAGGACTCTTGTAACAAGCCCTGCTGCTAATAAAATTATCGTCCCTTTTAAAAACTTAGACATGCTATTCCCTACCTTCTCAAAAAAGGTTTTATCATATACAATTATCTATATGCGTGTAAGTGGACAAAGCATGACTATGAATTTTGGAATATATGAGGAGGTAGCTTTTATGGAAGTTAGCCAGGACTATGAACGATTTCATAATAAAGTTAGACCCGCCTTAATAAGCAAACAAGAGGAATTTTTACTTTTAGGTTATGATAATGTATCACAAGAGGACATTTGGGCCTTTTTGCTAAAAAAGAAATGGCAGCGAAAAGAGGATAAGGAGATAAGATTATTTGAAGTGGTACAAAGCATTCTTTCTTTAAAAGTTGGTGAGCTCATTAACTACATGGCTGTAGAAGCTTTAAAGGATGCGGAATTTACGTTTGAGAATGAAGATGAACGGGTAAAATTACTAAAATAGTGCTTCATTTGAATAAAAGGAGGATGCACCTACAAGTATCCTTTTTTTGTCGTTCACAATTATGAAATTGACACCTTAAAGAAACTGTTTCATAATAAATGATGGATTCTAGGATTAGCTAAATAAGCATATTGGTACACGTTTTATGATGCTGGATTCTACTCCAGTTCTGTTTTAGAAGGCAAACAGATGCTTATCCTATCTGTTCGTTTTCCCCGGTTTAACAGGTTGTAATACCCCCACTTCAAGCTTTGATAAAAAACAAAAAGGTTAGGTGGGGGATAAACAACCTGTAAAACCCCGATAAGTGCAACTAACTATCAGTGGGGGAGAGAAAGCCCACCCTGATGGAAGTTTTCTTTATGGATTTAAGGAGGAACTGTACATAATGGTAAAAAGAAGTCGAATTGTTGTCTTTATTATTTTTATGGTGATCATGGGTGGATTAATGGGGACAACCACAAAAGATGTGTTAAACAACATCAAGCTCGGACTTGATCTTCAAGGTGGGTTCGAGGTCCTTTATGAAGTAAAACCAGCTAAAGAAGGGCAAATAATTGATGAGAAAGCTCTTGCTAGCACTGCGGAAGCATTAGATCGACGAATTAATGTTCTGGGTGTAAGTGAACCAAGCATTCAAATTGAAGGAAACAATCGTATTCGTGTGCAACTTGCTGGTGTTGAAGATCAAAATCAAGCAAGAGAGATTCTTTCTACAGAAGCAAATCTAACATTTCGAGATGCGAATGATCGTGTTTTGATGGATGGTGCTGATCTTGCTGAGGGTGGGGCTGCACAAACCTTCGATGAAAATGGGAATCCAAGTGTTTCATTAAAACTAAAAAGTGCCTCTAAATTTAAAGAAGTGACTCAAGAAATTGTAAAAATGCCTGCACCGAGCAATGTTCTCGTGATATGGCTTGATTTTGAAGAAGGCGTAGATTCTTATCAAACTGAAATTTTGAAAGAGGATCCTAAGTTTGTTTCTGCACCAAGAGTTAGTGAGGTTTTTAATCAAGATACCGTTTCGATTGTAGGAAGTTTTCAACTTGAAGAGGCGAAAAATTTATCGGATATTCTAAATGCAGGGGCATTACCTGTTAAGTTAGATGAAATCTATTCGACCTCAGTGGGTGCGCAATTCGGGGAACAGGCTATGCAGCAAACGATTTTTGCTGGGATCATTGGTATAGCAGCCATTTTCCTATTTATGATTTTGTACTATCGTTTGCCTGGATTTGTTGCAACTGTTACTTTAACCGTTTATTTATTTTTAACGATACTCATCTTTGATTGGATGAACGTCGTTCTAACCTTACCAGGGATTGCTGCCCTGATTTTGGGTGTCGGTACAGCTGTTGATGCAAATATCATTACGGCAGAACGAATAAGAGAAGAGATCAGAGTAGGGAAATCGATTAAATCGGCATTTAAAGCAGGGAATTCGAATTCGATTTCAACTGTAACAGATGCCAATCTTACACTCCTCTTAGCTGCAGTTGTTCTATTCTTTTATGGGACAGGCACTGTAAAAGGGTTTGCTACCAGCTTAATTATCGGGACATTAGGAAGTTTTATTACAAATGTTTATTTATCAAGATGGCTGCTAGGGCTATTTGTCAATAGTGGTTACTTCGATAAAAGGCCAGGTTGGTTTGGTGTAAAGAAAAATGCTATTCATGATATAAAAGAAAATGTGGATACACTCGACTTAACAACGAAATTTGATCGCTTTGATTTTATAAAACACAGAAAAAAATTCTTTGGTTTTTCTGCTACTATACTTGTGATTGGAATCATTGTTTTATCAGTCCTAAAATTAAATTTAGCGATTGATTTTACAAAAGGAACTCGTGTTGAAATTTTAGCCAATGAGCCTTTAACGAGTGAGATGGTTTCAGCTGAATTGGATAAGTTCAACCTCCCTTCAGACGATATTGTAATTTCAGGTGATAACAAAGAAATTGGGGTAGCCCGATTCAAAGATGTCCTTACGAAATCAGAAATTGCTGATTTGAAATTGGATATAAAAGAGAAGTTTGGTGCAGAACCTAATGTCAGTAGTGTAACACCGACCGTAGGGAAAGAAATTGCTAAAAATGCCTTAATTGGTTTGTTGATCACATCACTTGGACTAATTGTCTTTGTATCGTTCCGATTTGAATTGCCAATGGCAGTAGCAGCGGTTATTGCGCTATTATTTGCAGCCTTTACGATTATTCCATTCTTTAGTATTACAGGTTTTGAGGTTGATCTGACCTTTATTGCTGCCTTATTGACTGTTGTCGGTTATGCAATAAACGATACGATTGTTACGTTTGACCGTATGAGAGAAAATATGCAAAAAAGAAGAAAAATAAAAACGTATGAAGATATTGTTGAAATTGCGAATACTAGCTTAAGACAAACACTAGGTCGCTCTATTAATACTGTGTTGATGGTTACCATCTCTGTTGTGGCCATGATGATTTTTGGAAGTGAATCGATTCGTTCCTTCTCCATTGCATTAACAGTTGGGTTACTAGTTGGTACCTATTCTTCTATATTCATTGCTACTCCGCTTTGGGTTGAATGGAAACATAGAGAATTGAAAAAGAAAGGTGTTATCAACACGTTTAAAGAAAAACGAGTTCGTACAGATGAGCCTCAAGTATAACTTAGCCTAAAACCGCAGAATTATCTGCGGTTTTTTCCTTACACGGGGTGTATTTAAGAACTTTGAGCCAGTAGTAAGAATCCTTTGATTGGGAAACTCTCTTTTTTCAGTACTATGCGAATGTATTATCAAAGATCTTACAGTCAAACCTGCTTTTCTCCCCTGTATTGTAAAAGAACTGAGGTGAACGTATGTTACAGTCAAAAACACGTTGGATTGTTCGGTCATCAAATAATGAGAAAATCACTCAACTAGTGGATGAAATCCATGTTACACCACTTGTTGCATCGCTACTTGTTAACAGAGGATTAGATAATCCTGAAGAAGCAAGGGCTTTTTTGTTTAATGAAAAACAAGAGTTTCATGACCCTTACCTTTTAAATGATATGGATAAAGCTGTTATAAGAATCAAAAAAGCGGTTGATGCAAAAGAAGCTATTCTTATTTTCGGGGATTATGATGCGGATGGGGTTACTAGTACAACCGTTATGATGAAAACATTGCAAGAACTTGGTGCCAATGTACAATTTTATATCCCAAACCGTTTTACAGAAGGTTATGGTCCAAATGAAGGGGCTTTTCGCTATGCCCATGAGATTGGTATTGCTCTTATCATTACAGTTGATACTGGCATTGCAGCAATTCATGAGGCAAGTGTGGCTAAAGAACTGGGCATTGATTTAATTATTACGGATCACCATGAACCTGGGCCGGAGTTACCAGATGCATTTGCAATTGTACATCCAAAACTGGGAGAGGGTTCATATCCGTTTGCCCATCTTGCAGGAGTCGGTGTTGCTTTTAAATTAGCGCATGGGCTATTAGGGGAAGCACCTGAACATTTATTGCCATTTGTTGCGATCGGTACCATTGCGGATCTTGTACCGTTAAAAGATGAGAACAGACTCATCGTACAAAAAGGGTTGATCCTACTAAGAGAAACAGAAAATGTTGGTTTACATGCCCTATTAAAACTTGCAGGTGTTGATCAGTCTTCTATTAATGAAGAAACAGTTGGCTTTTCTCTTGCACCACGTATCAATGCAGCAGGCAGACTAGACAGTGCTGATCCAGCCGTGTATTTATTGTTAGAAGAGGATGCAACTCGTGCGGAAGCTCTAGCAGAGGATATTGAACAATTGAATAAAGACAGAAAAGAATTGGTGAACACAATAAGTGAAGAAGCCATTCGAATGGTGGAACAAAGCTTTCCTACGAAAGAAAATAGCTGTCTAGTCATTGGGAAAGAGGGTTGGAATCCTGGTGTCATTGGGATTGTAGCATCAAGGCTGGTCGAAAAGTTCTATCGACCAACGATTGTTTTGAGTTTTGACCAAGAAAAAGGAATTGCTAAGGGTTCAGCTAGGAGTATTCCTGGTTTTGATCTTTTTAAAAATTTATCTACTTGCCGTGACTTATTGCCTCATTTCGGAGGACATACGATGGCGGCAGGAATGACGTTAAACCTGACAGATGTTGATGAATTGCGTCTGCGTTTGAATCAACTCGCACAAGAGCAATTAAATGAAGAGGATTTAATCCCTATCACCCATATCGATACAGAAATTAGTCTTCAGGATATTCATATAGAGGCCATTGAGGAAATGAATAAACTGGCACCTTACGGGATGGATAATCCAAAGCCGAAAGTGCTGATCAAGGAAGTAAATATTGAAAGTATACGAAAAATTGGCTCAGAGCAAAATCATTTAAAACTAATATTAGAACATAATGGGACATCTTTGGATGGGGTAGGATTTGGTCTAGGGAGTGTGTGTGACCATATTTCACCTGTTTCTAAAGTATCTGTCATTGGGGAATTATCGATTAACGAATGGAATAATCGAAAGAAACCACAAATATTCTTACAGGATCTTACGATTCCCTCTTGGCAGCTGTTTGATTCTCGTGGTTCAAAAAAATTGATGCAAATTGCGAATGAAGTTCCAGCTGAACAAACTAAATGGATTGTTTTCCAAGAACAATGGTTAGCTAAGATTCAAAAAACTTTAGGCAGTAGTGAAGTGCTCTTTATATCGTCACCTGAAGTAGCAGAAAAGCTCCAGCTTGATCATTGCCATGTGGTATTAATAGATTTACCACCGTCAAAAGAAATACTTGTCCGGTTATTTTCTGGAAAAAAAGTGTCTAGGATCTATGCACATTTTTATAAAGCAGAGAGTGATTATTTCTCTACCATTCCAACAAGAGATCATTTTAAATGGTATTATGCTTTATTAGCAAAAAAAGGACCTTTTGATTTAAAAAAATATGGTGATACGTTAGCAAAGCATCGTGGCTGGACAAGGGCAACCGTTGATTTTATGTCACAAGTGTTTTTTGAACTCGATTTTGTTACAATGGACAATGGACTAATTACATTGAATAAAAGCGCAGGAAATCATGATTTATCTGAATCTAAGACCTATCAACTAAAACATGCTCAATTAGAGATTGAAAAGGATTTATTGTTTTCATCTTTTCATCAATTAAAGGATTGGTTTGATCAAGTGTTTCAAGAAACGATACAATAAGAGGAGGCAGCAGAAAATGGACTTAAAAAAATATATAACGGTAGTTGAAGATTATCCAAAGCCAGGAATTAGTTTTAAGGATATTACGACATTAATGGATAATGGGGAAGCTTATAGATATGCGACAGATCAGATCGCCCTATACGCACGTGAAAAAGAGATTGATCTTGTCGTTGGTCCAGAAGCTCGTGGTTTTATTATCGGTTGTCCGGTAGCCTATTCTCTTGGAGTTGGTTTTGCCCCAGTTCGTAAAGAAGGGAAGCTACCGCGTGAAACAGTTCGAGTTGATTATGGTTTAGAGTACGGAAAAGATGTATTAACGATTCACAAGGATGCGATTAAACCTGGACAACGAATCCTTATAACAGATGATTTATTAGCAACAGGTGGTACGATTCTAGCTACCATTCAATTGGTTGAAGAGCTTGGTGGAATCGTTGCAGGAATTGCTTTTCTGATTGAACTAAGTGATTTAGATGGGCGAAGCAAGCTTAAAAGTCATGATATCCTAACTTTAATGACATTTTAACTTCATTCAGCAGATGTCTCCCACTTCTATAAGCTGAATGAAGTTAAAGCCTCCGGCGGATGCCTCAGATTTTCTAAGGAAATTTATCGAGCAAGCTTGATAAAATCTGGGCGCAAATATGCCAAGGCGCATTTGATACGTTGAGGGCGCTTATATTGGCGCTCTTTTGCTATATTTGAAACAATTATTTAATATTATTGAAAAATGGAGTACAATTTCTTTACATATAGGTAATTTTTTTCGATAATAAATACAATCAGAAGATTCATTAGGACCAGAGCGACTAACCATAAGGATGGATAAAAGAATCCCCTCATTGATGGAAGTCTTCTTTCATATAGATTTTTCAAAAAAATTCATAATGAATAAAAAGGTGATTTTATGGCGAATGATCAAGTATTGACAGCCGAACAAGTCATCGATCGAACAAAGGCATATTTAGAAGATGAGGATGTAGTATTCATTCAGAGGGCCTATGAATTTGCCAGGCATGCTCATCGTTTACAATATAGAAAATCGGGTGAGCCGTATATTATCCATCCCATTCAAGTCGCAGGGATACTTGCAGACCTTGAGATGGATCCTTCTACGGTTGCGTCAGGTTTCCTTCACGATGTTGTTGAAGATACAGAAGCTTCTCTTCAAGATATAAAAGAAGCCTTCAGCGAAGAAGTGGCCATGCTCGTCGATGGTGTTACAAAGCTCGGTAAAATAAAATATAAATCTCATGAAGAACAACAAGCAGAAAATCATCGAAAAATGTTTGTGGCTATGGCCCAAGATATTCGCGTAATTATGATTAAATTGGCAGACCGACTTCATAATATGAGGACATTAAAACATTTGCCAGCAGAGAAACAACGTCGTATTTCAAATGAAACATTAGAAATTTTCGCTCCTCTTGCCAATCGACTAGGGATTTCAAAAATTAAGTGGGAGCTTGAAGATACGGCATTACGCTATTTAAACCCACAACAATATTATCGAATTGTCAATTTAATGAAGAAAAAGCGTGTAGAGCGTGAAGAGTATTTGGATGACGTCATTATTGAATTGCGGAAAAATACGGAAGAGGTTGGCATCAAAGCAGATATGTCTGGTCGCCCCAAACATATTTATAGCATTTATCGTAAAATGTCTCAACAGAATAAACAATTCAATGAAATCTATGATTTGTTGGCTATTCGAGTTGTGGTTGATTCGATTAAAGATTGTTACGCTGTTCTCGGTATTATTCATACAAACTGGAAACCGATGCCTGGGAGATTTAAAGATTATATTGCCATGCCAAAACCCAATATGTATCAATCTCTGCATACAACAGTTATAGGTCCTAAAGGGGATCCTTTAGAAGTACAAATCCGGACCATAGAAATGCACCGAATAGCGGAATTTGGGATTGCTGCTCATTGGGCTTATAAGGAAGGCAAAACGATTAATGAGGGTTCATCCTTTGAAGATAAGCTAACATGGTTCCGAGAAATTCTTGAATTTCAGGATGATACAATTAATGCTGAAGAATTTATGGAATCGTTAAAAATTGATCTATTTTCGGATATGGTGTTTGTGTTTACACCAAAAGGGGATGTGGTGGAGCTTCCGTCTGGTTCTGTTCCAATTGATTTTGCCTATCGAATACACTCTGAAATAGGTAATAAAACCATTGGCGCAAAAGTGAATGGTAAGATGGTGACGCTTGATTATAAGTTGAAAACAGGAGACATCCTGGAAATTCTAACATCCAAGCATTCATATGGACCTAGTCAAGACTGGTTAAAACTTGCTCAAACCTCACAAGCGAAAAATAAGATCAGAGCCTACTTTAAAAAGCAAAAAAGAGACGAGAATATTGTAAAAGGCCGCGAACTAGTGGATAAAGAAATCCGCCTTATGGAATTTGATGTAAAGGAAATTTTAGTTACAGATAATTTAAAACGTGTCGCTGGAAAATTCAATTTTGTCCATGAGGACGATATGTTTGCTGCAGTGGGCTACAACGGAATTACCGCCTTACAAGTGGCCAATCGTTTGACAGAAAAGTTGCGTAAAAAACGGGATGTAGAGCAAGTTTCTGATATTTCGAATGCCGTGGCGGAGTTAAAGTCGTTTCCAACCAGGAAAAAAAGAGAGTCTGGGGTGCGGGTGGAAGGAATCGAAAACCTGCTTATCCGTCTATCACGTTGTTGTAATCCAGTTCCAGGTGATGATATTGTTGGTTTTATCACAAAAGGAAGAGGGGTTTCTGTTCATCGTAAAGATTGCCCGAACCTCATTACAGATGATGCGAAAGAAAGGCTTATTCCGGTTGAATGGGAATCTGGACTGAATGATCGCAAAGAATATCATGTTGAAATTGAAATAACAGGCTATGACAGAAGAGGCGTCTTAAATGAAGTTCTTCAGGCTGTCAATGAAACGAAAACAGATATTTCCGCTGTATCAGGCCGTACAGATCGAAATAAAATGGTGACCATTACCATGTCGATTTCAATCGTAAATGTAAGTCATTTACAAAAGATTGTCGAACGAATCAAACAAATACCTGATTTATATTCGGTTCGAAGAATTATGAACTAAGGTGAGAGAAGATGCGAATTATTGTTCAACGTAGCAAAGAAGCGAGCGTAACTGTAGAAGAAAAGGTAATCGGAAAAATTGAGCAGGGATTTGTCTTGTTAGTAGGTGTTACTCATGAAGATCGTGAAGAAGAGGCTGCTTATTTAGCTGATAAAATTGTTCATCTTCGTATTTTTGAAGACAAAAATGGAAAAATGAATCGATCCTTGCTTGATGTAGGTGGTAGTATTTTATCCGTATCACAATTCACGTTATATGGAGATTGTCGCAAAGGGCGCAGGCCTAATTTTATGGCTGCTGCAAAGCCTGAGTATGCACTTGGCATCTATCAGCATTTTAATGAACAACTGAAACAAAAAGGAGTCCATGTTGAGATAGGGGAATTCGGAGCCATGATGAATGTCTCGCTTAACAATGATGGACCCGTAACATTGATTCTAGAAAGTTGAAAAAGAGCGGACCATTTGGTCACGCTCTTTTTCATTCTTATTAGAAGAAAGCAGGTCGCCACGCTAGCGAAATTAATTCCCGCTAAAATAGCGGGCAAGGCCTTCGTAAATACCTGTTGCTGCAGAATCTTGATATTGATCCGTTGTGACAAGTAATTCCTCACTAGGGTTACTTAAAAAACCAAGTTCAATCAAGACAGCATTTTTATTATTTTCACGAATGACATAATAGTCTCCAAATCGAGCTCCACGGTCTTCCATATTTGTTTGATCGAGGACAGCAGAATGGATATTTACAGCCAGTTTCTTTTGCCATGGATAATAGAAAAAGGTGGATAATCCACGAACACTAGGATCCTTAATACTATCATAATGAATGCTAATAAAGGCGTCTGCATTTTGAATATCCGCAGTATTGGTTCTCGACGGCAAACTGATGAAGTCATCTTGTGTACGAGTAAGAGTTACATCAGCTCCCGCTTCTTTAAGTATATGATATAAATTAATAGCTGTTTTAAGGGTAATTCTTTTTTCTAATGTACCGTTATATCCAGTTGTTCCATTGTCTTTACCACCATGACCGGGATCAATGACAATTTTCTTGTTTTTCAAGGATTGCCCAGGTTCTTGGTTTGAAATTTGGGTAAGAGCTTCATCAGGTCCAGTAGCATCCTCTGTTGACACAAGCCAACTAGCTATGTAACCAATTTGTCCATTTTTAAGTTTGATTTGATACCAATCATTTTCAAAAGAAATCGTTTCAAATGCATCACCTTGGTTTGCCCGATCCAGAATGGTAGACTGTGTACTTGGTCTTTTCCTTATATTGGTACCATTATGTAAAATAGTAAGTTCCCCGCTTGTGATTGATTCATTGCTACTAGTGTTGACTGTTCCTTCAGAGTTACTTTCCTGAATGTACTGGCGTGTTATCCAACCGGATTCCCCATTGTAAGTAATTTCAATCCAATCATTAGATTCAGAAATGATCTTAACGGTTTCACTTTTTTGAAGTTTACCGAGTATATTTCCATTTAATGAAGGTTCACCACGTACATTTAATGAATTTACAGTTATAATGCCAGTTTTAGAAACCTTGTTTGTTTTTGGTTGTTCAGAGCTAACCTGACTTGCGGTTGATTCTGCAGTTGCTGAAACAAGATAATTAGCCACCCAGCCTTTTTGACCACTACTTAGGTTGATTTGTATCCAATCGCCTTCTGTTGTTAGGACGGGATATAAATCACCCTTATTTAATGTTGCAATGATCTCATTATTTAAGCTAGGACCACTTCGAACATTTAAATCATCTGTTACAACCGTTATGGATTGATTAGCCGCTACAGCCACCGTTTCTGGTATCATCCACGGAACAGCCAAAGCTAGGCAGATGAATAATGTCCAAACCTTTTTTTTCAAAATTCAGTTCCCTCCTCTTTGTTCTGACTTGGAATTTGAGCGATGCAAAATTCCAGTATTCGTTGTGTATGATACAACTGAATTTTTTCGGTTTGTGAAATAACTTCTCTATTACCTGCTGAAATCCCTTTATTTTTATATTAATTATTGTATTTTTTTTAGAAATTGATATGTAGATGTCATTATATGAAAGATTTCTTGCAGGAAAGGGCAAGATATAAATGAAAAATAATGATGGAAAAGTAAAGGAGAATTGCTATGAGGCATGGAGATAAAGGGGTATCTGCCCAATCAGGTGAAAATCAATTATTTGGGATTGATTTTCACGATCATATCCAAAAAGAACAAAATACCCAAATGGTTGAACTAGCTCGTGAATTTGGTTTAACTGCCCAGGATGCAAAAAAGTTAAAAAAACAATTAGAACGAAATTAACGACGGCACTTGACAATTTTCGGGAAGGTTCGTAATATTATAGAGATAAATTGAATAGTAGCCATTGAGGAAGAAAAGTAATTTAACAATCACTTGGATAGAGAGGAAACACCGTAGGCTGAAAGTGTTTCTCCATGCTGACTAAATGAAGAACACTTCTGAGGCTTTACATTGAACGAGACTTTTTCTCTAGTAAGTGATAAACGTGAACAGGCGTTAACTGGAAAGTGGAAGCGATAGGTTTGGATCGCTTCAATTAGGGTGGCACCACGGGAATAAAAGTTCTCGTCCCTTGTATGGTTAATATACAAGGGACGAGAGCTTTTTTAGTGTGAAATGATCCTATTATTATTTTATCCAATACATAGGTTGTCTATTTTTGTAATAAGGAGGTTTTGGTATGTCGATTCAGATACCAAGAGGTACCCAAGATATATTGCCAGGAGAAATTGAAAAGTGGCAATTGATTGAAAAAAATGCTCGAGAGCTTTGTGATAGATTTCAATATCAGGAAATTAGAACCCCCATTTTTGAACACACGGAACTTTTTACAAGAAGTGTAGGGGAAACGACTGACGTTGTTCAAAAAGAAATGTACACTTTTGAGGATCGGGGCGGGCGTAGTATGACATTGCGCCCAGAAGGAACGGCTTCCACCGTTCGTTCATTTGTTGAAAATAAGATGTATGGTGATGCCAATCAACCAATCAAATTATTTTATACTGGTCCGATGTTTCGTTACGAACGTCCACAAGCAGGGCGGTTTCGTCAGTTTGTCCAATTCGGTGTTGAGGCATTAGGTAGTAAGGATCCTGCGATTGATGCTGAAGTCATTGCTCTTGCCATGTCTATCTATAAAAGCTTAGGGCTAAGTAAGATAAAGTTAATTATTAATAGTCTTGGTGATAAAGAAAGCCGACTTGCACATCGAAATGCACTGATTCAACATTTCGAGCCTAGAATTGGTGAATTTTGTCAAGATTGTCAAAATCGCTTGCAAAAAAATCCAATGCGAATTCTGGATTGTAAAAAAGACCGTGATCATGAATTAATGAAGACGGCACCGTCGATTATCGACTATTTAAACACAGAATCTAAAGAGTATTTTAATAAGGTTCAGCAATATTTAACTGATTTGGAGATCCCATTTGTAGTTGATCCAAATCTTGTTAGAGGATTAGATTATTATAATCATACTGCATTTGAAATTATGAGTGATGCAGAGGGGTTTGGAGCGATTACCACATTATGCGGTGGTGGACGTTATAACGGATTAACCGAAGAAATTGGCGGTCCTGAAACGCCAGGAATCGGTTTTGCTTTTAGTATTGAACGGTTTATCGCAGCATTGAAAGCGGAGGGTGTTGAACTCCCAATTAATAAAGGAATTGATTGTTATTTAGTTTCTTTAGGTGAGGAAGCTAAGGATTATACTGTAAGACTCCTACACAAACTGCGTTTAGCTGGATTTTCGGCAGAACGAGATTATTTAAATCGAAAAATCAAAGCGCAAATGAAAGCGGCTGATCGCCTAAATGCTAGGTTTGTCGCCATTTTAGGTGAAGATGAGTTATCGAAAAATCGTATTAATGTAAAACGAATGGAAACTGGTGAACAGTGGGAAATGGATTTAGAAGACTTTGTTGCCAAATTTAAAGAAATACAACCATAGGAGGAAATGGAATGTTAGGAAGAACTTATTTTTGTGGAGAAGTGCCTAAAAATGCAATTGGAGAAAAGGTTACCTTAAAAGGATGGGTACAAAGACGACGCGATCTTGGTGGATTGATCTTTATTCATTTACGTGACCGTACAGGAATTGTGCAAATTGTATTCAATCCAGAAGTGTCGCAAGAAGCATTAGAAGTTGCTGAAAAGGTTCGTAGTGAATATGTTGTTGAAATTGAAGGGACTGTCATCGCTCGTGATGAATCAACGTTCAACTCTAATTTATCAACTGGAACAATTGAAGTACAAGCAAATCGAATGACCATTATTAATGAATCAAAAACACCGCCATTTATGATTGAAGATCAAGCGGATGTTTCTGAAGATGTTCGTTTAAAATATCGTTATTTAGATTTAAGAAGACCCGTTATGTTTGAAACACTAAAAATGCGTCATCAGGTAACAAAAGTGATGCGTGACTTCCTTGATTCAGAAGGATTCCTTGATATTGAAACACCTATTTTAACGAAAAGTACGCCTGAGGGTGCTCGTGATTATTTAGTTCCAAGCCGGGTGCATCCAGGTGAATTTTACGCACTTCCACAATCACCGCAGTTGTTCAAACAATTATTGATGGTGGGTGGAGTAGAACGGTATTATCAAATTGCTCGCTGTTTCCGCGATGAAGATTTACGTGCGGATCGTCAACCAGAATTCACTCAACTCGATATTGAAACAAGCTTTTTAAGTGCTGAAGAAATTCAAACCATGATTGAAACAATGATGGAAAGAATTATGAAAGAAGTAAAAGGATTGGAGATTACGGTCCCATTCCCACGTATGGCCTATGATGAAGCAATGGGAAGTTATGGTTCGGATAAACCAGATACTCGATTTGATATGAAGTTAGTTGATCTTTCCGAAATTTTCCTAAACTCTAGCTTTAAAGTATTTGCTGGTGCTGTTTCAAAAGGTGGTCAAGTTAAAGCCATTAACGTAAAAAATGGGGCTGTTACCTATTCTCGCAAAGACATTGATGGTTTGACAGAATTTGCTGCACGTTATGGAGCTAAAGGACTTGCATGGCTTAAATCAGAAGAAGAAGGACTAAAAGGACCGATCGTGAAATTCTTTACGGAAGAAGAGTTAAATGCGCTAAACGCTGCTCTTGCAGTTGAAAAAGATGATTTAATTCTTTTTGTTGCTGATAAGAAGAAAATTGTTGCAGATGCTCTTGGTGCTTTAAGAAGTAAGATTGCAAAGGATTTAGATTTAATTGATCCAAGTAAATATAATTTCCTTTGGGTTACAGACTGGCCGTTGCTTGAGTATGATGAAGATGCACGTCGTTATTCTGCTGCTCACCATCCGTTTACAATGCCAGTAAGAGAAGAAATTGAGCTTCTAGATTCTGAACCTAGTAAAGTACACGCTCAAGCCTATGACATTGTTTTAAATGGTTATGAACTTGGTGGTGGATCACTACGTATATATGAAAGAGACGTTCAAAATAAAATGTTTAAAGCTTTAGGGTTTACAGAGGAAGAAGCAACAAGTCAATTCGGCTTTTTACTAGACGCATTTGATTATGGAACGCCTCCACATGGTGGTATTGCATTAGGATTAGACCGTTTGGTTATGTTGTTAACGGATCGGACAAACCTAAGAGATACAATCGCATTTCCGAAAACAGCTAGTGCCAGTGACTTACTAACAGCAGCGCCTAGTGAAGTCAGTCAGGCACAATTGATCGAATTGCATCTTTCAACAAATGTAAAAAAATAACTGAATCATAATGAGTGAACAATTGTTGAATTGTATGACAATTAATGATATTATATCTGTAAGCTTTAAAAGAGTCCTGATGTGTGCGTAGTGTAACCTGAAATTTTGACCGAACATTTTACCTTTGGGAGTTCGGAGTTTTTGAATAGCGTAAATGCCTTTTTTAAGGACTTACAATAGTCAAAATAGAACACCCACCTGCTGTTTGCGGGTTCAAAAGGAAGGTATATGAGCGACGGCATAATTGGGGCTCTTTCTCTTACATATGATTTAAATGAACCCCTGTCATATAGGCAGGGGTTTTTGTTGTTTAATAGGGAAGCGCTTATGCAAGTTTAGGAATGATCAAAGGTCTTGAATGATGTATCATTCGACAAATTTTGATTTTATTCGCTATCCTGATTGCTATTTCGAACACGGGAATTGTATGATATATTCATTATCAGGAAATACGTTAGTAAGTATGTTGGAAATTGGAGTTGATCGTATGTTACATCAGTTTTCTAGAAATGAACTGGCCATTGGCAAAGAAGGTTTGGACATATTAAAGAATAGTACTGTGGCTGTTCTAGGCATCGGTGGAGTGGGTTCATTTGCTGCTGAGGCACTTGCTCGTTCGGGCGTAGAAAAGCTTATTCTTATTGATAAAGATGATGTGGATATAACAAATGTGAATCGTCAAGTCATTGCGTTATTATCTACAGTTGGTCGACCTAAAGTTGAATTAATGAAGGAAAGAATCGCTGACATTAATCCTGAATGCGAAGTCATTGCGTTAAAAATATTTTATACAGAAGAAACATATGAAGAAATTTTTGGGTATAATCTCGATTTTGTCATTGATGCCTCTGATACGATATCCTATAAAATTCATTTGATGAAGGAATGCTTGCAACGAAAAATACCGATCATTTCAAGTATGGGTGCAGCGAATAAAATGGATCCAACCCGTTTTCAAATTGCGGATATTTCAAAAACCCACACAGATCCAATTGCCAAGGTGGTCCGTACAAGATTAAGAAAAGAAGGAATCAAAAAGGGGATTCCAGTCGTGTTTTCAGATGAAAGTCCAATTGTAATCCGTGAAGACATTCGTAAAGAAGTGGGAAAAGAGGATGCTGTAATTCGCAAAGCTCAATTGCCACCTTCTTCAAATGCTTTTGTGCCATCTGTAGCAGGACTTATCATGGCTAGTTACGTTGTCAGACAACTATTAAGTGACATCAAAATCAATACCGTAAGAGATGCTAAAGACGCCTAAAAAGGGCGTCTTTTGTTTTCTACTTTTTTTGGTGTCAGGCACCGAAAAAGGACGATGCTGCCTAAAATGTATTTGCGGAAAGAACAGTGTGAGGATAAATGGGCACTTGACTATGTTGACATTTATTTTTGTTCTAGTGTACTATTTAACTAGAACACTAAGACAATTATATGGTGATTGAAAGGGGATAGAAAGATTG
>Ga0136846_1218884_pt1 | contig 21282 bp, 17 predicted proteins | sample HopSoiMetagenom2_FD_96841 | JGI IMG/M metagenome (GOLD analysis project Ga0136846, IMG submission 96841) | Grasslands soil microbial communities from Hopland, California, USA - 2 Assembly 2016 (version 4) | ecosystem: Environmental > Terrestrial > Soil > Grasslands | place: USA: Hopland... | reverse complement strand
CGCAGAATCGTTTTCCGTTTGAGGAGTCATTTCCTCGGCTGGAACGATTACGGCGCTCAGGTATCCGTCAGTTTGTGAGTATTGAAGAGCGGTTGCCCGCTGTTCACCTTGCAGCAGCAATTGAACACCGCCAAGCCCCCGCTGAATCTGCCCGATGCGCGCGATGACGCCCATCGAGTATAGGATATCTGCCGTGGGTTCTTCGGTATTGTCGCGTTGTGCAACCGCGAACACGACGCGATCGCCCTTGAGTGCAGCCTCGATCGCGCGAAGCGTTGAAGGCCGTCCTGCCGCGATCGGCTGGGTTAAACCGGGAAAAATTACCGTTCCCCTTAGCGGGAGAACGGGAAGTGTTTGACGCTGTGCCATTGTCCTTCCGAAGCCAAAGACCTTATTTAGATACTACTGTCCGATCCTCCCTTACTGCATCTTTTGCTCTCGTGGATTTACGCCAGCCCGGCATGAAGTGCAACACGGAAACTGCTGATTCGACGCGGCGACATGCCAATTAAGCCCGAAGACGAACTTGGCACCCACGTCGCGCAGGTCCTCTCTGCAAACTATGAGCTAGAGGACGAGGTTGGTCGTGGAGGAATGGGCATCGTGTATTGCGCTCGCGACAGACGGCTGAAGCGCGAAATCGCGATCAAAGTCCTGCCTCCCGAGCTGAGTTTCCGCGCTGATATTCGCCAGCGTTTCCTCCGCGAAGCCGAGACCGCCGCGCAGCTGAATCACCAGAACATCGTTCCGATCTACACCGTCGAAGAGAAGGACAATCTCGTCTACTTCGTGATGGCGTACATCAAGGGGGACAATCTCGGCGTGCGGCTGCAGCAGCACGGACCGCTGCCGGCAGTGGAAGTCAGGCGCATCCTGAAAGAAGTGGCGGAAGCGCTCGCTTACGCGCACAACCGCAACGTCATCCACCGCGACATCAAGCCCGACAACATCATCATCGATGAGGAAACGGGCAGGGCGATGGTGACGGACTTCGGTATCGCTCGCGCGCTCACGGATAGCGGCGATTCGCGCCTGACTGCGACCGGCATGGCGATTGGAACCCCGGCTTACATGTCGCCGGAACAATCGGCGGGTGATCGCGCCATCGACGGACGCAGCGACCTCTATTCACTCGGCGTGGTCGGTTATCAAATGCTGTGCGGGCAGCCGCCGTTCGTCGCCAGCAACACGCCATCGATGCTGGTCAAGCATCTGTCGGAGCGTCCAATACCGGTCGACGAGCGCTGGCCCGACATTCCGCCCGATCTCGGACGCGCGGTCATGATATGCCTCGAGAAGGATCCGGCGGACCGGTTCCCGAATGCGGCAGCTTTCGCTCAGGCACTGAGCGGCGGTGCGATGCCGACTCTGGCAACGCGCGCATCGCTGCCTGCGTCGCGGGAATCAACGCGCGATCAGGGGGTGCCGACGAACTTCCGCGACTACGCCGAGCAGGGCGTTCGTGACTACGCCACCTCACGTTACGGCCGCACCGGTTCGAGTGCTGCCGGATACGGTGGCTCGCAGCCTTCGCCGGAAGAGTTGAGCAAATGGAACGCGCCAATGGTCGTCTCCTTCCGTCGCAAGCTCGCACCGTATCTGGCGGTCAATGCGATCCTGGTGCCGATATCATTGTTCTCTAACCACGACTTCATCGCGCTGACGGTGATGTGGACGGTCTTCCTCGCGTTCCGCTATTCGAAGCTCTGGGCAGCCGGGTACGATTGGCGCGACGTATTTCGGCAGCCGCGCGATCGTCTGATCTTCGACGTCGCTGCCGAGACGATCGACGATGCGCGCGCGTTGTTTGACGAGAAAAAGCGGGAGGAAGTCCGGCGTCGGGCACGAGCGCGCGGGCAGGGACTGTTCACGCCCATGTCAGCGTTGCCGACCGCGCAGCCGTTTCAGCCGTATCCGCGCACGGGCGGCCCAACTACGAGTCTGAGCCCTGTCCCCGCCGGCTCGCCGCCAGCGTTCGGCGATTCGCGCTACGGCTCGGCCATCCGCGAAGCAGAGAGCGATCATCGCGAGATCCATCGCCAGTTGCTCAACATGCCACCGGACGACCGAGAGCAGATTCCGGAAGTTGCGACTTCCGCCGACGCGGTTTTCCGCAAGGTGCAGCAGCTCGCACTTTCGTTGCAGGACTTGGATCGCAGCACCAATCGCGAAAGTCCCGAGTCCGTCGAGAAAGAAATCACGACGCTCGAGGCGCAAGCCAACCCGCTCGACTACCGGGCGAGTGAGGAGAGGGTGCGCCGCCTCGCGATGCTGCGTCGCGAGCGCCGGGCGCTCGCCGATGTCGGACGCAAAAAGAAAGAAGCGCAGGAGAAGCTCGATCACTGTCGTCAGCTACTTCGCTCGATGCGACTGGAGCTGGTGCGTTTCCGCACTGGTGGGCTCAACGCGCAACCGACCGGCCTGACAATGGTCACTCAGCAGGCCCAGAGTGTGGTGAGAGAGATGAGCTACCTCTCTGACGCCAACGCTGAATTGAACGCGCTCTGAGCTTCAGTCTTCCTTTGCGCGGCGAAAACCGTCGCGCCAGAAAAATGAACATTCCGTTGGCAACGCTCGCGGTGATCGCGATTATCGGCGTCGCATGCGAACCACCGCAAACACCGCCGGCGAAACAAGTCGTCGCGTCTCCAGCTCCCGGCAACTCTTTACAGGAAACCAGGCCCACCCCGCCGGCCGTCGTGCACGTCGCTACGCCGGATACCCTGCGTGGACTCTACGTCAATCGATGGGCTGCGCTCGGCAGCAAGCTTAAAATCCTGATCGATCTCGCCAGGAAGACCGAGGTCAACGCGCTGGTGATCGATGTGAAGGACGATCGCGGGTTCGTGCTCTATCCGTCCGATGTCCCCCTCGCTCACGAGATCGGCGCCGATACCGCCGACGGTCACTGGATGTCTCGAGCGAAACTGCGCGCAGTGCTTGACACCCTCGCCGCGCATCGGATCTACCCCATTGCCCGGGTCGTCGTCGCCAAGGACCCGCTACTCGCGAGCAAAAAGCTGAATCTCGCAATCAAGCGAAAGTCCGATCTCCAGCCGTGGCTGGACAAGAATGGAAATCCGTGGCTCGATCCACACCATCGCGAGATCTGGCAGTACGCCGCTGATCTTGCGCGCGAGGCATATAACCTCGGGTTCAGCGAAGTGCAGTTCGACTACGTGCGATTCCCGGACGAGAAGAGACTCCAGCGTGAGGCGACCTATCCGCTTGCCAATGGCCGCGTGCGGGCGCAGGTGATTCGAGAGCAGCTCGGATTCATCCGTCGCGCAGTCAAGCCACTACCGATGCGAGTTACGGCGGATGTGTTCGGTCTAACTGCTACCGATACGACCGACATGGGTATTGGCCAGAAGTGGGAGATGTTCGTCGACCAGGTCGATGTCGTGCTACCGATGGTTTATCCGTCGCACTTCGCTCGCGGGACCTACAAGCTGCGGAATCCAAACGCGCATCCGTACGAGACAATCGACAACGCGCTCAAGGATGCCCTCGAGCGCACCAAGGCCGTCACCGGAGCGGCGAAAATAATTCCGTGGTATCAGGACTTCACGCTGGGCCCGCCGCACTACTACGCCGAGCAAATTCGCGCGCAGAAGAAGGCCGGATACGACAACGGGTTCCCGAGTTGGATACTCTGGAACCCGAAGAGCAACTACACGATCGCCGCTCTGGAGCCGCGACCGAAGAGTTAGCTGCTGCCGTTACGGCGTTCGGCCATCTGTGTCTTCATCGCAGCGAGATTCTTGTCGAACGTCGTCTGCTGATCGGCAGTGAGAACCGCGCGGATCTCAGCGGCCTGCTTGTCTCGGAGATCCGCCATTCTTGCACGGGCTGCATCGTCCACTGAGCCGGTTGCCTGCGCCGCTTTGCGCAGCTCCATCTGTTGCGGCACGTACTTCTCGCGGATCGTCTTGATCTGATCCTTCTGGGCATCGGTCAGATTGATGTCCTTGAGCAGCCATTCGCCCATGCGGAACCCACGACGTCCCTCACCCTGCTGCGGTTGGGTGCCCTGAGCAGAAGCAACCGCGGTCATGCCAACGCAAAGGGCAGCAGCCAGCGTGGCGATGCGAACTACCTTCATCCTATCTCCTGATATGTGTTGTGGACGAACTGTCCGGGGGTAGTACGCGGATTCACGCAAAAAGGTTGGGCCGCAACCACTCAAAAACTAAAGTCGGCTGCTTGCAGTTAACTGTCGGCAGTCGGCAGTTGTTATACACGTATTCATAAGGAATGTCGCCTTGAATGCGTGTAGAAAAACCCGTCCACCCCAAACTCCTCATCTGCTAACCGCAGACTTTGCTTTCTAAGGGCTCCGCCCACGCTAAGTGATTCCAGAATAAGCATTTACGTGTCCGCCCCTAGCGCCTAGGTGAAAACCTGCTATTCTTCCCCGCGCTAACCAGCCGGGCTCATGCGGCGGCTGGTTTTGACGAGCCATCTCCAACTCGTTCTGAGCGCCACCTGTGACTGTACCTAGTACAACCCCGGAACTGGCGTCACCCTTACCTGCATCGCCTGCCGAGCCGCTCTTCTTTCCGTTGAGCTGGCTGACCGAGCACGCGTCGGAGCCGGTGAAATACCGCGCAATCACCGATGTGGCTCAAACCGCGAGCCCGGCTGCGCCAGAACTCTCGGCACTTCCATACGCGCATCGGCCCGCAATTCGACTCGCCGTCACCCAGTCGCGCGACGGCATGTGGAACAACTCGGTGCTGTCGCTTCCCGGCAAGCACGGTTCTGATTTCGCGAACATCGGCACCATCCCGGCGGTTCGTCGACTGCTCGAGTATGGCTGGGCGCATGACTCGCCACCACTCATTCTCGCGCGTCGACTCCTGTTCCGCCTGCTGGCGGAAGACAACGATCCCACCTTCACGTTCGAGCTCGGTACCAAGGTCAAGGACGAGGACATCACTCGACGCACACGTGGAATGTTTCGCGAGGCGGCAGCGGCGACGCTTGCGCAGATGGGATACGAAAACGATCCACGGCTGCGCGGCGCAGCCCGCCGGATTCTCGAGCGGACGATCTCGTATCTGAGCTCACCCCTGGGCGAAAAGCCCTGGATGCGTGTAGGCAATTCGCACGTGCTCGCGCCCGAGGCAGCGCCAGTCTCGATCTTCACGCTGACAATGCTCGCTTATATGCCGATTTTCCGGCACGAGCACTTCAGTGAAGTAGAGCAAATCTACCAGGCGATCGTACAACCGTTACCGCGGCAGGAAATCGTCCAGCTCTTTGGCAAGAAGATGGTGCCGCAGCCCCACCTGATCCTCGGTGACGTGCTGCCACACCGTAACGCGGTCGAGGCCGATGTCCCACTCGCGCTACTGTGGCTGGAAACAATGGCCCGTCTCAATTTCCTGCGCCGCAACGATAACTGGATGAAGCTCTTCGAGCGCTTTGTCGACGATCGCGATCGAAATGGCGTTTGGCATCCGCATAAGGGCATGGACCGACCGACAACGTCGAACATGTGGGCCTGGTCGTCGTTTCCACTCGATGACGGCAGCGGTGTTGAATCGAAGTGGACCGACGTCACGTTCCGCATCGGGCTCATCGGCCGACTCATCGGCAGAGAAATTGAATTGATCTGAAGGCGATGACCGGACGCAGTCGCCGAGACTACCTTCGTCCTGGCGAGATGTTTCCCGCCGGTGATCCAGCCTATCACGTGAGCTATCCGCGATTGCGCTCGGGAATAAAGGTCCGGGTGGTCGAGCGTGGTGATCGCGGCGCACCGCCGGTGCTGATGATCCATGGCTGGGGATGCTCGGCGTACATCTTCCGAGCCAACATGCCAGCGATCGCTGCCGCCGGCTTTCGCGCGCTTGCATTCGATCTCAAGGGGCACGGCCTCTCCGATAAACCGCAGGAAGATTCCGAGTACACGGTCGAATCGCTCATCGATCACGTTGCCGAAGTGATCGACGCTCTCGAGCTGGATCGGCCGACACTGGTCGGACACTCACTCGGCGGCTCGCTTGCCTATCACTTCGCTGCGCGACATCCGGACCGCCAACGCGCGCTGGCACTGCTTTCACCGGTCGGATTGACGGGCGTTCCGCTGATGAAGATCTATCGTTTGCTCACACCATCGTTCCTGTTGCCTGTGATGCGCCGCCTCAAACCGACGACGATTGTGAAGGTCGCTCTACGCCGGGTGTACGGAAAACGTGGAAGCCCCACGCCGCGTGATCTCGCTGAGTACCTCGCCCCGTCGCAATTCCCTGAATACGCCGGGGCGGTACGCGCACTGTTGCATACGTACGATTGGAAGATGGCAAAGACTCGCGAATTGAGAAAAGCGCTGCTGCCGGCGATCGGAATGTGGGGCACCTTGGACCATCTGATGCCGAAGGAGGGCATGAGGATCTACGTCCCGCTTATTCCGGGAATCGAGCTGCGGCCGATCCGGGATGCAGGGCACGTCATCACCGAGGAGACGCCGGAGGAGGTTAATTCCGGGCTGCTGGACTTGCTGGGCCGTGTGCATCGAGACACTCGACAGAATGAGGCTACAGCGAGTCAGCGCGTCGGAGGCTAGTTAGTTGCGGATATATTGAGTGATGATGGAAGAAATACCGGAAGCTTTGGTCTCGTTTATGGATCTGAAGCTCGCCCCCCAGGTTCTCGACGCGGTCCGCGACGCTGGCTACACGCACCCAACTCCCATTCAGCACCAGGCGATACCGCTGGCACTGATGGGGCGCGATCTGATCGGATTGGCGCAAACGGGAACTGGCAAAACCGCCGGGTTCACGCTTCCGATCATTCATAATCTGCTCACCGCCCCACTATCCTCGAATGACGGTGAGGCAGCGCACCGGGTGCGCGTATTGGTGTTGACACCCACACGCGAGCTTACGGCGCAGGTGGAATCCAGTTTTCGGAAATACGCGAAGTACGCAGATCTGCGCGTCGTTCCGATTTTCGGAGGCGTGGGGCTCGAGCCCCAGTCGCGCGAGCTGCGTCGGGGGGTTGATGTGGTGATAGCGACACCGGGTCGTCTGATCGATCACATCGAGCGAGGCAACGTCACCTTCGACGATCTCGAGGTACTGGTGCTCGACGAAGCTGACCGCATGCTCGACATGGGTTTCGCACCACAGCTCAATCGCATCGTGGACGAGATTCCGCGCTATCGGCAGACGCTCTTGTTCAGCGCGACGATGCCGGCCGAAGTCGAGGCGTTGGCCCGCAAGTACCTGCGCAAACCCGTAGTGGTACAGGTTGGTCGTCGCAGTGAAGCGGCGAGTACCGTGACCCACGCCGTCTATCCCGTTCCGCGCGATCGGAAAAGCCAGCTCCTCGTACAGTTGCTCAAGCGGCCCGAAATGGACTCGGTGCTCGTCTTCACCCGTACCAAACACGGCGCTGATCGGGTCGTTCGGCATCTCGATGACGAAAGCATCAGCGCCACCGCGATGCACGCCGACAAGTCACAAGGCGAGCGTACCCGCGCGCTGGAGGATTTCAAAGCCGGCAAGATCAGAGTGTTGGTGGCCACCGATATCGCGCAGCGTGGACTCGATGTCTCCGGCATCTCGCACGTCATCAACTACGATGTGCCGCAGCAACCGGAGGACTATGTTCACCGCATCGGCCGCACGGGCCGCGCCGCGGCGACGGGCGATGCGTTCACTTTCATGTCACCCGATGAAATCTCGATGGTGCGTGCGATCGAACGAACCATCAGCCAGCAGATCCCACGCATCTCGGTTCCCGGCTTCGATTTCGGTACGACCACAGAAGCGGTGGTGCCTGTGACGGCTGAATCCACTGTCGCCGATCTTCCCGCCAGGCAGGATGTCAGTGCCGAACCCGGCCCAGACGCGAAACCACGACAGTATCGGCGACCGCGCTCCTTCGGACGACGACGCTGAGGTTTGCCGCGCCGTAGCCAACGCCGGTAGGTGTATAAGTCATGCTGCTTCGGTTGGTCGCGAGCTCAATTCCGTGTTCGGTACCCAGCATGCCTTTTCGCAGCGTATCGCGATCGAGTGTCACTGAAATCGATCGCCGTACGGTATCGATCTCGACACTGGCGGGCGTGCCGCGCGCGATTGCAGCATGTCTGGCCGTTGCGAATAACGACTCGATCTCGGTAACTGCGGCGCGCACTCGCACGCGGTCGAGCAGTCGCGTCACCGCTGGCATGGCGATGGCGGAGAGAACGCTGAGGATACCAACGACAATCGTCAATTCAATTGCGCTAAACGCGCGTCGCACACCCGTAACTCCTTCCAGATACTTGGTTCGCTGGATAGCATATGTCAGAAGCAGACAATGACGTTGATCAGATTGATGCGGATGCATTCAAACCGTTCCCGCGCAGAATGAAAACCTTCCCCGGCGCGACAATCATCGCGTGCGCGGTGGTGGCTGCCTGTGCGTCCGCGGCCAGACAACCCGCTGAAGTTCAGCCGACGCCGATTCCCGGTGTGCCGCCGTTCCGCATGGACACCACACTCACACCGAACCAGGTGCCTGGATTCAAGGGAACGCCACTGATGGCGTGGGGACCTCTTCCCGAAGGAGTCACTCACGCCGAGCGTCGTCGTACCTATGATCTGCAGCACCAGAGCACGATCATCCGATTCGAGTGGCAAACCCACGCCGTGGTTGGATCGACTACACTGACAATTGCGGGACTCCCCAACGCGGCGCCGCTGCGCACAGTCGTCCTCGACGCGGGGGACATGCGAATACGAAACGTGACATCCGACGGCGCCGCTGTCCGCTTCGACTACAGCGACAACAGGCTTGCGATTCAGCTGCCGCGAGCGCTGCCCACCGACCAGAAGGTCCTGCTCACCGTCGAATACGAGGGAGTCAATCGAACCAAAGGGGCGTACTTCCGTCCGGCCAAACACATCGTTTGGACCCAGGGTGAAACGGAAGACAATCGCTACTGGATACCGACGTACGATTTTCCCAACGACAAGACCACGTGGGAGTTCTACATCTGGACCCGGAAAGACGAGCGCGCTTTGTCGAACGGTCGGCTCGCCGGCTCGCGCGCTGTCGGCGATAGCATTGAGTGGCACTGGGTACAGGACAAACCGGCCTCCACTTATTTGATGACGTGCGTCATCGGCAATTACGTCGTGCTTCAGGACACGCCGTGGCGGAGCGTACCCATCGGATACTGGACATATCCGGATTCGGTCGAAGCCGCGCGGCGCGGTTTCGCCCGAACGCCTCAGGCCGTCGACGTCTTCTCGCGCAAGACCGGCGTTGCGTATCCATGGGCGAAGTACGATCAGATCGTCATCCCCGAATTTCAGTACGGCGGGATGGAGAACGTCACCGCGACCTCGCAGAACGACGCGGAGATTCTGCATCCGCTCTGGTCCGAGCCGCAGGCAAACAGCGTCGACCTGATGTCGCACGAGCTCGGACATCAGTGGTTCGGCGATCTGCTCACCACCCGAAGCTGGGCGCACATCTGGTTGAACGAAGGGTTCGCGACTTTCATGGAAGAGATTTTCCACGAAGAGAACTTCGGAGCGGATGAAGGAGCCTATGACCGACTGCTGGCACAGGAGCAGGCAATCGAGGGCGATCGCCGAGCGCGTCGACCAATCGTGTGGGGGAAGTGGGTCAATGACCCGATCGAAGTCTTCTTCACCGGCCACATCTATCAGAAGGGCGCGACGGTTCTCCAGATGCTCCGCCATCAGTTCGGCGATTCAGTTTTCTGGAGAGGCATCAACCGCTACGCCACTTCGCACGCCTATGACAACGTGGTCTCGGATGATCTTCGACGCGCCTTCGAGGAGACCACCGGCAAGGATCTGAAGCCATTCTTCGATCAGTGGGTCTACGGCGCAGGCTTCCCGGTATTCCAGGTTTCCTCGAATTACGACCGCGCTGCGAGTCGGCTCATTGTCACGGCCCGCGAAGTACAAGCGCGCGACAGCCTCACCGGCTTCTTCGATGTCGACGTCGATGTCGAAGCGCGCACCGATAGCGGGGTTGTCCGATTCGTCGTGCCCGTTCGCAATGGAACTGGTGAAGCGGGCGCCAATCTCAAGGCGCCACCCCGCTCGATTCGCTGGAACAAGGGCAACTGGCTCCTCGAGCTCACCGACTTCCCGCGCTCCACTGCAATGTTGCAGTACGAGCTCGTCCACGACGACGACGTGCTCGGCAGAGTCGAAGCAGTGGAAGCGTTGGCGGACCGGCCAAGTGACCGCAATGCGCTCGACGCACTGCGACGAGCCGCCCGCAACGATCGGTTCTGGGCCGTCAGAGCGCGCGCGGTCGACGCACTCGGCGCGTGGGGGAATGACACCAGCCGAGCGGCAGCCTCGCCGATGCGGGGCATCACCGATAATCTGGTCACCGCAACGCGGGACATCGATGCGCGGGTCAGGCAGGCTGCGTCCAGCGCGCTGGGCGATCTCGTGTTGAGCGCAACGGCCTCCCGCGACGTGGGAATCCATTTGCGGCAGATTGCCCGTGACGATCCGAACTACATTGTACGTGGTGCGGCGCTCGCCGCAGACATCCGACTGGAAAAGAACGCGGCGCTGCCGCTCGCCAGGCAGCTTATGGCGCCGGATCTATGGCAGGGCGTGATTAGACGGCCTGCAATCGCAGCGCTAAAGGCGATTGGCACGCCAGAAGCCCAACAGCTCGCGGATCAGTATCCGACGGCCAATCAATAACCATCGAACCGACATGAAAATCAGCATCGAATACTGCGTCGTTTGAAACTATCAGCCACGTGCCGCCAGTTTGGCGGCAGAGATCAAACAGCGTTTCCCCGACGCCGACGTGAAGATGACTCCGTCGCGAGGTGGACGCTTTGAGGTCATCGCTGACGACGTTCCGATATTCGAGAAGTCAAAACTTGGCCGACACGCCAAGCCCGGAGAAATCATCTCCCTACTAGAACGAAAAGCCTGACGAGATGAGAATCGCGTTGTCCACCGGCGGTGGTGATGCGCCGGGACTCAATGCCGTCATCCGCGCGGCAGTGCTCTCGGCGTGCAACCGCGGCTGGGAAGTTCTCGGTATCAAGAAAGGTTATGCGGGACTGCTCGGCGAAGAGGAAGTGATTCCGATGACGCCGACCACGGTGCGCGGCATCGCCCACCTTGGCGGAACCATCCTGCGCACGACCAACCGCGGTAATCCATTCAGTTATCCCGTCATTCAGCCTGATGGAAGTTGTATCGAGGAAGACCGGTCGGAGGAGCTGATCGAAAACGCGCGCAGGCTGGGTATTGATGCGATGATATCGATCGGCGGTGACGGATCGCTAACGATCGCCCACCAACTCTGCGAGCGCGGAATACGGATAGTGTGCGTTCCCAAGACCATCGACAACGACGTCAGCGGCACGATCACGACTTTCGGTTTTGACACCGCGGTCAACACGGCGCTCGAGGCGATCGACAAGCTCCACACCACCGCCGAGAGTCACGATCGCGTGATCGTTCTCGAGGTGATGGGACGTCACGCCGGTTTCATCGCTTTGCACGCCGGGCTCGCGGGAACCGCTGACGTCATCCTGATTCCCGAGATCCCCTACGACATTGATAAGGTGTGCGAGAAGATCGTTGCTCGCGGTCGCGCCGGCAGACACTTCTCTATCGTCGTGATTGCAGAGGGCGCTCATCCAAAGGGCGAATCGGCCCACGTCCTGGGGAAGTCGATGCCCGGTCAGGCCGTGCGGGTGGGAGGGGTCGCTGAGCGTCTGGCGGAAGACATTCAGGAGCGCACGAAGAAGGAAACGCGCTCGCTGATTCTCGGACATCTCCAGCGGGGTGGAATGCCGACTGGCTACGATCGGCTTTTGGCGGTACGATTCGGTGGTGCGGCAGTCCGCGCCGTGGCCGAAGAGAAGTGGGATCACATGATCGCGCTACAGTCCCCCCACATCGTCGCCATTCCGCTAGCCAGTGTGTTGAAGACACCGAAGCGGGTTGAAGTGGAGCACGACACGGTACTAACGGCCCGGGCGACCGGTATATCCTTCGGGGATTAATCAGCCCCGCGACCCTTTCGTGGGCAGGTACCGCTGAGCTGTTGAAGTGTATCAGTTTCTTGTCCCCCTGGGGGGACATTTGGGTGGTAAGGCGAAACCGACAAAGTGGGCTAAATTGTTCATATCCAACGATTTAGCTCATCCGTTTGTGTTTGGCACCGCCCCTGCACCCTAGAGGCGCCATGATGCAGCACTTTCGCTCCATTTCGATTCCTTCTCGCCTCCGTGCGCCGCTAGTCGGCCTGGTCGCTCTCGTCTTCACGGCGGGAATTGCCGAGGCCCAACGACCGGTACCGCAGAAGCCGCAGAATCAGCAGACGCAGCGTCGAGACCAGATCGTACCGCCGGGATTTTTTCCGCCGGCAGGTATGTGCCGTATCTGGCTCAACGATGTGCCCGCCGGTCAGCAGCCAGCACCTACTGACTGCGCTTCAGCGGTCAGAAACCGGCCGGCTAACGCCAGAGTTCTGTTCGGCGATGAGTCGCAAAAGGGAAAGAAGGGAAAATCAGACAAGAGCAAGTCGAGTCCTACCGACGAGCTCGTCGATCTAATCACGAAGAGGATTTCGCGTTAAGCGCGTTTCCTCCATTCCGTGAAAAGGAGATTTGCACAATGAAGGGATTAATTCTCGCCACAGCAGTCGCCGGTTTGGCAATCGTCAGTCCGCTCAGCGCGCAGGGTCGTGCTCGCACAAGTACGATCGATGCCCAGTCGCGCCAAGACTGTCGCAATCAGCAGTCCAATCCGGTAGACGTAATCATGGGCCGCGGCGTCAACACGAGCAGCAATTGCACTTACAGCGGCAATGGCAACATTGATGGCCAATGGCGTCCTATAAGCCAGGACCGAAACGGGAACACGGTCTATCAGCGCCGTACCTACGACCGCAACGGCAACATTGTAGTTCAGCGCGCAGTTCGCGACTCTTATGGCCGTATGTCCGTGATCGATTCGCGCACCTACAACGCCAACGGAAACGGGGCATACAACAACGGTCGGGCGAACGGGCACAACAAGATCAAGAAGAACAGGAAGAACGGTAACGATGGCGACGAAGATGATCGCTACAACAACTCGAACTATCGTTACGACCAGTTCGGCAATCGCGTTTACATCGGCAATAACTCGCGCGCCAACAATCGCGTGTATAGCTCCGGCAACAGCAGGTACAACGGTTCGGAACGCAAAAGCGAGGGTCGGGGTAAAGGGAAGAAAGACAGAGACTAGATCTCTTGAAAGTCATCGCGACGGCCCCTAGGATGAGAGTCCCTGGGGCCGTTTCGCATCGGGTGCGATGTATGCATTTTTCCACTGCGCATGCAGCGCATCGTAACCGACAGATACCTTCCGCCGGATCGCCAGGCGTTCGTCGCCGCGGAACCCGCGACTGGGCGGCTGATCGTCATCGCGCCCACTCGCGCTGCCTGCGAAACGATCGAGCTGGCGCTCGGTCTTCACATCCCTACAGTTCTCGAGAAACAGCACGGCCGTGAGATCCGCGAGCTGGCAGCTGCGGGGAAGGGCTTCGGCATCGTTGCCGGGACCGGCACCGGGAAGACACTCTCCATCCGGCCCATCGCCGAGACTATTCTCGGAACGACTGAGCTGAAGGTGGGCGTCGTCAATCGCGAGCGCGAGGCGACTCCCGAGACTCCAAGCTGGAACGTCATCGTCGTCACCACGGGCATCGCCCGGCGCTGGTTTCAGGATGGTGACATCCTTGCCACCGACACTCTCGTCGTCGACGAGATCCACCAGACTTCCGCGGAGCTCGAGCTGTGTCTCGCTCTCGGGAAAAGAGTTGGCTGTCGTTTCATCTGGCTGTCAGCCACAGTGGACCCGACCTTCTACGCGACCTATCTGAATGCGGCAGCTGTGCTCGAGAGCTCGGCGTTCGATCCCGCCAAAGCCGCCGATGTGAAGATCGTGCGGAAGGATCCTCTGACTTTTCTCGACGACCGCTTTCTGCAGCAGGTGGTAAAGGAACGTCGTGGAGTCGGGATGTTCCTACCGACGCGAGCGGGCGTAGAAGGAGCAGCCGAGCAGGTGCGCGAGCGATTCCCGCGCATCAATGCTGCGTTCTACCACGGTGGCGAACCGATTCGAATCATTCGGCCATTCCTGGAAGGCGAGGAAACCAAACCCTACTTCCTGGCGATGACCGCTGCAGGGCAGAGCGCGCTGAACGTTCACGGGCTCGATACCGTCATCATCGATGACACTCGCTTCAGTAACATCATCGAGCGCGGCAAGAATGTTCTCACCCGGCTTCATCTGGGCGCCAACGAGATTCTGCAGATGGCAGGGCGTGTGCACGGCCGCGTCGAGCGCGGCCGGGTTTTCATTCTCTCTGACCGCGACATTCACTTCGCCTCCTTGAGGCCAACGGCGCCGGAATTCCAGTTGGCTGGCGATTCCGAGCGGGTGGCGATGACTTGTGCTGACCTCGGCGTCGCGGCCGATCAGCTTGATCTGCCAGTACCGCTCGATCGAGTGGCGTACCGCAAAGCGACACAACTGCTCGAGCAACGCGGCATCATCGAGAATGGCCGACTATCTCGTTATGGAAAGGCTGTGGAAGCGATGCCTGTGGATCGGCCGTGGGCGGAGCTTCTGGTGAACGCAGACGACGAGTTGGTTCCGTATCTCGGCGTCATGAGCTCGATCGAATCGTTGCATCGAATGACCCGCGAGGATCGCGATCTGTCCGGCCTTGTCGTGGCGGGCAGTGATCACCTCACCGCATATAACCTCTACGCCGAGGCCTATTCGCACTGCGGATACATCGGTGAAGTGTATGGGCTCCCGCGACATCTGTTCGATGAAAGCATCGAGAAATGGGCTGAACAGCGCGGCGTGCTGGTGAAAGCGATCGAAGACGCCGCTCTTGCTACGGCCAGTATCTATCGTAGCCTCGGCATGGAACTGCCCACCAAGATGGTGTACGCGCGCGATCACATCTTCCGGAAATTCACCGAGCTGCTCGCTCAGTACATGCCGTTCGATCTGGTGATCGACGAGTTGACGGCTGACGGGAGTGAAGCCCGCGTATCGAAGACCAGCGTTTGTGGAAGCTGGGGCGCCATCACCGGATCGCTGCGCTATTTCGCGGATCGCTCCGGAATTCCGCGTGCTGCCATCGAGGGAACTCAGATTCCAATGGAATTGATTCGGCGCTACGCGACCCGTGGCAAGTCCCAGTTGATGTACGACGGGCGCCGCAGACACCGCCCGCTGATGTTGAAAACCTCGCTCGATTATTTCGGCTTCGAGTTGGAGAGCGAGCAGGAGACCGTTGAGGACTTCCCTTCCGCCGAAGCCGCGGCCGCACGCCATCTCCTTGCCGAAGCAGTGGCGCGAGGCGAAGCGCGACACCACGCGGTGAAGAAGAACCGCGACGCGATCGAAGAAGTTCGCGAAGCCTACAAGCGTTCTGGCGGTGAAATCCCACGGCTTGGGCTACCCGAGCTGACGGCGCTGTACGAGCGTCAGTTGTCGGATGTCAACTCGATGGACGATTTTCGGGCCAAGCGCCTCGACGTCGATCGCAACGCCTTCATCACGCCAGAGCTGCGCAAGCGCCTCGAACAGCTGCCGGGGCAGGTGACCATCCGCGATCGCGACATCGATATCGATTACGATGTGGAAGACCGCAATGGGACGAGAACCGGAGTTGCAAGATTGCGGCTGCCTGAGAAAGTCGCACGTACGCTCGTCGAGGAGGAAATCCCTCGGCTCGATCGGCCGGTACGATTCGTGGTTTTGCGTGGTCAGCGCGGAGCAGTCCGCGCCGATTCGCTCGAGGAGCTGCAGGAAAAACTCGCGCAGCCATGGTCCCCGGACGAAGTGGAGGAATCCGCTGACGACCGGGCGATGATATCACATGCTGAGCGCGAGGTGCGCCAGATTGCGTCGGAGTTCAAACGAAATCGTGAGCACTCGGGCCATCGTGAGGCGCGCCGAGGTCGTCGGGATGGTCGACCTCACGGCCACGATCGGCACAACGATCGACACAACGATCAACGTGGCAATCGACGGCGGCGGCGCGGTCGTTAGGCTCGTGCACTGGCGCACTCGCATCTCGTCCGTATAATCCGCGCATGCCGAGTCAACACTTTGCCGCTCACTTCAAGGGACACCAGCAAGTCATTGATGCTGCTCTAGCATCCCTTCAGCCGTCGTGTGATGCAGCGGGCGATGCGATCATCGCCGCCATCGGACGCGGTGGAAAAATTCTGGCATTCGGCAACGGCGGTAGTGCGACTCAAGCCAACCATCTGGTCGAAGAGTTGATTGGCCGCTTCAAAGAAACCCGGCGGCCTTTGCCGGCACTATCGCTCGTTGGCGATAGTGGCGTCATCACGTGCATCGCGAACGATTTTGGTTACGGCGCCCTATTCGAGAGGCAGGTGGAAGGACTGACCTCGCTGGGCGACGCTGTTGTTGGAATCACGACCAGCGGAAAATCGGAAAACGTAATCCGCGGGCTGAAAGCCGCGAAGGACAAAGGCGGCGTTACCATCGCACTATGCGGCCAGAAGGGAATTGAGGGCTTCGCGCCGGATCATGTCGTCGCTGTGCCGAGCGACAACGGCGCGCACATCCAGGAGGTCCACCTGATGGTGATTCACCTTTGGTGCATCGCCGTCGATGCAACCATCAAAGCCGGCGGACTCTAGACGAGGCTGAGCCGCGGTCTCTCTTCGGCGACCGCCAACGCGTCTTCCTTATAGGCAAGCCACCCGGTCGACTCATCGCTCACCAGCTCGACTTCCGTTCCCAGTGGCAGCGTGAGGTTAGGCGCTTCGTGTCCAGCCGGGAAATCCATCAGAATCGGCCCGTCGAAGTCATGAAGCAGGTCGACAAGGAAATCCTCGAACTCATCTTCTTCGCAGCGATCGAGGGACAGATTACCGAAAACAATTCCCTTTACGCCGCGCAACAGGCCCGCCGAGCGCAGGTGGACGAGTCGCTCGTCGACGTAAGACATAGGGTCGCGCGTTTCTTCGAGAAAGAGAATAGAGTCGCGACTATCGACCTCATACGGAGTGCCGATCGTTTGCTGCACCAGGCACAAGTTGCCGCCGGTGAGGCGACCAACCGCGCGACCGGGACGCACAGCGCGCACGGTCCTTCCTCCGAGCTCGATTTGTGGCTGCGGATTGGTGACGGCGGCGAGAAGTGATTGGATGGTCTGTTCGCCAGTCCAGCACAGATCGTCCAGAGTCGGCCCGTGAAAAACTCGGAGCTGGGCGCAACGCATTAGCCAGAGATGCAGTGCAGTTATGTCGGAGTAGCCGACGAAGATTTTCGGATTCCGCCTGAAGACGTCGGCATCCAGATAGGGAATCACCCGTACCGCGCCGTAACCCCCCGTTGCAGCAATCACCGCTTTCACGTTGGGATTGCTCCACATCTCCATCAGCCTTTCCGCGCGCTGCTCGTCTTCTCGGTGATGGAACCGCCGCTCGCGCTCGACGTCCGCTTCGAGTAGCACGTTGAAGCCCGCTTCCTCCATCACTTTGGCGCCGCGCAGCAACCAGTCGGGAGTTGGCGCGTATGATGGGGCGACGACGCCAATGGTGTCGCCTTTGACGAGGGGTGCCGGTCTCGTCAAACCCATCGCCCTCGGCGGCGATGCCGGCGCGCTCAGGCTGAGTCCGAAGGATGCAGCGGTGTCGATCGGGGCGACTGTGTTTTCTGCGGGATACGCTCCGAGGGATTCCGTCATCGTCTTTTCTCGGAGCGCATTTATCGGTTGGCCACTGCTAGATTCAAGGTATGTCGGATACGTCGATGAAGGCGCCGGGGCCGTCCGGGACCGCCGCCCCCGCTCATCGGAATATGCAGGCCAATGCCCCAAACGGAACTGGGGGAGGCACATACTTTCGGAAAGGTTTCGGCTTGAAATCCGAGATCCAGGTCGAACTGGATTCCGACTATACTGGCCACCTTGTCGACCTCCTCAAAGCTCAGGAGTACACCCTGACGGCTGGCGACGTAACGATCCGCCTGGCCAAGGAATTTGGTTTCTGTTATGGCGTCGAGCGGGCAGTTTAGTACGCCTATCAAGCCAGAAAGAAGTTTCCGGATCGTACCATCTACCTCGCTGGCGAGATCATCCATAACCCGCACGTGAACTCGAAACTACAGGCGATGGGGATCCAGTTTCTCCTGCCCGGAGGGGAGAAAGGGGATGAGGGATGGGGGATGGGGGATGGGGGAGGCGAACGGCGGGAGGACATTGGGGGTGTGGAAGTGCGCCCGGCCGGAAACGAGGTGGGCAAATCTCCCTCTGGGTATCCCTCATCCCCCGTCCCCCATCCCCCATCCCACCTAGACTTCAGCAGCGTTAGGCCTGAAGACGTCGTCATTCTCCCGGCTTTCGGGGTCACAATCAAGGATTTCGAGACGTTGCGTGAGGTCGGGTGCGTGATGGTCGATACGACCTGCGGCTCCGTCCTCAACGTGTGGAAGCGAGTTGAGAGTTACGCCCGAGATGGGTTCACCTCGCTCATTCACGGGAAGTACTACCACGAAGAGACTCGCGCGACAGCGTCGCAGACCGAGAAATATCCGAACGGCCAGTACTTTATCGTGCGTAATCTCGAGGAAGCTAAGCTCGTTTGCGATTTCATTGAAGGGCGTCTGAGCTCACAAGCTTTGCTCGATCGTTTTGCGCACGCGGCATCGCCCAACTTCGATCCAGCGCGCGATCTTCGTCGAATCGGTGTCGCGAATCAGACAACGATGCTCGCGCGTGAATCGCTAGCCGTTGGTGAATTGATTGGTCAATCAATGGCGAAGGCCTGGGGCTCGGATTACGCGCGCGAGAATTTCCGCACCTTCGATACGATCTGCAGCGCGACGCAGGAGCGACAGGACGCCGTCGTCGAGCTGTTGCGGGAGCCCCTCGATGTGATGGTTGTAATCGGCGGTTACAACTCCAGCAACACCATGTCGCTTGCCGCGCTCTGCTCCGAAACGGTGCGCACTTTCCACGTCGAAAATGCAGATGACATCGACCCCGAATCGCGCACAATTCGCCACCGGCCCCTCGGCGCGAAGGAAGAAGTCGGATCTTCCGATTGGTTACCAGCGTCCGGTCCCGTACGCATCGGGATTACTGCGGGAGCCAGCACTCCCAACAATAAACTCGGTGAGGCAGTTGGCCGAATTTTCGCTACTAGGGAAATAGACCCGGCGACGATTCGGTAACAACCAGACCACGGGTTGTGACCAATTTGGCCTCAAACGCAGTCGCAGTATTGGACGGTTTCGTTCCGAATTGTACTTTGCGTTCAGGCTCGAAACCCGCGTTACGGGGTAGCGTAGTTATGGCAAGCACACTGCAACTCGTGGAGGCTGAATGGACGTGTATGGTTCGGATACCGGCCCTGACGAAGAGGGTACGGCGGGTAGTAGCGGCACTGAGCCAACTCCCAATCTCAAGAGTTGGTTCCAGCGCGGATCCAGCAATGAGTCCGCGTTGAACGACCGAGGCATCGGCATCCCGGTCAATGCAATGCTCGATCGGGTACGCGAAGCAGATGCCCTGACCTTCGAGGACGAGGGAGACACCGAGCACGCAGCGTAACTCTTCGTTGAGAAGAAAAGGCCACCGATGATTCGGTGGCCTTTTTTGCATCTGACGGCTGCGGGATGAGAGCTAACTGAATCGGTCCGAGCTGCGAGCTAGTTGCTAGGTGCGAGCTAGTTGAGAGATGCGGGCTGTTTTTGGCGAGTAAATTGGGTCATGCAATCCGTAGTTTTCCTGCAGAATCTCGCCGTCGTTTTGCTGGTGGCTGCGCTGGCAACAGTGGTGTTTCAGCGGCTCCGCCAGCCTGTGGTTTTCGGCTACCTGTTCGCCGGCATGGTCGTGGGGCCGCACATACCGCTCCCCCTCGTTGCGGATATCAACACCGTTCACACGCTGTCCGAGCTGGGTGTGATCCTGCTGATGTTCTCACTGGGGCTCGAGTTCAGCATCGGCAAACTGGCCGCTGTCAGCCAAAAAGCCGGACCGGTGGCTCTGTTCGAATCGACGATCATGGTGTCCATCGGCTATTTCGTCGGACAGATGCTCGGGCTCTCTCGTATCGAAAGCATCTTCGTCGGCGCCATCGTCGGCATCTCCAGCACAACCATCATCGTCAAAGCGTTCGAAGAGCAGAAGGTCAGGGGCCGCGTCACCGAGCTCGTGTTCGGAATCCTCATCATCGAGGATCTGATCGCAGTCTTCCTCCTGACGATTCTGACGACGCTCGCCCAATCTGGCGCATTCTCGCCAAGCGACCTTGGCATCACCGCGGTGAGGCTGGTGATGTTCCTAGTACCCCTGATCGGTTTTGGTCTGCTGACCGTACCGCGCGCTATCCGCTACGTCCAGCGTATCGGCTCGAGCGAGACGACCCTGGTCGCCAGTATTGGTCTGTGTTTCGGAGCCGCGTTGCTCGCGCTGTCATTCGGGTACTCGGTGGCATTGGGAGCGTTCATCGCCGGATCGCTGGTCGCCGAGTCAGGGCACGAACGTGAGATCGAGACACTGGTGCGACCGGTGCGGGACATGTTCGCCGGGATTTTCTTCGTCTCAGTCGGCATGATCATCGATCCGGCCGCGCTTGCAGCGCACTGGCCGGCGGTTCTGGCGCTGACGATAACCGTGATAGTTGGCAAGGTGCTGGCGGTGACGATCGGCGCGTTCCTCGCCGGCCACGGTCGACGCACGGCGATAAAAGCGGGAATGAGCCTGGCGCAAATCGGCGAGTTCTCGTTCATCATCGCCAGTGTCGGTGTCAGCGCAGGCGTGATCGCGTCCTGGATTTATCCGGCGGCGATCGCCGTATCAGCGATTACGACGCTCACCACGCCGCTACTGATCAGACTGTCCAATAAGGCGGCAGCCGAGATCGACCACTGGCTGCCCGAGCCGATCCAGACGGTGGCCGCGCTTTACGCGTCGTGGATCGAGCGTGTACGCAGCGCGCCAAGAGCGCCGACGGAGCGTTCAGCGACGAGACGGATCGTGCGGATCATTCTTGTCGATGCCGCACTGCTGACGGCATTGGTGATTGGAGTCGACCTGGAGATCGAACGCGTCACCGGGATCGTCGGTCGAATGGTGATACTCCCGCCGGATCGCGTCCGCTTCATTCTGGTGCTGATCAGTGGCTTCATCGCAGCGCCGCTGATTTACGGCATCATCACCAGTGCGCGATCGCTTGGCCTGCACCTGGCGAAACGCGCCTTCGCT
>Ga0136846_1222269_pt1 | contig 21283 bp, 23 predicted proteins | sample HopSoiMetagenom2_FD_96841 | JGI IMG/M metagenome (GOLD analysis project Ga0136846, IMG submission 96841) | Grasslands soil microbial communities from Hopland, California, USA - 2 Assembly 2016 (version 4) | ecosystem: Environmental > Terrestrial > Soil > Grasslands | place: USA: Hopland... | reverse complement strand
TGACCATACGCCTCACTTATCCATGACGGAGAAGTTGTCAGAGGTCCTCCACCAATTCGCGGCACACTCATCCGCGAACGGGAAGAAAGCTCGTGCCGCAACCCAGATGTGAATAGGTATCGTCTGCCGTGCGACGCGAGCAACGCGGCAAGTGGCCCCGGTCTTTAAGTCGGCTTCCACCGAAATGGTGAGTGCCCCCGGTCCCTCGATCTGAGACCTGGGATACCGCGAAGCCTCGCGACCAATTTCTCCTCAAAAGCTTTAGGTTCCGCGACAGTATGCGGGCATGAATAACCGCAATATCGCCGATGCACTCATTGACCGCCGACCACAATAAGCGTTCGTGGCGGGTGCGGCGCACTGGATCAGGTGGCGCAGTTCGTGCATCTAGGACGCCGGGCAAAAACAGGGCATGGAAATGACAGAGTGTGGAAAGCATGGAAAGCCATGAAGCCGGCTTCCCACCCTTCCCACACTCTTTGGAAATCCCTTCGGGATTCCCACGCATTATAAGAGGGCGCCCTTTGCGGCGAGCTGCGATGCGCTGGCGCGCATACCCTCCGCTGCGGTGGCCGTCAAGGATCTTGGACCGCTGCGCGGCGCGCACAGAACGCGCGTCCCTGACCGCCATCCTCGCTGCGGGTATTGGCTGATCATGAGAAGCATATCTGCTTCTCAGTTCTCTAACGAGAACCGGAGAGCGAAGAAGGAGTATTCAGATGGATAGCATTAGATACATCGGACTCGATCTCCATCGGGACACGATCTCGGCGGCCGTGCTGGATAAGGACGGCACGCTGATGTCGCAGTCGGTACTGGCCACACGCGCCGCAGCGATCCTGGATTTTCTGCATGGGATCAAGGGAACATTGCATGTCACCTTCGAAGAGTGCTGTCACTCGGCATGGCTCTACGATCTTCTGAACTCAAGAGTGGCGAAGTTGGTGGTGTGTAATCCGCGCAAAAATGCGCTTCTGAAGTTTGGCTCCAAGAGCGATGCCATCGATGCGCGCAAGCTGGCCGAGCTGTTGCGCGCCGGGATGCTGGCCCCGGTGTATCACGGTGAAAACAGCGTACTGGAGGTGCAGCATCTGGCCCGCTGTTACGGCATGCTTACCGATGACACCACACGCGTCATGAGCAGGCTCAAGGCGGTGTTTCGCAGTCAGGCAGTCGCTTGTACCGGCAAAAGACTATATGGGAACAAGCACCGTGACAGCTACCTGAAGGAGCTGAACGATGGTGCATACCGCCGGCGCGCCGAGTATCTCTATCGGGAGTTGGAGGTCCTGCAGAAATTGCGCCGCGAAGCACGGCATGAACTCATGACAGCGTGCCGGAAACATCCAGCGGCGAAATGGTTGCAATCGGTGCCGTACCTGGGCCCTCTGCGTACCTCGATCTTGCTCGGACGGGTAAAAACTCCCTTCCGCTTCCGCACCAAGCGCCAGTTTTGGGCCTATTGCGGGCTGGCCGTCGAGACCCGCGATAGCGGCGAATATCGTGTGATCGAAGGCCAGATCGAGCGCAAGAAGAGATCAGGGTTAGTTCGAGGATTGAACCATAACCACAACCATGACCTGAAGGACTTGTTCAAAGGCGCCGCCACCACGGCCAGCGCCCGCGACGGCGTATTCAGAGAGTTTTATCTCAGACTGCTGCAGAAAGGAATGCAGCCGGAGATGGCACGGCTCACGCTGGCCCGCAAGATTGCCGCCGTCGCGCTGAAGATCTGGAAGAAAGGAGAGACGTTCAACTCCGAGCATTTGACACCGCAAGCAGCTTGAGCGCGCAGACCCCACGAGGAGAAGCGGCAGTGTGACTGTTTCGCTACCGGTCTCTGCGTGCCAGGGTTCGAGGGTGAGTATCCAGGGAATGTCTAGGCCAACAGTCTCACTTCCCACCCTATGCCCCCTCGGACAACCCAACAAAGCCGTAGGCCTCGAGTCTCCGATAGAACCATGGTTGGCACATGCCGTCCTAGGCAGCTTGCAGGCACAAAGAAGCCGGATTGGAAGAACAGAAGACAGCTATGAGCCCGCAGTCTCTTACAAAGTGGATCGAACCGAGCCGCTCCGGCACAGAGTATTGCCTCAGCGAGCAAGGGCTGGATGTCGGAAAAGCATCTTGCCTCTGCAGCGTTGCTGGACAGATGTTTAGTGCCCGCTCAACTCAAACCATAGCCACCGCAAGGGGCTTGTAACGGATGTCTCAGGTCCACAGCGTAACGCATGTCCCGGTACACTCACTCCCCTTAGCGTCCTTCGTACTTCGTTACACAAATGCCGGCGACACGCAACACGATGTTGTATGCCCTGGAAAGAGAGTCGAATCGTGGGATCAACGTCTTCAGTTTTATCGATTTATCAGAAAGAGGAGATGTAAGTAGCGGATCGGTGCCGTGAGTATGGAATCTCCCGCCGCACGGGCTATCGCTGGATCAATCGCTACAAGGAAAAGGGGCCGGAAGGACTTGTCGATTGCACCGACTTGGGGCGCGCGAAAACTCAAGGCGACACTGGAGATGCTGCAGAGTGGGAGTGTGCCAGTCTCCGGAGTCATTCACTGGCTGAACAATTCGCCCGGTTCCAGAGGATTCGATCGGATGAAGTAGCTGGACCGGGAACCTGATTTTTCAAATCGATTCCACAGCGGTGTTCTCCTAAAATGGGATCCATTCCTATGGAATCCACCCGCCTCCCATTTCTCTGCTTTGAGACCTCGTATGTCGAATACCGACTATTAGCATTGGACTATTGGGCGGGAACGATGATTGACGGCCGTTTCAAGTGGTCTGCTTCCGGCGAAGAAGTCTCTCAACGCCATGGGGTTCTCAAAAACGACGTTGCCAAACTGGTACGGTTAGCCGCGACTGCGGTGAATCGCGACGTCCGGTGCGCCGATTGTGGCTCTCCTCAAGAGCTGTCTTCGCGTTCGACCCTCACCACGAGAGTGTATGGAGAGTATGCTGCTCGCCCTGCCTGAAGGCTCGCCATCAGCCTCGCATTGAGAGGATGGAACAAGAAGAGAGGCAGAAGTCCGCTGCCCAGCGCCAAGTGATCGCTTACTTTTCCCAGCGGATTTTCAGGTTTCCTTACCTTGAGATCGCTTACTTCGACGCGGTCATTGTTTTCGCAATTATGCTTGCATCCGATGAAGCCTGCGAGCACGGGACATTCGAGGGCAGTGATGTCTTACATTTATGTCCGAGCTCCGCGCTTACCGGAAAACTGCTAGAACGGCTTTTCGACGCGCGCATCCTCGCAATGCGGAAGACCACGCCATGGCAAGCGATTGAGCAGGCAAGGGAGAAGGTTGGACGTACGACGCACTCCGAGTTCACTGGACGTTTGCACCGGACTACGACGGCTGTTCCTTCCCCACGGTCATGTCAATTCTGGGAGCATCCTTGACCAACGCGAGGAAATCCGGGCTACGGACAGGCGGTCACGGAACTTTGGCGCATGCTAGCATTTGACGCATCAGAGGAGGCGGGGGAGCCTGCATCCGTTAGAAGGCTGACAGCTATCCTGATAGACGAAAGCGGAACCGAATGGAGATTCTTTGCCGTTACAGTATCTTTGATGTTCTCCGCTGTTGTGATTGTCTCGCCCGGACCGTCTGGCGCCTTAGTCCTTGTTGCATGGCCGCAACTCGGAAACCGGCGGAATGGAATTCGAGATGATGACGGTAAGAATTCTCGGCGTTAGAACAGTTCCAAGGGACCGGTGACTTCAATCCGAGCGTTGGAGTTAGTCATCCATGTTAGTAAGCCCGCGGTCCGGCAGACGACCTGGCTTTGGCAGATACTCTCCGGAGGTAACCAAACTCGAAAGGAACCGCCGAGTCATGCCTACAATCAAAAACGTAGTATTGATAGAACCCATCCCTCGATGGCACGAAATCCGTTCGAAAGGGCTGTGACAACTCCGCGTTACTACCAATGACCACGATGCTTCTAGTCGTTACCACTGGATTTTTGACGCTATAGATGTAGCTCAGTTTGTTCCCCAAAATCCTTTTTCCATCTATTTCTATTGCCATGTTCATCGATCGCAGTGGGAGCCCCGCAGCGATTCCCTTCAAAATGCTCGTGTTCGCAATTTCTCCAACCAGAATCAGATTCTTTCCACGTATGTCGCTCTCTGTCACATCAACATCATTCTTGCGGGGAGCATTCACGAAATATGTCCGCATCCAGCTATTCTCGAACCATTGCTCAAGATAGCTTTCTGTTTTCAACGAGCTGGCCGAGCCCCCTGTTCCCCGAACGAGCAAGATGGGTTGCCCAAATACGACTTCCAAAGGCATCATTCTGCCATCAGGGACACGCCCGTTTCTTTCGCTTAGATCAGCCGAAAGCCGAGACCCTCGTAGCGATTTCCCTTGAAAGAAGCTGAAAAACGAATCGATATCCTTCGCGGGATCCTGGCTAAATCCATGGATGCCACCGCCCCCTTGCTTCTTGGACAAGACGATACTGATGTGGTTGTCCTGCGCAGTATTAAGGAAGTCCACAGAATTGGAAAACCGAGGTGCGGGTTCGTCGATATCGTGGCTTATGAGAATTGAAGTTCCTCGCAATTTCGATATACCCGAAAGAGGAGAAAGCAGCCTCTCTCGAACAGCCTCGGCGAAAGCCGGATTCGTAATAGGATGGTCAACGGCGACCGCTGCAAAGACATTTGGATAATGTTCCGCAAGCAAAAGGGCTCGCAACCCGCCCTCACAGTACCCCATTAAATAGATCCGCGATTGATCGATCGGATAGAAAGCGCTGATCGCTCGAATGACATCGAAGACATCGGCGGCTTCGATCGCCGTACCAGCATGGCCGTTCCCACGTCCCCAAATCTCACTGATGATGTATTGATATTTGTCGGCCATTGCACTATAGCGCTCTTGATAGTTGGCGGCGTTCACGAAATAGCTTCTGGGAAATTGGGTATTATTCGAGACGTCAAATGGAAGGATCAGGACTAGCGGAATAGCCCCTTTCGTGTTCGTTCTCGAAGGAGGTACGTGCATCCAATAATATTGGCGCTGATCATCGACACTCGATACATAGCTGCGTAGGTGGGTTCCCGTAGCAGAATCAAATGCCTCCTCACCTTTGCGTAGATCCCTTATGTTCTGCTTCAGTTCCGATAGCGACGCGACGAACATCTCGTCCCAGCGCTCCATTGCGCGGACTTGCGGTGGCATAAGGGAGGTGAGCCGCTCCACCTGGGCTAGTAGCTTGTCTCGTTTTCGGTTCTCGGCAATGTGGCTGACCTCCTGCAACACCTCACCAAACCCTTTGGCGACATCCCCGTAATAAAATTGGCTGTCTAGTTCGTCGTGTCCGTCGGAGACGACGCAATGATAGAGCCGGTTCTCATCTAGCCCTTCTAGCGCAATTTGGGTAACTCTGCTTCCTACGCCTGCCGAAAGCTCTCGGACAACCTTGCCATCAGAATCAAGCAAACTGAGCTTCGCCATTGTTCCCCTGGAGAAGAGATCCGTGCGAACGTTGAGTTTGTCTTTCGCGCTGACGATACTACCTAACAGGACCGGATTGTTGCCGTTTGCGTTTACAAGTTTTTTTGCCTCCAAACGTGAAAACAGGCTAGCCATGATTTCCACGCGGTTCCAATCATCCATATAGGATAACTTGGCGAATAGAAAGTTCCTCCCTTTGCGCAAATGGGCTCCAACAATATGTTGAAACTTGTCGACATGCCGCCGCGTAGCCACAGAATCCTCGATCAATAGATCGTGGTTCAACCACATCTGAATTGAGCCAGTTACACCTACGGCCAGCACGATATCTTTTTCTGTGTTGCTCTCGATTTCCGACGCGATGTAATGGGATGTATTCAACATCGTGTTCTTCGCAGAACCTAACGTCAGGATATTACTCGTCCCATTCGCGGAGATATCATGATTCGCAAAGCGCTTGTCCATCCCCTGAATGAAGTGGATGCGCTCAAGGGCACGGCTATCCATCACGGATTCGGGGAGGCCGAACTGAAGCATGAAGTCGCTATTACGGCCGTTTTGCCCCGATACCGTTGCAGAGTTTCTCGGTTTACCCGTGGACCCGCTTGTATCAAACGGACCGACCACTCGCCATATTTTTATTGGGATCTCTCCCTTTATCTCTAAGACGTTAGCATCAACCAACGGCACCGTCGTATTCGTTCGCCAGCAACCAGAAATAGTAGCGCCAAGAAAAGCGCACATAACCGCCAGCGTTATCTGACACCGAGATCGCAAAGACATCTTACCTCTCCCAAAAACTCCAAAGGATACTAGGGCATCCCGCAATGTAAGAAGGTGAGACCGCGCCAGCGATGCGATCAGGGAAGTGCGCCCAGTTCGTCGGCGTCGAGTTACGGATAGCAACAGTACAAGAGAAAACCATGCGACAAAAGGACACTATTTTCAGCTGCTTCAGGAAATTTGCGGGCTTTTAGGAGGATGCCAAATCCGATGCAATCTTAAGAATTATGCTTCGCCAAAGTTGAAGTCCCATCTATTGACTCGCCAGAACAAAAGAGAATTACCGGGGAAACAAGGTTGACTGCTCAGGATTAGAATTCTTCTATCAAACGGCGTCTCTCCTGTAACGAGTAGTTTTGCATTGCAGAGCTCCTCGAACCCACCATCCCCACCGCCACCGTTCGGTTGTCTCACTTTTTGCAGTCGCATCTGATGACTCAGTACTCTAGGAACATTCGCAATCACATTGAAAATCAAGCAATCCACGAACGCAAGAAGCCAGAGCGCCTGCATATCAAATGATTGCCAGCGCCCTCTCGTCACCTCCATTTCATCTCGCATTGTGAGACCTTCTCCTTTCATCGAACGCTGACTCCATCATTAGGTTAGCCGTTGAGATGGATAGCTTGCCTAAGGAGCACATAGCCCGAGACGCTATTTAGGTTTTGAGGAATATGTGGCGGCGCTGTACTACGAGGTCCCCAATCTCGAGTCACGATGTGAAACGAGATGAAGGTTCCGGTATCAGTCACCTTCTGTGTTTGGGAACCCGTCGAGGTGCGAATTTCAGTAGAACTCCTTCGGGATCTACAAGATATCTATCAGGAACAGTATCTACTCCGTATCGCTATACGAAATGTCTACGCGGTCACCCTCAACAAGTAGACCCGATAGAGGGTCCGAAAGAGGATGAGGCACGCGAAAATTCGCCGTTCGTGGCCCTTGTATAGGGAAGAGAATAACTGGGGTGGCGAACCAGATGGAGAATTATGAGAGCCAAGCAAATGTTATGTGCAGTAACAGCGGTATGCTCCGCCTTTGCATTGTCTTCCTTCGCGGAAGCACAGAAGGACGGCACCCTTCCAACCGAATCCTCCAGTGAGATCAGGGCCATCGAAGCTACGCACTTCACACCGTATCAAAATGGCTCATCATATCAAAATACGATAGCGAAGGGCGGCTTGAAGTCGCACGAAATCGTCCATGCAAAGAGCTTTCCGACCACGATCGCCAATAGAGGTAGTTCGACCGATAAGGACGTATGGCTGAGGACACTAGCGTCGAACACAGACGTAATCGTGATTGGTAGACTGCGTCACCGGACTTCCGCATTAATTGATACGGGTGATTTCGTATTTTCTGACTATCAGCTTCAGGTCGAGTCGGTATTGCTCGATCGAGGTCGGGGTCTGAATGCCGGCCAAACGATCGTTGTAGCGCGTGCCGGAGGCTTCGTCCGGCAGGGTGACTGGGTGTTCAGAGGGATTGACCCAGAATTCCACCTGTTCCAAGAAGGGGAACGCTATCTTCTCTTTCTCACTCTTCTACCAGACAGCAATACATTTCTGGCCCGGGCCTCGGGGTCGTTCCTTCTAAAAGGAGGCAAAGTCCGCTCCGGAGCAACTCACTTTATTCATATGCCGGAAGAGCGCGACGAAGACACGTTGCTGCGCCAAGTATACCAAATTGCTAACCAGGAAGCGGTGCGTCGATGAGAACGCAACATCTCTTGAAAGCATTCGCGCTGCTAGTTGTCCTGCCCTGCCTTCTTATTCTTATGTCCTTGCTTGTCCACAGAAATAGGTCGATCGTTTGTGCTGATACCTGCGACGGTGAAAATAGCTTCGTGGTGAACGGCAAAGCGATTCACTGGACTCCAGGGACAACTCAAGCACCTCGCCAGATCGGTGTATATATTGGATCGGGATTCAATAATGGGGAGCCTCTGACAGTAGCAGCTGCCGTCAATTCTTGGTTCGCTGCGGGAGGTGCCCTTGCCAACCAAAATATCACTGTCAACTATCTCGCGAGCGATCCCGGCGCGAACGCCTCGAATACAATCCGGATCGTTGTTGACCCTAGCGCCGTACCCACTGGCAACATTGCTTACACAGGCTGGTCAACAAACGATGCGGGTGAGATCGATCACGCAACTATCTCATTTAACAAAAATGCTACGTTTACTTCTGCCTCCGGGCAACCTGCTCTGATGTATGATCCAGTCCAGCCTAATGCAACGCCGGCGCTGCAGGGTGATGTCGCCCATGAACTAGGACATGGCTTCGGGCTAAAAGATGCCACGAATTCCAATGGGCATAACTCCGCGGACGATCCTGCCTGTCACTCGACGTCCGATAGTGTCATGGGACAGAGTTGCGGTACAAACAACAATGGTGACGGTATGAGTCCTCCTGATCCTAGTTCGGTGACGCCGACCAACTGCGACAACTCAACGGTCCAAAAGAATATCACTAGCCCATCCACGAACGGAGCCATCTGGAACAGCGCACCGCCGGGTGGAGGAACTGAAGGGGGTGGTGGAGTCTATAGCGGAGGTGGAGATGGGGGAAGTGGACAATCCACCACCTGTTACACCTGGGAAGAGTGGGATCCGGAAACCAATACGCTAACTAGTTACACCCAATGCTTTTGAATTCCTTCGAGGGGGGCAAAGTCCCCCCTTTTTATTTATCGTCTTGCCGCTACGAACCTAAGACTTCTCGCAATGAATGCTCTGCTCTCCCCTCCAGCGCATTGGAGGATATTTCGCTCCAGTTCCGGTTCTCTGCCATTTGTGCTTAGCTCCATAGCACTAGCTGTCATCGTGTTGTTTCGAACGCCGATGCTTGTCTTTGGCTTATGTTGCTTCACGGCCATATCGCTTGTTTGTTACCGCGATCTCCGTAACCATAGGTGGCAGATCTCAGATCTCGTTGTTGTTGCCTTTCTGCTATGGCCCGCAATCAATCCGCATCATGGCAATGATGGTAATTACCTGGCCCGCGCCACCGCACACGTCTGCGCATCAGCACTCTACGTTCTCGCGCGATCAACCGCAAACCAATTTCGGTTACGCACGATGATGGGTGCTTGCTTGATACTGTCGGCACTTTGCCTCCTCTATGGCCTTCCGTCGTGGTTGTCGAGGCTAGAGCAATTTTCCAAAATCGGCTTTGTTGATCCATCTATCTTTCGGCACCATTTGGCCTTTTATGTAACCGAGAGCTCCTTTGGCAATCCCGTTCCCATCTATATCCTTGGTATTGCAGTCGCGTTAACAGCCTTCGTCGACCATTGGCCCGGGACTCAGGAATGGAATCTTATATTTCCAAGCTTGACGCTCATCGCATGCACATACCTTGCCAGCCTTTCGTTCGCACGAGCTACCTATATCGCCGTGCTTCTGGAGTTCGCCATATTCGTATTTGTGCTTCGCCGAAATGGGATATTGACTTTTAGGCGCATCGTCCTTCCGTTCTATGCCCTATTGCTAGTAGTTCTTTTGCACATTGCTACGGGAACACTTCAAGGCGCAGTTCACGTCATGGGGGTACTGCACGGACAGAGCCAGATTCGCAGTGCCCACGGGCACATTTCGCAATCTGGGAACATGCTAGATGCAGTTGCTGCGTCACTTCCAAGAGGAGTTGGCACAGATGCCTCGCTCATTTCTTGGCCTTCCCTTCATTTGGTTAATGCGCCTTTGACCTATGTACTGGAGCAAGGACTGCTTGGTCTCGCATTTCTGTCGGGCACCACCGTCATTCTTGCGATTAAAGCATTGCGATGCGCTCAATCGGCGAAAGGCAGGCCTACGGTTTTGCTTGGAGGCATTCTTGCAACAGCACTCCACGGACTTTTCTGGTCCACCTTGGTAGTCGATTCGCCCTCAATCATTATGTTTGGAACTGCCCTTGCTCTCGTTGACTAGTCAAATTACTCACCGGATCTTGACCCTGCTTCTGATCGTTGCCTCTTGTCGTTTCGGCATAACCATCAGGCATTCAGGCGAGGCTATAGAGATCAAGGAAAGGGATTCGAGTATCCCCGATCCAGGTATCCTCTGGAGGTCCCTTGCAATCGAGACAATCAACGGTACAACGCTCTCTTCCTTAGAGCTCAACCATCGTCTGGAGGCGATATTAGCCGCAAATCCTCACGATGCGGACGCACTTGGTACACATGGATGGTTACTAGTTGAACGAGGATATGCCTTGCAGGGCATCACCGAGATCCGGCGAGGCGTTGATATTGCCCCCCAGGATTGGGGCCTCCATCTCTTACTCTCGCTCGCTCTTCATCACTCGGGAAATATTGAAGAAGCTCAGGCCGAGATGGTGCAAGCGCTCATGATTATGCCGCAACTCGCGGTCCATTTGCCGGAAAGGGATAAGGGAGTTGCCAGGGACGAACTGATTCAGGACGCCCTGCAAAGGCTATGCAAAGGGAACGACTGTGAAAAAGACTTCCTCATGCTCGCCAGGAAGGGAGAACTTCTCTATTTTCTTGGGCAGTATTCCACCTCAGAAGAAATTCTTAATTCAGTGTTGTCTGAATTGCCTACGCTTGCAGTTCCCTGGCATTTCAAAGCACTGATAGCTCTCAAGCAAGACCGTATCGCTGATGGGACACTATTTGAACGCAGAGCAGCCATACTGGGATATGCCACATTCGACTCGTCATCGGATCCTCGTTGGAGCAACGTCGCAGCGCACTACAGGCTGCACCTTCCTACCTCGCTGCCTTCACTTCCTCCGCAGGACCTAGTTTCGGAGACCGAACGCGTGAGCATATTGTCGGTCACAAGTGAAAAGAACGGTTCGGTAAACAGGCCATAAGCAGGGTAACGAGCTTTAGCGTCGCTGGTGCCAGGTGTATCCTTTATCAGTCTGCCGGTCGAGGTGAAACGATGCAGGTCCCCTTGCAACTCATTCTTGCATTCCTCTCTATAACGCTCCTTCAGGTTGGCGCCGCAAAGGGAGAACCTCAATTGGAATTGAAACTATCCGTGGAACAACTGAAAGCTGGCGTGCCCCAGCATTTCACTTTTACATTGACGAACATTAGCGATAATGAGATTCGTCTCCCAGACCCGGATCTTGGTTGTGAGAAGTCAACTCGCAGGGGATCGTTTTGGTTGGATGAGTCCTGGATATCGCTTTCTGGAGAACGCTTTAAGGTTGGCGGAGTCTGCGATGCAGGTTACTATCCTTCTTCATCAACAACTCTCATTGACAGCGTGAAGAAGTGGAGACTGCTAAAACCAGGGGAATCCCTCATAGTCATGGGCGACGAGCACGAGTTTCATTATGAAATGAGCCGGCCGGGCATCTATTTATTTTCAGGTGTGTATTTTCCTCCTTACCTGTCGGATGAAGAACGGGCGTCTCTTCGACAAGAAGGCATCGTTATCCCAACACAGACAACCAAGAGCGGGCAACTGCAATATACGAAAGAGTAGAAGCCAGTCCTCGCCGTGAGCCGCAATGGCCACCTTGTCTAGAGGGATTTCAAGTAGCGACAGTTCACTTGGGTATTTATGAGAACTATTGTGCAGCAAACACATGTCGTAGATCTGTAGCGATCCAAGCTTCAGGAGCCCCTAACGATGAGGATCGTCACTGCGCTTCTTCTTTTCTGCTCGATATCTGTCGCACGGTGAGACTTATGTGCGGCAATTACCAGAATTCGGCTGCCGCTATGGTGGCACCGCCGGTATTTCCACTTACTACTGCAACCGTTAAGACAGCTTCAAAGTTGCCATTCCTCCATCTAAGAGGAGCACTCCATCGGATGGGCGCCAGCTCAACTCACGGAGAGTTTCGCGTTGCCGAAAAGCGCGGACACTTTATTCAGCGTGATCAGCCGGATCTCGTCATTGCAGCGATTCACGACATGATTAGTCGAACTCAATCAACGCGCCGCTGATCATATTCCCCAGAGCTCGCGTTCGACACCAGTCAACCGACGGAGCTCCGTGCACGGTGTGAGCACACCTGTCTGTCTCCTCACGAACTTCGAAGCATGGACACCCGGGTTTCAGCAGCCGCGGATTGGCGTTGTGGAGCGTAGTAGAAACCGAAACATACTTCTCCAATTTGCGACTCAAACCCAAGAGGCCCTGACCGTCAGATGGCTGAATGACGGGAGCGATCCCGAAAATGGATTCAGTTCGTCAGGCCCTCCGCCGATTCTCAGCGAGCGCGTTATCGCCGGATCACTCATTGAGAACCGGAATGAGTCCTCACAAGTCGGATATGGGAAGTGATCTCGCGGCCCTGTCACTTCCACTATGCTACTTCTCGTCGAGTAGGTCCACGGAGATCCCCATCCGAGCAGCGGCTAATGTCGGATCTACACCTGCCGCAATCAAAGTTTGGGCCCTTTTCAGTTGTTCCGTCCTGTGGGTTTCGCTTGGCACGAACGTTTCCGAGATGAAGTCGCTTTGAGCTCCCATCCCCCGACGCATTGGAGTCGTCTCTCTTGGTTGGATTCTTGCCGAACGGGAAGACTCTGCAATTGCGCCTTTCCGAATGAGCTGCTTGTACTTGTACATAACATGAAATAGGTACCCGATACCGGCACAAGCAGCAACCAGCGAGATCGCTGCAAACCACATAGTCAAGGCTCCGTGTGCACCCAATAAACCTATGATCTGTACCCAGCCTAGCAAACAGTGTTTACGGAAGATTCGTCCGTTCTAAACGCGCTTCTGGTCAGAAGGCCACTTCGGATTGGCGGGAGATCGCCGAGGAGCTCGCTGACCGCAGTAGGTTCCGCAGTGTTTCAAGGCGGGCGCGAAGTTAGCTCAGCTTAGTTAGCCACCTCGCAGATTCGGCACTGTACCGCCTGCGCACCTCCGGCCTCTGAAAAAGTAGCTTGGTGGGCCCACCAGGATTCGAACCTGGAACCAAGGCGTTATGAGCACCCTGCTCTAACCATTGAGCTATGGGCCCTTTAGTTGGCTTCGGCACAAGGTGGGCCGAAGTTTACCGTAATGGACCGTAGTCAACCCGTAATTGAGCGTAATTTAGGGATTATGAGTTTCTGCGCATCGTGCAAGCTATTGATAATAAACGAAATGCGAGCGTAATTGAGCGTAACCCCAAGTAGCTGAGCGACCGTAATTTACGGCACTTTGTCGCAATAGGAAAAAGCTGATGGGTGTACCACCACTGTACCCACTGCACCTGCTCAACCGGCCTATGTTTCCAGCGCCTTGCGCCGGCACGATTGAAGAAGTGTCGAGTCGCAAGCTCTGATCTCCTAGAACCTCATTCCTGTCTCTCCAACCCGAGGTCCACGATCCAGAATTCAGAGATCTGCACCGGGTTATACGACAGACTTCAATGAGCGCATTGGCCTGTTATCGCCAGTCGGCGACCGAACTGCAAGATGGCCAGTTATCCGGAAATAGTTATGGATTGCGCACCTTTCCCCGGCCCCCTTAGTAGGGGCCGGAGGGTGCGCTTCGTGTCTCACTCCTCACGGAGCAGCATCAAAGGATCGGTCGCCAGTGCTCGTCGCGCTGGAATCCAGGTTGCCAGCAGACCCAGCAGCATGGTTAGAACGACGCCGGCCAGTACCAGCGGATCGCGGGGAGTCGCCTGATAAACGATGGAGGACAGTACCCTGGTAGCCGCTATGCCCAGCAGCAGGCCCGCTGTCGAGCCGAAGGCCAGCAGGCGGAAGGCCCTCCCCAGTGCTGCCTGTAACACCTCCTTACGCTGAGCGCCCAGAGCGATGCGGATGCCAAGCTCCCGCAGCTGTTTGCTTACTGAGTAAGCTGCCATTCCGAAGATGCCGGTAACCGCCAGCATTGCGCCGATCCCACCCAGCACGCCCAATGCGATCGTGGCGGCGCGAGAGGGGAAGAGAGCGCTGTCCAGCTGTTTGTGCCAAGTGTTGATTGCCAGCGGCAGTCCCGCATCCAGGCCGTGCAGCGCTTTGTCGAGCTGCCCCGTCAGCTGCTGTGGATCGCGATTCGACCGTACCACCAGCCAGGTGTCGGTTGTTGACGATTGCAGGAATGGGAGGAACACCGCCGGCCGTGGACTCTCTGTAAGAGTGGTGTACTTTCCATCCACAGTTACGCCCACGACCTGCACCGGCGCTCCTTTATCGGTTTTGTAATAACGGCCGATTGCTTTGTCGACGGAGCCGAAGACCTTGTGCGCAAACTCCTGGTTCACCACCGCCACTTGCGGCGCTGTCATCATGCCAGGTGAGGTTTCTTCCCGCCAGCAAAGTGGTGCCCGCTGCACTGAGATACTCCGGAGAGATCCTGTACTTTAGAGCGTCGGCAGCGGCGTTCGACGCCTTCAGGTCAGTTGTGGTGTCCGCAAAGACCAGAGAGTCGTTCCAGCTCAGACCCAGTGGCAGACGGTCTGTGTATCCTGCGGCAGTTACGCCGGGGATCTGCTCGATAGCGTCCAACATGCGTCGCTGCATAATGGGCGCTTGGCCTTCGGTATAACCGGCCATCGTCAGTTCCGTAGTCACCAGTATGTCGTCGTCTGCCGTGAAGGCCAAATTCACTGTGCCGCGACCGCACCAAGCCCCGCACCGCAACGAGCGAGGCTGTTACCAGCACTGCGCAGATGGCAATCTGAACGGCAAGCATCAGATTGCGCATAGCGACTCGGCGTGTTCCTGCAACTCTTGCGGCGCCTGCCTTAATAACCTGGTATGGGTCGGCCCGGAGCACCTGCCGCACGGGAACCGTACCAAACAGAATGCCGCTCGCCACAGCCAGCAGTAGCGCAACGACATAAGTACGCGCATCCGGATTGACCGGCACAGTGATCGGAATATGAGCCACAGGCTGCCATACGCCAAGCCAATGGAGCAGGGCTACGGCACCCACCATTCCAAGTGCGCCGCCGATGATCGAGATCAGGATGGACTCCGTCAGCAGTTGTCGCAGGATGCGTCCGTGGCTTGATCCGAGCGCTAGGCGCAAGGCGACCTCTTTCGTCCGGTCCGCGGCGCGTGCGGCAAACAGGCTTCCGAGATTGGCGCACACGGCCATGAGAATCAGCGCTGCCAGCAGCATCAGGCCGGTAACAAACGCGCGTACCGGCCTGCCGAGCGTGTCTCCGAGCAGGCCGGGTCGCGCCAGCGAGAAGCTGAGGTTCTCGTCTTCTTTGGGATCGGCTTTTGCAAGAGACACGGCGATCGAGTTCAAATCCGCAGTGAGCTGCGCTGGAGTTACCCCGGGATGTAGTCTCCCCACCAATTCGAGACCATGGGCTGTGCGCGACGTCAGGCCGCAGCAGCCCTCGATCCGCCCCAGGTTCACGACGGGCACCCAGAAATCCGGCGCAAAGAACAACTCCGTTCCCCGGAACTGCGGCGGCGCTACGCCAAGGGATCGTAAAGGGATGCCTGTTCAGTTGAACTACGCGGCCAACCGCGCCTGGATCGCTCTGGAAATGGCTGCTCCAGAAGGCATAGCTGAGCACAATATACGGACTGGTGTCAGGGCCGTGCTCGTCAGCGCCATGAAAGAGTCGGCCCAGATACGGCTGAATCCTTAGCACGTCGAAGTAGTTGCCGCTTGCCAGAGAAAGCCAGATGCGCGACGGGTTTCCGTCGATGTCTATGGCCGCCGCGGTGATGTCGTATGCTGCAAGACCATGCAAACTCCGGTTGCGGTCGCGCAGATCGAGGTAGTGAAGGTAGGAGTGATGCGGAGAATGATCCTTCCCGCGCTCGATCGTATAGAGCTCTTGCGCCTGTGGCACGTTGACCGGACGCAGCACCAGCGCATTCAATATGCTAAAGACGACGGCGTTTGCGCCGATGCCCAATGCCAGCGTTAAGACAGCAGTGAGAGAAAAGCCGGGCGCTTTCCGCAATTGCCACATGGCGTACTTTGAATCGGCCCATAAGCTTTCAAGCGTTGGCCACTGCCATACTTCTCGACTGCGCTCCTCGATTCGCGTAACGTTGCCGAATTCATGGCGGGCAATTCTCTCCGCTTCATCCTGCGTCATACCGCGATCCACAAGGTCAGCGATCTTTTCGTCGAGATGATTGTGTGTAAAGATCACCCAGTGTTTCGCTATTCGCCAAAGGCACGTTCGGGTTCACCATCGATACTTGTTGCTCGATAGCTTTCATCAACGATTGCGTACCGGCGAACTGAGTGCGTACAGCAAAAACAATGGAGCGTTGTAGCCTTTGTTTGTGGCCTGTGAAGTGGTCCATCATGAGAGGCCAATACACCGTAGAGGGAGCAGGTTTCTCGATGCCGTCATAATGGACGTCCTCCGAGACGCCGATGATTTCGCGCCAGGTGTCGGCGCTCCCTACACGTACTCTCTGGCCCAGTGCGTCCTCAGGGCGACGCCAGTATTCGCTGGCAAAGCTCTTCGAGACGACGACAACAGATCTCTTCTCGTAGAGGTCGGTCCATGTGAAATCCCGACCAGTAAGCAGCCGCGTACCGAGCCTCGAAAAGAATCCTGGCGCTATGAAATGGAACCGCCGTGAGGGGGGAATCTCACTACCTTCGTAAGTGTGATTCTGAACAAACACAGGATTGTTATAGCTATTGCTGTCCATCGGCACGGCAGAGCTAATGCTCACCGATGAGACGCCGGGTACGGAAGCGATCTTCTGCATGATTGCCTCGTCCATGCGAATGACAAGCTCTGGTGATGCATCCGGGATCTGAGTCTCCGGTATATAGAAGCCGAATGTCTGGACAGTTTCAGGGGAAGTGAATCCGGGAGATACCTTCATCAACGCTACAAATGTGCGAATCATGAGCCCCGAGCAAATCAGCAGGATCACCGAAAGTGCAACCTGGAGGATGAGCAGCGCTTTGCGGGTGTCATGTCCCTTTCGGCCCTCACCGACACCGCGGCCTCCGTCTCGAAGATCGCTAATGAGGTACGGGTTTGTGCATTTGAGAATCGGGACACAAGCAATCACCATGCTGGTGATCACCGCAATGGCCATGGTAAACAACAGCACAGATGGCGTGATGCTAACGCAGATCCAGTGATCACTCGCAGCAATGCATAGTGAGGTCGCTGGCAGATGGACGGTGGCGAAGCTCGCACGATTCTCCGGTGTCTCGCGGTCAACCTTTGCTACACGATTTCGGACCGTGATGGGATTGGGTCCTATTGAATACCTGACGAACTGGAGAGTTGCCCTGGCGAAAGACGAACTTTCCTGCGGAACAAAGAGTATCGGAGAGATTGCTGTGTCCGTGGGTTTTCACTCTTCGAGTGCCTTCAGTACTGCGTTCACTCGTGCGGTAGGGTGTTCTCCTAACGGTTTGCGAAAGGCTATCAGATCACTCGCCGACGCGATGAGTAACGGCAAGTCGTCTTGTCGTAAGGAATGGTGGCCCACCTAGAGCGGGTTTATCGGGGGTTTGTCTAACCTGCGGAGTTTCGATGCTCGCCTGGAGCGAGATCGTAAGGCATCATGTCCGAAGCTCCTTCGGTATCACACGGAGTCTCTGACCCAGGTGAGCGCCTGTGAAATATGCAATGGTCTTTTCCATCATGCTCCTGTTCCGGGCAATGAGCTGAGCCCGCGACGTTAGGTGACGGGCGAGCTACAACGGCGGTGAGCCCTGTCGTAATTTGCTCAGTAACGTAATGAGTGCGCGCGCATGTTGTTGCTCAGTTCGCCAGGAGGAAACGCTGATCCGGCATGCTTGCTAACCGTTCCATACAGTTGGTCCAAACCAGGTTTCGCCGGAGGCTTGTGCCAACTGCAGTATGCGAGACGTCTCTGCTGCAGTGTCGGCAGTGAACAGCACTTGATTCAGCACGACGCGATTGATCACATTGAAACCAGCTGAGCCCAGGCCCTCAGCAATCTGAGTTGCCAGCGCACAATGATGGTCGACCATACTTGCAACTCCACTGCGTCCTAATGCGCGAAGTGCGGCCCAGATGGGGATACCTCGTGCCCTCCGTGAGAATTCGAGTGTTAGATTCTTTTGGGCATACTGCGAAGCAGAGGAGTAAACCGCATCGCTGTTCATCGCTGAGGAGAGTGCGACTGCATCTCGACAGATTGTCATGGCGCCGTCGTATGGCGTGTTGAGCCACTTGTGTCCGTCAGTTGTCCAACTATCCGCCGCGTCGGCTCCTTCGGTAAGGGAAGCTCTCGAAGATGCACGGGCCCAGAGGCCAACTGCTCCATCGACATGAACCCAGCTTCGGGCAGCCTTTGCCTGAGGAATCAGATCTTGAAAAGGATCGAACTCCCCTGTGTTGACTTCACCTGCCTGCAGACAAAGGATCGTACTGTCGTCGAGTTGAGGCAGGCGAACTGGATCGATTCGGCCATGTTGGTCTGTGGGTGCTACAAGCAATCGGTTCATCCCAAATCCGAGAACACGCAAAGCCTTCTTCAACGTGATGTTCGCGGTCTCGGAGATGATGACCCGAATCTCGGGCGCTCCGATTAAACCGTCATTATCAAAGTCCCAGCCGAGTCTTGCAGACAATGCACGCCGTGCCGCCGCAATAGCTGCCACGGTGCAGGCCGTAGCGCTCGTGCCAAAGCCGACAGCACTTTCTCTCGGGAGATCCAACACATCTAAAATCCAGCCAGCAGCTACCTTCTCGATCGTTGCTGCAACAGGAGAATTGGCAAAAGAGGAAGCACACTGATCCCATGGGAGCATGAGCCGTTCTGCTGCTGCGGCAGCAGGACATGAGGCTCCGATCACGAAACCAAAATATCGAGGATCGTTGGATGCCACAGTAGCAGGAGAACCCTTTTCATCCAGAAGGCGGGGAACGTTGAACCCTTCATATCCATTTTCAGAAATGGCTCTTGGAATGCGTTCAGTGCGGCAATTGTCTTGTCATCGGGAAAGACACGCCGCTTGCCGATTTCCACGTTTAACTGAAATGTTCATGCACCTGCGAGAAATCCTTTAACAATGGCTGTGATTTGCTCCGGGTTATCTTCGAGAGAATAATGGCCGACACCGTCGAGCACATAAGCTGGCGAGTTTGGGAAAATCTCCGAGAAGAGAGGTAGGAATTGCTCAGCGCTGAGAGTGCGGTCTGCCGCTCCCCATATTGTCAACGCAGGCAACTTCCGAATCGCTGCGGCAGTTGACTCATCCGGAGTCGCGAAGACGTGCGCTCCTGTCACAAATCCCTTGGCCCATCCAATCGCGCCGGCACAGTCCGCCGGACTCGCGAAGGGAGCTCCATACGCGGAAAGCCACGTTTCGGTAATCAGATCGTTCCGCTCGAATCCATTCAGTTTGAGGGTACTGAGAATATTGAAACCAAGTTGTCCCAAGACCGCCTCAAGAGTTCCATCTTGCTCGGCCTTCGCAATCCATTGGAACCAAGGCGAGGTACGAGCATTCGCTGCAACCCTCGCCTCTAAGCTTTCCTGACCGAAGGGCAATGGAGTGTTGATGGAGATGATGCGGCTGATACGGTCAGGATGACGAATCGCAAGTCCCATACCCATCGGGCCACCGAAATCATGCATGATCAAAGTGATTCTCTTCAGATCAAGCGATAGGACGAATCGCTCCAGATTGTCTACGTGATCCTGGAGCCAATACGTTCTTCCTTGAGGGGCTTCGCTCTTTCCGAAGCCCATGTGATCGGGGACAACGATACGATACTCCGAACTGAGCGCCACGATGAGGTGACGAAAGAGATAGCCCCACGTCGGCTCACCGTGGAGACAAAGGATTACCTCGTCTCTGTCAGACAGCCCTTCATCCACATAGTGCATACGGAAGCCGGCAACTTTGGAATAGCGGGGTTTGAAGGGAAACGTGCCATTGAAGGTTTCATCTTTGTGGATCACTTGCGTATCGGCTCCTAATGGTTCCATGATGCAACTAAGAACGGAGTCTATCTGACATGGTTCTATAATGCAACCATGCGGTAGGAGGCTGCGTATGAAAAGAGCGAGTCTTGAAACCGACCAATGTCCCATCGCGCGAGCACTCGATGCGATAGGAGACTGGTGGTCACCGCTTATCATCCGAGATGCATTCGATGGCTTGCGCCGTTTTAGCGAGTTTGAGCAGAACCTCGGAATCTCGAAGAACATCTTGGCTATGCGGCTTAGAAAGCTGGTGGACGATGGCATTCTGGAAACTACACCGGCAGGCGATGGAAGTCGGCATCAGGAATACGTTCTGACCAGCAAGGGCACCGCATCGTTCCATGTGATCGTTGCGCTGCGACAGTGGGGTGAGAGCTACTTCTACAAGAAAGGTGAAGTTCATTCCGTGCTGCTGGATCGCAAGACAAAGAAACCCGTTCGCAAGCTTGAACTGCGTTCGAAAGATGGAAGGCTTCTTGATCCTGCGGACACGGTACGGCAAATGCCTGATTAGACAACCGCGCCAATACCGGGCGCTAAAGAATAGCAGCCATCCTCATGAGGCGCCGGAACACAGAGATGTTTTATGCGTCAACGCCTTGAGTAACGGCATATGGCGAATCGCCAATGATGAACTCCGGCGTCCTCGGGCTTTTCTATTATGCATAGCTCAACAGCCGCGAAGACTTTGCCATCTATCGGTGCGATCAATTGATGGAGACCGGGCGCTCAATGCGCGCCTTCGCTTGTTGCACCAACCTCCTGCCCAGAAACTAATATTCGCCATCCGTTTTACCCGGCCGAGGTCGAGCTTCGCCTAGACGGCTATCTCGGCTTGACGAATTCGAACAGGATCCGTGATGACATCGATTTCAGTGATCTTTTCGCGGTCAATCTTGAGGCGAATCGCCACTCGCAGCTTACGCCGAAGAACTACGATGAGTCCAACTGCACCGTTCACAAGCGCTGTGCGGGCGTGCTGAGCGAGGGCGGCATTCGTGGCTGTCTCGGTAACGACCTTGTACATACCTTGAACTTCCAGAGGAGCGTCCGGCGGCAAGGCATTGCGATCAGCCCGGCGCACCACATCCGGGTCGAGCACTGCGATAAGGGCTTCTATATCCCCGGATCGAGACGCCGCAAGAAATGCTTCGGCAATTGAGCGTTGACGGCCCAT
>Ga0136846_1223676_pt1 | contig 21293 bp, 21 predicted proteins | sample HopSoiMetagenom2_FD_96841 | JGI IMG/M metagenome (GOLD analysis project Ga0136846, IMG submission 96841) | Grasslands soil microbial communities from Hopland, California, USA - 2 Assembly 2016 (version 4) | ecosystem: Environmental > Terrestrial > Soil > Grasslands | place: USA: Hopland... | reverse complement strand
GAGTACCGCACGCAGACCGTGCTCCACAACGCCATGGAGACCCACCAGTCGATCTGCCGCTGGGAGGGCGACACCCTCGAGGTCTACATCTCGACGCAGTTCATCTGGGGCATCCGCAAGTCGGTCTCGAAGGAGCTCGGGCTGCCGCCGGACCGCGTGCGCGTCGTCTGCAACTACATGGGCGGCGGCTTCGGCGCCAAGAACGGCCCCGGCGACTACACGTACGTCGCGATCGCGCTCGCCGGCAAGACCGGGCGCCCGGTGCGGTGCGCGCTGACGCGTCGCGAGGAGAACCTCGCGACCGGCAACCGCAACTCCACCATTCAGCGCCTGCGTGCCGGCGCCCGCTCCGACGGCACCCTCGTCGCGCTCGACGGCGAGTACGTGAACGCGGTCGGCTGGGCCGGGTTCTCGGGCCCGACCTACGGGCCGGCCGAGATGCTCTACGCCTGCGAGAACGTGCGCACGCTCACCTACGGCGCGAAGCTGAACCTCCCGCCGAACGCGGCCTTCCGCGCCCCCGGGTTCGTCGAGGGCACCTTCGGGCTCGAGTGCGTGCTCGACGAGCTCGCCGCGCGACTGGAGCTCGACCCGCTGGAGCTACGGCGGCGCAACCACGCCGACAACGACCTCGCCGACGGGCGGCCGTTCTCGTCGAAGAACCTGCTCGAGTGCTACGACCGCGCCGACGCGCACTGGGCGCGGCGCGAGGCGGTGCGCGCCCGCTCGGCCGGTGCGGTGCGGCGCGGAACCGGCCTCGCGAGCCAGATCTGGTACGGCGGCGGGGGACCGCCCTCGTACGCCTGGGTCCGCGTCGGCTCCGACGGCCGCGCGACCGTGATCACTGCGATGCAGGACATCGGCACCGGCACCCGCACCGCGATGGCGCAGATCGCCGCCGAGGAGCTCGGACTGCCGCTCGACCGCGTCCGCTGCGAGCTCGGCGACTCGGCCCGCGGCCCGTACGCGTCGATCTCCGCAGGCTCCTCGACGACGCCGTCGATGGGCCCGGCCGTGCGCGCCGCGGCCGCCGACGCGGCGCGGCAGATCGTCGAGATCGCGGCGCAGCGCTACCACCTGGAGGAGCGCGTGCTCTCCCTGAAGGGCGGCAACGTCGTCTCCGCCGACGGAGGCTCCTGGCCCGTCGAGGAGGTGACGGGACTGCTCGAGGACGCGCAGATCCTCGGCAAGGGTTCCCGCGGGCCGAACCCCGCCGGGATGCGCGTGCTCACCTTCGGCGTCCAGGTGGCCGAGGTCGCGGTCGACGTCGAGACCGGCGAGGTGCGGGTCGAGCGGATCGCGGCGGTCCACGACGTCGGCCGCGTGATCAACCCGCTCGGCGCCCAGAGCCAGGTCGAGGGCGGCATCGTTCAGGGCGTCGGGCACACCCTCTCGGAGGAACGGTTGGTCGACCCGTCCAGCGGGCGGGTGCTGACCCAGACGTTGGACGCCTACAAGCTGCCGACCATCGCCGACATGCCGGAGATGGTCGTCGAGCTGCTCGACATCCCGGACGAGCACCTGACCAACCTCGGCTCGAAGGGACTCGGCGAGCCGCCGATCGTGCCCACCGCGGCCGCCATCGTGAACGCGATCCGCGACGCAACCGGCGCGGACGTGCGCTCGCTGCCGGTGACGCGGGAGGAGATGCTGCGGGCGCTGGCCGAGGCACGCGAGCGGGAGAAGCTTGCGCCTGCTCCGGCCTGACTCGGTCGAAGCGGCCACGGCGGCGCTCGGAAACGGCTCGGTCGCCCTTGGCGGCGGCACCGACCTCGTGCCGCTGCTGCGCGACCGGATCGTCGAGGCCGACACGCTCGTCGAGCTGCGCCAGGTCGTGCCGCGCGGCGTGCAGGGGACGACGATCGGGGCCGGCACGACGCTCGCCGAGCTCGAGGCCGACCCGGAGATCCCGGCCGCGCTGCGGGAGGCGTGCACGCTCGCGGCCTCGCCGCAGCTGCGCTCGATGGGCACGATCGGCGGCAACCTGCTCCAGGCGACCCGATGTTGGTACTGGCGGCTGAAGTACCCGTGCTTCCTGCACGGCGGCGACCGCTGCCACGCGCGCGAGGGTGCACACCGCGAGCACGCGATCTTCGGCAACGCGCGCTGCGCCTCGGCGCATCCGTCCGACCCGGCGGCCGCGCTGCTCGCGCTCGGGGCGACGCTGCGGACCGACCGCCGCGAGCTCTCCGTCGAGCGGCTCTACCGCCTGCCGACGGAGGACGACCGCGACGTGACCGCGCTCGAGCCTGGCGAGCTGATCCTCGAGCTCGATGTGCCGCGGCCGGAGGCGAGCGTCTACCTGAAGGCGATGGACCGCGCGCGCTTCTCGTTCGCCCTCGTCGGCGTCGCCGCCGCGCGGTTCGGCGGCGAGACGCGACTGGCCCTGGCGGGCGTCGCGCCGATCCCATGGCTGCTCGCCTCGCCGGACGAGCTCGAGCGCGCGACGCCACTTCCGGGGACGGCCTTCAAGGTCGACCTCGCCCGTCCGCTGCTCCGGCGGGCGCTCGAAGCCGTCGGTGCGTGAGGGCGGCGTCTGGGGGGTCGTCCTCGCCGCAGGCGCGTCGACCCGATTCGGCTCGCCGAAGCAGGCGCTGCTGCTCGAGCCGGTGCTGGAGCGGGTTCACGCGAGCGCGGTCGACGACGTGGTTGTCGTCCTCGGCGCGCACGAGATCGACACGACGGTACGCACCGTCGTGTGCCCGGACTGGGAGCTCGGCCCGGGCGCCTCGCTGCGCTGCGGGTTCGCCGCGCTGCCCGACCAGGCAGGGGCGGCCGTCGTCGTGCTCGCGGACGGCCCCGACCTCGCGCCCGCCGCAATCGACCGCGTAATCGAGGAGTGGCGCGCCGAACGAGGCCCAGTCGTCGCCGCGACCTACGGCGGGATCCGCCTCCACCCGGTGCTGATCGCGCGCGAGGCGTGGCCGCTCGTGCCGGATGAAGGAGCGCGGACACTCGACGCCGTCCTCGTCGCCTGCGACGATCTGAGCCCTCCAGGAGACGTCGACACGGCCAATGACCTACCCGCTCGCCTGAAGCGATGGAGCTCGCCAAACCCCTAGCCGCCGATTCCGCCGAGGGCGCCTCGCCCCTGACGACCGCGCGCCTGCAGCGCAAGCTGACCGTGGAGGAGGCCGCCAAGCGGGCCGCGCTCTGGCCGGAACAGGTCGAGTGGCTCGAAGGGGGTCGGCTGTACCGCTTCCCCGGGTACCAGATCGCCGTGATGGCGCTGCTGCGCTACGCGACGTCGCTCGGGATCGACCACCGCGAGGCGCGCCGCCTCTCCGGCATGCCGGTCGAGCCGCCACCTCGCCGGCCGATCGGGCGCTGGATCGCCGCTGGTGCCGCGACGGCGGTCGTCGTCGCAGCGACGCTGACCTTCGCGATCGGGCTGGGCGGCAACGGCCCCTCTGCCGCCGAGCGGCGTGCTTCGACGCTCCCGCCGCCCTGGAAGGTGTCGGTCGACGTCCTCAACGGCGGCGGCGACATCAACTACACCCGGCAGGTCGCGAGCCGCGTCGGCTCGTTCGGCTACCGGATCCAGCATGTGACGAAAGCGAACCGCTTCGACTATCGCGAGACTGCGATCTATTACGAGCCTGGCGGCGTGGCGCTGGCCACGCGGCTCGCGCAGCAACTGGGCTGCGGCACGACGAGGCCGCTGCCAGGTGGATCGAACGTGCGCCGGCTCGTGGTGATCGCCGGCCCCGCGCGAGCCACCTGCTGAGCCTTCGTAGGTAGCCTCCCGCAGTCGTGCTCGCCCTGCTGCTCGCCTTCGCGCTCGCGCGCGCGCCGCTTGCTCCTGCGGCCGCGCCCGCCGGCCCCACCTGGTCGACGTGGCCCGCGCAGGGCACCGTCACGTCAGGGTTCGGCTCTGACGCCGGGCGTTCGCATCCGGGGATCGACATCGGGATCCTCCGCTCCCTGGCGGTTCGCGCCGCGCAGCCTGGACGGGTGATCGCTGTCGGTACCCCGCGCGGCTTCGAGGGCTACGGCAACGTCGTCGAGGTCGCGCTCGGCCAGGGGTACGTGGCGCTCTACGGTCACCTCGCGGGCTGGCGGGTGCGCGTCGGCGAGATCGTGGCCGCAGGTCAGCGGCTCGGCACCGCCGGCTGCACTGGCTGGTGCACCGGCACGCACCTGCACTTCGAGCTGCGCCACCTCGGGCGGCCCGTCAGCCCGCTGCGGTTTCGTCAGAGCAGCGGCGTGCGCAGGTCGGCGAGCTTCTGCTTCAGGTCGGGCGGCATCTCCTCGACGGCCGCCTGCCGGACGAACCTGCGCAGCGCGTCCTCGAACCGGTAGCGCTTGCGGCAGTAGCCGCACCCGTCGAGGTGCGCCTCGGCCTCCGCGCGCTCCGAGTCCGACAGCTCGCGGTCGAGGAACGGCTGCAGCATCTCCTCGCACTTGTCGCATGGATCCGCTGCTGCGCCGAAGCTCATGCGGCACTTACCGCCTGGTCGGCCAGCTCACGCTTCAGGATGCGGCGGCCACGGTGCAGGCGCGACATCACGGTCCCGATCGGGATCTCGAGGATCTGCGCCGCGTCCGCGTAGCTGAAGTCGCCGATGTCGACGAGCACGATCACGTCGCGGAAGTCGTGCGGCACGGCGGTCAGCGCCGAGACGACGTCGTCCTGGGAGAGGCGCTCGTCGACGCGGTCCTGGTCGACGTTCGGCTCGCGCCCGGCCTCCTCGAGCTTGTTGTAGAGGTAGTAGTCGCCCTCCTCGAGCGGCTGCAGGTCGGGCGAGCGCTGCTGCTTGCGCCCGCGGTCGATGTTGAGGTTCGTAAGGATCCGCAAGAGCCACGCCCGCAGGTTCGTGCCCGGCTGGAACGACCGCCAGGCCCGGAACGCGCGCGCATACGTCTCCTGCATCAAGTCCTCCGCCTCTTCTCGGGTGGACACGAGCCGCCGCGCGACCCGGTACACCTGGTCCGCGAGGTCGAGCGCGTCCTCCTCGAAGCGGACCCGGTCGCGGGCCTCCTCGGCCAGCCTCCTCGGCTCTGCTTCGGGAGTGGTCTCGCCCATCGCGGGCCACCCTAGCATCGTCGGTCTGGAGCCTGGAACGAGCGTTCGAGTCCATCCATTCCCCGTTTACGACGCGCGCGATTAGGGGTAGGGAGTGGTCGTGGAGGGCTACCAAGTGATTGCGGCCGACGATGCGAAGGCGGGTCAGATCGTCGAGGTCGACGGCGACCTACTGATCGTCGAGCACGGTCACCTACGCAAGTCGCGGCACGCGATCCCGCAGGCGTTCGCGCACGCCGACGACTCGGAGCAGGTCGTCCGGCTTTCGATCACCAAGGAGCTGCTCGAGGACTCGCCTGCCGTCAAGGACGGCGAGCTCGACCGGCGCGCGGTGGCAGAGCACTACGGCCTCGCGCAGGCGTACGAGGATCCGGAGACGAAGGGCTACGGCGACCTGACGCCGGACGACCCTGCCTGGAGCTCGGAGCAGCAGGCGCTACGTGACGGCGTGGAGCCGGCGCCGCAGCGCCGCGCAAAGATCCGGGAGGGCGAGAGCGACGCCGGGTTGCGCGGCCGGCAGATCATCCCGGCCGACCCGCACGAGGGTCCCTAGACCGCTTCGAGCGGCCGGAAGCCGGCCTGCGACATCGCGGCGAGGATCGCGTCGCGGTCGGTCTGCTCGTCGTCCCACCGCAGCTGCACCTGGCCCATCAGGTTCGCGTTTGCGTACTCGAGGCCGTCGTGGCCGCGGAGCGCGCCCGCGAGCCGGCCGATGCAGCGCTCGCAGCGAACGCCGCTGACCTGAATCGTCTCCGACTGCGTCGCCATCTACGCCGATCGTACCGATCGCTCGGCGACGTCCGTCACGACCGCCACGAGGCCCTCGGCGCGGCCGACCTCGAGCTGCCGGTCGCCCTCGCAGGCGCCGGGCTTGATCGTGCGCAGCACGTCCTCGGTCCCGAGCAGGCGCGCGGCGGGCGCGACGCGCTCGAACAGCTCCGCCGCCAGGTCGCGCACCGGCACGAGCCGCGTCCCGTCCGGGTGGATCAGCTCGGCGCGCGGTCCGAAGCGCAGCGCCGCCCAGCGGTTCTGCGCATAGTCGCCGCGGTTGGCCGGCTGCGGCGGCTCGCCCTCGAGCACGGTCAACGCCAGCGCCTGCAGCAGCGCGGCGAACGCGGCCGTGAGCTCGACCGAGGTCGGTTGGTCGGGGCTGCGGATCTCCAGCGTGCCGAAGCGCGGGTGTGGGCGGATGTCCCACCAGAAACGGGTGTAGCCGTCGGCGAGGCCGATCTCCACGAAGCGCTCGACGAATGCCTCCCACTCCGCGAACGAGCCGAATACCGGCGGCGCGGCGGCGCGCGGCAGCAGTGCCAGCACCTCCGCCCGCGCCGATGCGAGGCCCGTCTCGTCGCCGGCGAGGTACGGGGAGTTCGCCGACAGGGCGAGCACCAGCGGTAGCCACGGCAGTACCCCCTCCAGGGCTTGCATGCATTCCTCCGGCCCCGGCATCGAGACGTGGACGTGAAGTCCGCACACCGCCTGCCGCCGGGCCGTGATCCCGGCGTACTCGACGAACTCGCGGTAGCGCGGGTCTGGCGAGACGTCCTGCGCCTGCGGGAGGCTGAACGCGTGCGACGCGGCCGCGGCGACGCGCAGCCCGTTCGCCCGCGCCGCCTCGTCCGCCACGCCCCGCAGCTCGCGCAGCGAGGCGAGCGCCTCGTGCGGCGTCGAGCACACGTCGGTCGCGAGCTCGACCATCGACGCGAGCAGCTCCATCTTCAGCGCGCCGGGCAACGTCCGCCGCTCGACCGCCTCGACGAGCGTGGCCACGCGGGGCGTCAGCGCGTAGGTCTCGCCGTCGAGGATCAGCAGCTCCTCCTCGATCCCGAGCGACCACGGCGCGCTCTCTCCGAAATGCTGCTCGATCAAGCGGGTAACGCTAGCGGCGGTCAGTCACGGCGCCAGGCGCGAAACGCCTCGCGCAGCTCGCGCTCGCCCTCGGGCGACAGCTGCTCCGGCGGAAAGTGCCCCAGCAGCTCGATCGTCTGGCGCATCTGCTCGAGATAGACGCCGCAGCCAGTGCAGCGCGCCGCGTGCGCCTCGAAGCGCGCATGCTCCTCCGGCGAGAGTGCGCCTTCGAGGTAGTCGGTCACGAGCTCCACGAGCTCCTGGCAGCTGAGTTGTTCGACGTTGACGGTCATGGCTGTCCCACGTACGACTCCAGCGCCGCTCGCACCTTCGCGCGGGCCCGATGCAGCAATACGCGTTGATTTGTCTCGCTCAGCTCGAGGGCGTTACGGACCTCCTCGCTCGACCAGCCCTCGACGTCACGGAGCGAGAGCACCGCGCGCTGCGTCGCCGGCAGCGCCTCGATCGCCGCCTCCAGCCGCTCCCGCGTCTCGGCCGCCACGAGCGCGTCCTCGGGCCACGGCTCCGGCCGCAGCGACCAGTGACCGGGCCAGCGCGGGTGCTCCGCGTCGAGGAAGCGGTCCGGGTCGACGGCCGCCTCGGGCACGCGCGCGGGATCCTGGAGCGCGGAGAACGGCAGCGTCCGCCCCTCGCGCACCGCCTTCGTCTTCGCGATATTCGTCAGGATCCGGAAGATCCAGGTGCGGAGGGACGAGCGGCCCTCGAAGCGCGCGATCCCGCTGAGGACGCCGACCCAGGTCTCCTGCGCGGCCTCCTCCGCTGCCGCGAGCGAGGAGACGTAGATGCGCGCCACGCGGATGAGCGACGGGTGGTACTCGCGCACCAGCGCGGTGAAGGCCTCCTCGTCGCCGGCGCGCAGCGCGTCGACGAGCTGGGCCTCGGTCGCCACCGCACGACTGTAACGAAGGGTCTTCAGCAGAGACAATCGCCCGCAGGATGGGCGAGCGCTTCGATCTGGTCGTGATCGGCGGGGGATCCGCGGCTCGCGACGCGGCCAACACCGCGGCCCGCGAGCACGGCGCGACCGTGGCGGCCGTCGAGCGCGAGCGCTGGGGCGGCAGCTGCCCGAACGTCGCCTGCTCGCCCACGAAGGCCTACCTCGTCGCGGCCGAGCTCGCGCACGACGTCAACGAGCTCGCACCGCGGATGGGGGTCGATGCCGGGCCCGCGCGCATCGACCTCGCCCGCGTGCGCGCCTGGAAGGAGACGCTCAAGCGGACGCAGGACGAATGGGTCGCGATGCTGATGGAACAGGGCTACGCCACCTACACCGGCGAGGCGTCGTTCCTCGACCCGCACCGCGTGCGGGTCGGCGAGCTGGTCCTGGAAGCGGAGCGGATCCTGGTCGCGTCGGGGTCGCGGACGGCAATCCCGCCGATCGACGGCATCGACGAGGTCGGCTGGATCGACCACGTCTCGGCGCTCGAGCTGACGGAGCTACCGGCGAGCGTGCTGGTTGTCGGCGCCGGTGCGGTCGGGCTCGAGTTCGGCCAGATCTTCAGCCGCTTCGGGGCAGGGGTGACGATCGTCGATGCCGCCGACCGGGTCGCGCCGCTCGCGGACGCCGAGGCTTCGGCCATCCTCGCCGCAGCGCTGCAGGACGAAGGCATCGAGCTCACGACGTCGGTCTTCGTCCAGTCGCTCCGGCGCGACGGCGACGAGGCGGTTGCGACGATCGCGCCGCGCGACGGCTCGGACGGCCATGAGCTACGCGCCCAGACGGTCATGCTCGCGTCAGGGCGGGTGCCGAACCTCGAGGGACTGAACCTCGAGGCGGCCGGCGTCGAGACGACGAAGGCCGGGATCGCGGTCGACGACCGGCTGCGCACCTCGGCAGCCGGCATCTGGGCGGCCGGCGACGTGAACGCGGTCGCGCAGTTCACGCCGATCGCGCAATACCAGGCGCGCGTCGCGGTGGCCGACATGTTCGGCGGGGAGGCGCGCGCCGACTACTCCGTCCTGCCGACGTCGATCTTCACCGACCCCGAGCTCGGCAGCGTCGGCCTCACAGAGGAACAGGCGCAAGAGCAGGGCCACGACGTAGGCGTCACCCGCAACGATCACGTCAAGCGCTTCCAGTTCATCGACGAGCGGCACGGCCTCTTCAAGATCGTCTTCGACCGCGCGAGCCGCAAGGTGCTCGGGCTGCACGTCGTCTCACGCAACGCCGGCGACATCGTCCAGGGGTTGTCGCTCGGAGTCCGGCTCGGCGCGACCGTCGACGACCTCGCCGCGATGCACCACGTCTTCCCCACCTTCGGCGAGGGCGTCAAGGCAGCCGCGGAACGGGCGGAAAGTGAGGGCTCCTGAAAAACAGAGAAGGAGGCCCGGGCAGGCATCGGGCCTCCTTCTGTTGATCCCGGCGCGCCGTGCTGGCGAACGGCGACGGCCGGGAACCGGGCCCCAGGGGTAGGGGCCTACCTGACGGTCAGCGCGTCGTCGGCTGCCGCCCCAACTTGACCTTCACGTCGCGGTGCTCCTTGCCGCGGTAGACGCCGAGCGTCACGGAGTCGCCCGGCTGCTTGTCGGTGATCGCGTCGCGGAGCTGGTCGATCGACCGCAGCGGCACGCCGTCGACGCGGTCGATCAGGTCCCCGCCCAGTGGGTACGTCTCGCCGGCGAGCGTGGCGCTTTGCGACCCGGCGCGCAGGCCGGCGTCCGCCGCGGCGCTGCGGGGCTGCACCCGTGCGACGAGCAGGCCGTGCGAGACCGGCAGGCGGAAGAGCTTCGCCGCGGTCGGGGTCACCGGCTGGGCCGAGATGCCGAGAAACGCGTGCTCCACGCGACCGGTGCGGATGATCTGCGCAGCGACCGACTTGACCGTGTTGATCGGCACCGCGAAGCCGATCCCGACGTTGCCGCTGGTGCCGGAGTCGCCGGTCGAGATCTGCGAGTTGACGCCGACCACGTCGCCGCGCGCGTTCAGGAGCGGCCCGCCCGAGTTGCCCTTGTTGAGCGCGGCGTCGGTCTGGATCACGTGGTCGATCGAGTAGCTGTTCGGCGCCTGGATCACCCGCTGCAGCGCGCTGACGATCCCGGACGTGACCGTGCGATCGAAGCCGAAGGGGTTGCCGATCGCGACGACCGAGTCGCCGACGCGAACGACGTCCGAGTCGCCGAGCGTGAGCGGCGTCAGCGCGCGTGCGTGGGCGTCGACTTGGAGAATCGCGATGTCTGTCGACGGGTCGGTGCCGACGATCTTCGCCTTCAGGCTTTCGTCGTTCGAGAAGCTGACCTCGACCGAGCGCGCACCCTCGACGACGTGGAAGTTCGTCACCACGTGGCCAGCCTTGTCGATCACGAAGCCCGACCCGAGCGACTGAGCCTGCCGCTGGGTCGGGAACGGCGTGCCGAAGAACGGGTCGACGCTCGCGCTCGAGACGACCGTCGTCGCCGTCACCTGCACGACGCCCGGCGCGTCGCGCCGGTAGATGTCGTTCACGGTCAGCGCCTTGCCGCTCGAGCTCAGCTGGATCGGCGTCGCGAGGGACGGGGCCTGGACCTCGCGGACCGTGGTCGTGGTCGAGCGGTCGAAGCCGCCGAGAAGCGCCGCCCCGCCGAGCGCGAGCGCGCTGCCCGCAAGGGCGGCGAGCACGAGCCCGGCGGCGTACTGCAGGCGCGTGTGTCCAGCCACGCTCCGGTTATAGCCGCGGCATGTTCAACGCCGGTTACGGCAGGTTAAGGCCACATTAAGCCGCAAGCCGTACCCATTTCGGCGCTTTCGGCGTTTCACCACAGACAACGAACGACGAAGGGGGGCTCCTCCGTGTCGATTCTCTGGATCATCCTCATCATCGTGCTCGTTCTCCTGCTGCTCGGGTTCTTTTCCCGCGGCCGCTGGTAGGACTCACCTGACGCACGACTAGGCCGCCCGGCACTTGCCGGGCGGCCTTTCTGTGGCGATCCTGTCCGTGTGGATCGCGACCACGTCTCCAAGGTTCTGTCGCGCGCCGATGGGACCGCCGCGCTGCCCCGCCTCGGCGGGATGGCCAGAGCTGACGGCGTCGTGATCGCCAGCGAGCACTTCTGGGCCTTCGCCGCGCGCGACGGCAGCCTGCGCCAGGGGACGATGCCGGCCGCGCCGCGCCGGCTGGCGGCCGTTCCGCTCCTGCGGGGCCTGCTCCGCCTTTCGTCGGCCCTGACGCCGCTGTTCCGGGGCGCCGGTGTCGCGGGTCGCGCCGAGCGTCTGCTGCTCGTGGGCGCACTGCTCGCGCCGCTCTCGCTGATCTTCCTGCCGCAGTCGGCCTCGACGCCCCTGGGGGTCGGCACCGGCATCGTCCTGCTCGCGTGGATGCTCCGCGGCCGCACGCTCTTCCTGCACGGCGCCGAGCACCGCGCGATCGCGGCCGCCGAGGAACGGCGCCTCGTCTCCACCTGGGCCGGCGAGACCCGGCCGTCGCGATTCGCGCCGCGCTGCGGGACGAACTTCGCCGCGCTCGTGATCCCCGTCTCCGTCTTGTTCGAACGCGTCTGGCCACTCTCGGCAGCGCTGTACACACCGTTCGCCGTCACGCTGCTCTCGCTCGCGCTGACGATGGAGCTCTGGCAGGTCGTCCAGGCCTCGCGCTCGCGCCTCGCGCGCGTGTTCCTGATTCCCGGCCTCGCCCTCCAGCGGCTCACCACGCGCGAGCCGTCGAACGACGAGACGCGCCTCGCGCTCACGGCCGTCGCATCCGTGCTCGAGCGCGAGCTCGCCTGACCCCGTAAGGGTCTCAGGGCCGACGCGGCCCGAGCCGATAGAGAGGTAGTGCCGCCCGTCTACCGTGGACCCTTCGGCAAGCCGCAGGCCGAGCGCCTCCTCTGGCGCGCCGGCTTCGGCCCCCGCCCCGGCGAGGCCGAGAAGCTTGCGAAACACGGGCTCGAAGGAGCCGTCCGCTCGCTCACGCGGCCGGGTCGCGAGCGCCTCGCCGGCCCCAAGCCCCACGACGACAAGGGGCGCGCGCTGGCGCCGCTCGACCGCTGGGGCCACGACCAGCTCTGGTGGCTCGACCGGATGGTCCGGACGACGAGGCCGCTCCAGGAGCGGATGACGCTCGTCTGGCACGACTGGTTCGCGACCTCGCGCGACGGGGTCGATTCGGCTCGACTGATGCTGAACCAGAACCGGCTCCTGCGCCGGCTCGGCCTCGGCTCGTTCCAGGCACTTCTGACGGAGGTGACCCGCGACCCGGCGATGCTGATCTGGCTCTCCGGCACCGACAACACGAGCGAGTCGCCGAACGAGAACTACGCGCGCGAGTTGATGGAGCTCTTCACGCTCGGCGCCGGACGCGGCTACAGCGAGCGCGACGTGCGCGAGCAGGCGCGCGCCTTGACCGGCTGGCGCAACGACTGGGACGACGACCTCGGACCAGTGCGCTTCCGGTACGACAGGCGCCGGCACGACACCGGCTCGAAGCGGATCTTCGGCAAGCGCGGCCACTTCGACTGGCGCGACTCCTGCCGGCTCTGCGTCCAGCACCCGCAGCACCCGTCGTTCTTCGTCGCGAAGCTCTGGAGCTACTTCGTCCCGGTCGCGCCCAAGCCCGCAACGAAACGCGCGTTGCAGCGGCTCTACGTGCGCAGCGGGTACCAGACGCGACCCGTCGTCGAGGCGATCCTGCGCCACCCCGCGCTCTACACCGGTCCCCGGATGGTCAAGTCGCCCTCGCTCTACGTCGCCGGCCTGCTGCGCGGACTCGGCCGAGGCGTCGACACCGAGGCGTGGACGTGGCTGATGAGCCTCGCCGGGCAGCAGCTCTTCTTCCCGCCGAACGTCGCCGGCTGGGACGACTCGCGCTGGCTCGACACCGCAACCTTCCGTGCACGCTGGGAGATCGCGGCGTACGCGCTTCGCCCCCACGTCGTGAACGACGCCAACGGCATCCCGACGACGGCGCCCGAGTTGCTTGCGAAAGCGCGAGCGCTGCTCGGGAACCCGACGCTCACCGGGCGCACCGAGGCGACCCTGCGCGGGTTCGCGCACCGCGCGCTCGCCGATGCGAACGTCGGCTGGAAGAAGCACCAGTACCCGCCGCTGATCGAGAACGCGCTCCGACACCTGCTCGCATCGGCCCCCGACCTCCAGACCTGCTGATGAGCCACCACTGCAACGAGTTCTCCCGCGTCTCCCTCCTGCGTCGCGGCGCGGCCGAGGCCGGACGGGGACTTCCGGCGATCGAGTCGGGGATGCCCGCGCCCGCCGGCACCGGGCTCGACCGGCGCAGCTTCGTCGCCGGTGCGTTCGGCCTAGCGCTCTCGGTGTACGGACTCGGGAAGCTCGGGCTCTTCGAGGACGGCATCGCGCAGGCCGCCAGCGGCCCCGCGCAGCCGGTGCTCGTCTCCGTCTTCCTGCCGGGTGGCGCCGACTCGCTCTCGGTGCTCTACCCCGCGCTGGACCCGAATTACCGGAAGCTGCGGCCGAAGCTCGCGCTGCCCGAGTCGGCCGGCCCCGTCTTCGCCGAGGACGAGCGCCTGCACTGGCACCCCGCGCTGCAGCCGCTGGCGACGCTGCACGGCGAGGGCAAGGTCTCCGTGCTGCCCGCCGTCGGCTACACCCACCCCGACCAGTCGCACTTCACCTCGCGGCACTTCTGGGAGGTCGGCGCCACCGACGCGCGCCTGGCCAGCGGCTGGATGGGCCGCTACCTCGACCATGCCGGCACGCCCGACAACCCGCTGCAAGGACTGTCGCTCGACTACCAGCTCCAGCCGGCGCTGGCCTCGACGAAGGTGCCGGTCGCCTCGCTGGCCGCGCCGGACGAGTACACCTTCTGGGCGCCCGGTGTCTGGGGCGAGGTCGAGGAGCGGATGCTCGAGACGCTCAGGCCGCTCGGCGCCCGCCGCTCCGACCCGATGCTGAACCAGGCGGCGACTGCGACGGCGCAGGCCGACCGGCTCCGCCGCCAGCTCGCGCCCTTCGCGGCCAACAGCGAGAACGGCTTCGGCAGCCCCGTGCAGTACCCGCAGGGCGACGACTCCTTCGGCAGGCAGCTCTCCGGCCTCGCCGCGATGCTCGGCGCGAACCTGCCGCTGCGGTGCGTGGCGCTCACAGCGCCCGGCGAGTACGACACGCACTCCGACCAGCCCCAGGCGCTCGCCGACGGGCTCGATCTCACCGCCCGCAGCCTGCTCGCCTTCCAGCGCGACCTCGAGGCGCGCGGCCTCGCCGATCGCGTGCTCACGCTCGTGTGGTCGGAGTTCGGTCGACGGGGCGAGGAGAACGGGAGCGACGGCACTGATCACGGCGCGGCCGGCTCGGCGTTCCTGATCGGCACGCGCGCCCGCGGTCAGATGGTGGGCGAGTTCCCGGGCCTCACGAACCTCGACGAGGATGGGAACCTGCGGCCGACCTCTGACTACCGTGGGGTCTACTGCTCGCTGCTTGAGCAGTGGCTCGGCGCCGACGCGTCGGCGGTCATCCCCGGGGCGTCCGCGTTCGCTCGACCTGCACTCGTCGCATGAAGACGCTTGGCATCCTCGCCATGGCGGTCGGCCTCGGCTACCACCCGACGCCCGCGCGCCTCGGCGTGAGCGCCACCGAGTTCCACCTCACGCTCTCGCGGCCGAGCGTCCGGGCCGGCGTCGTCGAAATCGAGCTCCAGAACGACGGCCAAGACCCGCACGACGTGCGCGTGCGCAGAATCGGCGGCACGCACACGTTCTCCGTCCCGCTGACCAAGCCCGGCTCGCGACGCTCGGCGTCGTTCAACCTGAAGCCCGGCCGCTACCGCCTCTGGTGCTCGGTCGCGAGCCACGGAGAACTCGGGATGCAGGCGCTCTTGCGCGTTCGTCCCCGCTGACGCGCGGCCGCTCACACGCGCAGGAACGAAAATCGTGCCCGTGAGGTTTCCGCTCCTCAAAGCGGGAACAACGATCTCACGCGAGCGAAAGGAGCGGCCGTGGCCGAACTGGTAGCCGACTTCACGCTGAAGCGCCTGCGCGACTGGGGCGTACACAGGATCTACGGGTACCCGGGAGACGGGATCAACGCGTTCCTCGGCGCATTCGACCGCGCCGGCGGGGATCCGGAGTTCATTCAGGTGCGCCACGAGGAGATGGCCGCCTTTATGGCTTGCGGGCACGCGAAGTTCACCGGCGAGGTCGGCGTCTGTATCGCCACCTCGGGGCCCGGCGCGATCCACCTGCTCAACGGCCTCTACGACGCGAAGCTCGACCACCAGTCGGTCGTCGCGATCGTCGGACAGCAGGCCATGGCGTCGCTGGGCGGCAGCTATCAACAGGAGGTCGACCTGACGACGCTGTTCAAGGACGTCGCACACGAGTACGTGCACATGGCCACCGACCCCGCGCAGATGCGCCACCTCGTCGACCGCGCCGTTCGCATCGCGCTCGACCAACGCACGGTCACCTGCATCATCGTCCCGAACGACCTCGCTTCCGAAAAGGCCGTCGAGACTCCGCCGCACGAGCACGGCACGATCCACTCGGGCATCGGCTACTCGCGCCCGAAGGTCGTCCCCGAAGAGGGCGACCTCGAGCGCGCCGCGGCGGTGCTGAACGAGAGCGAGAAGGTCGCGATCCTGATCGGCCAGGGCGCGATGCACGCTGCCGACGAGGTCGTCCAGGTCGCGGAGACGCTCGGTGCGGGCGTGGCCAAGGCACTGCTCGGCAAGGCCGCGCTTCCGGATGACCTCCCCTACGTGACGGGCTCGATCGGCCTGCTCGGGACGAAGCCGAGCTGGGATCTGATGATGGGCTGCGACGCCTTCCTGATGGTCGGCTCGAGCTTCCCCTACTCCGAGTTCCTGCCCGAGGAGGGTAAGGCGCGCGGCGTGCAAATCGACATCGACGGCCGGATGGTCGGCATCCGCTACCCGATGGACGTCAACCTCGTCGGCGACTCGAAGGAGACGCTGAAGGCGCTGCTGCCGAAGCTCGAGCGCAAGGAGGACCGCTCGTGGCGCGAGGAGATCGAGGGCGGCGTGCGCGAGTGGTGGGACCTGATCGAGGAGCGCGCGCAGCTCGACGCGAACCCCGTCAACCCGCAACGCGTCTTCTCGGAGCTCTCGAAGCGCCTGCCGGACGGCGCGATCCTGACCGCCGACTCCGGCTCGGCCGCCAACTGGTACGCGCGGAACCTGAAGCTGCGCCAGGGGATGATGGGCTCGCTCTCGGGCACGCTCGCGACGATGGGCCCCGGCGTCCCGTACGCGATCGCGGCGAAGTTCGCGCATCCCGAGCGGCCGGTGATCGCGCTCGTCGGCGATGGCGCGTTCCAGATGAACGGGATGAACGAGCTGATCACGATCGCGAAGTACTGGGAGCGTTGGAGCGACCCGCGCCTGATCGTGCTCGTGCTTCACAACGACGACCTCAACCAGGTCACGTGGGAGCAGCGCGCGATGGAGGGCGACCCGAAGTACGAGGCCTCGCAGGTGCTGCCCGACTTCCCGTACGCCCGCTATGCGGAGCTGCTCGGCTTCCTCGGCATCCGGGTCGACAATCCTGACGAGGTTGGCCCGGCCTGGGACGAGGCGCTCTCGGCCGACCGGCCGGTGCTCTTCGAGGCGATCACGGACCCGGAGGTGCCGCCGTTGCCGCCGCACATCACGCTCAAGCAGGCGAAGGCGTTCATGATGTCGCTCAAGGGCGACCCGGACCGCGGCAGGGTGGTCAGGGAGTCGTTCAGGCAGAAGGTCGAGGAGTTCATTCCGGGCCGGTGAGCGCGACTGCGACCCGTCCGGGTGTGCAGGCGCCCGTCGAGAGCCTCGTGGTCTCGGCCTTCGTCGTGCCGACCGACGAGCCCGAGTCGGACGGAACGGCCGAGTGGGACTCGACGACCGTGGTCGTCGTCGAGGCGCGCGCGGGCGACGAGACGGGCCTTGGCTACACGTATGCGCCGGCCGCCGCGGGTGCGCTGGTCGAGGAGAAGCTGACTGAGGTCGTGCGCGGCTACGACGCGCTCGCGACGGGCGAGGCGTGGGAGGCGATGGCCGTGGCCCTGCGCAACTCGGGCCGCCCCGGGATCGGCTTCTGCGCGCTTTCGGCCATCGACCAGGCGCTCTGGGACCTGAAGGCGCGCCTGCTGGGGTTGCCGCTCGTCGACCTGCTCGGCCGCGCGCGCGACGAGGCGCCGGTGTACGGCAGCGGCGGCTTCACCTCGTACTCGCTCGAGCGGATCCGCGAGCAGCTCGGCGGCTGGGTCGAGCAGGAAATCCCGCGCGTGAAGATGAAGGTCTCGCGGGAGCCGGCGCGCGATGCCGAGCGGCTCGACGCGGCGCGCCAGGCGATCGGCGACGACGCGGAGCTGTTCGTCGACTCGAACGGCGCCCTCGGGCGCAAGCAGGCGCTCGCGTGGGCCGAGCGCTTCGCTGGCGAGTGGGGCGTCAGCTGGTACGAGGAGCCGGTCAGCTCGGCTGACTTCGACGGCCTGCGCCTGCTGCGCGAGCGCGGGCCTGCGGGGCTCGAGATCGCAGCGGGCGAGTACGCGTACGTCCCGGCGGACTTCCGCAACCTGCTCGGCTGCATCGACTGCCTGCAGGCCGACGTCACGCGCTGCGGCGGTATCACGGGGTTCCTGCGGGCCGGCGCGCTCGCCGCCGCCTTCGACCTCGACCTCTCGGCCCACTGCGCCCCGATGGCGAGCCTCGCCGCCTGCTGCGCCGTCCCGCGCTTCCGCCACCTCGAGTACTTCCACGACCACGTCCGCCTCGAGCCGCTGCTCTTCGACGGCGTTGTCGCTCCGGTCGACGGCGTGCTGCGCCCGGACCGCTCGCGCCCCGGCAACGGCCTCGAGCTGAAGCGCCCGGACGCCGCGAGGTACGCCGCGTGAGCGGCACGGTCGACGTCCCGTCGCAGGACCCGCGCTTCCACACGCCGCCGGTCGGGCGCGACCGCGTCGACGTTCAGGCGCTCGAGCACGACCTGCGCGCGGCGATCGAGGGCGAGGTGCGGTTCTCCGCCGGGGACCGCGCGCTCTACTCGGCGACCGGCGCCAACTATCGCCAGCTGCCGATCGGCGTCGTCATCCCGCGCAGCAGCGAGGACGTCGTCGAGACCGTGCGCCTGTGCCGCGAGTACGACGCGCCGCTGCTCTCCCGTGGCGGCGGCACCGGCCTCGCCGGCCAGACAACCAACGTCGCCGTGGTGATCGACTTCTCGAAGTACCTGAACCGCGTGCTCGAGATCGACCCTGATCGCCGCCTGGCGCGGGTCGAGCCCGGCCTGATCCTCGACCACCTGCGCCACCAGGCCGAGTCGGACCACCAGCTCACCTTCGGTCCGGATCCGTCGACGCACGAGTACTGCACGCTCGGCGGGATGATCGCCAGCAACTCCTGTGGCGTCCGTTCGATCATGGCCCAGTTCTACGGCCCGGGCCCGCGGACGTCGGACAACGTCCACGAGCTCGACGTGCTGCTCTACGACGGGCGCCGCCTGCGGGCTCGTGAGGGAACCTCGGGCGACCCCGAGATCGACCGCCGCCTGATCGAGCTGCGGGATCGCTACGCCGACCTGATCCGCGCGCGCTACCCGAAGATCCCGCGCCGCGTCTCGGGCTACAACCTCGACGACCTGCTGCCTGAGAACGGCTTCAACGTCGCTCGCGCGCTAGCGGGCACGGAGAGCACGTGCGTCACGTACCTCGAGGCGACGGTGCACCTGCTCCACAGCCCGCCGGTGCGCTCGCTGCTCGTGCTCGGCTACGAGGACGCGCCGACGGCGGGAGACGCCGTCCCGAAGATGCTCGAGCACAAGCCGCTCGGCCTCGAGGGCATGGACGAGACGCTGATCGACGACATGACGCAGCTCGGCCTGCACGTCCACGACCTCTCGGCGCTGCCGGACGGCCACGGTTGGCTGCTGCTCGAGTTCGGCGGCGAGACGAAGGAGGAGGCCGACGACAAGGCCCGCGCGCTGATGGGCGAGCTGAGCGTCGGCAAGGACGGCCTGCGCGGGATGAAGCTCTACGACCGGCCCGAGCAGGAGGAGCACGTCTGGAAGGTACGCGAGGCCGGGCTCGGCGCAACGGCGTTCCTGCCAGGGAAGGAGGACACCTACGAGGGCTGGGAGGACTCGGCCGTGCCGCCCGAGCGTGTCGGCGACTACCTGCGCGACCTCGGCAAGCTCGCCTCCAAGCACGGCTACGAGAGCTCGCTGTACGGCCACTACGGCAACGGTTGCATCCACGCCCGCTGGAACTTCGACCTCTCGAGCAAACCCGGCCTGGCGAAGTACCGCGCCTTCGTCGAGGAGGCCGCCGACCTCGTCGTCTCCTACGGCGGCTCGATCTCCGGCGAGCATGGCGACGGCCAGTCCCGCGCGGAGCTGCTGCCCAAGATGTTCGGCCACGAGCTGATCGAGGCGTTCCGCGAGTTCAAGTCGATCTTCGACCCGGCCTGGAAGATGAACCCGGGCAAGCTCGTCGACGCCTACCCGCTCGACTCGAACATCCGCCTCGGGCCGGAGACGTTCAACCCGCCGCAGGTCAACTCGCACTTCGCCTTCCTGACGGACAAGGGCTCGTTCGCGCATGCGACCACGCGCTGCGTCGGCGTCGGGAAGTGCCGCCACACCGAGGGCGGCGTCATGTGCCCGAGCTTCATGGTCACGCGAGAGGAGAAGCACACGACGCGCGGCCGCGCCCACATCCTCTGGGAGATGCTGAACGGCGAGGAGCTGGAGCTCTGGAACTCCAGCGAGGTCGACGAGGCGCTCGATCTCTGCCTCTCGTGCAAGGGCTGCACCAACGACTGCCCGGTCGGCGTCGACCTGCCGACGTTGAAGGCGGAGTACCTCTCGCACCGCTACCGGAAGCGGCTGCGGCCGCGCCCCGCTTACGCCTTCGGGCTGATCGACCAGGCCGCACGCGTCGCGTCGAAGGTGCCGGGCCTCGCGAACGCCGCGACGAGGACCCCGCTCTTCAAGCTCGCGGCCGGGATCCACCCGGCGCGGCACGTGCCGGAGTTCGCGCCGGTGACCCTGAAGGACTGGTTCGCACGGCGGCCGCTGGCAAACGGCGGCGGCAAACGCGTGATCCTCTGGGCGGACACGTTCACCAACTACCTCGAGCCCGAGGTCGGCGTCGCCGCGGTGGAGGCGCTCGAGGACGCGGGGTTCCACGTCGTCGTGCCGGAGGGGCACCTCTGCTGCGGGCGGCCGCTCTACGACTACGGCATGCTCGACCTCGCCCAGGCGTACCTGCGCAAGGTGCTCTCGACGCTGCGTGACGAGATCCGCGCCGGCACGCCGGTCGTCGGCGTCGAGCCCAGCTGCGTCGCCGTCTTCCGCGACGAGCTGACGAAGCTCTGGCCGACGGACCAAGACGCGAAGCGGCTCGCGAAGCAGACGTTCCACTTCAGCGAGTTCCTGACCGAGCACGCCGAGGGGTGGGAGCCGCCGCGGCTGCACCGCAAGGCGGTCCTGCACGGCCATTGCCACCAGAAGGCGACCGGCGGCACCGGCCCCGACGTGAAGCTCCTCGAGCGGATGGGGCTCGAGGTCGAGGAGCTCGACGCCGGCTGTTGCGGCATGGCCGGCGGCTGGGGCTACGAGCACGGCCACTACGACGTCTCGGTCGCCTGCGCCGAGCGCGTGCTCCTGCCGAAGGTGCGTGAGACCTCGCGCGACGCCGTGCTCGTCGCCGACGGCTTCTCGTGCCGGTCGCAGATCGAGCAGGCCGACACCGGGCGGCAAGCGTTGCACGTTGCGCAGGTGCTGGCCGTCGCGCGCGAGCAGGGGCCGGCGGGGCCGCCCGGACCCTACCCCGAGCGGGCGGCAGCGCCGCATCCGCAGGGAAGCCGACCCCGTCGGGCCGCGAAAGTCGCAGCGGCGACCGCCCTGGCCGGTTTCGCCGCGGTGGGAATGAGAACATTGCGGTCATGAAGCTCGGCGAGGCGATCGCGCGCTGGCCCGTTGTCCGCCAGCTACGCGAGGGCGACCCGCTCGGGTTGGGCAAGGCCGCGCAGTCGGAGCGCTCGCAGGCGCTCCGCCCGCGGATCGAGCGCGCCGACCACGTCGTCCAGTCGATCTGCCCCTACTGCGCCGTCGGCTGCGGGCAGCTCGTGTACGTGAAGGACGGCGACGTCCAGCACATCGAGGGCGACCCCGCCAGCCCGATCTCACGCGGCCGCCTCTGCCCGAAGGGGCAGGCGTCGAAGTCGTTCGTGCAGAGCCCGCTGCGCGAGTACAAGGTCAAGTACCGCCGGCCCTACGGCACCGCGTGGGAGGAGCTCTCGCTCGACCAGGCGATGGAGATGATCGCCGATCGGATCGTCGACACCCGCGCCGCGAGCTGGGAGGAGCTGACGCCCGAGGGCCGACCCGCCAATCGCACGATGGCAATCGGGAACCTCGGCGGCGCAACGCTCGACAACGAGGAGAACTACCTGATCAAGAAGCTGTGCGTGGCTCTCGGCATCGTCCAGGTCGAGAACCAGGCCCGCATATGACACAG
>Ga0136846_1225260_pt1 | contig 21294 bp, 12 predicted proteins | sample HopSoiMetagenom2_FD_96841 | JGI IMG/M metagenome (GOLD analysis project Ga0136846, IMG submission 96841) | Grasslands soil microbial communities from Hopland, California, USA - 2 Assembly 2016 (version 4) | ecosystem: Environmental > Terrestrial > Soil > Grasslands | place: USA: Hopland... | reverse complement strand
CACGAACACAACTACGAACGCTTCGCCAAGCAAAGCCCCTCGGGGGCCGCCGACCCGAACGGGATCCGCGAGATCATCGCCGGCACCGGCGGCGCCAGCCACGGCTACCCGTTCGGCACTCCACTCCCGACCAGCGAAGTCCGCAACGACAGCACCTGGGGCGTGATCAAGCTCACGCTCCACCCCACCGGCTACGACTGGCAATTCGTCCCGATCGCCGGCAGCACCTTCACCGACAGCGGCAGCGACACCTGCCGGGCGTAGGATTCCGGCGCCCGATGAGGCGTCCGGACGGCACTCACCTGTACCGCGCAACCGCGCTGCTCACCGGCGTGACGCTGTTCGCGAGCGCGTGCTCGTCCTCGACGCACAAAGCCGCGACGGCGGCCGACGGCGAGGAGGAGGCAGAGGCAGTCGTCCTTTCGCCCGACGCCGTCGGGCGTCGCCAGCACGAGGTCTTCATTGTCAAGAACGCGACCGTCAGCGCGCTCGCAACGGTCGGCCGCGACATCGCCTGGACCCAGCTCGAGGGGCCGGAGGAGAAGCGAACGCCAGGGCTGCTCGAGCGCGACGGGTCGACCGGTCACGTTCGCGAGCTCGCGTCCGACGTCGTGCCGCCGACCGGCGTGGCTGCATCGCCGTCCAGGGTCGTGTACGCACGCACTGCCGCGAACGGCGTCGAGCTTGTGACGTTGCGGAGATCGGGTGGCACACCGGCCGTGATCGGCCGCGACGTCGCGACGCCGATTGCCGTCCGCGACGGCCGCGTCGCATGGGCTGAGCAGTCGGCCGATGAGCAACGTGTCGTCGTGTGGACGCTCGCGACCGGCTCGGCGTGGACGGCGGCGCGCTTCGCTCGCTGCGCCGCCACGACGCGCTGTTACCGCATCGACAACGTCGCGCTCGCCGACGGCGGTGTCGTCTTCAACCGAAACGCGATCGGGACGCAGCCGTCCCTCGTCGTCCGGCGGCGGTTCGGCGCTGCAGCCCCGCAGACGCACCAGGTGCCGCACGATCCACAGCCGGACCTCGCGCAGTCGTCCTCGGGCGCGTTCTTCTACGTCCTGGGCCGCGGCTGGCAACGCTGGGACTTCGGGACATCCACGCCGGTTGCAACGCCGCTACGCAGCGTCCGGCCGTGGCTCCTCGGCTACGACAACGGAGCGATGCTGCTGCAGACCGGCGAGACGTGCTCGCCGCGGTTGATCGTCCGCCGGCCGGGGAAGCGCGACATCGTCGCGCGCCCGCCCGTCGAGGTTCCGCGGCAGGCGCGAAGCGGACCGCCCGGGACGCCCTGCCGGCTGATGAGCGCGTACGACTGGAACGACCGGCACCTGCTCGTCGCCTGGACGCTGACGACCGAGGAGACGATCGAAACGCACGCCGAGGCTGCACCGGTCGCCGTCGTCACAGCGATTCCCACCCGCTGACGGTCAGGGCGCTTCGAGCCCCGACAGCGGAACGACCTCTGCCGAGACGACGCGGATCGGCCCGCGCGCCTTCCAGAAAAACCAGACGAGGACCGCAGTCGTCGTGAGATACGCGGCCGCGGACGCCGTCGCGGCGCCGGTCGCGCCGAACGGCTTGATCAACAGGAGGTCGAGCACGAGCGTCACGACCAGGCCGAAGCTCATCGCGATCGAGTTCAGGCCGGGGCGTCCCACGCCGTAGAGGAACCCGGTGATCACACCGCCGACGCCGTCGACGACGAGCCCGAGCAGGATGATCTCGGCGGGCGTAACGGCCGCGTGAAACGCCTCGCCGTAGAGCGCCGGAATCACGAACGGCGCAGCGATCCAGAGAGGAATGACCATCGCTGCCGTTGCACCGCCCGCGATCGGGAGCATTCGGCGGGCTGTCTTCGCAGCACGCGAAGCGGCTTCGGCTGCGAACTTCGGATAGAGGACATAGCTCAACGCGAGGCTCAGCACCTTGACGAGCTCCGCGTACTTCGAGGCGATCGCGTACACGCCGAGCACCGCCGGGCCGGTCATCACACTGATCAGGACGAAGTCGAGGCGGAGGTTGAGGAGCATGACGAAGCCGCCGATCTGCGCGCGCCACCCGTAGCCGGCGATCCTGCGTGCGAGGGCGACCGACGGCCGTGCCGCATGCGCGAAGAACCCGCGCCGCACGAGGCGCCCCCACGCGAGCGACGCGGTCAGAACGTCCGCGATCAGCAACGCGGCGACGAGTGCCCCGAGGCTGCGGGCGCCGGCGAACCAGAGCGTCCCGTACACCGGGAGGAACATCAGCTCCTCGGTGACGATGACGCGGTTCGAGCCGCGGAGGTCGTTCGTGCCCTGCGAGCAGGACTTCGCGGTCGCGACGAGGACACGTGTGATCACGGCGAAGCTCGCGATCACGACAAGCGTCGTCGTGAGGTCGGAGAAGAGATAGCGCTGCAGGAGCGGCGCGGCGCCTGCCCACACAAGCGCGCCGGCGCACCCGCCGATGAGTGCGATGGACGCGATCGTCAGCGGCAGACGGCGGTTCGCACGGTCGGAACCGGCGAGGAAGTACGCCGTCGCGCCCGGCAGCCCGCACGAGATCGTAACGCCGACGAGGCTCGGGAAAACGCGAAGCAGGGCATAGATGCCGACCGCCGTCGGACCGCCGTGGCGTGCGACGATGAGCGTTCCGAGCGACAGCGAGACGAGAGCGCCGACGCGAGCTGCGACGTTTCCGAGCAGCGTGTTGTACGAGCCCTTGCGAATGCTGGCGAGGACGCTCACTCCTGCTGTCCCCACAGGTTGGCGGCGGCGATGATCGAGAAGAGCGCCCAAACGTGGCGGACGTGCAAAACCTCGTAGACGGCGGCCGCGGCCAGCGTGCCGGCCAGAGCGCCGACGAGCGCGTTCGGCTTGACGATCACGTCACCGAACCCTCGCCTGATCGGTCGCGACGCGAGCGACAACGATCTTCGCGCGACGATCGCGAGTAACAGGATCAGTCCGCCGAACCCGACGACGCCGCGCTCGACGATTGCAGCGAGGTAATCGTCGTGCGCCTCCTTCACGAAGGGCTCCTGCGCCCGCTCGAGCCTGACCTTCGTCGAAACCGGGCCCGCGCCGAGCGCACCGCTGCGCTCGTAGAGCCCTCGGCTCTCCTGGAGCAACTGGCTGCGGAACTCGACGCTCTGGTCCTCGCGCCCGATCCCGTCGCGGATGAACTTGTACTGACTGCCCGCCGCCTGCGCCTGAATCGACGCCATCTTCACGTTGTTGTGCACGACGCCGAAGACGATGAGCCCGAGACATGCCGCAGTGATCGCCGGCACCAGCCCGGCGCGGCGATGGATCCCGAGGACGGCAGCGACCGCCACACCGAGGATGAGGGACACGAGCGCGCCGCTCGAGCCGGTCGTGAAGATCGCGGCGACCATCATCGCGTATGCGGCGTAGCGCCGTCCGCGGCGGCGCGGGAATTGCGCCGCGCACATCAGCATCATGGAGACGAAGTAGTAGTTGCCCGAGATGTTCGGATCGATGAACGTGAGCGACGTCCGGACGCCTTCGCGCTCGGTCTGCCCGGTCAACAGGGTGAGACCTGTCCCGAGCCCCACGAAGAGCAGCGCCGTCCAGACGAGCGAGCTGTAGATCCACGTCCGCACGATCGTCCGGAAGCGTTCGGCGTTGGAGGCGACGTTCACGAGCGTCCAGCACCACAGGAGCAGGATCACGTCCTGGACGAGCGCGATCGCGCCCGTGCCGGGGACGGGCCCGCGTAGCGCGCCGAGCGCGCCGCCACCGATGAAGAGCGCGACCGGCACGATGTAGGGGAACCTCCAGCGGTGGCCGGAGGTGCCCGCCCAGAGGAGGCACGATGCGAGCGCGAGGCCGATGAAGATGTCGGCCGGCGCGATATTCGCGGGCCCACCCGGCCGCAGGAGCGGCAACATCGCGACCGCGGCGGCGGTCATTCGAACTGCGAGCCGCTCGCCCTGTGCAATCCGGACGCGCCGGAGCGGCACGGCACGGGCACGCTGCAGCGACGTCCCGCGCACGGCGAAATCGCTCATCGGACGACTCCGGCGTGCTGTGACAGCCGGCGGAACAGCTCGAGATGGTGCCGTGCGAACTCCTCGTCGTCGGTGACCGCAGCGACCTCGGCAATCCCGGCGAGGACCGCGTCGCGCCAGGCGGCCGGCGACGCGCCGAGCCGCTCGAGGCCGTCGCGGACGAATCCACGGAAGAGCTCGCCGAACCAGCCGTGCGCCTCGAGCGCCCACTCCAGAGCGCCGCCCCACTCGCCGGCGACGAGCCCGTCATGGCCGTGGACGCGGCGTCCCGCGGGCGTGGTGCGATCGAGATAGAGCGCGTACGAGATGACGAATCGAACGAGATCGCGGACGGGGTCACCGGACGTCTCGGAGGCTTCCCAGTCGACGACCGCGAGGCGGTCGCCGTCGACGAGGAGGTTCCCGAACCAGAAGTCGCCGTGGACGGCGGTCCGCGGGACCAGCTCCTGGCCCAGCCGGCCGAGGATGCCGTCGAGCCGCGCCAGGTCGCCGAGAATCGCGGGATCCTTGGCGAACCGCGTGCTGAGGCGCGTCGCGACATCGCCGTCGAAATCGATCGGGCCGTGCCCGTCGGCGGTCGCGTCCTGCAATGCGCGGAGCCATCCGGCCGCCATCGCGAAATCGCGTGCGACGCGGTCGCGCGACGCGGTGTGTCGTCGCCGGAGATAGACGCGCGTCATGGGCGTCCCCACGAGCGCGGTCGTCACGAGCGCGGCGCGCCCGCGGTGTTCGAGCATCTCGACGACCTCCGGGAACGTCATCGCGACCGGCACGTCGCAGGGCAGTGCGGCGAGCACGGCAGCCTCGGCCTCGACGGCGCATTCCGCGCCGGCGGTCGTCGGAACCTTGATCGCGTAGACAGCACGCTTCGTCGCCGGCGAGACCAGCAGGATGGTCACCTTCGCGTTCGGGTCTTTCGACGCGCCGAGGACGACGGACTCGAGCCCGGAGTCGACGACGAATGCGTCGAGCGAACGCCGAGGCGCCGTGTCCATGGGGGTGGGCAATTCCGCGGCGTCGCGAAGGATCGTCGTCATCACCGTCTCCCGACGACGACGCGTCCGGACCCGAGCGCGGCAACGAGCCGGCGCGGACGCAGGCTCCGAACGACCGAGAGCATCGCCGCCCGGACACCGGCGCGAATGCCGCTCCCCGGCGGTGTCGGCATCGCGTCGACGAAGACGTCGAAGGCAGCCGGACGGTCCTCGACGAGATACGCAGGCGCTTCCGCGTTCGGCAGCGCGATGTACTCGCGCTCGATCTCGATGCCGGCAGCAACTGCGACGCGGCGGGTCCGCGAGCGCGCGAACGGGGCCGGGGCTTGGAGAACGACGCCTGTCCCCGGCGCGAGCCGTTGTACGTCGGCCGCGGCGGCGCGCCGGTCACGACGGCGCCGGCCGATCCTCACGCGCACGGAGCCGGGCGGGCTCACGACGAGCCAGTTCTCCCCCCACCGGTCGGACTGGGCGAAACCGGCCATGTCAGTTCAAGACGGCGAAGGGACGCAGCCGGGCGACCGGACGCACGATGCCGTTTCGGACGAGCACGGTGAGCGCCTCGTCGATCCCGGCGTCGTCCAACTGCGGAACCTCGAGTGGCCCGGCGCCCTTGTAGTCGTAGCGAAGCGTCACGCGGCCACGTGGGTCGGCGCCCGAGCGCCCGCTCGTCGCGAACCGCTTGATCGTCGACCCCGCGCCATGACACGCCGAGTAGAGACTGCGCTCCGCCTCGGAGCCGGCGACGCACAGGTACGACGAGGTCCGGTTCGTGCCGGGCAGCAGAATCGCCTGTCCGATCTTCGAGAACAACGGATGCGACGCCATTCGCTCGGCCGAGTACGCGCGCGCTGTGTTGTGGCGGTGCACGAGCGCCGACGCGCCGCCCACCTCTTCCTCGTAGATCGAGTTGTGCGGCGAGTCGACGACGAGGTGCGCGTCGCGAACGCCGAACGACTTCGCAAGAAGCGCGCGCAGGTTCATGTACGCCGCGAGCCGGAATGCAAAGCCGTAGTTCATCGCCATCGTGTTCATCAACATCAGACGGTCGCCGGCGTCGCTGTCGCGTGGCACGGGCGGGTAGATGTCGGAGAAGTAGAGGCGGAGCCGCGTCCGGAGCTGCTCGAGCGAGCGCGCGCGGCCTAGGTGGTAGAGCGGCTTCTGGACCGCCATCTGCGCGCGGACCGCACGCGGGTACCGCTTGCGCCGGCCGAACAGCAGGCCGACCTCGCCGGGCAGCGAGCCGCCGCCGCCGTGGTACTGCATCGTCATCTGGCCGCGCGTGACCCCGAGCAATTCGGCGGCATGGCCGTCGTAGACCTCGTCGACCTCCTGGAGCTCGATGAAGTGGTTGCTCGGACCGATCGTCGCGAAACGGATGCGTGAGAGTTGGAGAACGGACCACGGGAGCTCGCGCCGGACCCGATCGGCGCCGCCGAACCGCTCGATGTCGAGCCGTCCTCGCTCCTCGACCCGATCGAGCTCCGCCGGGTCGACGCCGAAGCGGTCGACGGCGAACTGCGAGCCTTCGGTCGAGGCGCGGACGACCTCGTCCGCAGTGAGGTCGCGCCGATTCGTCGTCGGATATGGGAAGCGCTCGCGGACGTTCGCGTAGAAGTCGCTGATCGCTCGCTCATCGGGCCGCTCGATGTCGAGCGCGACGAGCGCCATGCCGCAATTGACGGACGGCGCCGTGAAGATCGGCCGCACCGTGTCGCGCGTCGCGATCGTGATGCTCGACGGCATCTCCTTGTCGCCCTTGTGGTGGAAGTCGGGCAGCACGATCGCAGGCGCGGCAAGGTCGGCGTCGGCCACGCCCGCGCGCAGCACCTCGAGCGCCGCCGCATCTGCGCGGTCGTGGTCACTGTCGAAAACGCGCACCCCCGGATAGCCGACGCGCTCCTCGACCGCCGTGATGTTCGCTGCGATTGCTCCTACGCCCATGCCGGCTCCTTGTCGAGGCTGGCGAGCAGCTCCGAGAGACGCGTCGTCCGCTTCTCGCCGAGTACGAGCGAATAGCAGCGCAGGCCCGCTGCGAACGTCCGCGCAACTTCCGAGATCGGCGGATGCGCGGGCCCCTGGCCGGTCCCGGCTGCGAGCATCGCGGCGAACGCCCAGTAGCGGCGCAGTTCCCCGGCCGTGTACGTGCTCGTCACGAGCGAGCGCTCGACCAGCGCCGGAGCGCATTCGACCAGCGTCGCGCGCTTCTGCTCGCCGCGCGTCAAGACGACCGCGACGTCCGGGTCGAGTGACTCGACGCGGCCCGCGAGATGGGACTCGGTGCGTCCATGCGGCATCCGCCGCCCAGTTCCACCGCTCATCCGGACGGGCTCGACGAGACCCCAAACCGTGGCGCCGTCGCCGACTGCGAGGTTGTCGCCGGTCGCGACCGCGCCGGCTTCCACTTCGGAGTCGACGAGCGTCGAGCGCCCCACGCCGCTCGGCGCGACCACCATCGTGGCCGCGCCGTCGACGGCGTATGCGGAGACATGAAGCGGTACACGATGGCGGGTGCCTGCCCACCAGAGCGCGGGATACTGGCTGAGCGCAGCACGCGCAAGCAGGTGGAACCGCGAGCGGAGCACGCGCGCAACGACACGATCGCGCGCAGGCGGCCGCCAGCGGAATGTGAACTCGGCGTGCTCCTCGCTGCAGTGCACGAGGACGTCGAACCCCGACGTCAGCACGTTCTCGATCACGACGTCATTGCCGCGGGCCCGTGCGCCACGAGCGAGGAGCGGCCAATCGCGGGTATTGAATGCCGTCTTGTCCGCCTCGACGGCGATCGAGACCGTCGCGCCGGGCTCGGCGCCGGTGCGCAGGCTGCCGGCCGCGCCCTCCTCGATCACGTCCGAGACCCACCCGAGATCGCTGTGGATCTGAAGCCGCTCGCCGGCCGTGTCGAGCGTCTCGGCCATCAGCGCGCTCCAGCCGCGAGGTTCATCGGACGCGCCTGACGAGCGTCGCGCAGCGCCAGCCGGTACACCTGGTCGAAGTCTTCTCCGAGGATTCCCGGCCGGCACCGCTGCGAGACGAGCGCGCGCGCGGCGTCTGCCATCCGTGCTCCTTCGTCGGGATGGTCGAGCAGGTAGTCCAGCGCGCGTGCGAGCGAGCGTGGGTCGGCGGGTCGTGCGAGCAACCCGGTCCGCCCCGCTACGACGGCTTCGGACATCGAGTTGACCGCCGTTGCCGCCACGGGGATCCCGACCGTCATCGCCTCGACCAACGCACACGGCAACCCTTCGTACAGGCTCGAGAGCGCGAACACGTCGAACGCGGGCAGGAGCATCGGCACGTCGTTTCGATCGCCGAGCAGGAGGAATCGCTTCGCAAGCCCGCGCTGCTCGACGAGCCGCTCCGTCTTCGCGTGGAGCGACCCGCCGCCGACCCAGACCATGTAGACGTCCTGCCGCTCGAGCGCTGCGATCGCAGCGACCATGTCGCCAGGCGCTTTCTGCGCGTCGAGCCGTCCGACCGTCCCGACGACCTTTGCGTCCTGCGGGATTCCGAGGAGTGCACGCGCATGCCGGCGCGACTCCGGCGTCACCAACTCGAGCGAGTCGTCGAGCGGGACGGTCGCGAACGCCCGGATCCGGTCGGCGGGTGCGAGCCGGAGGCGGACGGCCTCGGCCGCCGTCTCCGTACCCGCTGCTAGGAAGTAATCGGTCTTGCGTCCGAGCCGCCGTTCGATCGCGATCAGGCCCTTGCGCACCGGCAGCGACTGGAAGTTGTGGAACGGGAAGCCGTGAAACGTGTGGACGACTGCCGGCACGCCGGCGCGGCGAGCCGCGATCCGCCCGAGTGCGCCCGCCTTGGCGCTGTGCGTGTGGACGAGATCGAAGCGGTCGCCGTCGAGGTGTCCCTGCAACTCGCGCAATGCCTTGTTGTCGACGCCCGGGTAGATCCCGCGGCCGCCGGCCATGTGACGGAGCTCGACGACTGAGAGCCCGGCGGCCTGCGCGCGCTCGGTCAGGAAGCCACCTTCCGCGGCGAAGATCGTGATCTCGTACCGCTCGGGGTCGAGCGCGAGCGAGCCGCGCAGCGTGATCGCACCGGCGCCGGCGCTCAGCTTCGTCACGACCTGTGCGATGCGGGCGCGCGGCGCAGAAGCGCCGTTTCGCCCTGGGGCGATCGGTGAAGCCGTCGCGGTCATACGGATGCGAGAACCGCTTCGACGACCGCGTCGATCGCGTCGTCGGTCATATGCGGGTAGAGCGGAAGCGTGACGAGCCGTGACGCGAGCGCGTCGGTCACCGGCAACGGGCGTTGCGATTCCTCGCGATACGCGGTGAAGCTGTGGATCGGCGGGTAGTGCACGCTCGTCTGGATGCGCCGTTCGACCATTGCCGCCTGGAACTCATGCCGTGCGCACCCCTGGGGGAGGACGATCACCGCGAGGTGATGCGCCGCGACGACCTCCGGCCGTGGGGCGAAGGGCATCGTGATCCCCGAGACACCGTCGAGCGCGGCGCGATACCTCTCCACGATCCGGCCTCGGGCGTCGTTGCGCTCGCGAAGGCGACCGAGCTCGACGAGCCCGATCGCGGCGCGCATCTCGTCCAGCCGGTAGTTGAATCCCTGAAGGACGACGTCGTAGGTCGACGCATGCCCGCGGTGGCGATCCCAGGTCAAGGTCGTCATCCCGTGGGAGCGGAAAAGACGGATCCTTTCCGCGAGCTCATCGTTGTTCGTGACGACCATTCCTCCTTCGCCGGTCGGGAGGTTCTTGTTCGAGAAGAAGCTGAAGCAGCCGACGTCGCCGATCGTCCCGAGCCCTCGGCCGTGCAACGTGGCAGCGGGAGCGTGGGCCGCGTCCTCGATCAGTGCGAGGCCGCGCCGGGCCGCGAGCTCGACGATCTCGTCCATGCGGCACGCGTGGCCGCCGTAGTGCATGACGAGGATCGCGCGCGTCTGCGGCGTGATCGCCGCCTCGATGTCGGCCGGGTCGACCGTCAGGTCATCCGGCCCGATCACATCGCAGAACACAGGTCGTGCGCCGGTGTGCGTGATCGTGTTCGCGGCAGCGACGAAGTTCAGCGACGGGACGAGGACGTCGTCGCGACGCCCGCAGTCGAGCGCGAGGAGCGCGAGATGAATCGCCGCCGTGCCGTTCGCGACCGCGAACGCGTGCTTCGCTCCGGTCAGCGCCGCGAACTCGCGCTCGAATTCGGCGACTCGCGGCCCCATGCTCCACCAGCCGGACCGCACGACGCTCGCGACGGCCTGCTCGATCTCGTCGTCGACGCGCAGGTCTGACAGCGGCACGAGCCACTTCGCGTCGGTTGCCGTATCGCGCACCCGTGTCTGCGCAGTCGAAGCCGCGCTGGTTACAGCAGTCATCCGTCCCCCTAAGCCGTTCTGGTTGCGACCTTCGAAGCCGGCGCTTCCGGCTCGTTTTCCTCGATCCACGCAGAGACCGCGCTTTCGTAATCGTCGCGCCGGCCGATGTCGAACCACATCCCCTCGTAGCGGTACGCACCGACGCGCTCGTCGGCCTTCAGGAGAGCCTGCACGAGGTCGGGGAAGTCGAAGTACCCCTCCCGCGGGATGAACGAGAGCGCCCGCGGCTCGAGGACGTAGATCCCCATGCTGACGGTCGACGTCATCTTCGGCTTCTCGACGTACGCCTCGACGCGGTTGGAGCGCCCGTTCGAGCCGAGGTGCAGCACGCCGTAGTCGATCTGAACGGGGCGCACACGCGTCGCGATCGTGAGGAGGTTCCTGTGCCGACGGTGGTGACGGATCAGTTGGGTGTAGTCCAACGTCGTCAGGACGTCGCCGTTCATCGCGACGAACGTCGAATCGAGGCCGTCGACCAGTCGGAGCGGCGCGGCCGTGCCGAGCGGCTCCTCCTCATGGACGTATCTGATGTTCACACCGTCGTCCGGGCGGTTGTCGAGGACCGCCTCGATCAGGTGCGAGAGATAGCCGACCGACAGAGTGACGTCGGTGATCCCGCACTCGTTCAGCTGCCCGATCACGAGCTCGAGGATCGAGCGGTCGCCGATCGGCATCAGCGGCTTCGGAAGCACGGACGTGTACGGCGCAAGCCGCGTTCCCTTCCCGCCGGCGAGAACGACCGCCTTGACGCGGGGCCGCGTCCGTGCCGCGAGCTCGTCCGGGAGGACGTAGACGCCCTCGGTCATGCCTGTCCTTCCGTCGCGACGGCGACCGTCTCGGCGGCCTTCGGCCTCCGGCGCAGGTTCATCCGCGCCGTCGCCCGGTGCACGGCGACGTCACGGCGCGCGAACACTGCGATCGACGTCCAGATCAAGATCTTCAGGTCGAGCAGCAGCGAGCGGCGCTGCGCGTAGACCTTGTCGAGCGCCGCTTTCTGGGGGAGGAGCCGGTTGACGTAGTCGGCGACGCGATCCTCGGGATCGAGGATCTCGCCCTCCTTCGCGAAGGCGAGCTGGCACAGGCCGGTGATTCCCGGCTTGACCGTGAGGATCGTGTCGTACTCGACACGCTGCAACTCGACGAACTTGGGATCCTCCGGCCGCGGGCCGACAAGGCTCATCTCGCCCTTGAGGACGTTCCACAACTGAGGGAGCTCGTCCAGCTTCGACTTCGCCAGCCATTTGCCCACGCGCGTGAAGCGCCCGTCGTCGGCGAGGGTCAACGCGGTCCCCGCCGCCGCGTGCCGCATTTTGCGGAACTTCAGCATCCGCAGATCGCCACCGCCGAATCCGACGCGCCGGCACCGGAAGAACACTGGTCCGCGGCTGTCGAGCTTGATCACTGCCGCAACGACGAGGACCAACGGCAGGAACACCGTCAGGAGCAGCGCCGAGACGACTAGGTCGAGCACGCGCTTTGCGACGACGTCTGCACGCCGGCGCATGGCATGGGCCGCACTTGCCACTAAGACAACCACCTCTCTCAATTTCCGGCGGACGCCGGATCCCCGACTAGAGAAACGCGTTGAATGCCGCAAGCACGTTTCCCGGTCTGCCAACTTATCCCGGACACCGCAAACAGTGTCAATAGGCCGAAGGGCCTAGCGCCCGCCCCATGACCTAGCCGTCCGAGGGGTCCTGCCCGAATGTGACCGTTCGCGCCTTGAGTACTGCGCAGTTCGGCGTTTGAATTGGCGCGTGCGTGTACATCAAGGCGTCGCTGCGGCATCAGACTTTCAAGCAGTGTTGACCTCGCGCACGGTAGGCAAAGACAGGGGACACAAGTGCGGCACCGAAGCAAACGACATACGCCTGAACGAGACCTGACGAGTCATCCGTCGCGTCGCCCGTCCCTCCGCGGGATCGCCCGCGGCGCCGTGGCACTCGTTGCGTTGACGACGGCGGTCTCTGCGGCTTCGGGCGCGTTCGCAGCCGGCGGCACCACGCTCTACGTCGACAACACGACGTCGGCCTGCCGCGACTCCGGGTCGGGGACGCAGGCGCAGCCCTTCTGCACGATCGGTGCCGCCAACACGAAGGCCGTCGCAGGCACAACCGTTCGTGTCTCTGCCGGCACGTACAACGAGAGAGTGACGGTCAAGGCCTCCGGGACCGCCTCGCAGCCGGTCGTGTTCACGGCGGCCCCCGGTGCGACCGTCACGCTGAGCAACCAGCCGAGCGCGTTCGTGATCTCCGGGAAGAGCTGGGTGACGGTCAACGGCTTCAACGTCACCCACGAGTCGAGCTACGGGATCGACGTCACGACCGCGTCGACGAACATCACGGTCTCGAACAACCACGTCAGCTATTCCGGAACGCCGGCGAGCGGGCTCACCAAATACGGGATCCGCGTCAACGGCGCGACCGACAGCACGATTTCCGGAAACACCGTCGACCACAACAGCGACACCGGCATCGCGGTGGTCGGCTCGTCGCAGCGGATCCAGGTGCTCAACAACGAGACCTTCGCGAACGCGCGCGGGTTCGAACGCGCCGCCGCGGGCATCCGCGTCGCGTCCGCGTCCGACAACACGATCGCCGGCAACCGCTCGCATGACAACGAGGACTCGGGGGTGGAGTCGTACCCCGGCGCCGTGAACACGCTGATCTACGACAACGTCCTCTACAACAACGGCGACCACGGCAGCGACAATTTCGGCACGACGAACCAGCGGATCCTCTCGAACACCGTCTACAACAACGTCACGGCCGGGATCAACGTCGAGGGCAACTCGACCGGCGCCGTCGTCGAGAACAACGTCAGCGTCGACAACGGAATCGGCAGCCCGAGGACCCATAGCGACATCCGCATCGAGAAAGGGTCGACGACCGGCGCCGTCGTCGACAGCAATCTCGTGTGGCTGAACACGAGCGACACGCTCTACATCTGGAATTCCGTCAATTACTCGACGCTCGCGCAGTTCCGCGCAGCGTCGGGACAGGGGATCAACGATCTGTGGGCCGATCCGAAGTGGCGGAACATGGGCGCGTACGACTTCCATCTTCTGTGGAACTCGCCGGCCGTCGACTCCGCCGACTCGAGCGTCAACGGCGAGCCCGCGGTCGACTTCGACGGCGCCCTCCGGACGGACGACCCGCTGATCGCCAACACGGGCCTCGGCCCCGTCCCGTACATGGACCGTGGCGCGTTCGAAATCCAGGCCGGCGACATGGACGCCGCTCCGGCGGCGCGCCTCGCGCTGACGCCGAGCACCGGCGTCTTCCCGTTGGCGGTAACTGCCGACGCATCCGCGTCGACCGACCCGGATCCGACGCCGATTGCGACGTACGCCTTCGATTTCGGCGACGGAACCGTGATGCCCGCACAGGCGCAGGCGACTGCCCAACACACGTATGCCACCGAGGGGCTCTACACGGTGACCGTCACCGCGACCGACACCGCCGGTCAAACGTCGACGTCGTCACAGCAGGTCACCGTCGTCGACCCGCCGCCTGCCGCGGCACTGCGTATCACGCCCACCTTTGGAAGCGTGCCGCTGACCGTCACGGCCGACGCATCGGCGTCGACGGACACCGACGCGAGCCCGATCGCGACGTACGCGTTCGACTTCGGCGACGGGGCGAGCTCAGGGGCGCAATCGTCTCCGACGGCTGCGCACGTCTACGGCACCAAGGGCACGTACACCGTCAAGGTCACCGTGACCGATACGAACGGCCACAGCGGCACCGCGTCCGCGAGTGTCGCGGTCGCGGGCGACGAACCGGTACCGGCGCTGACCGTGACTCCCTCCTCCGGCCTTGCGCCGCTTTCGGTCACCGCGGACGCGTCGGCGTCGTGGGATACCGATGCGACGCCGATCGCGACATACACGTTCGACTGGGGTGACGGCTCGAGCGTCGGCCCGCAGGCGCAGGCAACTGCGTCGCATTCCTATCCGGCAGCGGGCACGTACACCGCGCGTGTCACGGTCACCGACACGGGTGGACTTTCATCCGTCGCGACCGCGACCGTGACGGTCATCGACCAGGCACCCACGCCGGCACTCGCGCTCACGCCGGCCGCGGGCCAGGGCCCTCTGGACGTGATGGCCGACGGCTCCGGCTCGTCAGATCCTGACGCGACGCCGATCGCGACATACGCGTTCGACTGGGGCGACGGCGCGTCGACTACAGCACAGCCGGACGCGACCGCCCACCACACGTTCTCGAACGACGGCGTCTACACCGTGACGCTCACCGTCACCGATACGGCGAACAAGAGCTCGACGACGACGAAGAAGGTCACGGTCGGCGCTCCGACCGCTGCGCTCACGGTTACCCCCACGTCGGGGATCACACCCGTGACGGTGACGGCGGACGCGTCGGCATCGGCGGATCCCGGCCCGACGCCGATCGCCGGCTACACGTTCGACTTCGGCGACGGGACGGTCGTCGGTCCACAGGCGGGCGCGACCGCGACGCACACCTATACGACCGGCGGGACCTTCACGGTGAAAGTGACCGTCACGGACACGATCAACCTGACGTCCACCGCGACGCAGCCGGTGACGATCAAGCGGAACCTCGTCTCCAACCCAGGTTTCGAGTCGGATCAGAACGGATGGAACACGTCGGGGAGCGGTGATCCCACGCTGGTCACACTCTCTCGCGCGCAGGGCGGGCACACCGGATCCTGGGCAGCGCAGATGACGAACACCGCGGCGTCGAACCTCTCGTGCCTCTTGAACGACGCTCCCGACTCGGTGAGGAGCACGACGGCGGGTACGTACACCGGGAGCCTGTGGGTCCGCGCGGACACGCCCGGCGCGATCCTCAAGCTGCGCTTCCGCGAGTTCGCGGGCACCACGCTCGCGAGCACGTCGACGACGCAGATCACGCTGACGACCGCCTGGCAACAGGTCTCGGTCAGTGACACGACGGGCGCCGGGTCGACGCTCGACCTGAACGCTTACGTCGTCAACGCGCCGCCGGGCACGTGCTTCTACGCCGACGACGCCGCCGTGACGGCCGGCTAAGAGGCACGGGCCGTGCCAGCCGGGAGACGCAAGCGCCCGGCGGTCTGGACGGTCCTGACCCTGCTCGCGACGTTCGCTGCGCTCCTCGTCGTGCTGTCGACCGGCCGCGCTGCCAGCGCGCCGATCCTTTACGTCGACCGCTCGAACGCCGCCTGCTCGAACACCGGCAGCGGAACCCAGACGCAGCCGTTCTGCACGATCTCCGCTGCGGCAGCCAAGACGACACCTGGCGCGACCGTCCAGGTCGCCGCCGGAACGTACTCGGAGCGTGTCTCGGTACCCGTCTCGGGGACGTCGAGCGCGCCGATCCTCTACACCGCAGCGCCGGGCGCGACCGTGACGATGACGGGCGCCGCGGACGGCTTCGTCGTCTCGGCCAAGAGCTGGGTGACGATCAACGGCTTCAACGTCACGAACATGACGAGCTACGGCATCGACGTCACGTCGGCTGCCAGCAACGTCACGCTGTCGAACAACCACGTCAGCTTCTCCGGCCAGCCGGTCAGCGGCCAGACGAAGTTCGGCGTCCGTATCAACGGCTCGACCGACGTCGTCGTGCGCGGAAACACCGTCGACCACAACACCGACTCGGGAATCGCCGTGGTCGGCTCGTCTGCGCGCGTGCAGGTGATCGGGAACGACTGCTTCGCGAATGCCCGCGGCTATCAGCGAGCTGCGGCGGGGATCCGGGTCTACCAGTCGAGCGACAACGTCGTCGCGGGCAACCACTCGCATGACAACGAGGACTCCGGCATCGAGTCGTACCCCGGAGCGACGAGGACGCTGATCTACGACAACGTGCTGAACAACAACGGCGATCACGGGATCGACAACCTGACGACGACCGACCAGCGGATCGTCGCGAACACGGTCTACAAGAACGTCACGGCAGGGATCAACGTCGAAGGTACGTCGACCGGCGCGCGGGTGCTCAACAACATCAGCGTCGACAACGGGATCGGCAGTCCTCGCACGCACAGCGACATCCGGATCGAGAAGGGCTCGACCACGGGTGCAGTCGTCGACAGCAACGTCGTCTGGCTCACCGTCAACGACACGCTCTACATCTGGAACTCGACGAGCTACTCGACCCTCGCTGCCTTCCGAACCGCGTCCGGCCAGGGCGCACACGAGATCTGGGCCGATCCGAAGTGGGTCAACATGACGGGACGTGATTTCCACCTGACCGGGACGTCACCGGCGATCGATTCGGCGGACTCGGGCGCCAGCGGCGAGCCAGCGTCCGATTTCGACGGGACGCTTCGTCTCGACGACCCGTTCGTCGCGAACACCGGGCTCGGGCCCCGCTCGTACGACGACCGCGGCGCCTACGAGTTCGCGGTCGCGGGAGCAGACGCGCCGCCCGCCGCGCGACTCGGCCTAGCGCCGACGACAGGCGTCTCGCCGCTGGCCGTGACGGCCGACGCGTCGGCGTCGACGGACACCGACGCCACACCGATCGCAAGTTACGCGTTCGACTTCGGCGACGGCACGGTCGTCGGCCCCCAGGCCGCAGCGACGACGACGCACACGTACACGGCCGCCGGCACGTACACGGTCACGGTCACGGTCAAGGACAGCGGCGGGCTGTCGTCCACGTCCTCCGCGGCAGTCACTGTGACCGACCTGCCGCCGGTCGCGCGGATCACGGTCAACCCGTCGAGCGGCGTGTCACCGCTGGCGGTCACGGCGGATGCCTCGACATCCACGGACACCGACGCGACGCCGATCGCAACCTACGCGTTCGACTGGGGCGACGGCGTCACGACGCCGGCGCAGGCGGGGCCGACCGCCGGCCACACGTACCGCACCGCCGGCACGTTCACCGTGACCGTCACGGCGAAGGACACTGCCGGCAACGCCTCGACGGCCACGGCGCGGGTCAGCGTCACCGACCTCCCGCCGAGCGCGCGACTCGCAGTGACCCCGACGTCCGGTGTGTCACCGCTCGTGGTCAACGCGGACGCGACGGGCTCGACCGACACTGACGCGACGCCGATCTCGTCGTACACGTTCGACTTCGGCGACGGGACGATCGTCGGGCCGCAGTCCGAGGTCGCCGCGTCGCACACCTACGCCGCAGCGGGGACGTTCACCGTGACGCTGACGGTCAAGGACACCGCAGGCCTTTCCTCGACGAAGACGGCGACGGTGACGGTGACGGACCTTGCGCCGGCCGCATCGTTGAGCGTGACACCGGGCTCGGGGACGGCGCCTCTCGCCGTGAGCGCAGACGCGTCTGCGTCGCGCGACCCCGACGCGACCCCGATCGCGACGTACCGGTTCGACTTCGGCGACGGCGTCCTCGTCGGCCCGCAGGCGACGCCGATCGCGTTCCACACCTACAACGGCGGCGGCACCTACAACGTCTCCGTGATGGTGGTCGACACAGCCGGCAACGCCTCGACGACAAGCGCCACGGTAACGGTCAACGATCTCCCGCCGAGCGCGAGTGTCGCCGTCAACCCGAGCTCGGGAACGGCGCCGCTCGATGTGACGGCAGACGCGTCCGCATCATCGGACACCGACTCGACGCCGATCGCGACGTATGCCTTCGACTGGGGCGATGGAACGAGCAGCCCCGCCCAGCCGACGGCGACAGCGCCTCACCGGTACGCCGGAGCCGGGACGTATACGTTGACGGTGACCGTCAAGGACACGGGCGGGAACGCCTCGACCTCGACCGCGCGCGTCACCGTCCGGGACCAGCCTCCGACCGCGCATCTCAGCGCGACACCGAGCTCCGGCGTCTCGCCGCTCGCTGTGACCGCCGACGCGTCCACCTCCGCCGACACCGATTCGACGCCGATCATCGGTTACACGTTCGACTTCGGCGACGGTACGGTGACCGCCCAACAAGCAACCGCGACATCGCAGCACTCGTATGTCGCCGCCGGGACGTACACGCTCACGGTGACCGTGCGTGACGGCGCCGGCCTCACGTCGACGGCGAGCACGACCGTCACGGTCGCCGACCTGCCGCCTTCGGCTGCCCTCGCTTTGACGCCGAGCGCAGGCCCGGTACCGCTCGTCGCACGTGCCGATGCCTCGGCCTCGACGGACGGCGACGCCACGCCGATCGCGAGCTACACGTTCGACTTCGGCGACGGTACGACCGTCGGCCCGCAACTCGGCGCCGTTGCGTTCCACACCTACAAAGCAGCCGGCACGTATCTCGTGACCATGACAGCGATCGACACGGCCGGATACACGGCAACGGCGACGGCCCCGATCACGACGGCGGACTCCCCGCCGCAAGCGGCGCTCGCGGTCACGCCACGGTCCGGCCTCGAGCCACTCGAGGCCACGGCCGACGCCTCTGCGTCCGTCGACGCCGACTCGACGCCGATCGCGGAGTACACATTCGATTTCGGCGACGGGACGACGGTCGGCCCGCAGGCACAGCCGACGGCGACGCACACCTACGCCCGCGTTGGCAACTACACCGTGGTTGTCACAGTCGCCGACACCGCGGGCAACTCGGCGACCGCGAGCCAACCCGTCACCGTCATGCCCGACGCCGCGCCGATTGCTGCACTCCGCGCGACTCCGACGAACGGGCAGGCGCCGCTGCAGGTCGACGTCAGCGCGGCGGAATCGACCGACGACGATCCGACGCCGATCGCGACCTACGCGTTCGATTTCGGAGACGGCTCGAGCACGGCGGCGCAGGCACAGGCGAACGGATCGCATCGTTACACAGCCGCCGGGACATACACGTTGACCGCGACGGTCACCGACACGGCCGGCAAGGCATCGACGGCGACCACACGGGTGACGGTCACCGACGCTCCCCCGACCGCCGCGCTCGCGGTGACGCCGGCGATCGCGAACGCGCCGGCGTCGGTCAGCGCGGACGCGTCCGGATCGGAGGATCCCGACTCGACGCCGATCGCCGATTACCGCTTCGATTTCGGCGACGGGACGGTCGTCGGTCCGCAGGCCGCCGCGATCCAGCCACACACCTATACAGCGCCCGGGACCTACCTCGTATCCGTCACGGTCACCGACACCGCCGGGAACACCGCCGCCGCAACGGCAACGGTCACCGTCCGCGACGACACGCCGACTCCCGCGCTCACCGTGACGCCGGATTCCGGGACGGCGCCGCTCCACGTCATTGCAGACGCGTCGGCATCGGTCGACACGGACGCCACGCCGATCGGGACCTACACCTTCGACTTCGGTGACGGTACGACGGCCGGCCCACAGGCGCAGCCGACCGCGAACCACACGTACACCGCGGTCGGGCCACACACCGTGACCGTTACCGTGACCGACACAGGCGGTGTCTCGGCAACGGCGGCGCGCACCGTCGACGTCGCCGACGCGCCGCCGATAGCGTCGTTCACACTCGACGAGACGTCCGGGAAGACGCCGCTCGCCGTGCACGTGGACGGGTCGGGATCGACCGATCCGGACTCGACGCCGGTCGCGAGCTACAACTTCGACTTCGGGGACGGGAGCGCCGCCGTTCAGGACGCGACGGCCGCTCATGTCTACACGAGCGCGGGAACGTACACCCTCGCCCTGACGGTCACGGACACCGCCGGGAACACCTCGACCGCAACGAAGACGGTCAGCGTGACCGACGATCCGCCCGTCGCAGCGGTCACGGTGACGCCGGCGTCGGGCACTGCTCCGCTGTCCATCGACGCGGACGCCTCGGCATCGACCGACACCGACGGCTCCCCGATCGCCGCCTACACGTTCGATTTCGGCGACGGCGCCCGCGTCGGGCCGCAGCCAGGGTCGAACGCGACGCACACGTATTCGACGGCGGGTCACTACACGGTGACGGTGACCGTCGCCGACACCGCAGGAAAGGCTGCGACCGCGACGGCGGCCGTGACCGTGACGGCACCCGACGCAGCGCCTGCGGCCGCCGTCGCCGTGACACCGGCGTCCGGCGAAGCTCCGCTCGCGGTGACGGCCGACGCGTCGGCGTCCACGGACACCGACGCGACGCCGATCGCGACCTACGCCTTCGACTTCGGCGACGGCACGACGACCGGCGCCCAGTCCCAGGCGACTGCGGCGCACACGTACGCCTCCGGGGGCACCTACCTCGTGACCGTGACGGTCGCCGACACGGCCGGAAAGGCGTCGACGGCGTCGCGCTCCGTCACCGTCACGCTCCGTGACGACCCGCCCGCACCCGCGCTCGCGGTCACGCCGTCCTCCGGCTCGGCACCGCTCGCCGTCACGGCCGACGCCTCCGGATCCACCGACACGGATGCGACACCGATCGCGAGCTACAGCTTCGACTTCGGCGACGGCACCGCGGCCGTCGGGCCGCAGAGCCAGTCGAGCGCGAGCCACACGTACATGGCCGCGGGCACCTACACCGTCACCGTGACGGTGAAGGACATGGCGAGCAAGACGGCGACCGCCGCGCGCCAGGTGACGGTCTCGCCGGCGGACAACCCCCCGGCTGCCGCCCTGACGGTCGCGCCGGCCTCGGGCAGCGCGCCACTGGCCGTCACCGCGGACGCGTCGGGCTCGACCGATACCGACGCCACCCCGATCGCGAGCTACGCGTTCACCTTCGGCGACGGCACCGCAGCGGTCGGCCCGCAGGCACAGCCGAGCGCACCTCACACGTATACGGCGGCGGGCACGTACACCGTGACCGTCACGGTGAAAGACACGGCGAACAACGCGTCGACCGCGACGCGCCAGGTCACCGTCTCGGCGGCGGACAATCCGCCGAGCGCGGCCTTGGCGGTGACACCGACCTCGGGCACGGCGCCGCTCGCCGTCACCGCCGACGCATCGGGCTCGACCGATACCGACGCGACGCCGATCGCGACCTACACCTTCAACTTCGGCGACGGCACCGCAGCCGTCGGCCCGCAGGCGCAGGCGACGGCAAGCCACACCTATGCAGCCACCGGAACGTT
>Ga0136846_1215742_pt1 | contig 21300 bp, 22 predicted proteins | sample HopSoiMetagenom2_FD_96841 | JGI IMG/M metagenome (GOLD analysis project Ga0136846, IMG submission 96841) | Grasslands soil microbial communities from Hopland, California, USA - 2 Assembly 2016 (version 4) | ecosystem: Environmental > Terrestrial > Soil > Grasslands | place: USA: Hopland... | reverse complement strand
GGCGGCGGGAGCTCCTGCCACTCGACGTCGTCGAGGTCTGCTCCCTGCTTGCGCTTCCAGAACATCACCACGGCGCCGATCGCGGCCAAGATCGCGGTGATCTTGAACAGCTTGCGGAAGAATCCGCCCTTCTTCTCCACGGTCTCTTCGCCCATCGAGGGCCCCCTTCCGGCTATCGGCGAACGCGTACACGAGCGGGTGATTCGGGACGGTCAGCCTAGCATCGGTGCCGTTCCGCGATATCGCGAGGACAGAGCGGGAAGCGGCTCCGCGAACGTGGGCCCGGGTAGGTGGGCGCGGGGTGGGCCTGGTTGGACTTGAACCAACGACCTCTTCCTTATCAGGGAAGCGCTCTAACCGAGCTGAGCTACAGGCCCGCTGCCGGGTTCGCCAGGGTAGGAGCGGCCGGCGAAGCGTGTCAAACGAACGGACGCCGAGGCGCGGCGGTCAGATGCGCTTCTCGGCCAAGACGACCTCGACACCGCCGACGATGTCCGAGATGAGGTTGTAGATCAGCGCGATGAACGTGCCGAGCAGCGCCGCGGCGATCGCCATCACGATGCCCGCGCCGAACAGCCACGTGAAGAGCTTGACCCCGTCGATCCCCGCCGCGACACAGTTCTTCGTTCCGTTGTCGGTGTTGACGACGCAGCCGATCCAGTACGCGACCGTGTCGGTCACGCCGGCGGCCGACAGCATGAAGTAGACCAGCAGGAGCGCGAGCCACACCACGACCATCGCGCAGAACGAGAAGATCAGCGCGAACTTGAAGACCGAGAACAGGCCGAAGCGCCTGACCGTCACCCGGGTGCGACGCGAGTTCGAGCGCCGCACCGGGCGCGCAGGTTGCGTCGCCCGCGCGGGTGGCACGGACGAGGCGGGCAGCTCCACGTCGATCGGATCCGACAGGGGCTGAGCGGTGATGGGTTCGTCGGCTGTCGTCGTCATCCCTCGTACCCAAGAGGTTCTAAGGGTACGCCCCGCCGAGGGCAAGCACCTGCACCAGATCGAGATTCAACGTCGGAACATCTTCACGTTCGGAGCGGTCCTCCTTCGGAGAAGAGCGCGCGCGCTTGCGCCACCGCGCCGACCGCGAGGAACGCCGGAGCCACCACCCACGACCACGGGTCCACGTGTCCGAGCGGAAGGAGCGCCAGGACCCCGACGATCGCGCCGACAAGGGCGATCACGATGGTCTTCCACGCTTCCCCCACACGAGGAGCCTATCCTTGGCGGATCAAGCAAGACGACCCGATCGCCGATGGTCTGGTGATGGCTGCATGTGCACACGGCATGGACGCGGCCTGGTGCTACCTGTGCCGAGTCGACAACGAGGGCACCGATCCGCACGTCTTGTGGGGTCTCGCGTTCGATGACGACCTCGAGTTGCTCGAGACGTCGCCCGACCCGATGAGCCCCGAGATGGCCGGCTACCTCCGGTTCCTGTGCGACGAGCTCGCGATGCGCTATGACGAGACGTTCACGCACGGCGAGGCGGCGATGGTGATCCAGGGACTGCTGACCGACCCGGCGAGCGACGGCCAACGGCGCACGCTCATCGCGCTCGGCGGCGACGGCACGGTCGAGCCGCTCTCCTACGGCGAGGCTCGCACGAAGATCCGCCGGGCGATCGCGCTCCGCGGCCTGCGCTCGGCCTGACGTTCAGCCGTCCTGCGATGATGCGCGCGTGGACGCGCGCACGACCTCTCCCGGCGACGCGGCGGCCCGCCGGGCTCTGCTGTTCGTCGGCGGCGCGCTCGTGCTGCTGCCGATCGCCGTCGCGATCGTCGCTGCGGTGCCGCACGGGGCGCGCGGCGCGGTGTTCGAGCTCGGACTGCTGATCGCGGCCGCGCTCGCCCTGGGGGGTGGCGTTGTGGCGCGTCACGCGCTGCAGGAAGGGACGGGACGTCTCGCAACGGCCTACGCCGCCGCGATCCTGGGGCTGATGGTCGGCATCACCCTGGTGCTCATTGCCATCTCGGCGGCGATCGGGCTGTTCGCATGAACGACGACCTCGCCGCGGACCTCCGGCACATCCTCGGTATCCAGGCCGTGCGTGCGTTCCTGTACGGCTTCGGTGCGGTGATCCTTGGCTCGTCGCTCGCGGCCTCGGGCGCATCCGACCTGGCGGTCGGCGTGCTCGGCGCGGCGATCCTCGCCGGGATGGCGATCTCGGCGATCACCGTCGGCTTCCTCGGCGACCGGTGGGGGCGCCGTCGAACGTACGGCGGGCTGCTCCTCCTGATGGGGCTGGTCGGCGCCGCGTACGCGGCGACCGACCGCTTGTGGATCTTGATCGTGCTCGCGCTGCTTGGCGTCCTGTCGACCGACGCGAACGAGAACGGACCGTTGACGACACTCGAACAGGCGATGATCGGTCAGGCGCCGGCCGAGACGCGGCTCCGCATCTTCGGGCGGTACAACGCGGTAGCGTTCCTCGCAGGCGCGTTCGGTGCGCTCTTGGCCGGCGGCCCGGCGTTCGTCCACCGCTACTGGAACGCGGCACCGACCGGACGTGCGTGGTTCCTGCTGTTCCCGGTCGGCGCCGCGATCTGCCTGTGGCTCGCCGCGGGCCTGTCGCCGGGACTCGAGACCGAAGTGGCGCGCGGCAGGATCCCGCTCGGGCGCTCGCGCGCGACGGTCACGAAGCTGTCGTCGCTGTTCGCCGTCGACGCGTTCGCGGGTGGCTTCGTGATCACGGTATTCATCGTGTTCTGGTTCTCCCGGACGTTCGGCGCGAGCCAGGAGCTGATGTCGGCCGTGATCTTCGCGGCCGGACTGCTACAGGCGGGCTCGTCGATCATCGCGCCGCGGATCGCGGCTCGCGCCGGGTTGCTCAACACGATGGTGTTCACGCACTTGCCGTCGAACGTGTTGCTGATGCTGGTGCCGTTCGCGCCGTCACTGGCGAGCGCGATCGCCGTATTGCTCGCGCGGTTCGCGCTGTCACAGATGGACGTTCCGACTCGGCAGGCGTACATCGCGGCGATGGTCGACCCGTCGGAACGCACGGCGGCCGCGGCAGCGACGAACAGCGCGCGATACGTCGCCAGCCCGATCGGCCCGATCGTCGGGACGGTATTGATGCGCATGGCGTACGGCGCGCCGTGGGTGGCGGCCGGCGCGATCAAGGCGGGCTACGACGTGGTGCTCTGGCGTGTGTTCTCGAAGGTGCCGCTCCCCGAATCCGCCGCGGACTGATCTCCGATCGTCAGGTCGTCCAGCACGACGAGGGGCGCGGGATCGTCGGCGCGCTCCAACCGCACGATGCAGCCGACCTCCTCGTCGATCCACAGGCGCATCGTCGCGGAGCCGCGGAGCCCCCGGACCTCGGCGATCCAGCTCGGGCGGCCCACTTCCTCTCGCCCGGTCACCTCGCCGTCGGCGTCGCGCAGGCGGACGAACCGCTGCGGCTCGACGGCCGATGTGACCCACGCCTCGCCGACGAGCGCACGACCGGTCTCTGCGAGCGTGAACGAGCCCGCGCCGTCGTAGCGAAGCTTCAACGGGTCACGGCCGATCGCGTATGCGGTGAAGGCGAAGGCCGGCTTCGGCGCGAGCATGTGCTCGCGGAGTTCGGGCCAGTCGGGGAGCGTCACGGTGGCGATCTTCCCACGGCATCCGGACGGACGCCTCGACCGTCCGGCCGTGTCGCACGCGCTCGGCGGGGGGTTACTCCTCGTCCATCTGCAGCACGACAGGCGCGATCGCGGCGACCGTCTCGCCGGGCTCGACGCGCATCGTGCGGACGCCCTGCGAGCTGCGTCCCACCCGCCGGATCTCCTCGGCGGCGACGCGCTGCACCTTGCCGGCCGACGAGATCGTGAGCAGGTCCTGGTCCTTCGATCCGATGAACGCGCCGGCGAGCAGGCCGGTCTTCTTCGTGATCTGGTGGCCGATCACGCCCTTGCCGCCACGGCCCTTGACCGGGTAATCGGCGAGTCTCGAGCGCTTGCCGTAGCCGTTCTGCGAGACGCTGATCATCTCCTCGCCCTCGGACGACAGGCAGAGCTCGATCACCTCGTCGTCGTCGGCCAAGCGCATCCCGATCACGCCGGCGGTCGCGCGCCCCATCGGACGGGCCAGGCCCTCCTTGAAGCGGATCGTCTGCCCCTTACGCGACACGAGGAACACGTCGTCCTTGCCGTTGGTGAGCTTCACATCGATCAGCTGGTCGTCGGTCTTCAGGTTGATCGCGGCCAGGCCGGTGCGCGGTGAGTCGTATTCCGGGAGCGCCGTCTTCTTGACCATGCCGCGCTGGGTCGCGAACAACAGGAAGCGGCCGCCCTCGTATTCCTTGAGGTCGAGCACGGCGGAGACACGCTCGTCGCCGCTCACCTGAACGCCGGGCAGGTTCGCGGCGTAGAGGCCACGCGCCTGGCGCGTGACCTCGGGCACTTCGTGCGCCTTCACCCGGTAGACCTTGCCCTTCGAGGTGAAGAACAGCAGCCAGTGGTGCGTGGTCGTGATGAAGACGTTCGTGATGACGTCCTCTTCCTTCAGCGTGGCGCCCTTGACACCCTTGCCCCCGCGGCCCTGCCGCTTGAACGCGTCGATCGGCTGGCGCTTCACGTAGCCGGCGCGCGAGACCGTGATAACGACGTCCTCCTCGGCGATCAGGTCCTCGACGTCGAAGTCGCCCTCGTCGGCCTTGATCTGGGTGCGCCGGGGGTCGGCGTACTTCTTCCTGATCTCCTCGAGCTCCTCCTTGATCACGCCGCGGAGCTTCGCGGGGCTCTTGAGCAGCGAATCGAGGTACTTGATCCGCGCGACGAGGTCCTTCTTCTCGGCGTCGAGCTCCGCGCGGGCGAGCCGGGTGAGGCGGCGCAGCGGCATGTCGAGGATGTGGTTGGCCTGGATCTCGGAGAGCTTGAAGCGCTTCATCAGCTTGGTTCGCGCTTCTTCGGAGTCCTGGGACGCCCGGATGATCTTGATGACCTCGTCGAGGTGGTCGAGGGCGATCAGCAGGCCCTCGACGATGTGCAGCCGCTCCTCGCGCTTGCGCTTCTCGTAGCGCGTGCGGCGAGTGACAACGTCGACCTGGTGGTCGACGTAGTAGCCGACCATCTCGGCGAGATTCAGCGTGCGAGGGACGCCGTCGACGAGCGCGAGCATGATCACGCCGAAGCTGTCCTGCAGCTGTGTGTGCTTGTACAGCTGGTTGAGGACGACGTGTGGGTTCGCGCCACGCTTGAGGACGATCGCCAGGCGCATCCCGTTGCGCCCGCTGGAGTGGTCCTGGACGTCGGCGATGTCCTTGACCTTGCCGGTCTTGACGAGGTCGGCGATCTTCTCGGCCAGGCGCGCCTTGTTGACCTGGTACGGGAGCTCGGTGACGACGATCTGCGACCGGCCGTTCGAGCCTTCCTCGATGGTGGTCTTGGCGCGAACCTTGATCGAGCCGCGTCCGGTCGTGTAGGCGTCCTTGAGTCCTTGCTTGCCCATGACGAAGCCGGCCGTCGGGAAGTCGGGACCCTTGACGAACTTCATCAGGTCGGCCGGCGTGGCGTCGGGGTTGTCGATCGTGTGCGTTACGGCGTCGATCACCTCGCCGAGGTTGTGCGGCGGGATGTTGGTCGCCATGCCGACCGCGATGCCGCCGGCGCCGTTGACGAGGAGGTTGGGGAACCGGCTGGGCAGCACGAGCGGCTCGGTCTCGTACCCGTCGTAGTTGGGGACGAAGTCGACGGTCTCCGAATCGATGTCGCGGAGCATCTCCATCGCGAACGCGCCGAGGCGCGCCTCGGTGTACCGCGATGCGCCGGCGGGATCGCCGTCGACCGAGCCGAAGTTGCCGTGCGGGTCGATCAGCGGATACCGCAGCGAGAAGTCCTGGGCCATGCGGACCATCGCGTCATAGATCGCGCTGTCGCCGTGCGGGTGGTACTTGCTCATCACGCCGCCGACGACGTTCGCGGACTTCCGGAACGGCCGGTCCGGCCGGAGGCCCTGCTCGAGCATCGACCAAAGGATCCTGCGGTGCACCGGTTTCAGACCGTCTCGCACCTCCGGCAGCGCACGGCCGACGATCACCGACATCGCGTAGTCGAGGTAGGAGCGCTGGATCTCTTCCTCGAGCTGGACGGGCTCGACGCGCCCGGCGAACAGGTTCTGGCTCATGGCTGCGTGCCTCTCGTGGGCCTCAGACGTCCAGGTTCTGGACGTACTGGGCGTTGGTCTCGATGAACTCGCGCCGCGACGGCACGTCCTCACCCATCAGCACGGTGAACAAGCGGTCGGCGGTGGCGGCGTCGTCGAGCGTCACCTGCAGCAGCGTGCGGTGCTCGGGGTCCATCGTGGTGTCCCACAGTTGCGACGCGTCCATCTCGGCGAGACCCTTGAACCGCTGCGGGTCGAGCTTCTTGCCGTCGGCGTTGGCCTCGCGCCACTCGTCCCACTCGCGCTCGGTGTAGAAGTAGTGCTCCTGCTTGCCCTCCTTCACGAGGTACAGGGGCGGCTGTGCGAGGTACATGTAGCCAGCGTCGATCAGCTCGCGCATGTTCCGGAAGAAGAACGTGAGCAGCAACGTGCGGATGTGCGCGCCGTCAACGTCGGCGTCGGCCATGATCACGATCCGGTGGTAGCGGGCCTTCTCGAGGTCGAACTCGTCGCCCACACCGGTGCCGATCGCGGTGATCAGCGCCTGGATCTCGAGGTTCTCCAAGATCTTGTGCAGCCGGGCCTTCTCGACGTTGAGGATCTTGCCGCGGATAGGCAGGATGGCTTGCGTCGCAGGGTTCCGCGCCGACTTGGCGGAACCGCCGGCCGAATCGCCCTCGACGATGTACAGCTCGCAGCTGCCGGGATCGTTGAGCTGGCAGTCGGCGAGCTTGCCGGGGAGCGAGCCGCCCTCGAGGAAGGACTTGCGACGCGTCAGGTCGCGCGCCTGTTTGGCGGCCATCCGGGCCTTCGCGGCGGACTGGGACTTCTGAACGATCCGCTTGCCCTCGCCGGGGTGCTCCTCGAGCCACTCGGCGAACTTCGCGTTCACGGTGGTCTCGACGAGCGAGCGCATCGAGGCGTTGCCGAGCTTGGTCTTCGTCTGGCCCTCGAACTGGGGGTCCTTGAGCTTGACGGACACGATCGCGATGAGGCCTTCGCGGACGTCCTCGCCGATCAGGTTGTCATCCTTCTCCTTGAGGAGGCCCTTCGTGCGGGAGTACCGGTTGAGCACGTTGGTGAGGGCCTTCTTGAAGCCCTCCTCATGCATGCCGCCCTCGTGGGTGTTGATCGTGTTGGCGAAGGAGTAGACGGACTCGCTGTAGCCCGTCGTCCATTGCATCGCGATCTCGACCTCGCCGTCGTCGCTCTTGGTCTCGACCGGGATCACGCGGTTGACCGTCTCCTTGCCCTGGCCGAGGTACTTCACGAAGTCGACCAGTCCCCCGTTGGCCTTGTAGATGTCCTTGGACTTGTCACGCTCGTCGACCAGCTGGATCTCGACGCCCTTGTTGAGGAAGCTGAGCTCGTGCAGGCGCTCCGCGAGGATCTCCTTGCGGAACTCGACCGTCTCGGTGAAGACCTCGGGGTCGGGCCAGAACCGGACGAGGGTGCCGGTCTTCTGGGCGGCCTTGCCCTTCGTGAGCTTCTTGGTGACCTTGCCGCGGGCGAAGGCCATCGTGTGGATCGCCCCGTCGCGGCGGACTTCCACCTCGAGCTTGCTCGACAGGGCGTTGACGACGGAGACGCCGACGCCGTGCAGACCGCCGGAGATCGCATAGCCGCCACCGCCGAACTTGCCGCCGGCGTGCAGGACGGTGAGGACCACCTCGAGGGCGGACCGACGATCCTTGGCGCCGGGGATCGGCTTGACCGGGATGCCACGCCCGTTGTCGTGAACGCTCGCCGACCCGTCGGTGTGCAACGTGACGACGATGCGGTCGCAGTAGCCGGCCATGGCCTCGTCGATCGCGTTGTCGACGACCTCGTACACGAGGTGGTGCAGACCGCGGACGCTGGTGGTGCCGATGTACATCCCCGGCCGCTTGCGAACCGGCTCGAGTCCTTCGAGGACCTGGATGTTCTGGGCGTCGTAATCCGTGGACTTCGTGCGGCGGGACTTCGCTGCTGCCTTGGGTGGTGCCTTCGCGGCGGTGGCCAAACGTCCTCCGATCGGGGCCGCGCGGGACTCACGCGGCGTCGCTGGGGGCGTGCGCGGGAGGGACCGGGCACGACCCCTCTATGCTACCCGAGCGGGGGCCCTTCTGACCGTATCCGACGTCACGAAATCAGGGTGTTGACCTGCGGTTTTCGTGCGTTCCGACGACGATCCGGATGGTCGTGATCGCACCGCCGCCCAAGGCGTCGTCGGCACGCTTGCGGATCTCCTCCGCGAGGTAGGTCGCCTGCGATCCCCAGGGCCCGTCTGCGGCCCTGACAACGAGACAGCCGCCGTCGAGGGACACCGGCGCGGTGGCCTCTGCGAGGCGCTCGCCGACCACGTCGGGCCACGCTTTCGTCAGCGTCGCGACGGGCATCCCGCGCCGGAACAGGTCCTCGCCGAGGAGCTCGTCGACCACGTCGCCGAGCGCGACCGGCCGGTTGGTGCGGGGGTCGCGGCGTTGGCCGAAGCCGGTGGAATGCGGCATCTCGCTGTCAGCCTCGCACCTTCACCGTGCCGGCACGCACATCCCACACCTGGGTCGCCTGCGGGGGCACGTCTGCGTCGTCGGCCACACTGATCACGACCTGACCGGGACGCGCGGCGAGGCGCGCGGCGACGTGGTCGCGGCGCGAAGGGTCGAGCGCGCTGTACGGGTCGTCGGCGATCACGATCGGCGGCTCCCCGATGGCGGCCTCGACGGCGTCGGCGACGGCCAGGCGTAGCGACAGGGCGGCGACCCACGTCTCGCCGTGACTCGCGAACCCGCGGGCGCCGAGATCGCGAACGGCGAGCTCGAGGTCGTCGCGGTGCGGACCGACGAGGGAGGCGCGGCGCTGCAGCTCGTCGGCGCGGCGCTCGGCCAGCCGCTCGCGGAACACCTCCGCGATGTCGCCCTCGGCCGGCACGTTGGGCGCGTACCGAACGAGCAGCGGATACCCCGCAACATCGTCGAACGCCGCACTCGCGGCGTCCGCCAGGGCGCCGACCGCCGCGGCGCGCGCCTCCATCACCGCGGTGCCGGTCTCGACGAGCTGCTCGTCCCACGTGGGCAGGTCTCGCGGCGCTCCCCTGCCGTCGTGCTCCTTCAGCAGCCGGTTCCGCTGGCGCACCACCTTCTCGTACGTCGAGGTGAGCGTGTCGGAGGCCGGCACGAGCGCGACGACGGCATCGTCCATGAACCCGCGACGGCGCGACGGATCGCCGGTGATCACCGGCAGATCGAAGGGACCGAACAACACCGAGCGGACCTGCTTGCGGAGATCGCGGCGACGGCGCACCGGAGAGCGATTCACCTGGACCTTGTTGGCGCCCTTCGTCTTGACCTCCGCCTCGACGAGCACCTTGCCGTCACGTGTCTGGAACTCGCCCCGAACGAACGCCGACGACGCACCGTTGCGAACGAGCGGCTCGCTCGCGCTCGCGCGCGGGCTCTGCAACGCGTACAGGAAGTGCATGCCCTCCAAGAGGTTGGTCTTGCCTTCGCCGTTCGCGCCGACCGCCACCAGCAACCCTTCGGGGATCGGCTTCAGCTTGGTGTGGCCGTGGTTGCGGAAATCGCGCAGTTCCACCCAACGCAGCAGCATGGCTGCAGGATACGCTGCGCCCGAACCGCTACGGAACGGCGGCCGGCAACCGCACCGGCATGACGAGGTAGGTGAACCCGCCGGTCTCGCCGTGCACAACGCCGGGCTTGAGCCCGTCGCGAACATCGAGCTGGATCGATTCGCCGACGCTCGCCGTCAGGCCGTCGATCAGATAGCCGGGATTGAATGCGACGGTCAGGTCCTCGCCTTCGTACCGCGCCTCAACGGTCTCCACCGCGTTGCCGACGTCGGGTGAGCTCGACGACAGCTTGACGCCGAGGGCGTTGAACTCCATCCGCACCGGCGTCGTGTCGCGGGCAAGCAGGCCAACGCGGCGCACCGCGTCGAGCAACTGCTGACGCGAGACCGTCAACCGGCTCTCGTGCGTGTCCGGGAGCAACTGGCGATAGTTCGGGAACTCGCCCTCGATCAGCCGCGACGTGATCGTCAGACCTCCCGACCGGAACGAGACCTGCGCGTCGTCGACGGCGATCTCGATCGAGCCCTTCTCGTCGGCGGCCGCCGCACGCCCCGCCTCGGAGAGCGCCCGCTCGGGCACGATCGCCTTCCCCTCGCCGTCAGCGCTCGCGACGAGCTCGCGCACAGCGAGGCGGTACGAGTCGGTGGCCACGAGCATGCAACCCTCGCGGCTGATCTCGACCAGGACGCCGGTCAGCACCGGCCGTGCTTCGTCGCGGCTCGCGGCGCGCCCGACCTGAGACACGGCTTCCGCGAACGCCCCCGCCTCGGCCTGGACCTTCGTGCCGCTCGGCTCCTGCAGGCCGGGAAAGTCCTCGGCCGGCAGCAGCCGGAGGGATCCCTCGTAGGCCGCGCACCGGATCTGCGCCTGCGCGCGGTCGGTCTCGAGGTCGACCGGCGCGTCGGACAGCGACTTCACCGTGTCGCCCAGGAGGCGAGCCGGGACGAGAGCTATGCCCGCGTCGTTGACCTGCACGTCGATGGTCAGCCGCGCCGAGACCTCGAGGTCGGTCGTCGTCAGCGTGAGCTGGCCGGCGTCGGTCGCCTCGAGCAGCACGCCCGTCAATGCCGGGATGCCCGGTCGCGACGAGACGCCGCGCTGCACCGTCTGCAACGCCTCGGACAACGCGTCGCGATCACATCGGAACTTCACTGCGCACCCCCTGCAGTTGTTCTGTTCTTTTGTCTAACCAGTAGTAGTAGAGCGTGTGGAACCGTGGATAACCGAGCGTTCCCGCAGCGTAGGAGCGGGGTCGGACATGTGGACGGCAGGTGTGGAAAGGCTGTCTGTCTGCGTTTCGTGCCGGCGCCAGTGATGTTGTCCCCACCGATCCACGGCGTTTTCCCCCGCAGTCACACCGAGCTCCTGACCCGTCCGCGGACGATCCGGGTGAGGTCTTGGACCTGACGGAACGTGGCGTCACGCGCCCGCATCTCGTCCTCGACCTTCTTGATGCCGTGGAGCACGGTGGTGTGATCACGGCCGCCGAAGATCTCGCCGATCTTCACCAGGGACAGGCCCGTGCACTCGCGCATGATGTACATGGCGATGTGCCGTGCCGTTGTCAACGGCCGCGAACGTGATTTCGACACGAGGTCACCGGTGGTGAGCGTGAAGTAGCTCGCCGTCTCCTCCATGATCAGTTGTGGCGGGATCTCGCTTTCCGCTTGCGGGATCAGGTCCTGCAAAGCGCGCTCGGCGAGTTCCTGATCGACCGGCGAGCCGGTCAGTTCGGACCATGCCGCGACGCGCACGAGCGCGCCTTCGAGCTCTCGCACCGATTGATCGAACTTCGACGCGACGAATTCGATCACGTCGTGCGGCACGACCAACCGTTCCCGCTCAGCCTTCAGCTGGAGGATCGCGATCCGCGTTTCGAGATCCGGTGGCTGCACGTCGACGCACAGGCCCCAGCGGAACCGGCTGACGAGCCGTTCCTCGAGTCCGGACAGCTCATGCGGTGGCCGGTCCGAGGCGATCGCGATCTGTTTTCCGCTGCCGTGCAAGTGATTGAAGGTGTGGAAGAACTCCGTCTGCGTCTCCTCGCGCTTGGCGAGGAATTGGATGTCGTCGACCAACAGGACGTCGACCTCGCGGTACCGCTGACGGAACCGGTCGCTCTGCCGCTCGCGAACCGCCTTGATGAATTCCGTCAGGAACTGCTCCGACGTGACGTACTTCACGCGGATGCCTGGGTTGAGGCGGTACATGTGATGCCCGACCGCGATCAACAGGTGGGTCTTGCCGAGACCCACGCCGCCGTAGATGAACAGGGGGTTGTACGCGGTCGACGGCGGCGCCTCCGCGACCGCCATCGCCGCGGCGTGCGCGAACCGGTTGGACGGCCCGGGCACGAACGCGTCGAACGTGTAGTTGGGGAACGGCAGACCGGGCGCGCCGAGGTTCGGGTTCGGTCGCGACGCCTGCACCTGCGTGCCGGTCGTGACCGCACGCTCCTCGTGCGGCGTCATCGGTTCCGGCGCGTCGCCGAGCGGATGCCGGCTCCCCTCGCTCACCTCGAACTCGATCTTCACGGGGTGGCCGAGCACCTGCGCGGCGGCGTCTTCGATCAACGCGAGGTGGTGATGTTGAAGCCGTTCGCGCACGAGCGGACTCGGCACCGACAACGTCAGCACCTCGTCGACCAGGCGCACCGGCTGCACGTCCGAGAACCACATCACGATCGTGGTGTCGGGCAACTCGGAGCGGGCTCGCGTCAGTACCCCGGACCAGACTTCCAGTGCTGGGGCGTCATGCACGATCGATCCCATACCTATTCCACAAGGCCTTTCCACACCGGTGGATAACCCGTTCGGGGGGAAGGGTTCCCATCCGACGACGCCGGATTGTGACGTGCCCGGGGGAAGGCGACGGGGACGATAGCACGGTGTTTTTCCACACTTCACGCCTCAAGCGGGGTCTTGACGCACTTTCTGTTGTCAACCCCTGTGCGCAGCGACGATGCCCGTATACTCCACACGGCCGGCGAACCCGCCGGCCGTCGCATCGAAAGAGGTTCATGAATCATGGCCAAGGGCAAACGGACGTTCCAACCGAACAACCGCCGCCGCGCGAAGGTGCACGGGTTTCGCCACCGTATGCGCACGCGCGCCGGTCGTTCGATCCTCGCGTCGCGCCGCCGCAAGGGCCGCGCACGTTTGGCCGTTTGACCTGCAGGAACGGACCGGTGCGGTGCGTTCGCGCGAGATCTCGGGCATCCTTGACGGCGGGCGCGCGATCCGAGGACGTCGTGTCGTGGTGTTCCTCGCTCCGGGGTCGGGGCGGGTCGCCGCGATCGCGAGCAAGCGGATCGGTGGTGCGGTGCAGCGCAATCGCGCACGCCGCATCCTGCGAGCGGCGTGGGCGGATGTGCGCTCGCGCGCGGGCGACAACGACGTGGTTCTCGTCGCGCGAACTGGGATCGACGGGGCCTCGAGCCGAGAGCTGGTGGACGAGATGACGGCGCTGCTGAGCGGGACGAGCGCATGACCGTGCGCGGTCTCCTCTGGCGTGCCGGCGCACCCAGCAGGTGGGTCGCGATCGGCGCGATCCGCGGCTACCGCCTCGTGTTCGCCGGCTCGTTCGGCGGCCAGTGCCGGTTCTACCCGAGCTGCAGCCGCTACGCGGAGGACGCGATCCGCTCGCACGGCGTCATCCGAGGCGTCGCGCTCGGCACCTGGCGGATCCTGCGCTGTAACCCCTTCGCCAGGGGCGGCATAGAACAGGTTCCCGCTCGAGTCGCTGCGCATGATGCCGTCATACAGGAGGCGGGCGTGACATGACGTTCCTCGCGTTCGAGCCGTGGCAGTACCTGCTGAACGGCCTCGGCTGGTGCTTGGCCGAGATTTACTCGGTCGTCCCCAACTACGCGCTCGCCATCATCATCTTGACACTCATCATCCGGCTGCTCCTGCTCCCGTTCGGGTTCAAGCAGATCAAGAGCATGCAGCACATGCAGGCACTGCAGCCTGAATTGAAGGCGCTGCAGAAGAAGTACAAGAACAACAAGCAGAAGCTCCAGGAGGAGCAGATGCAGCTTTATCGGGAGGCCGGGGTCAACCCACTCGGTGGGTGCCTGCCGCTGCTGCTTACGCTGCCGTTCCTGTTCGCGATGTACGCGGTGATCCGGCCGCCGGTTCTGGCCCCCAACGCCACCGATCCGGTTCCGATTACGGCGGCATCGGTCGCATCGGGCAACACCGCCGCGTTCACGCTGTCCCAGCCGTCGTCATTGAGCAACGGCGATACCGTGGTCGTGACCGGGATGACGCCGGGTGACTACAACGGCGAGTGGACCGTCTCGTCGGCCTCCGGCTCGTCCTTCCAGGCGGACATCGGGGCGGCGCCGCCGTCGGCGACGGCCTTCGGCACCGCCGGACCACGCGATTCGTACGTCCTGCTCAACAACCATCTCCCGACCTCGAGCACGCTGTTCTACAACGTCGTGACGCACCAGAACCTCGACGTCTTGTCGATCAACCTCCAATGCTCCCTCGCGACATCGGGCACGACGGTTCAGCTCGAGGACGTCCACAAGCAGCCGATCCAGCAGGGCTCCCCCATCTTGAACAGCACGTACCAGCCCATCGCAAGCAACCCGACCTCCCAATCGGCGCTGGACTGCGGGACGAAGAAGTTCCCGAGCGCGATCCCCTACGTCCTGCTGCTTGGCGTCATGCTCGCGAGCGCGATCTTCATGCAGCGCCAGATGAGTAAGGCCAACCCGCAGGCCGCCCAGGCCGGACCGCAGGCGGCGCTGATGAAGTACATGCCGCTGATCTATGTGGTCTGGGGATGGGCGTTCCCGGCCGGCTTGATCCTGTACTGGACGACGGCCAACGGGATTCAGATCGCGCAGCAGACCGTGATGCTCCGGGCGGGCCACATCGGCCCAGACGCCCTCGAGCGCGCCAAGGCTGAGCAGTTGCGGCGCCAGCAGGAAGGAGCCCCGAAGAAGAAGGGCTTCATGAGTTGGATGAGCGAGAAGGCCCAGGCGGCCCAACAGCAACAAGGCGACGTCCCGAAGCAGCGGCCGAACCCGAACCAGGACGGCAAGGGTGGCCAGCGCAAGACGCAAAGCCAGGCGCGGAAGCCCCAATCCCAGAAGTGCAACCAGCAGCAGGCGAAGAAGAAGCAGCAGACGCCTCCGGCCCAGGACAAGCAGCCGCCGCCGAAGCGGCAGCCGAAGACGCCTCCGGCCCAGGACGAGCAGCCGCCGAAGGGCGAGTCGCCCGAGGATGGCTCGACCAACGGGGAGGCCAACGGCGAGCCCAACAAGCCGGTCAAGGGCGCGAAGCCCGGTAACCAGCTCAGACCGAAGAAGAAGCGGTGACCCGGGAGGCGACGATGGTTGAGCGACGCGACGACGGCGACATCGACATCGAGGACCAGGCGGATGCCGTCGCGGACTTCGTCGAGGAGCTCCTCGCTCGGATGGAGATCGACGCGATAGCCGAGCCGGCCGAGCAGGGGGGCCGGATGTATGTGGACATCCTCGACGGCGACGACTCGGACATGGCCCTTCTGATCGGCAAGGAGGGGGCGACCCTCGACGCGATACAGGAGCTCGCTCGGCAGGCCGTCGGCCACCGCCTCGACGAGCGGATCCGGGTCCTCATCGACGTGGAGGACTACCGCAAGCGCCGGACGTCGGAGGTCGAGGAGAAGGCCCGGGAGGCCGCCGGGCGCGCCGCCGAGACGGGCGAGCCACAGTCCCTCGAGCCGATGGATGCCCTCGAGCGGAAGATCGCGCACGACGCGGTGTCTGAGATCGATGGGGTCCGTACCGAGTCGCAGGGCGAAGAGCCCGGCCGGTACGTGGTCGTCCTCCCCGAGTAGCGCCGCGGGCCGGCACGCGCGGGCTTGCCTAGGATGTTTCACGTGAAACATGAGGCTTGGGCCACGGACGCTACGGCGCTAGGCCTGGCTCTTACCGACGCGCAATTCGACCAGCTTGCCGGGTATGTCAGTCTTCTCGAGCGGATCGCCGTCCCTCGGGGTATGGTCGCGGCGGCTGATTCGGGACGGCTCTGGGGCAGGCACGTGCTCGATGGCCTCCGCGGGGCTTCCGACGTCCCGAGCGGCTACATAGCGGATCTGGGCAGCGGCGCTGGCATCCCAGGTGTCCCGCTCGCGATTGCGGTCCCGACGTCCTCCTTCGTCCTGATCGAGCCGCGCAGAGCTCGGGCCGCCTTCCTCGAGGCGGTTGTGGATGCGATCGGCCTGCGCAACGCTCGTGTGGTGGTCGCCAAGGTCGAGGATGTCTCTGAGCGGTTCCAGGCCTGCGCCGCGCGTGCCTTCTCTCCCCCAGAGGAGAGCTGGGCCGCCGCCGAACGCGTGCTAGAGCCGGGCGGGGTCCTCGTGTATTGGGCGGGGGCGACGTTTGATGCGGCGTCTTTGGGACATCTAGGCGTCCCCATCCGCCTTTCCACCCCCTTGGACCTTGCGCGAACGGGGCCCCTGGTTATCATGGGCCCGCGGTGAGCAAGCCCTCTTCTGGTCCTCCTTCGGCATCCCATTCTTCCGGTTCAAGCGCGACCAAGACCAGACGCGCGTCAAAGTCCCGTGTCAACGTGCCGGAGACGCCGGGTCTCGCGCGAATCATCGCCATCGCGAACCAGAAGGGCGGGGTCGGGAAATCGACTACGGCGGTCAGCCTCGGAGCCGCGTTGGCGGAGCTCGGATTCCGGATCCTCGTCGTCGATCTGGACCCGCAGGGAAACGCCTCGACGGGCATCGGGATCCGGCACGCTGATCGCGAGGTCACGAGTTACGACGTGATCGTGGCCGAATCGCCGGTGTCCGCCGCCATCGTCCACTCCGCTATCAAGGGTCTGGATGCGATCACATCGACGATCGACCTGGCCGGCGCCGAGATCGAGCTCGTCAGTCAGTTCTCGCGAGAAGGCCGCCTGAAGCGGGCGCTCGAGCCTGTACGCGACGGCTCGTATGACTTCATCTTCCTCGATTGCCCGCCCTCACTTGGCCTGATCACGATCAACGCTCTTACCGCAGCCGAGGAACTCATCGTCCCGATCCAATGCGAGTACTACGCCCTCGAAGGGCTCGGGCAGCTGCTTCGCAACGTCAGCCTCGTCCAGCAGAACATCAACCCGGAGCTCCGGCTGACCGGCATCGTCATGACGATGTTCGACCCTCGTACGAGGCTCTCCGAGCAGGTGGTCGACGAGGTCCGCCGGTTCTTCGGCGACCTCGTGTACGACAACATCATCCCGAGGACCGTCCGGTTGTCCGAGGCGCCGGGCTTCGGGGTGCCCATCACCGTGTACGACCCCAAGTCGAAAGGCGCTGAGTCGTATCGCGCGCTCGCCCGTGAGGTCGCCCTTCGACCACCACCCGACGCGCCGATGGCCCACTTCGACGAGATGCCGACGATGTCCGTGCCGAACCTGGCGGATACCGTCGCCTTATCCGACAAGGAAGACGACGGGCTAGCAGAGGTTGTCGCCGAGGTCGAGCCGGCGCCCGACCTGGTCGAGCCGGCGCCCGCGGAAGTGCCGGTCCAAACCGCCCCCACCACCGAGGAGGCGGGGCCACGCGTCGAGGAGCCGGCGCAGCCGGCCGCACCTCCGGGTACGCCTCCCGGTACCCCGCAGGGCCAGCACCAGGCGCATGAAGACGGGCCGTCCGCGGCGGCGCCCGAACGATCTACCGAGGAGGGTCCAGGGCGGCACGAACGCGCAGCCGTGTCATCCCCTGAGCCGCGACCGGCTCCCCCGCAACAGGAGGCGGACGACGAGATCTGGGAGGCGCCGGAGGAATCAGGCAAGGTGAGACCGGCACCGCAGCCGATCAGCGGGCCGGATCGCCGGGTCGTCGTGATCGACGAGGACGCTGAGCTCAGTGGCGATGCCCCCGTCCCCAAACCGGCCGGCTCGGTAAACGAACGGGCGGAGTCCGTCGGAGCAACTCTTCAGGATGACGAGGGTCAGCGTCGGCGCTGGCGCCTGTTCCGTAAGGGAGGCGAGTGATGTCCAAGCGAGGCGGTCTGGGCAGAGGGCTGTCCGCGCTGATCCCGGGTGCCCCAGACGGGGCCGAGGCTGTCGGCGGGTTCATGGAGGTACCGGTCAACGCGATCGCGCCGAACCCGAAGCAGCCTCGGACCCACTTCGACGACGAGGCATTGGCGGGCCTCGCCGCCTCGATCAAGGAGGTCGGCATCCTGCAGCCGCTCGTCGTGCGACGTACCGGCGACGGGCGCTACGAAGTCATCGCGGGGGAGCGGCGCCTGCGGGCCGCCAAGGCGGCCGGCTTGCCGGTCGTCCCGGTCGTTCTCCGGGACTCCGGCGACGAGGAGCTCCTTCGCGACGCCCTCATCGAGAACATCCATCGCGAGGACCTCAACCCGATCGAGCAAGCCGAGGCTTTCAAGGCGCTCCTCGGTGAACTTGGGCTCAAGCAAGAGGAGCTCGCCGAGCGCGTCGGTGTGTCAAGGTCACACATCGCGAACACCATCCGTCTGCTCGCGTTGCCGCTGGACGTTCAGCAGCTCTTGACCGACGACAAGATCACCGCCGGCCACGCGCGCTCCCTGCTTTCCCTCGGCGACAAGGACGCGATGTCGACGCTCGCGCTCCGCATCTCCGCGCAGGACCTGTCGGTCCGCCAAACCGAAGACGCCGTTCGCCGCTTCGTGGAGGCGCCGACGGATGGGCAGGCGGTCGCCGTGAAGAGCGCTCCGGAGCCCGCGCCCACGGACGCCGCTCTCGCCGAGGTCGAGGAGATCTTGTCCGAGCAGCTCGCGACCCGGGTCTCGATCCAGATGGGCGCCAAGCGGGGCAAGGTCATGATCGAGTTCGGCTCCACCGACGACCTCGAGCGGATCGTGTCGGAGATCGTCGGTTCGGGCCCTGGGCTCGCCCCTGATTAGGGTTCACGCGGCACGGGTGACGCCGTCACACCGAACGACTTGACGCCGTCGGCGACCTCTTGATGGATCTGGTCGGCCGCCTCTCCGCTCAGGCCCTGCGCCAAACCGAGCACCCACACTCCGCACGTCTTCGGATCGTTCGCGAGAACCGCCACGGCCTGGTGATCCCACAGGCCGGTGACAGCGCGGATCTTCGGTTCGCCCGCGTGCGGAAGCTCGATGTCGACCAGCGCCTCCGCGACCGGTGTGCACGACACGTCGAACGTGATGCGGCCGACGTGCACGCTCGTCGGCAGCTCGCGGCCGGGCGCTGCGTCGGGCCTCGGCGTCGGGGTCGTCGTTCGGCCGCCGGTGCAGGCTACAGCGAGGCAGCCGAGCACGAGCACGACGCGTCTTGCGCGAAGCGTCAAGCGGTGTCCGAGGCTTGTATGATGCGGTCGCACAGTTGGGAGAGGGTCAGACCTGCCGCGGCCGCAGCCATCGGGACGAGCGACGTGTCGGTCATCCCGGGCGACACGTTTCCTTCGAGGACCCACGGCTGCGTCGCCTCGTCGACGATCAGATCGACCCTCCCGATCGACCCGATCCCGAGGGCGTCCAGCGCACGCAGCGACGCATCGGATGCCGCGGCAGCCGTCGCGGCCTCGAGCCTGGCCGGAGCCCAGTAGTCCGTCGCTCCCGCGGTGTACCGCGCGCCGTAGTCGTAGACGCCATCCTTCGGTGCGATCTCGACGAGGGGAAGCAACTCCAGCGGGGCGCCGATGGCGGCCGCTGCGATCTCCGTCCCAGACACCCGCTGCTCGACGATGGCCGCATCGCTGTAGGACAGCGCGGCCATCACGGCGCCGGCGAGATCGGCCGCACGTTCGACGATCGCGACGCCGAGGGCGGACCCGCTCCGCGAGGGCTTGACGACGCACGGCAAGCCGATCCTGTCGACGGCGGTCGATAACGAGGCGCCCGCGCCGAGGTCTCGAAGCGCCGAGCCTTCGATCACGACCCAATCCGGCGTCGGCACGTTTGCGCGGCGCAACACGTCCTTCGCGAGCACTTTGTCGAACGTGAGCTCGCACTCAAGGGCTCGGGTGCCGGTGTAGGCGATCTGCTCGAGGTCGAGCAACCGCTGCACGGTTCCGTCCTCACCCTCCTTGCCGTGCAAGGCTAACCAGCAGAGGTCCGCCGGCCGCTCGCGAAGCGTCTCGACGAGCTTGCGTTCGGCTGGATCAACGGTCCACGTGTCATGGCCGAGCGACGCGAGCGCGGTCTCGATCCGGTGAGCGCCGCGCAACGACACGTCGCGTTCGGGGGTGCGGCCACCGGCGATGATCGCGATCCGCATCCGTCAGCCCCCGAGGCTCCGGTACAGGTCGGTCTCGTCGTGGATCAACGATCCGAGCCGCGCGACGCCGTCGCGGATGCGCTCTTCTGTCGGGTAACAGAACGCGAGCCGCATCTGGTTCGCGCCCCGCCCGTCGGGATAGAAGGCGGTCCCAGGGACGTACGCGACCTGGCGTTCGACGGCGGCCGCGAGCAACGCTTTCGTGTCCAGCCAGTTCGGGACCGTGACCCACACGTAGAACCCGCCGCCGGGGTGCGTCCACACTGCCTCGTCGTCCAGGTGTTCCTCGAGCGCGTCGAGCATCGCGTCGCGCCGCGACCGATAGGCGTCGACCAATCCGGCAAGCGTCCCCCGCCACAGCGCATCGTCGGAGAACCAACGCTCGGTGATCAACATCGTCAGATTCGAGCTGCAGAGATCCGCGGACTCCTTCGCGAGGACGAGCCGCTGGACCACCGACTGTTCGGCGAGCGCCCATCCCACCCTTACGCCGGGGGAGAAGGTCTTCGACACCGTCCCGAGATAGATCACGTTCTCTGGATCGAGCGATCGGAGGCACGGCTCCGCCTCATCCTCGAAGCGCAGCAACCCATACGGGTTGTCCTCGACGATCGGGATCGAAGCCTCGCGGCACAGGGCGACGAGATGGCGCCGGCGGCCCGCCGACATGGTCACGCCCGCCGGGTTGCCGAAGTTGGGCACGGTGTAGACGAACGTCGGCCGCTCACCGCGTACGAGCGCCTGCTCGAGCTGCTCGACGATCATCCCGTCGTCGTCGATCTCGATCGGCAGGAACCGCGGTTGGTAGGCGCCGAACGCGGTGAGCGCTCCGACGTACGCGGGCGCCTCAACCGCGATCACATCCCCCGGATCGATGAAGAGCTTGCCGACGAGATCGAGCGCTTGTTGCGCGCCGGTCGTCACGACGACGTCCTCCGCGTCCGCCTCGATGTCCTCTTCGGCCATCAGCATCACGAGCCGTTCTCGCAAGCCGATCGAGCCCTGTCCACCGCCGTACTGCAACGCGACGTCGCCCTGTTCGGCGAGGACGGAGCGCGCGACGTCGGCGACCTCGTCATCGGGCAGCGCTTGCACGAACGGCATGCCGCCCGCGAGCGACACGACCTCGGGCCGCGATGCGACCGCGAAGAGCGCGCGTACCTCCGACGCGGTCATGCCGGCGGCACGCGCGGCGTAGCGGTCGACGAAACGATCGATCGAGAATTCGGCCATCGGCTCGGATCGGGTCGGGAAGGGCGTCAGCGTAGCAGCGCTACACGGTCCCACTCGGCGCCGGCGGCGGGGGCGCGGCGAGCGCTGGGCGTTGCCGTGCAGCGGTTGCGCCCCCCGGTGGACGGCCGACCAGCGACCAGATGACGAACGTGATCGTGGAGATGAAAGGGG
>Ga0136846_1214176_pt1 | contig 21300 bp, 22 predicted proteins | sample HopSoiMetagenom2_FD_96841 | JGI IMG/M metagenome (GOLD analysis project Ga0136846, IMG submission 96841) | Grasslands soil microbial communities from Hopland, California, USA - 2 Assembly 2016 (version 4) | ecosystem: Environmental > Terrestrial > Soil > Grasslands | place: USA: Hopland... | reverse complement strand
TCGGCAGGTACGACTCGTCGAGCTCGCCCAGCAGGTAGTTGATGGCGTGCAGCACCGGCGAGGCGTGCGGCTTGACCGAGACGCGGTCCTGCGGCCGCAGGTGCCGGAACCACAGCGAGGTCATGATGGACACCATGGACGCCGAGGACGCCTGGTGACCGCCGACCTTCAGGCCGCCGGGATTGGGCCGGACCCGGTTGGCGTGGTGGACGATCGCAGTTGACAGCCAGAGCACCTGGCGCTCGATGTCGGCCAGCGCGTCCAGGCTGGCGGTCTGCTGCTGCAGCTCGGTCATGGGTGCATGAGAGCATGGCGGCAACGCCGCGCACAACCCGGGGCCAGCGGATTCTAATAGTGAGAGCCAGAAGCACCGCTCGGTGTCGTAGCCGGCGAAGCCGGCCCGGGCCAGGATCGGCCCCGACGTCTCGGCGCGTCCCTTGACCAGGGCCAGCGTCGCGCCGTGGGCGCGGGCGAGCCGCAGCCGTTCGGCCAGTACGGCCCGGTAGGCGCCGCGCCGCCGGTGCTGGCGCAGGGTGACCGCCCCCCACAGCTGGGCGATTTCCCCGTACAGCGTGCAGCCGCCGGACGAGACGGGTTCGGGGCCGGCCGAGGCGACCACGCGGAAGGCGGACCAGTCGGCCAGGTCCCGGATGACCTGGCCGAACTCGCGGTCGAGGGCGCCGGCGGCGGGTTCGGGGCGCCCCCAGCCGCGCACGGTGACCATCGACGCGGCCCGGAAGGTCCTCTCGTCGGCGACCAGCTCGACCTGGACGTCGCCGGGGACGTCGAGGTCCGGCAGGTCACCGTCCAGCGGGCGGGCGAGGATGCTCACCGCGTCGATCTGGGTGCCGCCCCGGGCCCGCAGCGCCGCCTCGGTGTCGGCCGGCTCCGTCGCGGAGGAGACCCACCAGGCCACCCCGGGCAGCCCCCACCGGCGTACCCGCCCGGCCACCTCGCCCAGGATCTCCGCCGCGGGCCGGCCGCTGCGCGACCGGGTGACCTGGGCAGCCGGGAAGGTGGGGTCGAGCGCCCAGTCCGGGTAGCGGATGAGCCGGTAGTCGTCGGTCAGCACCTCGATGGCACCGTCGGGACGCCACTCCATCAAGATCGCCGCGTCGAGTACCCGCCGTGCTATCCACGGGTGCGGTGTGCCTGAGCTGAGCACCTGACCTCCTCCGGGCTGAGCACCGTAGGCCTGAGACCTTTTCTACCGAACGAGTGGCCCGCGCGCCCCGCTAACCCGGAGAGCACGCTGATGCTGACCAGGCCCCGGGGGTGTGAGAATGTCGGTGGTAGGAGACCTTTTTTTGGGGGTACCCGTGAAATTCGTCCAGTATTACCTCGACTGCCTGTCGCAGGCCTCCTACCTGATCGGGGACGAGACCACCGGGCGGGCCGCCGTGGTGGACCCCCGGCGCGACGTCCAGGAATACCTGGACGACGCGGCCGCCGACGGGCTGAGCATCGAATTCGTTATCGAGACCCACGTGCACGCCGACTTCCTGTCCGGGCACCTGGAGCTGGCCGCCGCGACCGGCGCCGCCATCGTCTACGGGGCGGCCGCCGACGTGCACTTCCCGCACCGCAAGGTCGCCGACGGCGAGCGGATCGAGCTCGGCCAGGTTAGCCTGGAGTTCCGCGCCACCCCGGGGCACACCCCCGAGTCGATCTGCATCGTGGTGTGGGAGACGCCGGCCGCGAGCGACCCGTACGGGGTGCTGACCGGCGACACCTTGTTCATCGGGGACGTCGGCCGCCCCGACCTGGTCGCCGCCCAGGGCCGCAGCCCGCAGGACATGGCCGCCGAGCTGTACCGGTCGCTGCACACGCGCGTGCTCACGCTGCCGGACGTCACCCGGGTCTACCCGGCGCACGGGGCCGGGTCCGCGTGCGGGAAGAACCTTTCCACCGAGACGTCCTCGACGCTCGGCGAGCAGCGCCGCAGCAACTACGCGCTGCGGATGGGAACCGTCGGCGAGTTCGTGGCGGCGGTCACCGAAGGGCAGCCGCCCCGGCCCGGTTACTTCACCCGGGTCGCCGAGCTCAACCGGGAATCGCACCAGCTGGCCGACGTGGAGGAACCGGACGCGCTGTCACTGGAGGAGGTACTGCGGCGGCAGGACGGCGGCACGGTCGTGCTCGACGTCCGCTCCCCCGAGGAGTTCGCCCGCGGGCACCTGCGCGGCTCGGTCAACGTGGGGCTCGACGGCCGCTTCGCCGAGTACGCCGCGCAGGTCGCGAGCGGCGACATCGTCCTGGTGTGCGAGGCCGGCCGGGCCCGCGACGCCCGGCTGCGGCTGGCCCGGGTGGGCATGGACTCGGTGACCGGCGCCGTGGACCCGGCGCCGGCGTTCAGCGGGCACCCGGAGGCCATCCGGACCGCCAGCCGGCTGACCGTGCACCAGCTCGGCGACGCCCGGGCGGCCGTCCCCGGCCTGGTGCTGCTGGACGTGCGCGGCCCGGGCGAGCACGCCCAGGGCGCCATCGACGGCAGCGTGCACATCCCGCTGGGCCAGCTGCGGGACCGCATCGGCGAGCTCGACCCGGATCTCCCGGTCGTTACCTACTGCGCGGGCGGCTACCGGTCCTCGATCGCGGCCAGCCTGCTCCGCGCGTCGGGCTTCACCGACGTATCTGACCTCATCGGCGGCTACCAGGCCTGGCGCACGGCGGCCTGATCCCCTGCCTATCCCGGCCAGCCCCTACCGGCGACGCCGGTCGGTGGCGCTGGCCACGTTGGCCACGATCACCGCGAAGGGCGGGATCGCCACCGCCACCCCGGCGACGATGATCGCCGCGAGCGAGGAGTACCGGTCGATCACGGCCCAGGACAGCACGAACATGACAATGCACGCCGCCATCAGCCCGAAGTACCAGCGCTTGTCGGCACGTGACGGCTGTGGCCCGGGGTCGATGCCCGTCACGAGCGTCCGATGCCCGGGACGGCTATCCGCCAAACACCGCCCGCCAAACACCGCCCGCCAGACACCGCCCGCCAGCACGGCCGGCTAACGGCGGGCCGGCGCGTTGTCCGGCACGCGGGGATCTTACTGGTTATGTTCATATGCATGTTCGATGAGAACGCGGTCCTTGACGGCCTGAACGAACAGCAGCGGCAGGCGGTGACGCACCAGGGCGGCCCGCTGCTGGTGCTGGCCGGGGCGGGCACCGGGAAGACCCGGACGCTGGTGGCGCGGGCGGCGTGGCTGCGCGGCGCGCAGGACGTGCCGGCCAGCCGGATCCTGCTGCTGACCTTTACCCGCCGGGCGGCCAGCGACATGCTGGCCCGGGCCAATGCTGGCTCAGAGGGGGCGGGCTGGGAAGGGACCGGTTCGGACGGGGCGGGCGGTAAGATCTGGGGCGGGACCTTCCACGCCATCGCGCACAAGATCATCCGACGGCACGCCGAGTCGTTCTCGCTGTCGCCCCAGTTCACCATCCTCGACCCCGGCGACACCACCGACATCCTGGACGCGCTGCGCCCCGACCACGGCCTAGCCGAGACCGGCCAGCGGACGCCGCGGGCCGGCGCCTGCGCGGACATCTACACCCGCTGCGTGAACACCGGCCGGCCGGTCAGCGAGGTGGTGACGGCCGGGTACCCGTGGTGCGCGCCGTTCACCAGCCAGCTGTCCGGGCTGTTCCGCGCCTACACCGAGCGCAAGCGGGCCCGGCACCTGCTCGACTTCGACGACCTGCTGCTGCTGTGGCAGGCGGCGCTGGCCGACCCGGCGGCTGGCCCGGTGCTGCGGGGCATGTTCGACGCGGTGCTGGTGGACGAGTACCAGGACGTCAACGCGGTCCAGGCCAGCATCGTGCGGCTACTCCAGCCGGACGGCAAGCAGCTGACCTGCGTGGGCGACGACGCGCAGGCCATCTACGGCTTCCGCGGCGCCGATCCGGCGCACCTGCGGCAGCTCACCGCCGACTATCCCGGACTGGATATCGTCCGGCTGCACCGCAACTACCGGTCCCGGCCGGGCGTCCTGGACCTGGCCAACCTCGTCCGGCCGTCCGCGCCGGGCCTGGACCTGACGCTGACCGGGGACCGCGGGCCCGGAGATTCCGGGTCGGCGCCGCTGCTGGTCCGCTGCCACGACGAGGCCACCCAGGCCCGGGAGATCTGCGCCCGGGTGCTCGACGCGCACGAGGATGGCACCGCGCTGCGCGACCAGGCCGTGCTGGTCCGGGCCGGCCACCACAGCGACATCCTGGAGATCGAGCTCACCGCGCGCAAGATCCCGTACGTGAAGTTCGGCGGCCTGAAGTTCACCGACACCGCCCACGTCAAGGACTTCATCGCCACCGCCCGGATCCTGGTCAACCCGGCCGACGACCTGGCCTGGTTCCGGCTGCTGCGGCTGCACGAGGGCATCGGCCCGGCGCACGCCCGGCGCGTCCTGGCTGCCCTGGTCCCGGACGGCGACTGGGCTCAGGCGGCCACGGCGGCACCGCCCCGGGCCCAGCGGGCCCTGGCCGCCACCATCGGCCTGCTGGCCGACGCGGCCGGGCAGGCACCTGGACAGGCTGAGACGGTCCTGGCGCTGCTAGACCCGCTGATCCGGGGCCGCTACCCCGATTCCGCGCCGCGGCTGGCCGACCTGCGGCGCCTCGCCGACGCGGCCGCGGCCCAGCCGTCGCTGCACGACGCGCTGGCCGAGCTGACCCTGGATCCGCCGTCCTCGGCGTCCGACCTGGCCGGCCCGCCCCGGCTGGACGAGGACTACCTGACCATCTCCACCATCCACGCGGCCAAGGGCCTGGAATGGCCGATCGTGCACCTGCCGCACCTGGTCGACGGCGCGCTGCCCAGCGACATGGCCCTCGGTGACCCGGACGGCCTGGCCGAGGAGCACCGCCTGTTCTACGTGGCCGTCACCCGCGCCCGGGACCGCCTGTACCTGTACGCGCCGCAGCGGCTGCACATCCGCCGGCGCGGCCGCGACGACCGGCACGGGCTGGGCCAGCTGACCCGGTTCCTGAACGCCGAAGCGCTGGCCGCCTGCGACAGCACCACGGCCGCCCCGCTGGTCCCGCCGCTGCCCGCGACGGGTTCGCTGGCGAGCCGGGTCGACGCGGCCCTGGGCTCCCTCTGGGACGCCTGAACGGTCTAGGCTCACCTGCGGTAGTCCTTCCGTGAGGGGGTTGGTGGTGACAGCTGGACCGGCGCCGGTCCCGGGCGCGCAGGCGGCCCAGTCGTGGACGTCAGGGGCCAAGGACCTGGTCATGACCGCGCTCGGGCGCAGCCACCTGTGGGCCACGCTGGCGCAGGGCATCGTCACCGAGGTCTACTGGCCGGCCGTGGACCAGCCGCAGGTCAAGGACCTGGGCTTCCTGATCGGCGGTCCCGGCTGGTGGCAGGAGGTCAAGCGGGTGAACCGCTACACGCTGTCCACCCCCGAGGCCGGGCTGATGCTGCCGACCGTGGTCCACGCTGCCGCCGGCCGGGACTACCGGCTCACGCTGCGGCCCGTGGTCGACCCGGCGCACGACGCCCTGCTGATCGACTACGAGCTGACCGGCGCGGGGGTGCGCCTGTACCCGCTGCTGGCTCCCCACCTGGGGGTCAGCCAGATCACGCCGGAACCGCAGTGGGCGGCGCTCGGGGCGGACAACACCGCCTGGGCGGATGAGGACCTGGCCCTGTTCGCCAGCGACGGCAGCCGCTACCTGTGCCTGCTCGCCCAGCCGGGCTTCACCCGGGCCGGGGCCGGCTACGTGGGCGACACCGACGGCTGGACCGACTTCAGCCGCACCGGGTCGATGACCCTGACCTACGGCGAGGCCGGTCCGGGGGTCGTCGCGCTGACCGGTGAGCTGGCGGCCGGCCCGGGCCTGCTGGCCCTGGGGTTCGGGGACAGCGAGGACACGGCGCGGGCCGCGGCCGCGGCCAGCCTGGCGGCCGGGTACGAGGCGACAGCGGACGCGTTCACGTGGGGCTGGCGGGCCTGGACGGCCGGCCTCACCCTGCCCGGGCCGGCTCAGCTGGCGACGGCGCCGCCCGGGCTGGCCGGCGCGCTGCGGGACTCGGCGGTGGTGCTGCGCACCCACGCCGATCACACCGTGGACGGCGCCTACGTGGCCGGCCTGGCGATCCCGTGGGGGAACGACGCCAACGACCCGGGCGGCTACCACATGGTGTGGTGCCGTGACGGCGGGGAGACCGCGCTGGCGCTGGCCGCCGCCGGGCACGCCGACGACGCCGCGGACGCGCTCGGCTACCTGATCGGCCGGCAGAACCTGGACGGGTCGTGGCCGCGCTGCTTCTACGTCAGCCGGGTGTCCGCCCCCTTCGACCCGCGGGCGGCGGTCCAGCTCGACGAGGTCGCGTTCCCGCTGCTGCTGGCGGGCAAGCTCGCCGAGCTCGGCGTACCGCTGCCGGAGGGCACCGACAACGCGATCACCAAGGCGGCCCGCTACCTCGCCCAGAACGGCCCGGTGTCCGCCCAGGACGTGGACCGGTGGGAGGAGAACCCGGGCGCCAGCCCGTTCACCATCGGCCTGGAGATCGTCGCGCTGCTCGTCGCGGCCACCCGGCTGACCGGACCGGACCAGGCGCTCGCGCTGGCGCTGGCAGACAACTGGAACGAGCGCCTGGAGGAGTTCACCTACGTCTCGGGCGACGAGCTCGACCAGGCCTTCGGCACCGACGGGCACTACGTCAGGATCGGGCAGCCCGGCAGCGGGCGCGTCGTGCTGGCCAACCAGCCTCAGGACACCCAGCCGGTCGACGCCGCGGCCCTGGTCGGCCTGGAGTTCGGTTACCTGCCGCGGCTCGGGCTGCGCGACCCGGCCGACAAGCGGATCACCGACACGCTGGCCATCGTCGAGGCAATGCTCGGCGCCGACACCCCGGGCGGGCGCGCCTACCACCGGTACGACATCGACGGCTACGGGGAATGGCTCGACGGCACCGGCTGGCCGGTCCGCAAGTTCGGCATCGGCCGCCCGTGGCCGCTGCTGGCCGGCGAGCGGGGCCACCTGGACCTGCTGTCCGGCGGGGACGCGAGCACGCAGCTGCGGGCGATGCTGGCCATGCGCGGCCGCGGCGGCCTGCTGCCCGAGCAGGTCTGGGACGCCGGCCAGCTCCCCTGGCAGAACCTGCGTCCCGGCCAGCCCACCGGCAGCGCGATGCCGCTCGCCTGGGCGCACAGCGAGCTGGTCAAGCTGGCGGTGGCAGTGGCCACCGGGAAGCCGGTCGAGCTGCTCGCCCTCGTCACCGACCGGTACCACGCGGCGGTGCCCGCCTCGCCGAGCTGGTTCTGGCGTGACGCCAGCCCGGTCCTCGCGCTGCCCGCCGGGCGGAGCCTGGTCGTGGCCGAGGCCAAGCCGTTCACCCTGCATTTCGGCTTCAACGACTGGAGCCCGGTCACGATCAGCGAACGGGACGCGGAGCCGGTCGGCCTCGGCCTGTTCGGCGTCACGCTGACCCCGGCCGACCTGGCCGGCCAGGCCAGCCTGCAGTTCGTGCGCCGCTACCCGGACGGCACCTGGGAGGCCTCCACCCGGCACGACGTCATGCTGGGCACTCCCGGCCCGGCCACCGTGCGGCTGTCGGACGCCCACCTCGGCCGGCTGGCCGCCAGCCGGTAGCGGGGTCCGGCGAGCCCTCCAGTCACCTCTGAAAATTCAGTGGTTGTGGCGCTCTACCCTCTCTATCGGGTACGGTGCCACAACCACTGAATCCACATGGTGCGCGGGGGGCTGGTGGGGTTGGCGGTGGCGTTCATGTCGGGCGGGCAGATCGGCTGGAGGTGCCGCCCGGGGCGGGCCCTTCCACGGTGCCATGCGGGGTGCCGTGGGGGGTGGAGCGCTCGATGGCGGGCCAGCCGGTGTCGGCTTCGCGCTCGGCGTGCTCGGCCTTCCCGCCGCCGCGCAGGCCGAACAGGCGCTTGGCGTAGAGCAGGTAGACGGCCACGGCCACGTTGATGACGAAGGCCAGCGCCTTGAGCGTGGTGACGCTCTTGATCAGCTCGTCGATCTCGTACGGGATGAAGACGATCGTGGCCACGAACGTCAGGTACTCCGCCCACCGCTTGGCGAACCACAGCCCGATTGCCTCGATCCCCTCCAGCAGGGCGTAGGCGGCGATCGCCGCGCCGACCAGGTACAGGTTCTGGATACGGACGGCGAACAGGTAGCGCAGGTCGTGGATGATGCCGTGGTTCGTGTTCCCGGTCGGGCCGCCCACGCCGCCCTGCAAGTCGTTGAGGATCTTGGTGAACTCCGCGTTCAGCGCGGCCCGGTCGTTGGCGAAGATCAGGACGGCGGCGGCCAGCGCGCCCAGGACCAGGAAGTGCACGATGCGGTCGATGGCGATCAGCCGCAGGACATAGCGATCGCGCAGCGGCTTGCCCCGCAGCGGCAGGCTGATCTCCTCGCGCGCGGGCGGGTACTTCCGGACGGGATGATCAGGCCGGGGAAGCGCCAGCCACGAGTCGCACCGCATGCACCGGTACCAGCGCAGGCCGCCCGACTCGCGGGCGAAGATCTCGTCCTCGGCGCGCAGCCCGGCCGCCTCGGTGCCCAGGATCTCGTGACCATGCAGCCCGCAGTCGATCAGCTCGTAGCGCAGCTTCGGGCGGAAGCGCCGCGTCTTCTCAGTTCCGGGCGCCGCCACGTGGCCCCGGTGCGCAACCTCACCGCTCATCTACGCCATCACCCCTTATCGTCACCCCATACCGGAGGAGCCTAGCGGGTAGCCGGGTCGGGACCAGCCAGGCCGGGCGTTGTCATGCCGGCTAGGTCGACCGGCATGAAATCGGCAGCGGTGGTCACTACTTCCTGCATACCCGCCCGGATGCGGGCCGCGGTGGCCGAGCACGGCAGCGTCCTGGTCCGCGGCCTCGGCCTCGGCCTGCGCGACGCGGCCGGGACCAGGGCCGTCTTCGGGCGGCTGGCGGACACCTTGATGCACGAAATGGAGGCCTTCGCGCCACGGCAGGCGCTGGCCGCAGGGGTGTACTCCGCTACGCCGTGGCCGCCGCAGCAGCAGATGCGCATGCACCACGAGCTGAGCTACCGGCTGGAGTTCCCCGGCCTGCTGCTGTTCGCCTGCCTGTCCCCCGCCGCCAGCGGCGGCGGCACCGCGCTGGCCGACGCGGCCGTCATGCTCAGCGCTCTGCCCGCGGACCTGGTGCAGCGGTTCGAGGGTGTCCTGGCAGGCCGGCGACCTGCTGCTGGTGGATAACGTCCGCACCGCGCACAGCCGGGAGCCATACGAGGGACCGCGCGAGATCCTGGCCGGGCTGGCCAACCCGGTCCGCCGGGCCGACGTCTCCCCCGGGGCGACGCGATGACCGGCTTTCCTACGCGGACACCGCGCTCTTTTCCTCGGCGATACGGCGCATGGCGTTCAGGGTGGCGGCCACCGCCTTGAGGTAGTCGCCGGTCATCGAGTCGGCATACTCCTGCTCCTCGGCGGATCCGCCCTCGACCCCCTCGACGACCAGGGCGAAACTGAAACGGAGCTTGAGGTCGTCCGCGGCGCCCTCTATCTCATTGGTAATCGTGCCGAGCACCGGGCCCGCGATGCGGGTGAACGTCACCCGGTGCGGCTCCTCCAGGGTGATGCGCTCGGTGAAGCGCGCGCCCCGGAAGTCGATGTCGCGGTCGAAGGTGGTGTCGCTGTACCGCTCGGTGACTTCGCAGTAGGTCATGCTCGGCACGAACGGCAGCGCGTTGTTGGCCTTGAGCAGCAGGCCGGCCCAGACCGCGGCGCGGTCGAGGTGCGGCTCGCCGTCGACGTTGACCGGCAGCTGATGGGTCACGAAGATCATGATGGTTCTTCCTCCGTCGCTTCGATCACGGGGTTCTCCAGGGCGCCGAGCCCGTCGATGCTGACCCGGACCACGTCACCGCCGCGCAGGTACAGGCCGCGCGCCACGCCGACACCGGAGGGCGTTCCGGTGGCGATGACGTCCCCGGGCTCGAGCGTGACCACCTCGCTGGCCGCCGCGATCAGCTCGGCGACCGTGCAGACCATGTCGGCGGTGGACTCGTCCTGCTGCAGCTTCCCGTTCACCCATAGCCGCAGCCGCAGGTCCTGCGGGTCGGTGACCAGGAAGGCCGGGGTCAGGCCCGGCCCGAGCGGCAGCGACCCCTCGGCGGACTTGGCGGCGAACCAGTCATAGCTGAACGCGTCGGCCGGCGGCGCTTCCCGCTTGTGGTAGCCGCGCGCCGTGATGTCGTTGGAGACGCAGTAGGCCGCGGCGTGGAACAAAGCCCGTTCGGCCGGAATGTTCTTGCCTTTTGTCCCGATGACGACGGCCAGCTCGGCTTCCCAGTCGTACCGGGCCCGGGCGGCCGCGCTGATCACGATGGGGTCGTGCGGGCCGATGACCGAGGTGGTGGGGGCCTTGAGGAAGAAGAACGGGTACCAGCCGGACCCGGGAAGCTCGCCGCCCATCTCCAGCATGTGCTTGCGGTAGTTGACGCCGGCGCAGATCACCTTGCGCGGCCACCGCAGCGGGGCGAGCAGCGCGTCGTACTCGACGGCGGGCGCGTTCTCGACGTCGAGGTCGCGCAGCACCGGCTCGGCCGCGGACCAGTCCTCGAGCAGCTCGAGCGGGCTGGGCCAGCGCTTGAGGTCGGGTGGCGCGACGAGCGTGCCGTCCGCGCGCAGCACCCCGAAGCCCGGGGTGCCCGCAGCGGTGTAGCTGGCTAGCGACCAGGTCATGCGGGTTCCTCCAGGGCTGTGTCGTCCAGGGCGGAGACGCCGGATACCTGGTCGTGCACGCACGCGATGTCGAGGTCGCCCCAGCCGTCGGCCATGGCCTTGTCGAAAACCTCCTTAGCGGCGGCGAACACCGAGGCGGACATGCCGGTGGCGGCCGCGTGGTCCTCGATCTGCTCCAGGATCGGGTGGAGCGTGCGGACCGGGCCGGGGGCGGGTGACCAGGCGCGTTCGGCCATCAGGGGGCCGCGTTGCTTCCAGATGGCCGAGCTGGCGATGGAGGTGTCCAGGGTCTGCTGGACCAGGCTGAGGTCCAGGCCGCTGCGCCGGGCCAGCGCCATCGCCTCGGCGGCGGCCACCGTGTGCACTGCCAGCAGCAGGTTGGCGATGTACTTCATCCGGGCGCCGGTGCCGAACGCGCCGGTGTAGATCCACGGGCCCGAGATGGCGTCGAGGACCGCGGTTATCTTATCGACGCTGCGCTGGTCGCCCGAGGCGAACGTAGTGGCCAGCCGGGGGGCGACCATCCCGGGGCTGCCGCTGATCGGGCAGTCGAGCAGGTCACCGCCCGCGGCCCGGACCAGGTCGCGGAGGCGGGCCTTGCGGTCCACGTCGATGGTGCTCATCTCGATGTGGACGGTGCCCGGCTTGAGGGTGGTGAGGGTGCCGCTGGGACCGGTGATGATCTCGTCGACATCGTCGGCGGTGGGGACGATCGAGACGATGACGTCCGCTTGCGCGGCGACCTCGGCCGCGCTGGCGGCCACGTCGCCGCCCTCGGAGATGAGCTCGGGCGAGCCGCTGCGCCGGTAGCCGGTGACGCGGAAGCCGCGCACCATCAGGTTCCGGGCGATGGGCAGGCCCATCTTGCCCAGTCCGATCACGCCGACTCGGTCCATCGCTGCCTCCTCGCTGCGCGGATAGCTAAAACTGTATGCAGTTTGCGACTCGGGTTCAAGGGCTTTAGTGCGGAAAACTGCATGCACTTTAGGGGATCATGCGGGCCTGCGAAGAGCGGCGCCGGTCGCGGACGGTATGCCTGCGGCGGGACGCGGCCTGGTGCCAGAATGGGCCCACATGACGGCTCGGGGGCCTACTGACGATGAGACATTCCGGGTGGGCGGGAGCGTTGCTGGCGGTGGCGGCAGTGGCCGCAGTCGTGACGGGGAGCGCCTTCGGCCCGTCGGCCGCGCTGGGCCACGCCGGCCCGGGCACCGTTTCCCCGATCGCCGCCCTGACCGACCCCGGCAGCAAGACCGTGAACCTGGTCGCGTTCAGCCCCGACGGCCAGACGCTGGCCACCGCCGACCAGGACGGCCGCACCTACCTGTGGGACGTCCCCCGGGGCGGCTAGGGGACTCGTGAGCACGGATGGCGTTAGCGGGGTAAACTGTATGCAGTTATCCGTTGGCCCGTGAACCGCGCCCGGCTGCCGCCAGATCGGGGAGAATGTTGGCCATGCCTCGAGTCGTGCAAGTGCCTGACATCAGGAAGGTCGACCTGCCCGAAGCTCGGCAAGCCATCCCGTACGTCCACGCCTACCTGCGGGAATGCATCCTCGACGGCACCTTGTCGCCCGGTACCAAGCTGTCCCAGGTGAGCCTGGCCGCCCAGCTCGGCATCAGCCGCACTCCCCTGCGGGAGGTGCTGCGGATGCTGCAGGAGGAGGGCCTGGTCGAGATCGAGCCGAACCAGCGGACCCGGGTGGCGGGCCTGGATCCGGCCGAGCTCGACGACGTCTACGCGAGCCGGATCCTGCTGGAGACCCTGGCGCTGTCGATGACCATCGGGCATTTCGGGACCAAGGCCCGGGCCGAGGCCAAGCGGATGCTGACCGCGATGCGGCGGGCGGCTAAGACGGGAGATTTCGACGCGTGGTTCGGGGCGCACACCGACTATCACCGGGTCTGCACGGCGGCGGCGGGCGAGTCGATGCAGCGGCAGCTGCGGGCCTTCGCCGACCGGACCACGCGTTATATCCGGATCTACCCGCTGTCCGAGCCGAACAGCTGGCAGGCGGCCGGCGACGCCGAGCACGCCGCGATCCTGGCGGCGCTCATCGCGGACGACGAGCACGGGGCGCTGACCGAGATGGCGCACCACCTGGAGCGCACCGCGCTGCGGGTGCTGGGTGACTGCGCGCCGGACTTCACGCCGGTGGCGGTGCCGCACGCGGTGGCGCTGATCGACCGGCCGCCGCCCGCGACGCCGCCGGTGGTGCAGCCAGCCGCCGTCTAGGGGGCGAGAGGCTCAGCCCGCGTTGTCTCGGTTCACTGTCCAGTGCCGCATCAAGCTTCGTTTGCCCGGGCGACGATACTTATACGCATGCCGCAGGTCCCGCTGATTATCGAGGCCGAGCCGGACGATCCCGGCTGCGCCACCGTCATGGTGGACGGGACGGTCGCGGGCAGGCCGTACCGCTTCATCGTGGACACCGGCGCGGTCCGCACCCAGCTCGAAACCGACGAGTACACCTCCGCGCTGGCAACTATGCCGGGTGAAAGTTCCCCGGGCATGTTCGGCTCGCACTGCGATCCGATCGTCACCGTCACGGACGTGGCCGTCGGACCGCTGCGGGTCACGACGCTCGACGTCACACGCGTGAGCCCCATCCCGCAGCGGCCGGAAACCTGCTCGGCATGGACGTGCTGCAGCGATATCGCTGCCTGTTCCGGCTGCAGGCTGGAGTGCTGGATGTCGAGGCGCCGGCGGCCGACCGAGGCGGGCGTGAGCTGCGGATGGACAGCCGCGGTCACGTCTACGTGGACGTATCGTGGCCCGGCGCGACCGCGCAGGCCTGCTGGGATACCGGCGCGGGCATCACGATCGTGAACCGGGGCATCTGGCTGGCCCACCGGGGGCTGTTCGAGGAGATCGGCACGTCAGCCGGCACGGACGCCACCGGTGCCACCGTGGAGACGCCGGTGGTGCTGCTAGCCGGGGCCGTCATCGGCGGGCACTGGTTCGGCAGGCACAAGGCGGCCGTGGTTGACCTGTCCCAGGCCAACAGCACCTTGGAACTGCCGATGGACTTGATCCTGGGCTACCCGGCCCTGCACCAGGCCGACTGGCTGTTCGACTTCCCTGCCAGCCGCTGGACGGTGATGAGTCCGGTTCGTCGGGACGGCAGCGGGCCAGGATCTCGGCGGCCAGCTCGGCCAGGTCCCGCAGCCCCAGCCCCGCCTTCGCCTCGGCGGCCAGGATCTTGTCGGCTTCGTGCCGCTTACCCGGCGGGAGCTTGTCCGTCCACGTGGACATGGTCCGGGCGTAGGACTCTGATATTTCTTCCTCCGCGGCCATTGCCGCGAACAGCTCCGGATGCCGGGCGGCCCGATTCACCCACGCGGTGCAGGCGACGGCGGCTCCCCTGGTGATGCCGGTCTTGTGCATCAGCCACGCCCGGAGGCTGTAATCGGCGTCAGCCGCGTACCCCTTACCCGCGCCGAACACGCCCAGAACCGAGGTCCGCGCCGCCGTCAGGACCGAGTTCGCCTGCTCCATCTGCCGCAGGCACTCCGCCTGCTCCCCGGTGGTCAGCTCGGCCGCGTCCGCCGAGGCCACGAAGGCCAGGCCGGCCCGCACCATTTCCATCGCCTCGCTGACGCTGGCGAAAGCCGGAACGGTAGCCATCTGGGCCTACCTCCTTCCCGCTTTCCGGGGTGCTTACTGGGGCTGGATCGTGACAGTCGTCCTTAACTCTGGAAATCTCGGCCTGAGGCATATGTCTAGCTTCTTAGTTCGACCCTAATGGGTGGGTACGACATTTCGAGGACGAGACACTCGAGTCCTTAGTAGATATCTGGCGGTTTTTCTGAGACTTGAGATACCAATGGGCTGCATTGATTCGGATGGCGTGTTTGTGCACTGCCGCAGCTGGAAGGCGCCCGTGGCTCTTGTGGCAGGCTGGAACGGTGATCCCCTCTGAGCCGCTGAGCGCGGGTGGCCCGCGCTCGCCCCGGCCGGTACGCATCGTTCACCTGACGTTGCCCGTGTTCCGCGCGCTGGCGGACGGCGACGTGGCGGCGGCGAACGCAGTGAGCCCCGTAACGCTGTCGGGATACTTCGCCAATGACGAGTGGCGCGGGACCTGGCGCCGGCGCGGCGAGCAAGCCGAACGGGACCCGGCCAGCGCGGATTGGGTCACCGGAGTCATCTGGGACGAGCAGCAGCAGGTGGCCGTGGGCCGGGCCGGCTATCACGGCCCGCCCGACGAGGCCGGGATGGTCGAGATCGGCTACGCGGTCGATCCCGCGTACCGGCGGCGCGGCTACGCCCGGGCCGCGCTTGAGGCCCTGCTCCGGCGCGCGGCGCAGGAGCCGATGGTGACGACGGTGCGGGTCAGCATCAGCCCGGACAACGACGCCTCCACCGCCCTGGCCGCGCAGTACGGCTTCGCCGAGACCGGTGAGCAGTGGGACGAGGACGACGGCCTCGAGATCATCTACGAGGTCGCCGCGAGCCGGTTCGGCTAGAGCCTGTCCTGTAGATCACGCAACGGCCACAGCAGATCATGAAGCAGGCCGCATCGTCCCGCAAGCACGTCCTGGACGCCACCATCAACCCCACCTGCCCTCTGCATAACATCTCGTTTTCAGAGATAGCTGAAGGATTTGCGGGACACGCCCCATCCGGGCAGCCGGGCCCACGTCGATGAGAGCGGTAGCTACTCTGGCGACGTCGACATGAGTGGCCTGGAGTGCCTAGATCGTCACGAAGGGGCCTCGACCGGCTGGGATGACTTGAGCTGGGGCTGGGTGATGGGACGGGTGGTGGGGCCGAGCCACATGTCGATCGAGCCTGGCTCGGCGGGGTCGAAGGTGCGGGGGACCCAGGACGCGTCGTCCTCGATCCGCCGCACGCCGAAGGAGTACTCGTAGGTGAATCCCTCCGGCCCCAGGAAGTACAGGAAGATCGCGCCGGACTGCGGGTGCCGGCCCGGGCCCATCTCGATCTCGACGTCGTGCTCGACCAGGAAGTGCCAGTTCCTGAACACGTCGTCGATGGTGCCGACCTGGAAGTTCATGTGGCACAGGCCCGCCGACTCGCCCTTGAAGACGGCCAGCTTGTGGTGCACCGGATCAATCCGCATCAGGCAGGCCGCGTCGCCGAGCCAGTCGGAGACCCGGGCGTTGAAGCGCGTGCTCCAGAACCGGTAGGCCTCGTGCACGTCGGGCGCGTCCAGGCACAGGTGCCCGAACTCGGTGATCCCGGCGCCGCGGCTGAAGGCTACCGGCCGGGCCACGGTCTCCTGCTGGCTGACCAGCTCGACCCGGTTGCCGAACGGGTCGTCGAACGCGATGAACTCACGGACCCGCCGGGACCTGGCCTCCTCAGGTGAGCCGCGGTGCACGCTGATGCCGGACCGCTCGAGCTCGGTCTCGGCGGCATCAAGGGCGTCCGCGCTGGCCACCGCGAAGCCCGAGGAGATGACGCCCGAGGGGCCTTCGACCAGGGCCAGGCAGTGGTGCCGGCCGTCGGCGCGGAGGTGCGCGACGCCCACCTCGGTGGGCGTCACCAGTTCCAGGCCGACGATCTCGGTGGCGAACCGGGTCGCGGTCTCGAGGTCGGCGACGCCCGACCTGACGTAGGCGATATCGGTGAGGGTGATCATGCGCGGCTCCGGCTCCGGCTCAGGCTCCGGCTCAGGCGAAGACGGGGGCGAGGTCGATGTAGATCTGCCAGTCGCGCACCTTGTCGCCGTCGAAGATCAGCACGTCGCAGTTGGGCACGGTGACCGACTTGCCGTCCAGGCGCCGGTATTCCACGTCGATCTGCGCAATGACGGTGTCGCCGAGCTCGTGGACCTTCAGGACGTGGTGGGTCAGGCCGGCGATCGTGGTCCAGAAGCCTTCCACCCCCTCCTTCACGGCGGCGTGCCCGAGGGCGGGGTCCATGTTGGCGAAGCGGAACCGCACGTCGGGCGTGAGGTGCGAGAGGAACTTGTCGGCGTCCATGCCGTCGATGTCGGCGAAGATGGGGGCTATGTCACGGGCCATGGTGCACTCCTTCGTTGGGGTGGCTTCGTTGGGGGCCGTCTAGCTGGCGGGTTCTTGATTGGCGAGGAAGGTCTCGGGCGGCGGGGCGCCCCACAGGTGCGGCGGGACGTCCCAGTCGCCCGCCACCCAGCAGTCGTCGATCTGGTCGATGTCGGAGAACCACTCGATCCACGAGCCCCACGGATCGGGGTTGTAGTGGAAGAAGTTCGATCCGATGGTGTGGCGCCCTATCCCCCAGCCCGCCGCGCGGCCCTGGCCGCGCATCCGGTCGGCGCCGACCGCGATCGCGTCGATGGAGGGCACCTCGAAGCTGGCGTGGTGGAAGCCGCGGTGGGTGCTGGAGATGAAGCCGAAGACGTGATGGTCGCCCGGTCCCGCGTTGAGGAAGGTGACCAGGTCGTGGTGGATCGTGTCGCTGAGACGCAGCCCGAGCACCTGGGTGTAGAACTCGGTCATCCGCTGCGGCTGCGCGGTGAACAGCAGCGTGTGCCCGAGCCGCCGGGGCAGGACGTCCTCGGTGGCCCGCCTCCACTGCGCGACGCCGGTCCGCTGGCGGGTGCCCCCGATGTTGACCAGCGCCTCGGCGGCGGGCCGGGCCGGCGCCTGAGGCTCGTCGAGCAGCTGCACGGCCGTCCCGTCAGGGTCGCGCAGCCACAGGCCGTCCTCGGTGGCGCCGGCCGGCGGCTCGATCACCGGGGTGCCGGACCGCTCCAGCGCCTCCCGGATCGCGTCCATGGAACCCGGCCGGATCGTGAAGCTGACGTGGTGCAGCCGCTTGACGGGCGCCTCCACCAGCCGCACCTGCTCCTGGTCGCGGCCGGGGCACATGGCCACCAGGGATCCGTCCTTGTCGCCGGTCTCCAGGCCGAAATCCTGCAGGAAGCCTTCGGCCACCGCCAGGTCGGGGACTTCCAGCGCGTAGTGGTGCAGCCCTGAGATCATGACCCTTCCCCTTCGCAGGCAAAGTGCATACAGTGGAAACTGCATACAGTTTAGACATGCGGCCGGGCGTCTGGGAAGGGGAACGCGGGGTGATTCCAGGACCGGGACTGCGCGAGGAAGTCGCCGCGGCGGCGCGGGTGCTGGCCGGGCTGGGGCTGGTCACGGCGTTCGGGCACGTGTCGGCCCGGGCGGGCGCGGCGATGCTGATCACGCCGGCCGCCGACCTGGCCGGCGTCACCGCGGCCGAGGTGATCGAGGTTCCGCTGGCGACCGAAGGGCCGCTGCCGAAGGGGGCGCCGGCCGAGGCGTGGGCGCACCTGGCCCTCTACCGGGTCCGGCCGGACGCGGCCGCGGTGGCCCGGGCCCAGCCGGCTGGCGCATTCGCGGCCGCGGCCGCGGTCAGCGTGATGGTGCCGCTGCACGGCCAGGCCGCGTGGCTGGGCGAGTCGGTCCCGGTACATGACGAAGCCGCCCTGCTCAGATCGGCTGATCAGGCCGAGCGGGCGGCCCGCTGCCTCCCGGCCGGCGAGGCACTGCTGCTGCGCGGCAACGGCGCCCTGACCCTGGGCGCGGCTCCGGGGCTCGCCGTGACCAGGATGTGGCTGCTCGCCGCGGCCTGCGACGTCTACCTGAAGGCCCTGGCCGCTTCCGGGACCAACCCGGTCACGCCGCTGTCCGCGGCCGAGATCGCGTCATGGCGCGCCGCCGGCGGCGAACTGCTCCCCCGGCTCTGGCAGCACCTGCGGCGGCGGGCTGGCGCCGGGCCGGACCCGGGCGAAGTACAGGGCTAGGGCGAGCCCGGCGACCATCGGCGTCCACCAGGCCCACGGGTCGTGCCACTGGACCTGCGAGAAGAAGGTGAGCACGACAGCGACGACCCCGACCGGGAGGAGCCGCCGCCAGTCCCGGGCCGCGGCGGCCAGGGCCACCGCCAGCGGCGGCCACAGGTAGTAGGCCACCATCACCGGCTCGAACGCCGACCGCAGCGCCAGCGTCAGCGCGACCCACCAGAGCAGCCCGGCCAGCGTGTCGTGGTCCCAGGGAACCGAGGGCCGCGCGTTACGCCAGCGGCGCGCCACCACCAGCGCGCAGGCGCAGGCCACGACGATGGACACGATCCGGGCCGGGCCCGCCGCGACCTGTGCCCCGGCCAGGTGCGGGGCCAGGTAGATCCAGGGGGTGGGGTGGTCGATGGCCGGGGAGTTGGGCTGGCTGGTGACCGCGTGGATGGTGGCGGGCCAGTTGGCCGCCGCCGCGGCGGCCAGCAGTACCGCGGCCGGGGTGGCGGCGCGGGCCACGTAGCCGGCCAGCCGGCGCGGCTCGACCACCGCGGCGAGCAGCGGGAACGCGAGCAGGACGAGCGGCTGCACGGCCACCGCCGCCCCGGCCAGCCAGGCCGAGCGGCTGGTTTTCCCGTTGGCCAGGTCCAGCACCGCGTACAGCAGCAGCCCGACGGCCACGGCGTCTTCCGGGTGCCCCCACCGCACCGTGACGCTCCACAGCGCGGTGGCGCCCGCGGCGGCCAGCCAGAACCGCCGGGGCCTGGTGGCCCCCAGTCGCTCGGCGATCGCGTCGGCGGCGAACAGCGCGACGGCCGAGATAGCCACCTGGTAAGGCCCGGCCAGCAGCCAGACGGCCGGATAGGCGCCGTGAGCGGACGGAAGCCCCAGGTGGAGCCCGGTCACCTCGATGACCGCGATGGCCGGGACCAGGATCACGGCCGTCCCCGGGAACGAGACGAGCTGGGTGGGCAGCGTGTACAGGCCGGTCAGGTTCAGGTGCGCGAGGCGCTGGGCGGCGATCAGCGTCCCCCACAGGTCGTCGGGCAGCGCCCAGGCGGTCTTGCCGTAGAAGCGCGGGCCCCAGATGGTGCCCGCGATCCCGGCGGCGGCCATAATGATGGTGGCGAGCAGCGGGAACAGCCTGCGGGCCGGCCACGGCACCGGCCGGGCGGGCAAATCGGGGCTCATGAGCACGCTGCCAAGGTGAAGGCGAGACCAGCATGACGGACTACCTGCTCGCGGCGGTGATCTTCATTTTCATCATTTCGGTCCTGGTCGTGCTCTGGCGCCGCGAGCACCGGAAAAGCTAGCCGGCGGCCGCGGTCAGTCACGCTCCCTCCCTGGCACGACCAGGCCGGATTCGTAGGCGGCGACCACGGCCTGGGTCCGGTCGCGCAGCCCCAGCTTGCTCAGGATCCGGCTGACGTGCGTCTTGACCGTCTCCTCGGTGACGACGAGCCGCCGGGCCACCTCGGGGTTGGACAGCCCTTCGGCCATGAGCCGCAGCACCTCGGTCTCGCGGGGGGTGAGCGCGGTCAGGACGGCCGACGGCCGGGTCTCCTGGACCGGCCGGAGCCGGGTGAACTCGCTGATCAGGCGACGGGTGACGGCCGGGGCGAGCAGCGCCTCGCCAGCCGCGACCACGCGCACCGCGTCGAACAGCCGCTCCGCGGTGACGTCCTTGAGCAGGAAGCCGCTGGCGCCCGCCCGCAGGGCGTCGAACACGTACTGGTCCAGGTCGAACGTGGTGAGGATCAGCACCCGCGGTCCCGGGTCACCGGTCCCGGCGAGCTGCCTGGTCGCCTCGATGCCGTCCAGGTGCGGCATCCGGACGTCCATCAGCACCACGTCGGGCCGCAGCTCGCGGCAGAGCAGGACCGCCTCGGTGCCATCCGACGCGGTGCCGAGCACGGTGAAGTCCGGCTGGGTGTCGAGCAGGGCGGCGAACCCGGCCCGCACCACCTCGTGGTCGTCGGCGACGACGACGGAAACGCTCACCGGGGGGCTCCGATCGGGGCGCTGGCCACGGTGTCCAGGGCCTTGGCGGGGAGCTTGACGTCGACGCGGAAGCCGCCGCCGGGAGCGTCGCCGGTACGCAGTGACCCGCCGGCCGCCGCGGCGCGCTCGCGCATACCGAGCAGGCCGTGCCCGGTGCGCCGGGCCGCCGGGCCCGGGCCGTTGTCGCGGATCCGCAGCCGCAGCAGGTCACCGTCGTAGCGCAGCTCGACGTCGACGGCCGCGCCGGGGGCGTGCCGCCGGGCGTTGGTCAGGGCCTCCTGCACGATGCGGTAGGCGGCCAGCTCCACGCCCGGATCGAGCCGGGTCACCGGGCCGGACATAATCAGCCGGACGACGCTGCCGGAGGCTTCGCGCGCCTCGTCGATCAGGGCGCCGAGCTGCGCCAGACCCGGCTGCGGATGCCGGTCCGCCACCGGGCCTGAGGCGGCCGGGCCTGGGACGGCCGGGCCTGGGACGGCCGGGGCGGGTGCGCCGGGGCCGGGCGCGCCGGACTCGGCCAGGTGGGCGTCCTCGCGCAGGACGCCGAGCAGGCGGCGCATCTCGGTCAGCCCGGCCCGGGCGGTGTCGCCGATCGCGGCGAACCGCTCGGCCCCGGCGTCGGGCAGGCCGGGCGTGGTCAGCCGGGCGGTCTCGGCCTGGACCGAGATCACCGAGATGTGATGGGCGACCACGTCGTGCAGCTCGCGGGCGATCCGGGCCCGCTCGCCGCGGGCCAGGTGATCGGCTAGCATCCCCTCGGCCAGCTCGCGGGTGGCGCTGTGGGTCCGGTCCTCCTCGCGCGCGCCCCGGGCGATCGCCGCCACCACCGCGACCGGGATCGCCGAGGCCAGCAGCACCGCCAGCACCCGGGTCTCCAGGCCGGCCACGGCTAGGCCGGACACGCTCC
>Ga0136846_1226695_pt1 | contig 21302 bp, 17 predicted proteins | sample HopSoiMetagenom2_FD_96841 | JGI IMG/M metagenome (GOLD analysis project Ga0136846, IMG submission 96841) | Grasslands soil microbial communities from Hopland, California, USA - 2 Assembly 2016 (version 4) | ecosystem: Environmental > Terrestrial > Soil > Grasslands | place: USA: Hopland... | reverse complement strand
CTGATGGCGCTGGCCAACAAGTTCGGCGGCCTGCTGCTGACCACCGGCAACAAGAGCGAGTACGCGGTCGGCTACGCCACCATCTACGGCGACATGTGCGGCGGCTATGCGCCGATCAAGGACCTGTACAAGACCGAGGTGTTCGCGCTGTCGAAGTGGCGCAACACCGTGGGCGGCGCACCGGCCGGGTCGTCGGGCGGGGTGATCCCGCCGGCGGTGATCTCGCGCCCGCCCACCGCCGAACTGCGCGAGAACCAGAAGGACGAGGACTCGCTGCCGCCGTACGACGTGCTCGACGGCATCCTGTTCCGGCACATCGACCAGGAGCAGTCCCGCGACGAGATCGTCCGCGCCGGCTTCGACGCCGCGACCGTGGACCGCGTGCTGCGGCTGGTGCGGATTTCGGAGTGGAAGCGGCACCAGGCCGCGCCGGGCCCGAAGATCTCGCGACGCGCGTTCGGCCGCGAGCGGCGCTATCCGATCACCAACGGCTATTCGGCCTAGGGCGGGCCCCGGCCCGCCGTCTTCCGCCACCTTCGCGCCGCATGCGCTGGTACACCGCCGACTTCGATGCGCTGTCCTGGCACGACGTCAGCGTGCACGGCCTGCGCATCGTCGAGGGCGCGCACGGCGTCGCCGAGCTGCAGCTCGACATCGACTTCATCCTCGAATGGGTCGACGCGGGGCACGGCGGCGTCCGCTTCCGCGTCGCCCAGGCGATGCTGCAGTTCCACGAGGTCTCCGGCCTGCGGCTGGCGCTGGACTACGTCGCCTGCAGCGCGGGCACGACCCCGTTCTCGATCGATGCGATCCGGCGCGAACCGCTGCGGCCGCCGGCGGACGGTGCGGGCGAGGCCGGTGCGGACGGGGCCAACGACTATGGCCCGTGGCGCTGGCGGATCGAGGTGAACTGGCCGGAAGGCTTCCTCGATTTCGAGGCGTCCGGCTTCAGCCAGTGGCTGGTCGGCGACCCGCGGGACCAGGACGCGCCGTCGCTGGCGTCGTCGGAACGGCTGTGACCGCCGCCGGCCGCGGACACGGAAAAGCCGCCTTTCGGCGGCTTTTCCGGGGATCCGGCGGGGCGTTCAGCGCCGCGGTTCGTTGTCCAGCGCCGAGCGCTCACGGGCGAACGGATTGAGCTTGCGCACCAGCCACGGATAGTCCGGCCAGCTCTTCTGGTCCGCCAGCCACGGGTGCTGCGGATCGCGCTGGCGCAGGGCGTCGCGCGCGCCGTCGGCGAGGGCCGTGTTGCCGAGCTTGGTGTAGGCCTCGGCCATCACCGCGATGCCGTCGCTGTCGTAGGCGCTGTCCGGATAGGTCTCGCGCATGTACTGGGCGCGCTCGACCGCCGCCACCCACGCGGTCCGGCGCAGGTAGTACAGCGCGGTCTCGATCTCGTGGCGGGCGAACAGGTCGCGCAGCGCCAGCATGCGCTTGGCCGCGTCCTCGGCGTAGCGCGAATTCGGATAGCGCTCGGTGACGATCTTGAAGTCGTTGTAGGCCTGCTGCGGGGTGGCGAGGTCGCGGCGGCTGGCGTCCAGCTTCCACACCCGCTGCAGGAACACCGTGTCGCGGCTGGAGTTGACCAGCCCGCGCAGGTAGTAGAGATAGGCCGCGTTGCGGTGGGTCGGGTAGGTGCGCAGGAAGCGGTCGATGGTGGAGATCGCGTCCTCGTTGGCGCCCTGCTTGAACTGGGCGTACGCCGTTTCCATCAGCGCCTGCTCGGTGTACGGGCCGTACGGGTACTGGGCGACCAGGCGCTTGAAGTTCTGCACGGCGTTGTCGTAGTTGCCGTTGCGGATCGACTTCTGGCCCTTGGCGTAGAGCTCGGCGGCCGGCGTGTTCTCGTCGACCTTGTCGCCCTTCAGGCCGTTCTTGAGCCGGGCGCAGCCGGACGTGCCGAACGCGAGGAGGACCACCAGCAGCAGGACAGGACGCAGGAGGGCGGGGAACGACGGGCGGCGAAGGAGCATGCGGGCTGCTGCGGTGCGGGACGAGCGGGCGATAATAGCAGCCCGGGCCGCCGAGCCCCCTTAACCGGGCGAAACCGCGCCCGCAGGAGCCGCCATGTCCGCATCCATGCCCCCGACGCCCCCGGAGACGCGCACCGCGCAGGTGCCGGACGTCGCCGCCGGGCGCCGGTTCGACGCCGTGCTCGCGGAACTGTTCCCCGAGTACTCGCGCTCGCGGCTGGCGGAATGGATCAAGTCCGGCGACGCCCGCCTGGACGGCCGCGAGGTCCGGCCGCGCGACCCGGTCCGGGGCGGCGAGACGGTGAGCCTGACCGCGGTGCTGGAGATCCAGACCCGGTCCGAGCCCGAGGACATCGCGCTGGACGTCCTGCACGAGGACGAACACGTGTTCGTGCTGGACAAGCCGGCCGGGCTGGTGGTGCATCCGGGCGCCGGCAACCCGGCGGGCACCCTGGTCAACGCACTGCTCCACCGCGACCCCGCGCTGGCGGCGCTGCCGCGGGCGGGCATCGTCCATCGCCTGGACAAGGACACCTCGGGGGTGATGGTGGTGGCGCGGACCCTGCCGGCGCACACCGCGCTGGTCGAGCAACTGTCGGCGCGCGAGGTCCATCGCCAGTACCTGGCGGTGGTGGTCGGCGCGCTGGTGTCCGGCGGCACGGTGAACGCGCCGATCGACCGCCACCCGCGCGACCGCCTGCGCCAGGCGGTGCGCGAGGACGGCCGCGAGGCCGTGACCCACTACCGCCTGCGCGAGCGCTTCCGCGCCCACACCCTGCTGGAGTGCCGGCTGGAGACCGGTCGCACCCACCAGATCCGCGTCCACATGGCGCACATCAAGCACCCGATCGTCGGCGACCCGCTGTACGGCGGGCCGCTGAAGCTGCCGAAACAGGCGACCGACGACCTGGTCGCCGGGCTGCGCGGGTTCCGCCGGCAGGCCCTGCACGCCGAGGTGCTGGCGTTCGCCCACCCGATCAGCGGCGCACCGGTCCGCTGCGCCGCGCCGATGCCGGCCGACATGCAGGCGCTGGTCGCGGCCCTGCGCGAGGACAGCCGCGAGGCCGGGGAACGCGCCCGGTGAGCGGCGCGCCGACCACCGGCCCGTTCCTGCCCGCCGACTGGCCGGCGCCGCCCGGCGTCCGCGCCTTCACCACCCTGCGCCACGGCGCGGGGGGCTCGCGGGCGCCGTTCGACACCTTCAACCTCGGCAACCGCACCGCCGCGGACGGCGACGACCCGGCCACGGTCGAGGCCAACCGCGCCGAGCTGGTCCGCCTCGCCGGCCTGCCGGCCGCGCCGCACTGGCTGAAGCAGGTCCACGGCACCGAGGTGGTACGGGTGGCGGGCCCGGGCGACGGCCGCGAACCGACCGCCGACGCCGCGGTCACCGCGGTCCCGGGCACGGTGCTTGCGATCCTCACCGCCGACTGCCTGCCGGTGGTGTTCGCATCCGAGGCCGGCGACGAGATCGGCGCCGCCCACGCCGGCTGGCCCGGGCTGTCGGCGGGCATGCTGGAGGCGACCGTCGCCGCGATGCGCACGCCGCCGACGCGGCTGGTCGCGTGGATCGGCCCGTGCGCGGGCCCGCAGCGCTACGAGATCGGCGCCGAGGTGCGCGACCGCTTCCTGGCCCACGACGCCGAAGCCGCGCGCGCGTTCGTGCCGACCCGGCCCGGGCACTGGCGGGTCGATTTGCCGGCCATCGCGCGGATGCGGCTGGCGCAGGTCGGCGTGACCCGGGTCCACGGCGGCGACCTGTGCACGCTGTCCGACCCGGCGCGGTTCTTCTCGCACCGTCGCGACGCCCGCAGCGGACGGATGGCGACGCTGGCCCGGATCGACCCCGCATGACGGCCGCGGGCCGCGATCCGCTGTTCCGCAGGCTGCTCGGCGCGGCGGCGTTCGACGCCCTGCCGGCGCCGCTGCGCCGGCTGCATCTGCACCGTGGGGCCGCGCTGTGGCGCGGCGAAGTCGTCGTCGTGCGCGGGCGCAGCGCGCTGGCGCGCCTGTGCGCCTGGGCCACGCGCCTGCCGCCGGCGGGCGCCGGGCCGATCGCGGTCGAGATCGTCGCCGGCGACGACGGCCGCGAACGCTGGACGCGCCATGTCGCCGGACACGCGATGCGTTCGCGGCTGCGCGCGGTCGACGGCCTGCTCCACGAGCGCCTGGGGCCGGTCGATTTCCGCTTCCGGCTCGACAGCCGCGACGCCGACATCGTCTGGGCCGTGCGCGGCGTGCGCGTGTTCGGGGTGCTGCCGCTGCCGGCGTCGTGGTTCGCGCAGGTCCGGGCGCGCGAGTCCGCCGACGGCGAGCGCTACCGGTTCGAGGTGGTCGCGGCGCTGCCGCTGGCCGGTCCGCTGGTGCATTACCGCGGCTGGCTGGCGGTCGAACGCGCATGACCGACGCCGTGCCCGCGATGCGCGCCGTGATCGTCTTCGACGGCGTCTGCGTGCTGTGCAACGGCTGGGTGCGCTTCCTGCTCCGCCACGATCGCGCCGGGCGCTACCGCTTCGCGGCGATGCAGGGCGAGGCCGGTCGCGCCCTGCTCGCGTCGCACGGCCTCGACCCGGACGATCCGTCGTCCTTCCTCCTGATCGAATACGACCGCGGCCCGCAGCCGCGGGTCGCGACCGACAGCGACGCCGTGCGCCGGGTGCTGGTGGGCCTCGGCGGCGTGTGGACGCTCGCGTGGCTGTCCGCGCTGGTTCCGGCCTTCGTCCGCGATCCGCTGTACCGGCTGGTCGCGCGCCACCGCTACCGCTGGTTCGGGCGCCACGACGCCTGCAGCGTGCCCGCAGCGGAAGAGCGCTGGCGTTTCCTCTGAACGGTTGCGCCGGCGATGTCGGCGTCCCGGATCAGGCCTCGCGCAGGGTCGCCGCGATCGCGAAGCCGTCGAGCGCGGCCATGAATTCCTCCAGCGTGAACACGTCCAGGCACGGACCGGCGCCGCTGCCGGGGAGCGCGCCGCGCGCGAGCTTGCGCGCAAGCACGATCGCCGCGGTGGCAGGGATCTGCGGACCGTCGCCGGCGCGGGCGACCAGCGTCCATGCCAGCGACAGCGGCGCGCCGTCGTGGCCGCGGCCGCGCATCGCCACGTGCAGGAAACCGGTGTCGCTGCCGGTGTCCTGCCACCATCGGCTCATCGCGAACAGCGGCCGCGCGAACGGCGTCATCGACGGCAGCAGCCGCGCGCGCACCAGCCAGCTCGACAGCCACAGGCCGAAGTGCATCCGGCGCAGTTCCAGGCCGGCGCGGAAATCGACCGTGCGCAATTGCGGATGGCGCGCGGGCAGCACGTCGAGGTCCGGCACGTCGCAGCGCGCGACCCAGCGCGCGCCCACGCCGTCCACGCGCAGCCGGCGCAGCGACTGCCAGCCGTGCGCGGTGCGCCACGCGCCGTCGCGCAGGATGCGGAAGGGCTTGCCGACGTAGCCGAGGATCGCCAGCGTGGTCGCCCAGCCGCGCGGCGTGCGGTTGCCCGGCGCGATCGACGCTTCGACGTGCTCCAGCGCGGCGAAACGATCGAGGTGCGCCGCGATCACGGCGCCGGTGAGCCCGGGGACGCTGCTCGCGCCGGACACGACCCGGCGTCCCGCGTCGCGGGCGACGCCGTCGAGCGCATCGATGCCGGCGACGTAGGCGCGCGCGTCGGCGAGATCGACCACGTGCGCGCCCGCCGCCAGCGCGGCGCGGGCGACCGCATGGTCGCGCGCCTGGAACGGGCCGGCGGTGTCGATCACGAGGTCCGGCGCGAGCGCGGCGAGCTCGGTCGCGAACGTCGCCGAGGCGGTGTCGAGCGCGGCGGCCAGCACGGTCGCGCGCGGGTCGCGGAGCTCCGCGACCAGGCGTTCGGCGCTGGCGCGATGCCGCCCGGCGACGATCACGGTCAGGCCGGCGTCGCCGGCGAGCGTGCGGGAAATGCGGCTGCCGAACAGGCCGTAGCCGCCCAGGATGACGATGCGCATGCGCCGCATGTTACCGGCCGGGACGCCGCGACCGGGTGCGGGCCGGGGCCGGCAGGCCGCGCCGGCGGACGGTGCGCCGCCGCAGGTGGGGCGTCCCGCAAACGCCGGGATGCGAAGCGTGCGCCGTCGCCCGCACGGGGCGGCCAGAACCGGATTTGACCGGCGTCAACGCCCCGCCGCCCGGCGGGGCTTGGAATCGAAGGGCGGGCCCCAATCTCAGGGGGCATCGCGGCCCGGCCGCCCCTTTTTTTCCGGAGTCCCCGCCATGCGCATGGACAAACTCACCTCGCGGTTCCAGCAGGCCCTCGCCGACGCCCAGTCGCTGGCGGTCGGTCGCGACCACAACGTCATCGAACCCGCGCACCTGCTGACCGCGCTGCTCGACCAGCCCGGCGGCGGCACCCGGCCGCTGCTGGCGCAGGCCGGGGTCAACGTGCCGGCGTTGCGCGAACGCCTCGGCGAAGCGCTGGAGAAGCTGCCGAAGGTTTCCGGCCAGGCCGGCAGCGTCAACGTCGGCAACGACCTCGCGCGCCTGCTCAACGTCACCGACAAGCTCGCGCAGCAGCGCGGCGACGCCTTCATCGCCAGCGAACTGTTCGTCCTGGCGGCGCTGGAGGACGGTGGCGACGCCGGCCGCGCGCTCAAGGCCGCGGGCGCGAACAAGGCGAAGCTCGAAGCCGCCATCGACGCCATGCGCGGCGGCGAGAAGGTGCAGAGCGAGAACGCCGAGGACCAGCGCCAGGCGCTGGAGAAATACTGCATCGACCTCACCGCGCGCGCCGAGTCGGGCAAGCTCGATCCGGTGATCGGCCGCGACGAGGAGATCCGCCGCACCGTGCAGGTGCTGCAGCGGCGCACCAAGAACAACCCGGTGCTGATCGGCGAACCCGGCGTGGGCAAGACCGCGATCGTCGAAGGCCTCGCCCAACGCATCGTCAACGGCGAAGTCCCGGAGGGCCTGCGCGGCAAGCGCGTGCTCTCGCTGGACATGGGCGCGCTGATCGCCGGCGCCAAGTTCCGCGGCGAATTCGAGGAGCGGCTCAAGGCCGTGCTCAACGACCTCGCCAAGAACGAGGGCCAGATCATCCTGTTCATCGACGAACTGCACACGATGGTCGGCGCGGGGAAAGCGGAAGGGGCGATGGACGCCGGCAACATGCTCAAGCCGGCGCTGGCCCGCGGCGAGCTGCACTGCATCGGCGCGACCACGCTGGACGAGTACCGCAAGTACGTCGAGAAGGACGCCGCCCTCGAAAGAAGGTTCCAGAAGGTGTTCGTCGGCGAGCCGAGCGTGGAGGACACGATCGCGATCCTGCGCGGCCTGAAGGAGAAGTACGCCGTGCACCACGGGGTCGAGATCACCGACCCGGCGATCGTCGCCGCGGCCACGCTGTCGCATCGCTACATCGCCGACCGGCAGTTGCCCGACAAGGCCATCGACCTGATGGACGAGGCCGCGTCGCGGATCCGCATGGAGATCGACAGCAAGCCCGAGGAACTCGACCGCAAGGAGCGCCGCCTGATCCAGCTCAAGATCCAGCGCGAGGCGCTGAAGAAGGAGAAGGACGAGGCGTCGAAGCAGCGCCTGGCCGACCTCGAGACCGAGATCGCCTCGCTCGAGCGCGCGTTCAACGACCTCGAGGAAATCTGGAAGGCCGAGAAGGCGGCGGTGCAGGGCACCACCAAGGTCAAGGAGCAGATCGAGGCCGCGAAGCTCGAGCTCGAAGCCGCGCAGCGCCGCCAGGACTACGCGAAGATGAGCGAGATCCAGTACGGCCGCATCCCCGAGCTGGAGAAGCAGTTGCAGGCCGCGCAGGCGGCCGAGACCCAGGGCTTCCAGTTGCTGCAGGACAAGGTCACCGACGAGGAGATCGCCGAGGTCGTCTCGCGCTGGACCGGCATCCCGGTGTCGAAGATGCTCGAGGGCGAGCGCGACAAGCTGCTGAAGATGGAGGGCGCGCTGCACGGCCGCGTGGTCGGCCAGGAAGAGGCGATCAAGGTCGTCTCCGATGCCGTGCGCCGCTCGCGCGCGGGCCTGAGCGATCCCAACCGGCCGAGCGGCTCGTTCCTGTTCCTCGGCCCGACCGGCGTGGGCAAGACCGAACTGTGCAAGGCGCTGGCCGAATTCCTGTTCGACTCCGCCGACGCGATGATCCGCATCGACATGAGCGAGTTCATGGAGAAGCATGCGGTGTCGCGGCTGGTCGGCGCGCCCCCGGGCTACGTCGGCTACGAGGAAGGCGGCTATCTCACCGAGGCGGTGCGGCGCCGTCCGTACAGCGTGATCCTGCTCGACGAGGTCGAGAAGGCGCATCCGGACGTGTTCAACATCCTGCTGCAGGTGCTGGACGACGGTCGCCTGACCGACGGGCAGGGCCGCACGGTCGATTTCCGCAACACCGTGATCGTGATGACCTCGAACCTCGGTTCGCAGCTCATCCAGGAGCTGTCCGCGGACGACACGCCCGAGGGCTACACCAAGATGAAGGCGATGGTCATGGGCGTGGTGCAGGCGCACTTCCGGCCCGAGTTCATCAACCGGCTCGACGACATCGTGGTGTTCCATCCGCTGGACAAGGCGCAGATCCGCGAGATCGCGAAGATCCAGTTGCGCGGGCTGGAGAAGCGGCTGGCCGAGCGCGGCATCCGCCTGGAACTGGCGGAGAAGGCGCTGGATTTCCTCGGCAACGTCGGTTTCGATCCGGTCTACGGCGCGCGCCCGCTCAAGCGCGCGATCCAGCAGCAGATCGAGAATCCGCTGGCGCAGAAGATCCTCGCCGGCGACTACGGCAACGGCGATGTGGTCCGCGTCGACGCCGAGGGCGGGCGGCTGGTGTTCGGCAAGGCCTGACCGCAGGCGGCCTCAGGCCGCGTCGGGCGCGTCCCCGGCGCGGCCTTCCAGCGCCGCCACCCGCGCCTCCAGCGCTTCGATCCGCGCCAGCAGCGCGTCGACCGTGTCGTCGTCGCGGGCACGGGCCGGCGACGCGTCCGCGCCGCGCTCGGGCATCGCCGGTTCGCCGCACAGCAGGTGGGCGTAGCGGTCCTCGCGCTGGCCGTGCGCGCGCGGCAGCAGGCGCACCAGCGGCGCGTCGCGCTCGGCCAGGCGTTCGAGCGCGTGGCGCACGTCGTCCACGCCGGCGAAGCGATGCAGCCGCTCGCTGCGCGCGAGCAGTTCGTGCAGGGTCTGCGGGCCGCGCAGCAGCAGCAGCGCGATCAGCGCGGTCTGCGCCGGGGTCAGGTCGTAGACGCGTTCGAGCTTGTGCTGGTAGCGCTCGGCGCGCGCGCCGTATTCCGACTTCACGAGCCCGCGCGGTTCCATCTGGCGCAGGGCGTGGCCGACCTCGCCGGGGTCGAACTGGGTGACCGGCTCGCGCGCGGTCTTCTGGTTGCAGGCCAGCACGATGTTGTTGACGGTCAGCGGGTACACGTCCGGCGTGGTCGCGGCCTTCTCGGCCAGGCTGCCGAGGATGCGCGCCTCGACCGGCGTGAGCTGCGGCGGCAGCGGGGCGGTGTCGGCGTCGGACGGGTTCTGCATGGCGGTATCGTGCGGATCGGGCGAAGTCCCCGATTCTAGCGGCATCGCCGGCGTCGCCGCCGCGTCGCGCGGCCGCTCGGGCTTCGTTCATGCGCGCCGCCGCAGCCTGTGTCCACCCGATCACCCGCTGCCCGTCGCAGCAAGGAGCCTCCCATGCGCAACGTCCGCCTCGGCGCCCTGGCCCTGTGCCTCGCCCTCGCGTCCGCGCCGGCCATGGCCGCCGGCGACACCACCTGCAAGATGCGCTACCAGCTCTCGGGCTGGTCCGCGTTCTACAAGACCTCCAGCGGCACCGGCACGGTCACCTGCAGCAACGGCCAGAGCATGAACGTGAAGATCGTCGCCAAGGGCGGCGGCCTGACCGTCGGCAAGTACCGCATCGACGACGGTTTCGGCGAATTCGCCAACGTCTCCGACATCCGCGAGATCCTCGGCAGCTACGCCACCGCCGAGGCCCACGCCGCGGCCGAGAAGAGCGCTTCCGCGCAGGCCATGACCAACGGCGACGTGTCGCTGGCGCTGTCGGGCAAGGGCGAGGGCTGGTCGCTCGGCGTCGCCTTCAGCAAGTTCACGATCTCGCGGCGCTGAGCCGTCGCGCCGCCCCTCCTTTCCGGCAACCCTCTCTCTCCCCCCTCGACGGACCGCGACGCCGACCGTCTCCCCAGCGGTTTCCCCCACGGCATCGCGACCTCGCGCCCCGGCTTCGGCCGGGGCTTTTTTTCGTCCGCGATTCGGGGTCGCGCTGCTCCGTGCGGGCGCTTCCGTGCGGGCGCTTCCGCGTGGCCGCCTGCGTTCGCGGTCAGCCCGCCGGCGGCAGTTGTCCGTGCCGGTATTCGGGCATCGCCGCGATCATCTCGCCCAGCGAATGCGCCAGCGCGTGTTCGGCGAGCAGCGCGGCGTCGGCGCCGCGCTGCAGCAGGTGCTTCACCGCGGCCTCGCTGTGCGCGCGCGCCAGCACCGGCACCGGATGCGGGCCGGCCTTGAGCCGCTGCACGACCTTGCCGGCCTCCAGCGCATCGGGGATGGTCAGCACCGCCAGCGACGCGTCCAGCGGCATCGCCTCGGCCAGCACGTCGTCGTCGGCGGCGTTGCCGCGGACCGCGACGTAGCCGGCGGCGCGGGCGTTGATCACGCGGTCGCCGTCGGTATCGATCACCAGGAACGGGATGGCGGCGCGCTGCAGCACCTCGGCCAGCTTGGTGCCGACCTGGCCGTAGCCGACCAGCAGCACGTGGCCTTTCGGCGGCCGCTGCGCGGTGGCGGCCGGGGCTTTCGGGTCGGTCGTCCGCCGCGCCATCGCCGCGACCAGCAGCGGATTGAGCATGATCGAGAGGATCGCACCGGCCAGGATCAGGTCGCGGGCGTGTTCGGACAGCACGCCCAGCGCCACGCCGAGCCCGGCCAGGATGAAGGAGAACTCGCCGATCTGCGCCAGGCTGGCGGCGATGGTCAGCGCGACCTGGTTCGGCCGGCCCAGCAGGCGGACCACCGCCCAGGCCGCGATCGACTTGCCGATGACGATGATTCCCAGCGTCTCCAGCACCTGCAGCGGGTGTTCGAGCAGGATGTGCGGGTCGAACAGCATGCCGACCGAGACGAAGAACAGCACCGCGAACGCGTCGCGCAGCGGCAGCGAATCCTCGGCGGCCTTGTGTCCGAACGGCGATTCGTTGAGCAGCATGCCGGCGAAGAACGCGCCCAGCGCGAACGACACCCCGAACAGCGAGGCCGCGCCGAAGGCGACGCCGGTCGCGCTGGCCAGCACGAACAGGGTGAACAGTTCGCGCGAGCCGGTGCCGGCCACCCGCTCCAGCAGCCACGGCAGCACGCGGCGGCCGACCAGCAGCATCAGCGCGACGAACGCGCCGACCTTGGCGAAGGTGGTCAGCAGCGCGCCGGCCAGGCTGCCTCCGTCGCCCCCGTCGCCGCCCCCGGCGAGCGCCGGCACCAGCACCAGCGCCAGCACCATCGCCAGGTCCTCGACCACCAGCCAGCCCACCGCGATCCGGCCGCGGTCGGTGTCGAGCAGGCGCACCGATTCCAGCGCGCGCAGCAGCACCACCGTGCTCGCCACCGACAGCGACAGGCCGAACAGCAGGCCCTCGGCGTCGGTCCAGCCCAGCCGCGTGCCGAGGAACCAGCCCATCGCGGTGGCCGCCGCCATCTGCACCAGCGCGCCGGGCACCGCGATCCGCCGCACCGACATCAGGTCGCGCAGGGAGAAGTGCAAGCCGACGCCGAACATCAGCAGGATCACGCCGATCTCGGCCAACTGCGGCGCCAGGGTCTGGTCGCCGACGAAGCCGGGCGTGTACGGGCCGGCGATCACGCCGGCGAGGAGATAACCGACGATCGGCGACAGGCGCAGGCGATGCGCCAGCAGGCCGAGGAAGAAGGCGAGCACGAAGCCCGCGCAGAGCATGGCGATCAGCGAGGTGTGATGGGGCATGGGTTCAACTATACGGAACCGTTCAGCCATTGCCTGTCTGCGCATTCAGCCGCAGCGCCGGCGCGCCTGCGCGGCCCGGGCCGGTGCGGCCCGGCTTTGCTGCTGTGCAGAATGACAGCCCCCCGGCGGCCCACTACAGTCCGATCGCCATTCGGCACCGTATTGAAACAGGCGTGGAACGGCCCCGGCGGGGTCGGCGGCGGTCCGGAGCGGCGTTCCCTTTCATTTTCATTGATCGAAATCGACTCCCAGGAGGGGCGGATGAATCGTCGGACGTGGGCGCGCCTGTTGGCGACCCTGATGCTGTGCCTGAGCGCGCTGGTCGCCAACGCGCAATCGACCTACACCCAGACCAAGTACCCGATCGTGCTGGTGCACGGCCTGCTCGGGTTCGATTCGATCCTCGGCGTCTACGACTACTGGTACGGCATCGGCGACGAGCTGAAGGCCGGCGGCGCCCGGGTCTACACCGCCAGCGTCTCGGCCAGCAACTACACCGAGGTCCGCGGCGAGCAGTTGATCCGCGATCTGGACACGCTGCGCGCGGTCACCGGCCAGCAGAAGTTCAACCTGATCGGCCACAGCCACGGCGGTCCGACCATCCGCTACGTCGCTTCGGTGCGCCCCGACCTCGTCGCCTCGGTGACCACGCTGGGCGCGCCCAACACCGGCGCGCCGATGGCGGACCTGCTCAACACCACGCTGCCGGCAGGGTCCGTGCAACGGGCCTGGGTGGCGGGCTTCGTCGACGCGCTCAGCGGCTTTCTGGGCGCACTGTCGGGCAACAGCGATCCGCAGAATGCGCTCGGTGCGCTGTCGTCGCTGAGCACGGCCGGGGCGACCCGGTTCAACCAGTTGCACCCGCAGGGCAAGCCGACCACCAGTTGCGGCACCGGCGCGGCCAGCGTCAACGGCGTCCGCTACTACTCGATGGGCGGCACCTCGGTGCTCACCAACGTGTTCGACATCGGCGATCCGGTGCTGGGCGCGGGCAGCCTGGTGTTCGGGTTCGAGCAGAACGACGGCCTGGTCGGCCGCTGTTCGTCGCACTGGGGCACGGTGCTGCGCGACGATTACGGGTGGAACCACCTCGACGAGGTCAACCAGGTGTTCGGCCTGCGCGGGCTGTTCTCCTCCAGCCCGGCCAGCGTGCTGCGGGCGCAGGCGAACCGCCTGAAATCGCTGGGCCTGTGAGCGCACGGCGTCGCGCGGTCGCGGCCGTTGCGGTGGCGGCCGTTGCGGTGGTTGTCGTCGCGGTGCTCGGCATCGCGGCGACCGGCGGGGGCTGGCGGGCGCTGCACCGGGACGCGGATGCGTCGCCGGTCGCCGACGCGCATGCGCCGGCGGCGACGGACGTCGGCGCGACCCCCGCGTCGGCGGCGCAGGACGCCGGTTTCTCGATGGCGCGCAGTTCGCTGCGCGGCAGCGAGGTCGACGGCGGACTGGCGTTCGACGCGACCGGCCACGTGGTGCCCGACCTCGCGATGCGGCGGCTGTTCGACTACTTCCTCAGTCTGGTCGGCGAACGCGACCCGGCGCAGATCCGCGACCTGCTGCGGACGTTCCTGCAGTCGCGTTACGACGTGGCCCGCGCCGCCGAGGCGCTGGCGTATTTCGATCGCTATGTCGCCTACCTGGCGCGCCTCGCGGAGGCGCGCCTGGACGCGCTCGCGAGCCCGCAGGACCGCTTCGACAGGACCGTCGCGCTGCGTCGCGACTTGCTGGGCGAGACGATGGCGACCGCGTTCTTCGCCGACGAGGAAGCGCGGGGCCGGCTGACCCTGGCGCGGATGCGCATCGCCGGCGACACCGCGCTGTCGGCCGACGAGAAGGCACGGCGGCTGGCGGCGCTGGACGCCGACGCCGGCTACACCCAGCGGCAGGAGGCGGACACCGCCAGCCTCGTCGCCGCGCAGGACGGCGAACTCGCGCGCACCCACGCCGATCCGCGGCAGCGCGCCGAGGCGCGCGAGGCGCTGTGGGGCCGGGAGGCGGCCGAACGCCTGGCCGCGCTCGACGACGCCCGCGCGCGCTGGGACGCGCGCGTCGCCGACTACCTGCAGGCGCGGGCGCGCATCGACGCCGATCCGCGACGTTCGCCGGCGGATCGCGCGCGGGCGGTGGCGGCGCTGCGCGCGCAGCGGTTCGATGCGGCCGAACAGCGTCGGATCGTGTCGCTCGAGGCGATCGGCCAGCTCAAGCCCGGCGGCTGATCGGCGTCCACGAAAAAGCGAAGCCCCCGCACTGTGCGGGGGCTTCGTCGTCATGCGGCGGTGGCGGAAGCGCTCACCACTTGAAGCCGACGCGGCCGTAGACGTAGGCGCCGTTGAAGCCGTTCGGCGAGGTGCTGCTGTAGGGCAACTGGCCGTTGGTCGCGTTGGCGAACAGCACTTCGTCCGGGTACGAATCCAGCACGTTGTCCGCGCCGAGGGTGAAGTCCCAGTTGCGCAGGCGCCAGGTGCCGGCGAGGTCCAGCGTCCACTGCGGGTCGAAGGTCTGGTCGCGCGAGGTGTCGGCCGGATTGTTGCCGAACAGCACGCTGAACTTGCCGTAGCGGGTGGCGTTCGCCGACCACTTCCAGTTGCCGAGGGTGTAGACCCCGCCGAGCTGGAACTTGTCGCGCGGCGCGCCGACCGTCAGCCGGCCGACTTCCACGCGGCCGATGCGCACGGCGGTCGGGTCGATCGCGGCGAGCGCCGCCGGATTGGGCGCGATCCGCTCGACCGTGGTCTTGTTCCAGTTGTAGCCGGCGGTGAGGTCGAGGCTGCCGTCGCCGATCAGCCAGCGGTAGGTGCCGACCAGGTCGACGCCGCGGGTGCGGGTGTCGATGGCGTTGGTGAAGTAGCGACCGCCGCCCAGCGCCGGATCGACGTTGGCGTTGAGGTAGGCGCGCACCGCGGTCGAGGTCAGGTTCTCCGACAGCATGATCCGGTCGTCGATCGAGATCTGGTAGGCGTCCAGGGTGATGTAGAGGTTGGAGACCGGCTTGAGCACGAGGCCGAGGCTGAGGTTGCGCGACTTCTCCGGCTTCAGCGGTTCGGCGCCGAGCGCGATCGCCGCCGGATCGTTGACCCGGAAGGTGCGGATGTCGAACGGCACGCCGCCGATGAAGTTGGTGGCGGTGGATCGGAAGTACTGCTGCTGCAGCGACGGCGCGCGGAAGCCGTTGGACACCGTGCCGCGCAGCGCGACCGCGTCGCTGAAGTCGAAGCGCGCCGAGACCTTGCCCGAGGTGGTGCTGCCGAAGTCGCTGTAGTCCTCGGCGCGCAGGGCCAGGCCCAGGTTGAAGCGGTCGGTGACGTTGGATTCGAGGTCGAGGTAGGTCGAGAAGCTCTCGCGGCTGAAGTCGCCGGCATCCGACGGACGGAAGCCCGGGAACACCTGCGAGCCCGACGGCGCCGGCGCGCCGCCCGGCAGCAGCACGCCGCCGTTGACGTAGGACGACGGCTCGCCGGCGCCCTGGCGGAAGCCCTCGCCGCGCCACTCGAAGCCCCAGGCGACGTTGAGCGGCGTCGCCAGCCAGTCGAGGTCGAAGCCGCGGGTCACGTCGATGTTGAGCAGGTGCTGGGTGATCGCGAGGTCGCCGGCGTCGAACCTGGTCGGCGAGGTCGGGCCGAGGCTGCGGTTGAGGCTGTGCTCGACGCCGAAGCTGAGGTCGTTGCGGCCGTAGTTCAGGCTGATGTCCACGTCCCAGTCGAGCACGGTCAGGCCGCGCAGGCCGACGACCGCGGCGCGGTCCTCGGCGATGTTGCGGATCTGCGGCAGGAAGCCGTCGGGATAGATCGCGGGGATGTTGCGGGTGTCCGCGGCGGTGCGGAAGAAGCCGTTGGACAGCGCGTTGCGGCGGCTGGCGTTGGCGAAGCCGTAGAAGGTCAGCGCGTCGTTCACCGGCAGCTCGGCGTTGGCCGAGAAGGCGTACTGGCGGATTTCCGGGTCGCCGAAGCGCTGCACGACCTTCCCCGGCGGCGGCGCGGTGGCCGGCCAGGTGGTGACGCCGGGGGCGAGGCGGTACGGGCGGGCGCGATCGGTCTGGTCCTGGTCGCGGCCCTCGGCGGCGAGGTGCACGAAGCCCTCGGCGCCGAGCTTGAGGCCGACGTCGCCGGAAAGCTGCACCGAGCGCCCGTCGCCGGCGCTGTACTGGCCGGCGACCAGTTGCGCGCCGCCGCCTTCGTCGCTGTTCTTGAGCACGATGTTGATCACGCCGGCGATGGCGTCCGAGCCGTACTGCGCCGACGCGCCGTCGCGCAGCACTTCGACCCGCTGGATCGCGGAAATGGGGATCGCGTTGAGGTCCACCGGCGAGGCGCCGCGGCCCTGGCTGCCGTTGAGGTTGATCAGCGCGGTGGTGTGGCGGCGCTTGCCGTTGACCAGCACCAGCACCTGGTCGGGCGCGAGGCCGCGCAACTGCGCCGGGCGCACGGCGTCGGTGCCGTCGGTGATCGCCGGGCGCGGGAAGTTCAGCGAGGGCAGGGCGCGCGACAGCGCGTTGGCCAGTTCGGTGGTGCCGGTCGCTTCCAGCGCGGCCGGAGTGATGACGTCGATCGGCGACGGCGAGGCGGCGACCGTGCGGGTCGCGGTGCGGGTGCCGGTGACGACCACGGTCTCGAGACTGTTGTCGTCGGTGGTCTTTTCCTGGGTTTCGGCGGGCGACTGGGCGAAGGCGGGCGAGGCCGCCAGGGCGAGCCACAGGCCGAACGCGAGGGGGTGGCGTTTCATGCGCATTCCTTGTGGAGGGGATCGAACGGTGTCATGGGGGTGTAGCACGCGCCCCCGGGGTGGTCAAATACATCCATCGGCATGAAGCGATGCCTTTACCGGCCGGGCCGCCGGCGGCGTACAATCGCCGACCTTCCGCCGCGGCCTTTCCTCGCGCATCCCCATGATTTCCTTCCGCAATTTCGCCCTGCGCAGGGGCGAGCGCCTGCTCCTGTCCGAGGTCGACCTGGCCCTCCACGCCGGCTGGCGGGTGGGCGTGGTCGGCCGCAACGGCACCGGCAAATCCTCGCTGTTCGCCGTGCTGATGGGCGATCTGGAGCCCGACAAGGGCGATCTGGACCTGCCCGGCAAGGCGCGGATCGCCAGCGTGGCCCAGGAAACGCCGTCGCTGCCCGATCCCGCGCTCGACTTCGTGCTCAGCGGCGACGCCGCGGTGCACGCGGCGGTGCAGGCCGAGGCCAACGCCTTCGCCGCCGAGGACTGGGAGGCCGTGGCCGAGGCGCACCAGCGGCTGGAGGAGCTCAACGGCTACGACGCCAGCGCCCGCGCCGGCCGCCTGCTGCACGGGCTGGGTTTCCCGGCGGACACCCATCCCAGGCCGGTGTCCGACTTCTCCGGCGGCTGGCGCGTGCGCCTGAACGTCGGCCGCGCGCTGATGACGCCCAGCGACCTGCTGCTGCTGGACGAACCGACCAACCACCTCGACCTCGACGCGGTGGTGTGGCTGGAGGAATGGCTGCGGCGCTATCCGGGCACGCTGCTGGTGATCTCGCACGATCGCGAGTTCCTCGACAACGTCACCACCCACACCCTGCACCTGCACGACGGCAAGGCGAAGCTGTACGCCGGCAACTACACCCAGTTCGAGCGCCAGCGCGCCGAACATCTCAGACAACAGCAGATCGCGTTCGAGAAGGAACAGGCCGAACGCGCGCACCTGCAGAAGTTCATCGACCGCTTCAAGGCCAAGGCCAGCAAGGCGAAGCAGGCGCAGTCGCGCATGAAGCGGCTGGAGAAGCTGGCCGGCACCGAGGCGGTGCGCGCCGAGCGCGAGTTCCGGATCGAGTTCCCGGCGCCGGCGAAGATGCCGTTCGCGCTGATGCGGCTGAACGATGCGGACTGCGGCTACGGCGCAAACGCGGTGATCCTGCACGACGTCGGCTTCGGCCTGGAGGCGGGCGACCGCATCGGCCTGCTCGGCCCCAACGGCGCCGGCAAGTCGACGCTGGTGAAGTCGCTGGTCGGCGAGCTGCCGCTGCTGGCCGGCGAGCGCTACGCCCATCCGGACCTGCGGATCGGCTACTTCGCCCAGCACACGGTCGAATCGCTGGTCGCCGGGGCCTCGCCGATCGACCACCTGCGCGAACTGTCGCCGGACCTGCCCACGCAGGCGTTCCGCGACTTCCTCGGCAAGTGGTATTTCCCGGGCGATCGCGCGTTCGAGAGCATCGACGGCTTCTCCGGCGGCGAGAAGGCGCGGCTCGCGCTGGCGCTGATCGCCTGGCGCCAGCCGAACGTGCTGCTGCTGGACGAACCGACCAACCACCTCGACCTCGACATGCGCGAGGCGCTGGCCGAGGCGCTCAGCGATTTCGACGGCGCGATCGTCATGGTCTCGCACGACCGCCATCTCATCGGCCTGGTCTGCGACAAGTTCGTGCGCGTGGCCGACGGCGTGGTCGAGCCGTTCGACGGCGACCTCGACGAATACGCGGCATGGCTGCGCAGCCGCGCCGGCGCGGACCCGAAAAAGGGCGAGGCGAAGCTTTCCCGCGACAAGCAGGCGGAGGCGAAACCGGTCGCGCCAGCCCCGGCGCCCGCGCCCGCCGCGCCGGCGAAGAAGATCAATCCGCACAAGCTGGCGAAGCTGGAGAGCCGCGTCGCCGAGCTGGAAGCGCGGCTGGCGGCGATCGAGGTGGCGCTCGGCGAGCCCGAGGCCTACGCCGACGGCGGCAAGCGCGCCGCCGACCTCGGCCGCGAGCAGCAGGCGCTGCGCGGCGAACTGGACGCGGCGGAATCCGAGCTGCTGGCGCTGTACGGCTGACCGCCGCGGACGCGCGACCTCAGCCGACCGCGCAGAGGCGCTCGGCGTCGGGCGCTGCCGTCCGCGCGTAGAGCGCGTACAGGGACATTTCCTCCAGCTCGATGCGGTCGCCCAGCAGCGACGCGACCACGTCGAGGTCGCGCAGGAACGCTTCGCGGGTCGCCGCGGTCACCTCGGGCCCGTCGTAATGCTTCACGAACAGCACGGCGAGGCGCGCGATCCCGGCCATGCGCGCATGCGCGCGCGCCAGTCGCGTCCGCGCGGGTTCGTCGTCGTGGAGCGCGTGCAGCACCGGCGTGTAGAGGTGCGCTTCCTCCTCCTCGATGTGCCGCAGCAATGCATCGCGGAATTGCAGCAGCGTGTCCCGGATCATCGCGTACTGGCGATGGATCGCGAGGTCCTCGAGGCGTTCCAGCAGGTCCTTCAGATGCGCGTGGTCGGCGACCAGGCGCGGGATCAGGGTGGGATCGTGCGTGGGCGGCGTGGCGGACTGCGCCGGGGCGTCGCCGTGGGCGGCGCGGGCTTCGGTGGGACGGCTGTTGAATCTGAACATCGACGCGACCTCGTGGGCATTGGCGCCCGCTGGACCTGCATGCCTGCGATTCCGATCGTCGATCGTGGAAACGTCGCTGCGCTTCCGTGTCCGCAGTCTCCCGGGCGATGTCGAAGGATCGACGCGTTGCGCCCGCCATCGTGGAGGAGCAAATGCGGTGCCAGCGCGCGTCGCGTTTCCGCGCACTGCGTTGCAGTTCCGACCATGCGTTTTGCACGTTCGCGGCGATCGGCGGATGTCGACCGGCATTCGTGCGTGGATCGAAGCGCGAATGCCGCCGCATCGAAGCGCGATCGACAGGCGATCGACAATCGATCGACGAGCGATCGGCACGAAAACGACATCGTCGTGGCCGCGTTCGGCCGCTCGCAGCGCGTTCTCGCGTCCGCGCACGGCGATTCAGGGCATGCGCCGCGCACGGCGCTGCGCTGCGGACGCGCCTGCAGCGCAGGCGTGTGACGCACAGCGGCAGTCGCTTCGAACTGCGATGTGCGTCGCGGCCGTATGCGGCAGGATCGGCCGGTCTGCGTCGGTTCGATACATGCGGCGGATCGTGTTCGCCCGCAGCATCGATGGCGCCTCGCCGTTGCGGCGGGCGTCGCGCGATCGCGGACGTGGCCTCGGCCACGCCCGCGATGCCCGGGATCACTTCGCGATCAATACCAGCAGCGAACGCGCCTGCAAACCATAGACGGTGTATTCGCCGCCGATGTAGGCCTCCGCGCCCGGCGCCACCACCGTGTTCGCGCCTTCGTTCCAGGTCGCGGTGTCGGTGACGCGATACCACTGCTTGCCGGCGCCCGGCCACGGCAGGGTGAAGTTCACGTTGCCCGACCAGCCGTTGTAGGCGACGTAGATCGCGCTGGCGCTGTCGCCGAATTCGCTGCCGTCGATGCGCCAGGCGATCGCGTGGTTGCTCGAGCTGCCGAAGTAGGCCGCATCCGCGACGCCGCCGTCGGGCTTGAACCAGCGCATCTGCTCCATCACGTTGCCGTTGTTGTCGACGCCGGAGTAGAAGTTCGACGGGCGCAGCGACGGATGCGCCTTGCGGAACGCGATCAGGCGCGTGGTGAAGGTCTGGAAGTCGGCCTCGACGCCGCTGCGGGTCCAGTACAGCCAGTTCGCCGGCGAGTCCAGATTGTAGGCGTTGTTGTTGCCGAACTGGGTGCGCAGCGCTTCGTCGCCGCCTGTGAACATCGGCACGCCGGCGCTGAGCAGCATGAACGCCATGCCGGTGCGCGCCGCGCGGCGCTGATCGAGCACCACCCCGCCCTGGTCCCAACTGTTGTTGTTGTCCTCGCCGCCGTCGGACGGTCCGTACGGCCACGCCTGGCCGTTGAGCTTGCTGTTGTAGGCGTAGAGGTCGTTGAGGGTGAAGCCGTCGTGCGCGACCATGAAGTTGACCGAATGCCACGGCTTGCGGCCATCGTCGCCGTAGAGGTCGGAGGAGCCCGCGAAACGCGAGGCCATGGTCCCGGTGGTGACGACCTCGACGCCCAGCTTGTTCTGCTTCTTGCGCATGGCGTCGCGGAAGGCACCGTTCCACTCGGCCCAGCCCGACGGGAAGCCGCCGACCTGGTACGAATTGCCGCCGATCGCCCACGGTTCGGCGATCAGGTCCAGGCCGCTGCCGCCGGCGGCCGGGCGCGGCGGCAGCTCGGCGACGATCCGGTTCAGCGCGTTGCCGCTGTCCATCTTGTCGAAGTTGAAGCAGCCGTGCTGGCAGGTGTTGCCCAGCACCGAGGCCAGGTCGAAGCGGAAGCCGTCGACGCCGAGGCCGTCGCGCCAGTACGCCAGCGAATCGACGATCAGGTTCTGCGCGATCGTGTTGCGGGTGTTGTAGTTGCCGCCCACGCCGGTGTTGTCCCACGAGTACTGCAGGTCGCTGGTGAGCGAGTAGTAGGTCGGATTGTCCAGGCCGCGCCAGGACAGCAGGTTGTAGACGGTGAGCCCGTCGGTGCCGCCCCAGGCGCCGCCTTCGCCGGTGTGGTTGTAGACCACGTCGATGTAGACCTTGATCCCGGCGTCGTGGAAGGCCTTGACCATCGCCTTCCATTCGCGGGT
>Ga0136846_1238640_pt1 | contig 21310 bp, 15 predicted proteins | sample HopSoiMetagenom2_FD_96841 | JGI IMG/M metagenome (GOLD analysis project Ga0136846, IMG submission 96841) | Grasslands soil microbial communities from Hopland, California, USA - 2 Assembly 2016 (version 4) | ecosystem: Environmental > Terrestrial > Soil > Grasslands | place: USA: Hopland... | reverse complement strand
GCCTTTTGACGCGCTGCTCGGACACGCTCGAAAAACTCTCAGCCTCTGACCCGGTTACGGGCTATCAACGTGCCGGACGATCCTTGTGCCGGACGATGTTCTTCGGCGGCTCGGGATCCAAGGGCGCAGGCCCGGTATCCAGGTCGTCAAACCATGTCGACGGCGGCGGCTCGCGCACCGGGGGTGCGTCGTTCTCAAAGTCTTCGCTCGTTTCTTGCGATGCGAGGTGAGGCTTGGTGGCTGCAGGTCGCCCCGGTGCCGAACGCAGAACGCCGCTCGACGTGCCGACCATGGGCCCTTCTGCAGGCGCCACGGATGGCGCGATGGCTTCGCGCGCCGCCTCCACGCTCGGCAAGCTTTCAGACGACCACTGGTGTACCGGGATCTGCGCCGCCGCGAGAACTTTCAACAGCCGATCGTGCCGCCGCCGCGCCCTGCTGCTGGGTTGCTCATCGCCTGTGCGAAGCTCGACGATCGCGATCACCTGCGAGTGACGGTCGCAAATCACGAAGTCGGCGCTCAGCTGCCCGACGCGGCGCAACCACTCGGCATACGAGTTGCGGGTCGGCACCTTGATGAACCGCTGCAATGGCACTTGCGCCAGGATCACGTGCGCGGGCAATGCATTGCGCAGCAGGTCGTAAGCCTGCCGTTCCGGCGTAGTGAGCACGCGGGTGGCTTGCGGCGGCCAGCCGGTCACCGTATCGAGACCATCGGAACTGCCTGCGTTGGCCTGGTGCGATGCACGCTTGCGCACACCCCACCAGACAAGAAGCAGAGCAACGAGGAGAATGATCGCTACGGCAACGGAGGTCAAGGGCGGCAGACGTCAATTGAACAGCGCATAAACATATCCGCCAGACGGAAGACGGTCAATGCATTGCCCGCCTTCAAAGGGCCGCGGTTCGCATTAACGCGCCCCGGGGAAACCCTTCATGGCGCCCATTCGCTTCATCATTTTCATCATGCCGCCGCCCTTCATTTTCTTCATCATGTCGCGCATTTGCTCGAACTGATTCAGAAGGCGGTTGACTTCCTGCACGTGAACGCCCGCACCTGCGGCGATGCGCCGTTTGCGAGTGGCCTTGATGAGATCTGGCTTGCGTCGCTCGAGCGGTGTCATCGAGCAGATGATCCCTTCCATTCGGCGCACGTCGCGCTCGGCCTTGTCCATGTCGACGGCACCTGCTTTCGCAGTCATCTCCGTTGGCAGCTTGTCCATGAGCCCGGACAAGCCGCCCATCTTTTTCATTTGTGAAATCTGTGACAAAAAGTCATTGAGATCGAATGCGTCGCCCGATTTCACCTTTTCGGCCAGCTTTTGAGCGGCCGCCATGTCCACGCCCTTGGTCACTTCCTCGACCAAGGCCACGATGTCGCCCATGCCGAGGATGCGGCCGGCATGGCGCTCGGCGTCGAAGACCTCGAGGCCGTCGATCTTTTCGCTCACGCCTGCGAACTTGATCGGTGCCCCGGTGACCTGCCGCACCGACAGCGCCGCGCCGCCGCGCGAATCGCCGTCCATCTTGGTGAGCACGATTCCGGTGAGCGGCAACGCTTCGCGGAAGGCCTTGGCGGTGTTGATCGCGTCCTGGCCTTGCATGGCGTCGACGACAAAGAGCGTCTCGATCGGCTTGATCGCGGCATGGAGCTCGGCGATCTCCTTCATCAGCGCTTCGTCGATCGCGAGGCGGCCGGCAGTGTCGACCAGCAGCACGTCGAAATAGTGGCGGCGCGCGTGGTCGAGTGCGGTGCGGGCGATGTCCACCGGCTTATCGCTGGCGCTCGATGGGAACCATTCGGCGCCCGCCTGCCTGGTCACAGTTTTCAACTGTTCAATGGCCGCCGGCCGGTAAACGTCGGCAGACACCGTCAGGACCTTCTTCTTGCGCTTCTCGACCAAGTGCTTGGCAAGCTTGGCAGTGGTCGTTGTCTTGCCCGCGCCTTGCAAGCCTGCCATCAGGATGACTGCCGGCGGTTGCGCAACAAGGTTGATGTCGGACACACCTTCACCCATGGTCGTCGCAAGTTCGCGGTTGACGATGCCCACGAGCGCCTGGCCCGGCGAGAGCGAGCCGACGACTTCGGCGCCGAGCGCCTTCTCTTTAACTCGGGCGATGAAGTCACGCACGACGGGCAGGGCGACGTCGGCTTCGAGCAACGCCATGCGCACCTCGCGCATCATTTCCTGCACGTTGTCTTCGGTGATGCGGGCTTGGCCGCGCATCGTCTTGACGAGGCGACTCAGCCGATCGGTGAGGGTGGATGCCATGTTTGATTGCAGCCCGACAGTTGTGTGAAGCAGGGGGCGCTTCGCGAGGGGCGCGAAAGTACACTCTGCGAATGATTCTATCTTTCGGGTCTGCAAGCGATGGTGTGGCCGTCGCGCTGCCGGGTCTGCTGGCGCTGCTTTCCTATGCCCTTGCCGCAGCCTTGTCTCGACGCGCTGCAACCGGCGTGCGCGCCAGTCTGGTCGTGGCCTGGTTCGCCCACGCCCTGTCGATCGCCGTCGACACCTCCGGTGTCGGCACGAACATCGCGGGCGCCCGTTTCGGATTTGCACCTGCTCTGTCGGTGACCTTGTGGCTCGTGATTGCGGTCTATCTCATCGAAAGCAGATGGATGCCGATCACGGGCGTTCGCAGAGTGCTTGCCCTTCTGGGCGCGACCGCAGTGCTGCTGGCGCTGCTGTTTCCGGGCGAACTTCGGCCGCAGGCCCCCTCTCGATGGGTGCCCTTGCACTGGGTGATGGGCATCGCCTCGTACGGACTCTTCGGTGCAGCAGTGCTGCATGCTGCGATGCTCAGCCGCGCGGACAAGCACATGCGGCAGCTGCCGCAGCTTGCTGCGTCCTCGCCTGCGACTGCGCTGGGCTTGCCGCTGCTGCGGCTTGAGCGCCTGACCTTCCGATTCGTCGGAGCTGGTTTCGCAGTGCTGAGCGCCGCCATCGTATTGGGCTGGTGGTTTGCAAACCCCTGGCATTGGGATCACAAGGCCGTGCTGTCCCTCCTCGGCTGGGCGGTGTTTGCCGGCCTTCTCGCAGGTCGCCGCATCTTCGGCTGGCGCGGGCCGCACGCCACACGGTGGCTGTATGCAGGCGCGGGTTTGCTGCTGCTGGCCTATGTTGGGTCCCGTTTCGTTTTCGAAGTCGTGCTGCACCGCGCGCCGGTGCTCTGAAGCCATGAAGTTCCTGATCCTGATCGTCGTCGTGCTGCTGGTGCTGTGGGTCATGCGTGGCAAGCGACCGCAAGTGCCGTCCGCGAGGCCGCCGGAGCCTCCGCCGGTGCCGCAGGAGCCGATGCTGGCTTGCGCGCAGTGCGGGTTGCACCTGCCCAGGGCCGAAGCGCTGCCGGGGCGCGGCGGGGTGTTCTGCAGCGAATCGCACCGCACGATGTACGAACAAGCACATCCGCCTGCATGAGCACCTCGAGCCGTTACAAGGGTGAAGACTGGAGTGCGCAGCACGCGGGTACTCCAATGAGCGCGCATGGCTGCTCGAAGCGCTCATTCCCGCTTGGCGGTGAAGCGCGCAGCGCGAGGGGGCGCCATTGAACGCGCCGGCGCCCATTAGCGAGCGTCGGCGAGCCGAACGAAGAGCCAAGCGCAGGCCGGAGCCGCCGGAAGAGTCGTGGTTCGGCGCCCTTGGGGTGACGGACACGCAACTCAATGGCGACTCGGGCACCGATGCCGCGGAATCACGTTATGACGCGGGCCTCGCCGCCGCAGCGGGCGCGTCGCCAGATTCGCGCTTCCTGTCTCGTCAGGCACGACGCATCGTCACTGCCGGGCAAACGGCTTTCGATCGCATCTACCGCGTGTTTCTCGGTGCGCGCGCAGCGCTCGGCATCGCGCTCATCCTCACCGTCATCGTGGCCTTTCTTTTTGGCAGCCGGCCTGGTTTGGCGGTGGCCCTCGTCAGCGTGGGTTATGCGCTGCTCGCCCTCAGCATGTGGCTGTTGCCGCGATTCCATCGTGCGGTCGCGCCGCAGGACCTTGCGCGGCTGCGCGGGCCGCAGTGGCTCGCAACGATCGGCGCGGACATCGTTTGCTTCACGGCGCTGCACCTGCTGTCACCGTCTTCAACCTTCAACTACGTTGCGCTGCTGGTGCTGCCCGTGCTCATGGCGGGCGTGCTCACGCCCCGCATACAGGCACTTGTGACTTCGGCAGGCGTTGCGCTCGCCTTGCTCGGAAGCGCTTGGCTGGCTGTGCTGGCCGGCGGCGAGGCCACCTCGTTGATGACCCAGGCCGGGCTCGCAGGCAGCGGTCTCTTCGTCATCACCGTCCTGGCGGGTGAACTGGCAGGCCGGCTTGCCCGCGAGGAACTCACCGCCAAGGGCAGCCTCGAACTCGCTCGCCAGCAGGCACAACTCAACCGCCTCGTCATCGAGGAAATGCAGGACGGCGTGCTGGTGGTCGACCGCCGCGGGCGCGTGCGTGCCGCGAATCCGGCGGCGAGGCGCCTGCTTGCGCCCAGCGGCATGAGCAGGCCGGCGCCATTTCAGTTGCGCGGCGTCGAGGCCTGGAGTTCGCTCGTGAAGACTGTGGAGCGCGCCTTCGTCGAGGCGGTGTGGCCGGAAGCCGGGCGCGACGTCGTGCTTGAGTTCGAGCCCGGCGAAATGCGCACGCTGCGGGTTCGCATCCGCTTCACGCGCCGCACCGATTCGCAGGCCGGCGAAGAATTCTGCGTGCTGCTGCTCGAAGACGTGCGCAACATGCAGGCGCGCACTCGCCAGGAAAAGCTCGCCGCGATGGGGCGCGTGTCGGCCGGCATCGCGCACGAAATCCGCAATCCGCTTGCGGCCATTGCGCAGGCCAATGCGCTGTTGTCCGAAGACGCGACGACACCCGGCCAGCGGCAGCTCACGCAGATGGTGAGCGACAACGTCGAACGGCTCAAGCGCATCGTCGATGATGTGATGGAAGTGGCGCCTGGCACCGTGGTCGAAGCGGGCGTCATTGATGCCTGCGCACTTGTGCGCGCCGCTTGCGAGGGGTGGTCGCAAGGCGCGGGGGTATTGCTGGGCGAGGGCAGCGCCGTCGTGATCGACGTGTCGGACGCATCGCTGGGCGCCGTGTTCGATCAGGAACACCTGCGCCGCGTGCTCATCAATCTGTTGGATAACGGCTACCGCCACGCGAGCAAGGGGCCGGGCTCAGTGCAAGTGCGACTGTCTGCGCCCGATGAAACCACCGTGCGTCTGAGTGTGGCGAGCGACGGCCCGCCGATTCCGCCCGACGTCGAACGCTATCTCTTCGAGCCCTTCTTCTCGACCCGAAGCCGCGGGACCGGGCTGGGACTGTATATTTGCCGGGAACTGTGCGAACGTTATGGTGCCAGCATTGACTACCGACTGCGCACGCCGGGCGACCCAACGCGCAATGAGTTCAACGTGGTGATGCGGCGTCAAGCTCTCGTGGACAGCGACGCCAGTTCTTCGATCGAGTAGCCAACCGAGCCGACACAACACGATGTCTTCGCCTTCTCATTTCAGCCTTCTGGTCGTCGACGACGAACCGGATCTGCGCACGCTGTACGAACTGACGCTGCTGCGCGAGGGCTATGACATCGAGACGGCCGGGTCCGTCGAAGAGGCGCTTCTGCATCTCAAGGATCGCACTTACAGCGCAGTCATCACCGACATGCGCTTGCCCGATGGCACTGGTCTCGATCTGCTGCGCAAACTGGAGGAGGGTGGCCGGCGTGAGAAGGCCATCGTTATCACCGCCTACGGCTCGGCCGAGAACGCGGTCGAGGCGCTGAAGGCCGGCGCCTACGACTATCTGACCAAGCCAGTGGACCTGAAGCAGTTCCGCGCGGTGGTAGCCTCGGCGCTTGGTCGAGCGCCTTCAACGGTGCCAACCATGGTGCCGTCGAGCCTTCCCTCCGAACACCAGGCCACGGTTGCCGCAGGTTCTGCAACGGCGCCGCGTCCGCGCACGCCGCCCCCACCGCCTCCCCCGCCGGCGGCGCCAGCAAGCGCCGCACTCGCCCGCATGGCGGGCACGTCGGCGGCGATGCAGGAGGTTCGTTCGCTGGTTGAAAAAGTGGCGCGCAGCATGGCGCCGGTGCTCGTCAACGGCGAGTCCGGCACTGGTAAGGAGCTGGTGGCTCGCGCCATACATGAAGTGAGTCCGCGTAGCAACATGCCTTTCATCGCGGTGAACTGCAGCGCGATTCCCGAGCAGTTGCTCGAGGCCGAATTCTTCGGCTATCGAAAGGGCGCATTCACGGGCGCCACCGAAGACCGCGAGGGCTTTTTCCAGGCAGCCAACGGCGGCACGCTATTTCTCGACGAGATCGGCGATCTGCCCTTGTCGATGCAGTCCAAGCTCTTGCGCTCGATCCAGGAACGATCGGTGCGACCGGTCGGCGCTGTGAGCGAGCAGTCAGTGAACGTGCGCCTCTTGAGCGCCACGCACAAGGACCTCGGCGCCGAAGTGCTGCTCGGGCGCTTCCGACAAGATTTGTATTACCGCCTGAACGTCATCCAGATCCGCGTCCCGCCACTGCGTGAGCGTCTCGAAGATCTGGCCGCGATCAGTGAGCATGTGCTCTTGCGCATCGCACGCGATGCGAACGTGGTGCCTCCGCCAAGGCTCACGCGCGACGCGCTGGTGCATCTTGCGCGCTATCCATTCCCGGGCAATGTGCGCGAGCTTGAAAACCTTTTGCATCGCGCAGTCGCCTTGTCGGGCGACGAGGCCATCGACGTCTTCGATCTCGGCCTTCCCGAGACAGTATTCACCGACAGCGCGGCGCAAGAACTCGATCTCATCACCGAGAACACGCGCATCGACCCGGCGGTGCTGGCACCGGAGCCGCCGCCCGCGCCGCCTGCCGCCGCGCCGCTGCCGGACGACCTCGCGGCCTTCCTTGACGAGGTGGAACGCGACATTCTTCTGCGCGCGCTGGAGCGTCATCGCTTCAACCGCACGGCCGCTGGCGCGAGTCTCGGCTTGTCGTTGCGGCAAATGCGCTACCGCATGGCGCGCCTCGGAGTGAGCGTCGGCGGGGACAGCTTCGATGGCGACCGCGGAACCTGATTCGATCGCAGCCTGGAACGACGGTTGGTGGCTCGGCGCGCGACGGTGCGGATCGCCCAACCACGGGCCGCGGCCGGAAGGTACCGACATTTCTCTCGCACTGATCCATTCCATCAGTTTGCCGCCGGGCGTGTATGGCGGCGATGAGGTCGAGCGGCTTTTCACCAATCGGCTCAATTGGGACGCGCATCCGTACTTCCAGAAGATTCGTGGCCTCACAGTGTCGTCGCACTTCTTTATTCGGCGCGACGGCGAGGTAATTCAGTTCGTGTCCTGCGACGAGCGCGCGTGGCATGCCGGGCAGTCGTCGTGGAGAGGGCGCGACAACTGCAACGATTATTCGATCGGCATCGAGCTCGAAGGCCTCGAGGGGGAGATCTTCGAAGCGCTGCAATACCACGCTCTCGCTGACGTGCTGCGTGCTGTTCGCTGGCGCTATTCGGTGCGCGACGTGGTGGGCCACGAGCACGTCGCCCCGGGTCGCAAGATCGATCCGGGCGCAGGCTTCGACTGGCAGAGGCTGCGGACATCTCTGGGCTGGACGGACGTCGACTTTCCATCTGCTTCTTAACTTGGCGTGAGGCCGATTTTTACAGCGCAAACCATGTGCTGCGCTCGGGCATCGCACGTTATTCCATCCGGGCTTGCCCGAAGTGCGGTACGCTATAGGTAGTGTCCAATGCACGTGGACGCCCCAGATGTAGTGGACAGAGAAGCCTAGTCATCCACGTGCACTCCACCGAATCTCCACAGACTTCTCCACAGCCGATGGCTCGCTGCATCGCAGTTGACGGGCCGGCTTTTCTGTCTTGTGGATCTGTCTTGGATCAGACAACAACCACGATCTCGACTGTGTCAACTGCTCCAGGCGCCTACTGAGGCGCTCGAGCACATTCAAAAAGAAGGACTTCCATGCAAACTGCCGTCACCCGTTCGTCGCCCACCGCGCCGGCATCGGCTGTCGCCACCTCCGCATCGGCGGCGTCGTCGGCCTACCAGGGTTATCAAATCATTCGTCGCAATGGGTCGGTCGTGTCGTTCGAGCCGAACAAGATTGCCGTGGCGCTGATGAAAGCCTTTCTCGCAGTTCACGGCACGCAAGGTGCGGCATCGGCCAGCGTCCGCGAAACGGTAGACGGCCTGACTGAGATGGTCGTGCGTGCTTTGCTGCGTTCGCGTCCGGGCGGCGGCACTTTCCACATCGAAGACGTGCAAGATCAGGTCGAACTGGGCCTGATGCGCGGCGGCCACCATGAAGTGGCGCGTGCCTACGTGCTGTACCGCGAGCGCCGCACGCAAGAGCGCGCAAGGCAGGGCGTCCCAGCCGTTGCCGCTGTCGAGCCGAGCATCTCCGTGATCGACCGCGGCCAGCGTGTGCCACTCGACCTGAAGCGCTTGCAGGCCATGATCGAATCCGCTTGCGAAGGCCTGGGCGCCGATGTGAAGCCCGACCCCATCATGGCCGAGACCAAGCGCAACCTGTACGACGGCGTGCCCATCGACGAAGTGCACAAGGCCGCGATTCTTGCGGCTCGCACCCTGATCGAAAAGGACCCCGGCTACACGCGCGCCACGGCACGCCTTCTGCTGCACACGATCCGCAAGGAAATCGTCGGGGAAGAGCTGCTGCACTCGGACATGCTGACGCGTTATGCCGAGTACTTCCCTACCTTCATCAAGAAGGGCGTGCAGGCCGATCTGCTGGACGACAAGCTTCTACAGTACGACCTCGCGAAGCTGGGCGCCGCGCTCAAGGCCGACCGCGACCTGCAGTTCGACTACCTCGGTCTGCAAACGCTGTATGACCGCTACTTCCTGCACATCAACGAAGTCCGCATCGAATTGCCGCAGGCTTTTTACATGCGTGTCGCGATGGGGTTGGCGCTCGGCGAGATCGACCGCGAGGCTCGCGCCATAGAGTTCTATGAAGTGCTGTCGAGTTTCGATTTCATGTCGAGCACGCCGACGCTCTTCAACGCTGGCACGCGACGTTCGCAACTGTCGAGCTGCTACCTCACAACCGTGGCCGACGACCTCGACGGCATTTACGAAGCGCTGAAGGAGAACGCACTGTTGTCCAAGTTCGCGGGCGGTCTCGGCAACGACTGGACAAACGTGCGCGCGCTCGGTTCGCACATCAAGGGCACGAATGGCAGGAGCCAGGGCGTGGTGCCTTTCCTCAAGGTCGTGAACGACACGGCGGTGGCGGTGAACCAGGGGGGCAAGCGCAAGGGCGCGGTCTGCGCGTACCTGGAAAGCTGGCACCTGGACATCGAAGAATTCCTGGAGTTGCGCAAGAACACAGGTGACGATCGCCGCCGTACCCACGACATGAACACTGCGAACTGGATTCCGGACTTGTTCATGCGCCGTGTGATGGAAGACGGCCAGTGGACGCTGTTCTCGCCGAGCACCTGCCCGGACCTGCATGACAAGTTTGGTAAGGCCTTCGAAGAGGCCTACACCGCCTATGAAGCCAAGGCCGACCGCGGAGAGATCAAGCTCTTCAAGCGCATGGCTGCCAAGGACCTCTGGCGCAAGATGCTCTCGATGCTGTTTGAGACTGGCCACCCCTGGATCACCTTCAAGGACGCCTGCAACATCCGCTCGCCACAGCAGCACGTGGGCGTGGTGCACTCGTCCAACCTGTGCACCGAGATCACGCTCAACACCAACGAAACCGAGATCGCGGTGTGCAACCTTGGTTCGGTCAACCTGGTCCACCATATCAAGGATGGCCAAGTCGACCAGGCCAAGCTGAAGAAGACGGTGGCGACGGCGATGCGCATGCTCGACAACGTCATTGACATCAACTACTACGCGGTCAAGAAGGCCCGCGACTCCAACCTGCGCCACCGCCCGGTGGGCTTGGGGCTGATGGGCTTCCAGGACGCGCTGCATGAACTACGCGTGCCCTATGCATCTCAAGAGGCAGTGGATTTCGCCGACCGATCGATGGAAGCGATTTGCTATCACGCTTACTGGGCATCGACCGAACTTGCGGAAGAACGCGGCCGCTACTCCACCTACCGCGGCTCACTGTGGGACCGCGGCATCCTGCCCATCGACTCGATCGACCTTCTGGCCGAGCAACGCGGCGGCTGGGTCGACGTAGACCGCAGTGTCTCGATGGACTGGGATGCCCTGCGCAGCCGAATCAAGGAGCATGGCATGCGCAACTCCAACTGCGTGGCGATCGCACCGACGGCGACCATCTCCAACATCATCGGCGTCAGCGCATCGATTGAGCCAAACTTCGGCAACCTGTCGGTCAAGTCCAACCTGTCGGGCGAGTTCACGATCATCAACGAGTACCTCGTTCGCGACCTGAAGAAGCTCGGCCTCTGGGACGATGTGATGGTCATGGACCTCAAGCACTTCGACGGATCGCTGCGCCGCATCGACCGCGTGCCTGAGGAATTGAAGCAGCTCTACGCGACCGCGTTCGAAGTCGAAACCGAGTGGCTTGTGGAAGCCGCGGCACGTCGCCAGAAGTGGATCGACCAAGCGCAATCGCTCAACATCTACATGGCCGGCGCATCGGGCAAGAAGCTCGACGAGACCTACAAGCTCGCATGGACTCGCGGCCTGAAGACGACCTACTACCTGCGCACTGTAGGCGCAACACATGCCGAGAAATCGACAGTGAAGGCGGGCAACATGAACTCGGTGTCCAGTGGTTCAAGCAGCGGGCTCGAGGCAGCTGCCGCAACAGCGAAGGCGCAGATCGAAGCAGCAAGCAGCGAACCTGCGACGGACATCAAGTTCTGCGCGATCGACGATCCGACCTGCGAAGCGTGTCAGTGATGAGGTGTTGAACGACGTGCGTGAACTCGCATCACGCACGTCATTTGCATCGCGCAATGTGACTCGCGAACGCTCGCTTCACAGCGATGCATCGATGCAATAGCGCAACAACGAACAACAGCGAAGTGCGTCCAATGTCAAGAAGTGCTTGGTGTTTGGACGCAACACTCAGATAATTCAAACGCACAGGAAATCCACTATGTTGGTTTGGGAAGAAGAAGTCAGTCCCTCGTCATCGAATACTTCCTTTGACGGGCTCAGGACTGTCGGAGGTATCAGCCCCGCGCAGACTCCGTCTCAAGCGCGTGCGGTTGCTCCGTCTCCGAAGCTTGCACCTGTGATGGCGGTCGAGACCGCACATTCCACCCCCACAACACCTACCTCTGCACAATCGACGAAGGTCGAGGCGTCGAGCGCACGCCGCGTGAATGCTGCGGACAAGCGCATCATCAACGGCCAGACCGACGTCAATCAGTTGGTGCCGTTCAAGTACAAGTGGGCTTGGGAAAAGTATCTCGCCACCTGCTCCAACCATTGGATGCCGCAAGAGATCAACATGTCGCGCGACATCGCGACGTGGAAAGACCCTAACGGCTTGACCGAAGATGAGCGTCGCATTGTGAAGCGCAATCTCGGCTTCTTTGTCACCGCCGATTCGCTGGCTGCAAACAATATCGTACTGGGCACGTACCGCCACATCACAGCGCCCGAATGCCGGCAGTTTTTGCTGCGCCAGGCTTTCGAAGAGGCCATTCACACGCACGCATATCAGTACATTGTGGAGTCGCTGGGTCTCGACGAGAGCGAGATCTTCAACGCCTATCACGAGGTCTGCTCTATCCGTGACAAGGACGAGTTCCTGGTCCCGTTCATTGACGCGATCATGGACCCGCACTTCCACACCGGCACACCGGAAAACGACCAGACCTTGCTCAAGAGCCTGATCGTCTTCGCGTGCCTGATGGAAGGGCTGTTCTTCTATGTTGGCTTCACACAAATTCTTGCCCTGGGTCGCCAGAACAAGATGACCGGTGCAGCCGAGCAGTACCAATACATTCTTCGCGACGAGTCGATGCACTGCAATTTCGGCATTGACCTCATTAATCAAATCAAGAACGAGAACCCACATTTGTGGACGGCTGACTTCAAGGCCGAGATCCGCGCGCTGTTCATGAAGGCGGTCGAACTCGAATACCGCTACGCCGAAGACACTATGCCTCGCGGCGTGCTCGGCATGAATGCGTCGATGTTCAAGGGCTACCTACGCTACATCGCCAACCGGCGTGCCACGCAGATTGGTTTGGAAGAGCTCTTCCCGAACGAGGAAAACCCTTTCCCGTGGATGAGTGAAATGATAGACCTAAAGAAGGAACGGAATTTCTTCGAGACCCGCGTCATCGAGTACCAATCCGGTGGCGCCTTGTCTTGGGATTGAAGGTCTCAAGCGGAACGTGCGAGATCGATAGTGAGAGATCAAGATTCGTGGATCGTGATGTGCTGACAAAGAAGCAGCGCACGCGAGACACAACCTGATTCATCGTACTGGGGCGACTGCTGTCATTCGGACAGCAGCCAGACCTCCGGGCGGTGAATAGCCGATTGTTTCCGGCGCGCCGGAAACAATCGGTGCTTTTGCAACTTGATCAAGGAGAATGTAATGGCAACTGCGAAAAAAGCTGTGGCAAAGAAACCTGCCGCCAAGAAGTCTGCTGCTGCGAAGGCCCCGGCCAAGAAGGCAGCAGTGAAGAAGGTCGCTGCGAAGAAGGCAGTACCGAAGAAGGTAGCCGCCAAGAAGGCAGCGCCGAAAAAGGTCGCGGCAAAGAAGGCTCCGGTCAAGAAGGCCGCAGCGAAGAAGGCTGCTCCTAAAAAGGTTGCTCCTAAAAAGGCTGCTGCCAAGAAGGTGGTTCCTAAAAAGGCTGCTGCCAAAAAGGCTGCCCCCAAGAAGGCTGCAAAGAAGGCTGCAGCCAAGAAGGCACCTGCCGCACCCGCTGCCCCTGCTGCCCCTGCTGCGAAACCTGCAGTGGGACCAGCCGCCAAGACGGCACTCAGCCCGCAAGCTGCATGGCCTTTCCCGACGGGCAACAAGCCCTGATCGAGAGATCGTGACTCCCAACCCGGCTACGGCCGGGTTTTTTGTTGGTGCGCCCAGCATGGGCGCACTCCTGAACCCATCTGGGTAGCGCAAAAAGTGCAGTCTTTTCCAATTCAGGTTTGATCCTGAACGAAGTTATATATCGGCGAGTGCGGTGAAGGGATCGAAGGTTGAGGAAGCCGCCAGTGTAGGCGGCTTGTTTTTCCCGGGCGAGGGGTGTTCGATCGAGCTCGTCCCCCTTGATTGACGGTCTCCACGCCACTGCCTATCGCATTAATTTCACGCCGGAATCTGCGCTCTTGGTTTTGCCCGTGGACCCACGACCTGGTTGGTTCGGAGCCAAAAGAGGGTTGAATCAGCCTTGAATCGAGGTTTTCTTGCCTCGCATAGAGGCTCGCTCTCCCGACCGCCTGACTAGAACACCGGAGCTTCGCATGCGCGACTTCAAACCCAGGGACATCATCGTCCCCTGCACACAACCCACCCCTCGAATGACCGTTCTGCAGGTCAGAGAGCCCTCGCCAATGGGAAACCTGCGGCACGCCGACACGGCCCCCCCCCACCGCAATGCCGGCCTGTTCTTTGAGGTGGGGGAGGTTTGGCCGACTGAACCGCGAACGCTGTACTGATGTCCGCTAACTGGAAGTGCCCGTGCCGCCCGATGAGCTGCACTGCATTCCGAGGTGCCGCGGAACCCCTGCCGGCCCGCATACACGGAGGACTTACAGGATGAGTCACACCGTGTTCTTCGAAAACGAGCGGAAACGCTTCTTCAGGCCGCTGAACGGTACCCGGCGCGAGCTTGTCGCGGCGTGCTTGCGGGCGCTCTACGACCGCCTTCATGGGCCCGCGGCGGACTACGCCCACAACCTCACGCGCGACGCGTTGAAGGAGCTGCTGCTGCCAGTCGTCCGCGAGTACCGCGATGCCCGGGCCGACGACGCTCCGGACGATGAACTGACCGCAACGACCGACGACGACCCGCAAACACTCGTCGCCATGGTCATCCGGGCATTGCTCACCGATGGATGGCTGGAACAGTTTGCCTACCGCACAGGACTGGTGACCGCCTTCCGGCTCTCCCGCCCCGGCAAGCTCTTCTCCGAGGCACTGTGGTCGCTGGACCGCCCGAGCCGCAGCCGCCAGCGCAACATGCGTGGCTGCCGAAACGCCCTGGAGGCCGCGCTGTCTGAAAAGGGAGACGCCCACGACCTGGTTGACGCCTATGAGTACGCCGAGAAGGTCATCGAAGACCTGACCGACGGCATCGACTACTTCCAGGAGCTCGTGCGCCACCTGATGCAGACCGCATCGGTGCACACGCAGTGGGAGGAGTTCGTCGAGTTCCTGGACCGCTTTCAACGGGACTACTCCAAGCAGCTCACCTCCGACAACGCCACGCTGAACCGCCAGGCCATCGTGCAGAAGCTCGAACGCTTGCGCACGGTGCAGGAGAACAAGTTCCGACGCATGGACGACCAACTGCGCGACATCGCGCACTGGGCCGTGAAGGACCACGCCGGCACCTCGGTCTACGACTGGCTGTTGGGTCGCATCGAAGACATCGTTGATGCGGCGTGCCAGTCGAAGCAGCCGGGCTTCCTGAAGGCGATGGAGACATACCTGAAGCGGGTCAACGGTCTTGCCCTGCAGTCAATGATGCTGCACGCGGGTCAGACCCGGCATGCCTACCTGGCCGCCATTCAGCTGACAGCTGAAGCGCCCAAGGAGAAGCAAGACCAGCTGCTCTTGCACATCGGCCAGTTCCTGGCGCCGGCGGAAGTCCGGTTGCTTGACCCCGTGAGCTTCAAGCTCCGTACCGCCTCACAGCGCCGCAAGGCAGTGACCGTGTCCATCCGGCCGCGTCCTTCTCGGGAGGAGCGGCTCGCCGCGGCAATGGCGCGTGCCGAGTCCGAAGCCTTCTCCATCCCCAACGAAGAGGTCGTGCAGCAGCTGCGGCGGGACCTGCGCGTGTTTGACCGGCCCATCCGTGTCTCGACACTGCCCAACGCCACCGCTCGGGATGTCATTCGCGCGATGCAGGCCGTGGAAGCGGTACGCAGTGACGGTGGCGCCGACATGACCGTCAAGAAGCTGCCGATGCGCGTGGAAAACGAACTGTACGGCAGCAACGACTACGAAATCGAGTTGAAGAAATGACCCTGCACTCCACCACCGCAGAACAGCTGGCTCTCGCAAACTTCAAGCAGGAGCGGCTTCGCGAAATCATCACCCGCCTGATGGCCTACGGCGCCATCGTCCGCGACGAGGACCGTGTCGAACAGCTGCTGTACGACGACGCCCGCCGCATCGAGGGGCTGCTCGAAGACTACTTCGACATCGCCGGGTTCCGACTGCACCACGACAGCACGAACCAGTACTACCGACTCTATGTGGCTGGCGCGGTGGTTGATGGGCTGCCTGAGGACACCGTCGAGCCAGCGCCGTCTCTGCGCGCCAGGGTCTCGCCGGACTTTGTTGCCATGGCTCTGGCACTCCGGTTCCTCTATCAGAACAAGCTGAACACCGGCGACATCCAGGCGCAGGGCGAAGTGCTCGTGAGCTTCGAAGAAATTGCCGCGACCATGCAGACGCAGCTGAAGCGGGCGCTGCCCAACGGCATGGGCGACAAGATGGCGCTGCTCGCAGAGCTGAAGCGCCACCGGTTGCTCAGCTACACCGCGGAGTTCTCGATTGCCGATGAGGATGCCTTGCTGGCCATCCGACCCACCATCCTCGGCATCGTGTCCAACGATGCGCTGAGTGCGGGTCTCGAAGCTGATGGTGTCGTCGAACAGGAAGTGACCGCTGAGGGAGACCAAGAATGAAGCTCGACCGCATGGTGCTCGTGAACTGGGGGCAATTGCGCCCAGGCAACTACGAGCTGGGGAACATGACGCTGCTGACCGGCCCAACGGGCGCCGGCAAGTCGACCATGCTCGATGGCCTGCAGACCATCATGACGGCGGCCTACCAAGGCATCGTCGCCTACAACCCTGGCCAAGAGGAAGTCACGCAAGGCCAGCGGCGCGGCAAGTCCCAGCGCACCCTCGAGTCGTTCGTGGTTGGCGCCGAATACAGTCGCTTCTCTCGGCCAGATGGCGCGCAGGGCTACGTCGCCGCTGTCTTCCGTCCCTGCCCCGATGAAGCGACAGCCAAGGCGTTCACCGCTCTCGTTGCCGTATCTGCCCGGGTGGACGGTGCCGGCGAACGTCGAGACGCCAAGCTGGAGCGGCTGGTGCTGGTCATCGTGGAAGACGCGGCGCTGACGGTCGAGGACTTCTTCGAAGACATCGACCAGGGCATCTGCGTGCCTGTCGAGGAGGTCGTGAAGCGGCTCAAGGCCAAGTACCCCAAGGTCCACACCTACGACGACCACAAGCGAGACTACCTCTGCGGCCTCTACGGGCGCTTCCGGGGTCGCAACTCCATCGCCTGGGATGAGGCCCAGAACGCCGCCAAGGCCTGGTCGCAGTCCATTGCCTACAAGCCCATCGGCTCCGTGCACGACCTGGTGCGCGACGACATCCTTGAGTTCGATGGCAAGGCCCTGCACGAGAGCATCATCCGCATCAGCGACCTGATGCGGCAGGTCACCAGCCTCAAGCAGGAAGGCAAGCGCCTCGAAGGCACGGTCACCCGGTTGCGCGAGCTCAAGGAAGGCATTGGCAAGACGGCCTCGACCTTCGAAGAGCAGGTCCACTACGAGCTGCTGCTCGCAAAGATGCAGCTGGCCGCCGACGACGAGTGCATCGCCGCCGAGCGCAAGAAGATTGCCGACGACAAAGCCCTGGCAGGCCGCTATAAGCTGAAGGCGAAGACGGAAACGCAGCTCAAGAAGGGTGTCGACGACAGCCGTATCGAGATTGCTGCGAAGCTCAGCGGCATCGCCGCACACACTGAAAAGAAGGCCCTCGACGAGCGGCTGGAGCGAGCGACAGCGGGCACTCGGGCCAAGCTCGCCGAGCTGCACGCCGGGTTGCACGCGGCCGCGCACATCAAGAACGTTGCCGACGGCCTCGCAAAGCGTCCTGTGCCGGAGCAGTTCCTCAAGCTGCGCGCGTCGGTGGCGGCGGTCGCCAAGGCCATTGGCACGACGAGCGTGGAGCGTTTTGCTGGCCTGCTGGACGCCGTCGTGGACGCCAACCGCGACGACGTGCTGTCGGTCGAGAAGCTGTTCCAGCTCGCACCAGCCTTTGACGGGGTCGAGACGGGCCTGGACGAGCTGCAGAGCATCCTGACGGGCGCCGATGACAGTGTCCTGACCGCGGTTGCAGCGGAGGCGGCAGCGCTCACCCAGCGTGGCGAGGCGGCTCGGAAGGAACGAACTGAGCTAGCTGAACGCAAGCAACGCCTGGCGGCGGGCGCCGGCAACTACAACCGGGACACCGTCCTGGCGCTGGACCGCATCCGTGAGAAATGCCCTGAAGCGGGTGTCCAGGTGCTGTGTGACCTGGTCGACCTGGACTCGGATTGGCAAGCTGCCATCGAGGGCTACATGGATGGCGCACGCTTCAACCTGTTGGTGAAGCCCGAGTGGGAAGCTCGAACCATCGACTACCTGCAGACGTGGGGTTCGCGCTCCAAGGTGGTACAGGGCAAGCGCTGCCTCGACCGAGCGGACCCAAGCAGGGTGCCGAGCAACTCCATCATCCATGAGCTGCGCACGGACCATCCGATTGCCAAGGCTTACCTGATTGAGCAGTTCGGCCCCGTGGTCAAGGTGGCTGACTCCAATGAACTGCGCTCCACGCAGCGTGGCCTGACGAAGGATGGCAAGGGCAGCGGCGCCATGACGATGTTCGTGTGCGAGCGCCGGGACTTTGTGCTCGGCCGCAAGGCACGCGAGCAAGCGCTGCAGCGCACGACGGAACTGTTGGAGCAGGCCGACCGTGACATCGCCGAGCTCGACCGCCAGCAAGACACACTTGCCGACTTCCGTCGCCAGCTGACGAACCTGAAGGAGCCCAGCTTCGACGCGAAGCCGCTTGCGCAGTTCGCCAGCGACCTTGATGCAGCGCGCCGGGCTCTGGCTCAGCTGGACCTCACGGAAGTTGAACAGCTTCGCGCTGAACTGGCACGGCTGGAAGGCCTCATCAAGGCCCACGAAGGCGAGATTGAGGCTGCCAAGCGGGCCGTCACCCTCGCCGAGCAACGCATCATCCAGGCCGAACAGGTCATCGAACGCATCAACTCCGGCAAAGACGCCCGGTACCACGAGCGTGAGAACCAGATTCGGCGCCTGAAGCACCTGTGCGAGGCCAACCCCGAGAAGACTTACACCGTGCTGGCGCAACTGGTAGACGAGGCCCTGGCAGCACGCCATTACGACGTCGCCAGCGTCCAGGCCCGGCTGAACCATCTGCGCGCGCAGCCCGAGTCGCTGCTGGGCGATGTGCGCGAGATGCTGGCCGAGTACAACGCCAGCGTCCGCCAGGATGAGCGGTTTCAGGCGGTACTCCCGCACTTGACCGACACCACGAGCTTCGACCCGTACTACGGTCCTTTGGTCGCACTTGGTCGTGCCGTGAGCAAGCTGCACGGGGAGCTGGAAGGCATCGGCCTCTACAACAACCGGGCCGAGGTGGAAGAGGCCGAGCGGTCATTCCACGACGTCTTCACGAAGCAGTTCTGCGTTGAAATCAAGAGCAAGGTGGACGACGGCGTGCGTACCCTGCGCCAGCTCAACCAGGAGCTGGAGAAGCTCAAGTTCGGCACCGACCGCTTCAGCATCGACTGGTCGAAGTGGGAGCCTGAGTTCCAGGAGTACTACGGCTTCTTCGCGGCTGTGACGGAGCTTGCGGACTCGCCCGACACCGTCGACCTCTTCGGCGACACCGAGTTGTCGCCGAAGCACGCCGAAGTGCGCGACCGGCTGGTGAAGCTGCTGCTGGACCAAGACCAGGACCGCGCAAGCCGTGAACTGCTCCGGATTGCTGACTACCGCAACTACCGGCGCTACGAAATCTGGAACGACTCCGACAGCGGCGGACGCATCGCACTCTCGACCTGGGGAACAGGGTCGGGCGGCCAGCTGGAGACGCCGGCCTATATCGTGCGCGCAGCCGTCGTCACCAACCGGATGAAGGTCTTCGACAAAGGCGCGAGCTTGAAGCTCCTGGTGAGCGACGAGTCGTTCTCGAAGATGGACGAAGCGCGGGCCCAAGCCGTCTTGAAGTACCTGCGGGACAGTTTGGGGCTGCAAATCATCAGCGCCATGCCGACGCGCAACGCCGGCGGCCTGCGACCAGAATTCGACCGGGAATACAGCTACAGCCGGGTTAAAGTGCCCGTGAACGGCGAACTGGACTTCATCCTCGATTGCGACGACCGCTTATTCAAGAAGGACCGCATGCGTGACCTTTGGGAGAAGCAACGCGAGGACGTCCGCGAGCAGGCCAAGCTGCTCTTTGACACCGCTGAACCCGTGGAGGCGGCGGAGCCCACCAAGTGACCAACGCACCCCTTTGGCTCCAGTCTGCACCCGTCGTCGCGCTGCTGGACGGGCTCGTCGACAGATTGGACTCGGCCGAGCAGCGCGGTAGCACAAAGGCACAGTCCGTGGCGCTGGGGGAGCGGACGTGGCCGGGCCTTTACAAGGCGCCTATGGAGTCGACCAAGGAAGACCTGTGGGAACACGTCGTCGCCATGGCCAAGTGGGGATGGCTGCAGGTCAAGCCGGAGACCGCGCTGAAATCCCGCTCGGGGTACGCATCCTCGCCGCGGGTCACCGTTACGAACGAGGAGGCCGTTCGCCTGGCTGTTGCGCGCCCGGAACGGCAGCGCAGTTCCGTCGAACGCTGGCGAGACGCAGTCAACCTGGGCCTCGAGGCCGGTGAGGCTGTCAAGCGTACGGTGGGCGACTACTGCATCGACATGCCCGACCACTCGATGGCTGAAGTCGTCCAGCAACTCAACCGGCTCCCGGCGCTCGCGGACAAGCCGATGCTGTTGCGCGAGGTCTCGTCCAAGCTCTTCTGGGGCATGTCGAAGGTGCTGGACAAGCGGCAGGGCCTGGTCGCCGCAATCCTGGGCGTCGACGAATGTCCGTTCCCAGAATCGCCCATCCAAGTGCAGGTGCATTTGCCGTCTGCAGGCTACCGGGCGGTGCTGTTCATTGAGAACCTGATGAGCTTTGAGCAAGCCGTTCGTTCTTCGAGCCGCGCGTTCGAAGGGCTTGCGCTCGTCTACGCCTGCGGCTTCAAGAGCAGCGCCCAGCGGCTGCGTAGTTCAGGCGGATGCTCGCTGTTCTACTCGAGCAAAGGCGCACTCGGCGGCGACCTCCGGGACGCGTTCGAGGCCTGGCTGTTCGGTAAAGGAGCGACGCCGGCATTCTTCTGGGGCGACCTGGATTGGGCGGGTATGCGCATCCTCGCGGCAATGCGCGGCAGCTTCGGAGGCCTGACGGCGTGGGAGCCAGGTTACGCGCCCATGTTGGCGGCGCTCAACGAAGGGAACGGGCACTCGCCTGAGGCGGCTGAGAAGCAGGGGCAGAAGGCTCTGACGACTACCGGGTGCAAGTTCGCGGACGAGCAGTTGTCGCCAGCGCTACGTGCGACGGGTCGCTTCGTGGACCAGGAGCAGTTGACCTTTGAGTAGCTGGCCGTGAGGATGCACGGCAGGCACTCCTGCCTGTCACGGGTATGACCAGAATGTTGAGATCAGTGCCTGCAACACGCGCTTTCTCTACCAGGGACTGATGCCAGGGGCGAGCGGCCCCTACGGCAGCCTGCCGTACCGTCTCGGCCTGCTCACGCAGACCAACTCACCCTGCTGACTGTTCCTTGCTCGCCTCGCCAAGATCGAGCCCAACGTTGATGTCATCATCGCCATCCCCAAGAGCATGTTCTGAAAGCGTTTGATGTTCTGCGGCAAGCATTGCCGTCGGACAGCTTCCAGTGCAGAGGGGTGGCCGATATGAGCGCCAGACGTAGAGCGACTCGACCCTCTACATCCTCCGCTGCGGCGTCTGGGCCTCGTCAAGAAGCCAGACCGACCGCGGCGATGCGACCTTCGATGCAACTAACTGAAGGACATGTGCGCAGGCCGCCGAGGCGGCCTTGGATCTGTTGTGGCCAGCGATTCGATGTCAATCGACTCGCGATGATTTGCATGCTGTTGCATGGCGTCTCGCTGTCCCAACGCCCGTGCGGCAATCATCGGTTCCTTAAGGATCCGTCAATTGCCACGACGTGGCGAACCACACAATTGCGACAGGAATCGATAGCGCAACACGTCGAACGACAGTGAGCGCCCCACTTAGCGCGACAGGATCTTCACGATGAGCATGCCAAACCAACGCCCCAGACGCGCCACCGCGACGAGTGCACTGCTGTGCGCACTGGTGTTGTCTGCCTGCGGAGG
>Ga0136846_1240971_pt1 | contig 21322 bp, 20 predicted proteins | sample HopSoiMetagenom2_FD_96841 | JGI IMG/M metagenome (GOLD analysis project Ga0136846, IMG submission 96841) | Grasslands soil microbial communities from Hopland, California, USA - 2 Assembly 2016 (version 4) | ecosystem: Environmental > Terrestrial > Soil > Grasslands | place: USA: Hopland... | reverse complement strand
TTCGCAGGGGAGATGGGTGCGACCACATCCCAGATCGGACATTCCAATGGCGCTCCCGGCAGGCAGCGCGCGGTGGGCGGCTCGGTCATCGTCCACGCGACGACACGGAAGGCACTCCTGGCCCCGGAGGCGGGCGAGCCGAAGGGTGCGAGATCGGACACTGGCCCGGAATCGTCCTCCACGCTGACCAGAAGCGCATTGGGCAGCGTCGGATGTCTCCTCGCGGACACTTGCAGACGGACGGAATGTGGCGGGAGTTGCATGACTGGCTCACAGGATCGGATGACGGGGGCTGGGCTGCGCGGCGCTGTTGGGGAGAGGGATGGCCGGTGGACGCCGTGCCCGTGGCGGCTCACGGTCGACCGTTGCGTTCGCCGGCGACGGCGCCGCGAATAACGACGACATCGGGCCGCGATGACGCCGACCCGCCGGCCCGTCCCCCCGGCCTCTCCCGCGGCGGCCGGTGAGCACGAACCGAGGCGCAGTGTCGAGCTGGGCTGAGGACCATGGCCGAGCACTCAGATCGCAGACGCACGAAGACGTTGGACGCGTCTCCGGCCACGGTGCCGGTTCCAAGGTCCCGGGCCGGCCGGTCAGCACTGCGATCTTCATGCCACACAACGTGCACAACCGGCGTGACGGCGGTGGGCCGGGGGGCGGACTGGCTGAGCATGGCTGCTCCTATCGGACTTGCAGAGCACCGGGTGACTCTGGGTGCCAGCAGTCTCCGTCCGCCGGGGCAGGCCCACCGCGTCGTTGGCCACGACACGGGTGTGTAGTTCGTCACAGAGAATGCGCCATACGCCGAGGCGCGCCCATATGCCGGCCGTCTGACAAACGCGCGGCGAGCGTCGGCGGCCGCCGCGTTAGACTCGGAAGATGGTGGTCTGTCCGAGCTGTGGCGAGGACAACCCGGACCGCGCTCGTTTCTGCCTGGCCTGTGCGACGCCGCTCATCGACGTGCGCGCGTTCCGTCGCGAGGCCCGAAAGGTCGTGACGGTCGTGTTCGCTGATGTCGTCGGATCGACCAACCTCGGTGACCATCTGGATCCGGAGTCCCTCAGGCGCGTCATGGCGCGGTACTTCGGAGTCTCGCGCGCGGCGTTGGAGCGCCATGGCGGCACGGTGGAGAAGTTCATCGGCGATGCCGTCATGGCGGTGTTCGGCATTCCGACGATCCACGAGGATGACGCGCTGCGCGCCGTGCGCGCGGCGGTCGACATGCGAGCAGCGCTTGAGGTGCTCAACGGCGAACTCGAGATTGCCTGGGGCGTGCGGATCCACATTCGGACGGGCGTCAACACGGGTGAAGTGGTGGCGGGTGATCCCGCGCAGGGCCAGGCGTTTGCCACCGGCGATGCCGTGAACGTCGCCGCCCGACTGGAGCAGGCGGCCGGAACGGACGAGATCCTGCTGGGTTCGGCGACCGAGCAACTGGTACGCGAGGTCGTCCATGCCGTACAGATCGACCCGCTTACGATCAGGGGTAAGCCCAAGCCAGTGCGCGCGTTCAGGTTGCTCGATGTCGCTTCAGCCGCGACCCTGACTGACCGGCGGTTGACGTCCCCGCTCGTCGGTCGAGAGCGCCAACTCCTGGAGCTCGAGGACGTGCTGCAGCGAGCGGTCGCTGAGCGAGCCTGCCGGCTCGTCACGGTCCTCGGTGCGGCCGGCGTCGGCAAGTCGCGGTTAACGCACGAGTTCGTGACTTCGCTGGGTGAACGCGCGACCGTCGTCCGCGGACGGTGTCTGCCGTACGGCGAGGGGATCACGTTCTGGCCGATCGCGGAGGTCGTTAAGGCGGCCGCCGGTGTCCGCGAGGAAGACTCTCGAGCAGAGGCTCGTCAGCGGCTCGGCGCCCTTGTCTCCGCGGCCGATGACATGGCCTCGGTCATCGAGCCGGTCAGCGTCGCGATCGGACTGACCGACGGTGCGGTACATCCCGAGGAGATCTTTTGGGCGGTCCGGAAGTTGCTCGAGGCGATGGCGCGCGAGCGTCCGCTGGTGGTCGTCTTCGATGACATCCACTGGGCCGAACCCACACTTCTCGACCTCTTCGAATACATCACGGCGTTCGCCGACGCGCCGATCCTGCTGCTCTGCCTGGCACGGCCCGAGCTCCTCGAGCTGCGCCCGTCCTGGCCGAACGAGCCCGCAAAGTCCGTTGTGCGGCTGGAAGCGCTGGATGCCAACGCCTGTCGCGCCATGCTCGAGCACCTGCTCGGCTCGGGCCAGCTCGCACAGCACGTCTCCATTCGCATCGCCGACTCCGCTGAAGGGAACCCGCTGTTCGTCGAGGAGTTCCTGCGCATGCTGGTCGATGAGGGCCGGTTGCGTCGCCATAACGAGCACTGGTTTCCGATGGTCGAGGTGTCGACCATCTCGATGCCACCGACGATCCACGCCGTCCTTGGCGCCCGCCTCGATCGGCTCAATGCCGACCAGCGGGCGGTGATCGAACGCGCGGCTGTGATGGGCAAAGTCTTCTGGCGCGGGGCGGTGTCGGAGCTCAGCATTCCCAGCGCCCGGGTCGACCTCGGGCGTCACCTCCAGACCCTGGTGAGTAAGGAGCTGGTCCGCCCGGCGCGGGAAAGCTTCGTCGGCGAGGACGGTTTTCGCTTCGGGCATCTCCTGATCCGTGACGCCGCGTACGGCGCCACTCTGAAGGAGCTCCGGACGGAACTCCATGAGCACTTCGCTGACTGGGTCGAGCGCAAGGCGGGGGAACGCGCCAGCGAATACGACGAGCTTGTCGGCTACCACCTCGAGCAGGCCTACCGCTATCTCGCCGAGCTGGGACCCGTGGACGAACCGGGGCGTCGGCTCGCGCGGCGCGGCGCGGAACGGCTCGGAGATGCAGGACGCAAGGCACTGGCGCGCGGTGACGTGCCCGCGGCAGTCAACCTGCTCGACCGTGTCCTCGCCCTGCTTCCCGCTGACGCCAAGTCGCGCCCCGAGTTCATGCTCGAGCTCGGCGTGGCGCTGATCGACGTCGGCGAGCTCGTGCGCGCCGCGGAGGTTCTCGACCAAGCGGCGGAGCGCGCAGCAACGGTCGGCGACCGCTGCCTGGTGCTACACGCCGACATCGAGAGGCGCGTCTTGATACTTCAGACCGATCCCGCGAGCACCAGTGAGGACCAGATCAACCCGATTAAGCAGGCTATCCCGGTGTTCGAGCAAGCCGGATACGAAAGGGGGCTGGCGAGGGCATGCTTCCTGCTCGGCTACCTCGACCTCACCCGCAGGTGCGCCTATGGATCCGGAGCGGCGATGCTCGAGCGTGCCTTGGTGCACGCTCGGCGAGCGCGTGACAACCGCGGAGAGGCCGAGATCGTGTTCTGGCTCGCCGTCGCGCTGCAGTGGGGTCCGACACCTGCGCCCGAAGCCATCGCTCGCGGTGACGAGATGCTCACCCGAACGGCGGGCCGCCTCATGCAGGAGGGTGCGCTGGTCTACCAGCTCGCGCTCGCCCACGCGATGTGCGGCGACATACGCCAGGCGAGGGCGCTCTGCTCGCGCGGAAGGACGATCTTCGAAGAACTCGGGCTACGGGCGAAAGCGGCCGGCAGCGCTCAGGTGACCGGCGTAGTCGAGCTGCTCGCGGGCAACCCGGCAGAGGCCGAGGCGCAGCTGCGCTGGAGTTACGAGACGCTGCTCGATATGGGCGAGAGCAGCGTCGCGTCCAGCTCGGCCGCGCTGCTCGCCGAGGCCCTTGTTCGGATGGGGCGCCACGACGAAGCCCGCAGATTCACCGAGGCCAGCGAGGCGAAGGCCGCGGACGACGACATCGCCTCGCAGATTTTGTGGCGCACCGCACGGGCGAAAACGCTCATTGACGGCGGAGACTTCGACGCGGCGACGAAGACCGCCAATGAGGCCGTGGCCATAGCCGACGAAACCGACTTCTTGTTCGGTCGCGGCGAGGCGTGGACCACTCTCGGGACAGCCCTCGCGGCTTCTAAACGGCTCGTTGAGGCCCGCGACGCGCTCGGCATCGCCATCGACGTCCATGAAGCAAAGCGGGATGTCGCGTCGACGCGACGAGCGCGGGCAATCCTCGAAACGATCATCGCCCCGATCACCGCAGTGAAGCCGAGAAGCGAGAGCGGGCCTCGGGGCCGAGGCGACTGAGGGAAAAACGCGTTGGCGCCCCATGCGGCTGCTTCCTGCGACCTCATCACGCAGCCGCGTCAGCGCCTCCGGCGAGCCCATGTGGCAGGAGCGCTCCGGGTGGCACATGAGCACCCGAGCCGACGCGCCCGACGCGCGCGCCCGCCTGCGGCCAGCGCTCGTCGATGTCGCCGAACAGGTCGACGTCGATCAGCACGGACGACCGCTGCGGGCGCGGGGGACATATGCCGAGCGCCTCAGCGTTCTGCTGATCCCTCCGCGAGTCTGCTGGTGGCGGACGAGAGGGCGTCGGGGCGCCTGAACGTGCGTTCTCAAAGGTGTTGGACGTAGTGCCGCACGGCCGCGAACACGGCCTCTCTAGTGCGGGTGGCGCCGCCGTAGCGTTGGGTCGTCGCGCGGTGGCTGCCGCGCGGGATGAAACAGCGCCGCGACGGCGAAGGTTCGCGCGCCAATCGTGACGATCGCGTATTGGCCGGCGAGGAAGCTGTGCGTGCGGGCGCCACCCCAGCCTGCCTTGTACGCTGTCGGGAGCCCCTGGAAGGCCGCGCCGGCGCCCAGTCCCAGGGTGCTTTCAGCGTGCCCGGGATGGTCTCGCGGCTGGGTCGCTTGGCTGCGCGCATCAAGCGCAGGGCGTGGAGACCGGCGCGGCCGAACAGGCCGTCGGCGAGTCCGCGGGCGAACGCGACGGCGTCGGCGGCCATCCATCTCGCGACCCCGAACTGCGGCGCAGTCTGCAGCGCATCACCGTAGGCTCAGGCGGGGCGCTTGAGATAGTCTCGGGTCGCCCGCAGGCGGGCCTGTCGGCGCGTTGCCGCTGCCTGTATGTGCGGGGGCAAGCCGGGGACGAACACCTCTTACGCTGCGGCCTGTTGCCGAGGTGCCACAACCGCCCCAAAGGTTTTGCATAGGACTGCGAGGGTCGTAGCACTGGACCCAGCCACCAGAGCAGTGAACGCGACGGGGCGGCCGGCGGTCGCAGCGGCGCCGCTTGCCGATAGCCGTTCGCGTCGTGCGGCGCTGCGACACTCTGCCTCCCAAGCGCGATCGCGGAGTCCAGTGCGGTTGAGTCGCGGACCACAGCCGGTGCGGGTGATGGGCGCGAGTGTGACCTTGTGCACTCACACGACCGCGCAGCTCGCCGACGATGAAGGATCACACACCTGCACCCGCGACTGCGCCCGACCCCGGGCGGCCGAAGTTAAAGGTTACCCGGCGCGCGTCGCGTTCGATCGGCCCTGATGAAGGGGGCACCATGACGGGTAACACCCAGCTCGAAGAACGGCGGCACTACGCAGGCAGCGCCGACCTTGTGCTCGCCGGTGGGGGCGTAAAGGGCATCGCGCATGTCGGGGCGCTGAAGATCCTGGAAGCGCACGGTTACCGCCAGTACCCCCGCGTCGTTGGCACCTCGGTGGGCGCACTCGTGGGGGCCCTGGTCGCTGCGGGAGTTCCCGCCGCCGAGATCGAGGGGCTGATCCTCGAGTTCAACTTCAGGCGCCTGCGCGACCCGAGTCCGGCCACACGGGTCCCGCTGATCGGCAGGCCGCTCTCGTTACTGTTAAAGCGCGGCGCCTACAAGGGCGACAAGGTCCGAGAATGGCTCGCGCGAGAGCTCGATCGGCGGAGCATCACGACGTTCGGGGACCTTCGGACGCGGGCGGTGGAGAAGCTTGGCCGTCCGCTCGGGCCTCGGGAGTGGCCGTTCGTCGTGCTCGCCACCGACATCACCAACGGCCGCTTGGTCCGACTGCCCGAGCACTACCCGCGCTTGGGAATCGAGGATCCCGAGAACCAGCTCGTCGCCGATGCGGTCCGCGCCTCGCTGTCGATCCCGATCTTCTACCGCCCGTTCGCGTTGGGCAAGGCGTTGCTCGTTGACGGCGGCGTGTTGTCGAACTACGCCATCGGGATCTTCGACGCCGAGACGCCGGCGAAGGCCCGCTGGCCGACGTTCGGCATGACGCTGCTGGGGGAGGGCGAGTCGGCGACGCTGGGCCACGGTTTTGCCCGCGGCGTGTGGCCCTTGCTGTGGCTCGTGCCGCGCACGCTTCCGCTCCTGCGCTTTGCCGAGGATCTCGTCGGCACCGCGATCGTCGGCCAGGACCAAGGCCAGCTCGAAAGACGCGGCGTCGCTTGTCGCACCATCCGGATCGACACCGACGGCTTCGGGGTCGTTGACTTCGGGATCTCCCGCCAGCGGAAAGAGGAGCTAATCGCGTGCGGGCGTCGGGCGGCCAGCCACTTCATGGAGCGATGGGAGCGAGAGCCTGACGACGGTCGCGCCGGCGCGGGTCGCTTCCCGCTCCCGCTGCGCGCGCGTCCACGGGGCACGACCGGCAGCAGTGCCGGCCTCGAAGAGGCTCCCCGTGGGGTCAGGAAGTCCGGCGACCGGCCGTGACGAGTGTGGTCGGCCATCGACTCGCCGATGGAGTCGAAGTGCCGTTCGCTGTCGGGGAGTCGACAGATTCTCGTGTCAAGATCGCGCGCGCCGGTTGACAGCCAAATGCGTTGAAGTGCTCAGGCGGGCAGCACTGATGGCCGAGCGCATTCCCCACTACGACGAGCTCGAGCTGCGGATCGCGCCCGGCCCCGAAGGCGCGTACCGGGTGATCGCCTCCGGGGCGGATGGAAGTCTCGCGTCGGGGTCGTTCTTGCTGCCATTCGACGAGACGCAGCTGGACAACTTCGTTCTGCGCGTCGGGCGTCCACGGCGCGGAATGCGCGCTTATCGATCATCGCAGATGGAAGAGGCCAAGCGCTTCGGCGCACAGCTCTTCCACGCGCTCGTGTCAGGCCCGGTTCGCGACGTCTATCTCGGCGCACGCCGCTTGGCCGAGGCAAACGACCGGGGCCTTCGGGTGACGTTGTACCTGACTGACGTCCCGGAGCTGATGAGTATCCCATGGGAGTTTCTGTACGAGCGGCCGAGCTTTCTGTCGCAGTCGATCTATACCCCGCTCGTGCGCTCTCTGGATCTGAAGCACGTCCGCCCGCCGCGCACGGTGAACCTGCCGCTGCGGATCCTCGGGATAGTGAGCCGCCCGCAGGGGCTCGAAGGGCTCGACGTGGAGCGCGAGCAAGCGAAGCTCGCCGACGCGCTGCGGCCACTGCGGACGAACGGCCTGGTCGAGCTGCACTGGCTTGAGCGGGCGACGCTCAGCGATCTGGACGACGCGATCAGCGCTCCCGACGAAGTGCATATCGTGCACTACGTCGGGCACGGCGCGTATGACGCGCGCACCGAGAGCGGGATCCTTGTGCTCGAAGACGAGCACGGCGGCCCGCACGAGGTCACCGGGGAGGAGATCGGCTCGCTGCTGCAAGATGAGCGCAGCCTCCGCCTGGTGGTGCTCAACTCCTGCGAGGGCGCCCGGGCCTCACACGTGGATCCCTTCTCAGGTGTCGGCTCGAGCCTGGTGGAGTGCGGCATCCCCGCGGTGATCGGAATGCAGTTCGAGATCACCGACGAGGCTGCGATCGCGTTCGCCGGACGGCTCTATGGGGCGCTAGCCCAAGGCTTCCCGGTCGACGCCGCGCTGGCGCAAGCGCGCAGGGCGATCTTCGCCGCTGGCAACGACATCGAGTTCGGCACCCCCGTGCTGTTCCTGCGCGCCGGCGACGCTCGCCTTTTCGAGTTCGGGTCCGTCCCTACACCGCCGGCGTGCCAGGAACTCCCCGCGGGCGAGCCCGAGCAGCAGTCGGCGGTGCCCGCACCGGGCCGCGCAGCGGCGGACGCGACCAGCGGGGATTGGCCGATGCCGGCGCCTCTGACGGAATCACCGGAGCGGCCGTTCGTCGGCCGGCGGGTCGCGATGGAGACGCTGCGGCGCGGCTGGCTGCGGGCCGCGGCGGGCCGGCCGAGCCTCCGGCTGGTCTCCGGTGAGCCCGGGATCGGCAAGACCCGGCTCGCTTCCGCCTTCGCCCATGAGGTGCAGCTCGACGGAGCGGCGGTGCTCTACGGTCGCTGCGACGAGGATCCACTCGTCAGCTATCAGCCCTTTGTTGAGGCGATGCGTCAGGTCGTCGCGCACCGGCCGGGGCTGGAGGACGAGCTCGATCCGCGCTTCGAGCCGGAGCTCGTCGAGCTGGGTCGGCTGGTCCCCGAGCTGCGCCGCCGCGCCCGCCCCGGCGTCAGCGCGACGCCGGCTTTCGGTGCACCGGAGCGCTACCTACTCTTCGAGGCCGTCGTCGCGCTGCTTCGGGCGGCGGCCGGTCGGCGGCCGCTGTTGCTCGTGCTCGATGACCTGCAATGGGCCGACACGCCGACGGCGCTCCTCCTTCGCCACGTCCTACGCGCGGGGACCGGCAAGATCATGGTGCTCGGGACGACGCGGAAAAGCGAGCCGCGCGCCGACCATCCCGTGGACGGCGTGCTCGCCGACCTTCGACGCGAACGAGGCGACGAGGACAGGCTCGAGCGACTAGCGCTCGGTGGCCTCGATGAGATCGAGACCGCCGCGCTCGTCAACGTGGGCGAGGAGCGGTCCGTCGACGCGGGGTTCGTCCGGCTGCTGCACGAGGAGACAGCGGGCAACCCGTTCTTCATCGAGGAGATGCTGCGTGGCTTGCGCGAGCGCGACGGCGCTCGTCTCCCCGCAGCGGGCGACGCGGCCTCGGTGCTGCGCTCGATCGGCGTGCCGGACCGCGCCAACGAGGTGATCGAGCGCCGGGTCGTCCGGCTGAGCCGCGAGGCCCGCGAGCTGCTGACGCACGCATCGGTGTGCGGGCGCGAGTTCCGTGTCGACGTGGTCGCGGAGTTGCTCGGCCAGCCGGTGGCGCAGGTCATGCGCCCGCTCGAGGAAGCGATGGCGGCCGGCCTGGTCGTCGAGCCGATCGTGAACCGGTTCTCGTTCTGCCACGCTCTCGTGCGAGAGGCGCTGTACCGGCGTATCACGTCGGACGGCCACCGGGCCCGGGTGCACCGCGCGGTCGGCGAGGCGCTCGAGCACGTGGGCCCGGCCCGCGCACCAGCGTCCGAGCTGGCGCTCCACTTCCACGCCGCGCGCGCCGTGGGAGGGGCGGAGAAGGCCGTTCGATACGCGCTCGCGGCCGCCGAGGTTGCCGCCAAAGCGCTCGCGTACGAGGAGGCGGCCTCCCACACGGCCAAGGCGCTGGACGCACTCGAGGCCCTGGGGCCGGACCACGATGCCCAGCGCTGCCGCGTTTTTCACTCGCTCGGACGGCTTCAGTGGCAGGCAGGCGACCGTACGACAGCGCAGCTGACCTTCCTTCGCCAGGCCGACTTCGCTCGCCGACTAGGCGATTCGAACCAGCTCGCCCGCGCGGCGCTCGGCTTCGGCGGGCGTTGGTACGACGCCGAGAACGTCGACCCGGTCCTCATCGACCTTCTTGAGGAGGCGCTCGCTGCGCTCCCGCCCGGCGACGGGCCCGTGCGGGCCGAGCTCATGGCGCGACTCGCAGACGCGCTGCATTTCACCGATCCTCTCGGGCGCGCCATGCAGCTCAGCAGCGCCGCCGTGGAGATGGCACGGCGCACCGGCGACGCCGACGCGCTGCTCGCGGTGCTGGGTCCGCGCCACAGCGTGCTCCTCCATGCGGCGCACCTTCGCGATCGCCTCGACCTGACCAGCAACTGGCTCAAGCTCGCGGAGAACTTCCACCGTGACGAGAAGGTCGCCCTGGCGCTGAACTGGCGCATCTACGACCTGCTGGAGCTCGGCGACGGCGACCGCGCGCGGTGCGAGAGCCGGCGGCTCGCCGAGCTCGCGGATCGGCTCAGGCAGCCGCAATATCAAAACCACGCCGCGTCCTGGGAGTACAACTGGCTCGCGATCGCCGGCAGATTTGCAGAGGCGGAGCACAAGGCGGCCGAGTCCTACCGATACGCCCAGCGAGCGCAGACAACGTACGCCAAGACCCTCTTCGCAGGCCAGCTCTATGGCCTGCGACGCGATCAGGGCCGCCTTGGGGAGATATCGGCGCTCGTCGCGCCGCTCGTTGGCGCAAAGCCGACGCTGGCCGTCTGGCGTGCCGGCATGGTGCTCGCGCACCTGGACGCCGGCAACCGCACCCGGGCCCGGGCGGAGCTCTCCGCGCTGGCTCGCGACGGGTTCTCGGCCATCCCCGCGGACGTCTTCTGGCTCGGGGCCATGTGTTTGCTGGCCGAGGGATGTGTGGCACTCGGCGACGAAGCGGTCGCCTCCGATCTCGTCCCGCGGCTCGAGCCGTATGCCGACCTCAATGCTCTGATTCAGCTCGCCGTCTTCGTCGGTCCTGTACATCGCTTCCTCGGCATGCTGGCGCGGCAGCTCGGGAACTCCGCCGACGCTGAAGCCCACTTCGTCGCCGCCCTCAAGCGCTGCTTCGCGCTCGGCGCGCTAACCGTCGAGGCGCACACCCAATGCGACTACGGCGAGCTATTGCTGGAGCGCGGCGACGCCGGGGCGCGTGCCCTTCTGGAACGCTCGCATGCCACCGCCAAGCGCCTCGGCATGCCACCGCTCGTGCGGCGCGCATCGCGGGCGCTCGAGGAGGCGGTAACCACCCGCTGTTCCGGGGCCGGGCGTCTCTCACCGGACGAGTAGGAAGACAGAGGCCGCATCGATCCGCTGCTCGACTCGCCCGCGCTCGGCGTGGAAGGACATCCGACCGTGGGGCGGGCTCGCTCGGCGTCCTGTCGCTTGGCCGGGTGGGCAGGCGGAAGGGCGCCGCGTCTCCAACGCTGGTGGGCGATCCGATACGGAGGCGCGGGCCGGCGCGCAGCCTCTGCGGGTTTGTCGTCCGCGACGGCTCGACGTGGGCCCTCGCCCGGACCGACGGGGTCACACACGGCCTGCCCACGACCAACGTCGTCAGACCATCGGATCTCCCGCCGAGCGGCGCCAATGTGCGTGAAGCCACAGCGGTGGTGGGGCTCACAGCGTTTGATGTGACCATGACGCGCTCCGCGCACGAGCTGACGGCTCAGCAATCGCAACCAGCGGCCCCCGCACCGGATCCAGCCGCCGCGGAGGAGGTGCGCGTCGCCATGGCGCTCAACGGTGGCGTCAGTCTGGCGGTTTGGATGGGGGGCTGCACGGTGGAGCTCGACGCTGCGCGGCGCGCTCATCTCGGGCCGGAGGCGTTCGAGGCGGGAAACGGCGCGCCAGCACCACCGCGGACGATTTACAACGCGCTGTGTCGCGCGTTTCATCGTGAGCTGGTCATCGACCTCATGACGGGGTCGAGCGCCGGTGGCATCAACGGCGCACTGCTCGCCGCGGCGATCCACCGCGGGCGACGCCTGCACCCGGACTACATCCGCGACAAGTGGATCAGACTCGGAGAATTTCAGGAGCTGCTACGAGGCCTGCATGCCGACCGGCCGACGTCGCTGATGAACGGCGAGCGGTTCCGCCGTGCGCTCGGTACGACGTTCGACGAGCTGCTCCCGTGCCGGACCGAGCCCGACGAGGCGTCGCCGAGCGAGCGCCAGCTGCAGATCACCGGCGCGCAGCGCGAACGCCTCGACGCGGATGAGCTGTCCCTGAGTCAGGAGGTCACGCTGGAGGTTACGGCGACGGATGTGATGGGGCAGGAGCACTGCTTCCGCGACGAGTGGGGCGAGGAGCTGATCGCACGCGAGTACCGCCAGCGGTTCAGGTTCTGCCGTCCGGAGGACTTCCGGCCCGATTGGCTCGCGGACGCCGCCCGCGCGTCGGCGTCGTTCCCGATTGCGTTCGAGCCGTGCAAGGTGCCGGGTGAGCGCTTGGCGCTCACCGGCCCGCGCTGGCTCATCGACGGCGGGCTGCTCGACAACGCACCGATCGGGCCGCTACTGAACATGATCCCGAGGCGCCCGTCGCGGCGCAAGGTGACTCGCTACGTCTGCTATGTGAACGCCGACCCGCCGCTCCACCCGCGCGTTGTCGCCGCGGCTGAGCGGCGACAGGCGGCGCGCGCCGGCGTTCATCGCCCCGGGGTGCGGGTGGGCAAACGCGCGACGGCGTCCTCGGCGGGCGATCCCGCCGCGTCTGCGCCGCAGCTGCAGGACGTCCTCGGCTACATGGTGAACCTGCCGCGTAAGGCGACATTCGTCGACCATCTCACCGCGATTCAGCGCGCTCTCGGCCGATCGCTGCCCGCCGAGAAGGCGAACGAGTCGCTGCTCGCGCTGGAGCCCGCAGTCTTGGTGTCCACCGCCACAGCGCTTCTGCCCGCATACCGGTCGCGGCGGCGCGTGCTCGCGATTGAGGAACGCCTCGACCGCCGTCCCACCGACGTTCGCCGGGCCGACGAGCGCGTGCGCTCAGTCGATGGCGGCGAGCTCCCGTGGATCCCGACGTTGATGACGCCGCCGGCCGAGGACGAATGGGGGTGGGGTGTCCGTCCCGCGCAACGGATCCTGTACCTCTTGCTCGACCTCATCCGACACGCCTCGGACTACTTACAGCTCGGAGACCTCGCCCGGCGCCGCCCGCTGGACGCGGCGCGTGACGCGATCTACGGGCGGATCGAGGACCTCGAGCGCATCCACGACGTCGTGAGCGCCGATCGCCATATCGACAGGCTCGTCGCGTCGCTCGTCGACGGCGACGAGCCGGCCGGCATCACGCTGTGCGCGCTGCGCCGCCACATGCTCGACGCCGATCGCGACGCGGCGATACGCGAGCACGTACGGGCAGCCGGCGCGACGGTCTTCGGGCTCGGAGACCTTCTCGGAGACGTGCGCGCGAACGAACCGACACCGGTAGCGGTCCGCAAGGCGCTGTTCGGCGATGACGCATCACCACCGTTTGCGGAGCTGCATTTCACGAACATGCTCGAACGCACGCTGTCGATGGAGGTCGTCCGACGGGCGTTCGCCGCCGACGATGAGATCGACACCGATCAGCAGTTCGAGTTCGCGCAGATCACGCCGTGTGCGCCGACGCTTCTGCTGAGCCGCGAGCCGCTCTCGGCCACCGACGCTCCGGCGACGCCGAGTGAGAAGCTGACCGGGACGGGGTGGGGACACTTCGCTGGCTTCTATCGGCGGTCGTGGCGAGCGAACGACTTCATGTGGGGGCGGTTGGACGCAGCGGTGCGCATCGTCGACATCCTCGTCGACGCCGAGCGCGCGAAGTTGATCAAGTCCACCACCGATCTCGATCCGGCCGCCGTGCTGGCTCGGGAACTGTGGCCGCCGGAAGGATCCGAGATCGCGGAGGTCCGTGACGCGCGGCGCATGCTGATCACCGAGGCGCTCACCGAGGCCGCGGAGGTCCCGGTCGGGGAGCGCTACCGCTCGAACGAGTGGCGCATGCGATATCGCGAGGCTCGTCTCGCCGAGCCGCCGGCGGCTCTGTACGAGACCCTCCGGACCGCGATCGACCGCGATCTCAGCGCGGCCGCCGAATCCGGCGCGCCGCCACCCGCGCTCACGCGAGCACTCTGCGTACGTGCCGCGCAATTCGAGGTCCTCCGTCGTGAGCTGCCGGAGGTCGTCGCGCTCTCAATCGAGGACCTGGCCACGGGCACGTCGGCGCCGCCCATCGACGCGATCGATCGGCCGTGGACCGACGTCATCACGGGTCTGCGCGATGATCGGTCGCTACCCGAGCGGCTCGGCGCCCGTGACGCCGGTGAGCGCAGCAGCGCGCTGATGATCCGGACGGCGACGCGCAGTGCGCTCGTCGCGTGTGCGGCGCTTCGCGGGACGCGACTACCGCTCGGGCGCCTGCTCAACCTGCCCGGGACGCTTCTCCTGCCAGCCGCCGGCATCGTTGCGAGTCGCCGGGCGTGGGCGATCGTAGTCGCGTGCGCGTTCTGGTTCGTCGCAATGTTCGTGGCAGGGCGGGCGCTGAGCGTCGATCCGTCCGGCGATCCGTCCGATCCGTTCGCCGTCATCGTGACCTACCTGGGCGTGGCGGCGCTCCTCAGCGTGTGTGCGGTACCGCTCTGGCGCATCCGGCGGGGAGCCGGCGCGAGGCGAGGTCTCACCCAGGGCGGATGGCTGTTCGCGTTGCTGGCGACCGCACTGGTTGCGCCGGTGATCGCGGCCGTCACTACCGACGCCACCGTGGCCGACGTTGCGCTACAGAATGGGTCGGACGCCCCGCCGACGGTCATGCTGGTTGCTGGCGCCGCATCGTTCGGTTTCGCGCGCTGGCTGCCCGGGAGGTTGCGCCGAGCCGTCGAGCGTGATGAACACGCGGCGTGGGATGGCCCGCTGATGCTCTGGCGGCTGGTGCCCTGGGCGGGGCTCGCGGTGTGGGCCGTCCTGTGTCCGCTGCATGATCACCTCATCGGCGGCCGCGACGGGCTGGCGTTGGCCGGCGCGATCAGCGCTGCGATCGCACCCGGGGTCGCAGCGATCGGCTACGTGATCTTCTCCGGCCGCGGATGGTCAGCCCGGAGACGCGCCCGCTCCTCTGCGCGCCTGAACGTCGCCTCGCGGCCCGCCGGCATTCCGCACCCGCGCGGGCCACGGAAGTTCGAGCGATTCGCGTACCAACCACTGGCCACTGCACTTGTCGCGTGTTTTGGCCTGGCGATTGCCGGAACGACACTTATTCTCGCGTTCTGAATGGCGAGGACGGCACCGGTGATTGACCTGAACAGCGTCTCCGCGCCGACGGGCAGCGGCGGACGCGTACCTCGCCGACAGTCCTCTTTCAGCGCGGCCATCGAGCGTTCACCACCCGTACGGTCGCCACTCGCGGTTCGCCGTCCTGAACGAATTTCGCGACGCCGAGGAGCGCGTCGCCCAGCGCCTCAAGGAGCTCGAGCCGGCCATGGCCGAGTATCGCGAGCCGGCGATCGTGGCCCAGCGCCTCGGCATCGACGCGTCGTCTCCGGTTACCCACGCGTGCCATGCGGACACGCCCGGCGCAAGGCGTCTGCGGCGCGCCGGCCAACGGCTCGGCGGCTCCGGCCCGACGTCGCCCACGCACCGCGCCCGATAAGGGACGGCGCAACGGCCACGACGCGCGCCCGGCGCCGCACGGCACGGGCCGGCGCGACGAGTAGCTCCTCGCGCTGATCCACGAGCGGCCGGGCATCACGGTCGCCGAGGCGGGCAAGGCGATGAGCGTCGACCCCACTGGCTTGTACCGGGTGGTCAGTCGCCTCGAGCAGCGCGGCGACGTGCGTAAGACTGGCCGCGAGCTTCATCCGGCCGCCGGCTGACACTCGCGCTGCGACGTGCTGCGCATGCCGCCGCCCGTGCGTGCGCGGTACAAGCTGACGAATCGCTCGCTTCGGAGGAAGTAGGCGGCGGGGCGGAGTCGGCCCTGGCCGAGGCTCGTGCGCGATCGCGCACCGACTCAAGCGGGTTGCACGGTCGGAGCAGCGTTTGGGGGTCGGCTACCGTCAGCGTGATGTGGGGATGACGCCGACGCGATCACCGGCGGGCTGCTGCTCGGGTTCGCCGCCCCAAGGACGGTCGTTGCCATATCGCTGAGGCCCTGACGGCGGCTCAACGCGGGAAGACGCCGTTGGCCGTTGCGCTCGGGCCCCATCTCGGCAAAGCCCCGGTCCGTGCTGACGGGGCCGTCCGAGCTGAAGCTGAAGCCGAACTCGGAGGCTGCGAACTCGGAGGCTTCGAACTCGGCTGTCGATCTTGGCACCGCGAAGCGGGCGAGAAAGGCGGCGGAATCGGTGGGCGCAACTGCGGCGTCCTTGCCGCCTGGACGAACGGCCCGGTCGCCTGCTACTCGATGTGGAAGCTCAGCGTCGCCGGCGTGGTGTTCGGACCGAAGAGCCGGTAGCTCTCAATGACCTGGATGTCCTCGACCTCGAAGGCGGCCCGGCGTCCGTCATCGCTGACTTGCAGGGCGTTGTCGTCGAGCGGAAGGGTCCAGAACAGGCCTGGTGCAACCCCCCGCCGCCCGCGTACAGCGAAACGGCGCCCATGTACTACATCTAAGAGCGGCCCGCAGAGTGTGATCAGCCTCACGTCCTCGCCGGCGCGGGCGGTGGAGCATGGCGCTCAGGAATAGCAAGACGGCGAGGAGAGCGACATGAACGGGAACATCGACGATTGGCTGGACATCGTGTCGGGCGACACGACGGTCACGGTCACCGGATGGATCGACTTTCAGCCCGGCGATCCCAATAACGTCCAGGTCTGGGTCGGCGTCGGGCAGGGGGACAAGAAGAACGCCACGGCCGTCTACGGCGACGGATGGGTAACGGTCAGCCGGCCCGCGGCGGGTAGCCGGACGGCGTGGCAGTGTCCCGCCCTCATCAGCGGGGGCGGCACATTCAAGAACGGCATTGCCGAGGCCGGTGCAGTCGTCGTCGCCGGCGGGCTCGAGCCCTATCCGTGGGGACGCGACGTGAAGTTGAAGAAGTGACGTGACTCGCGTCCGACGTTCGCTGCTGACCTCGCCTGGCACCGCAGCCCGCACCGACGCGCTCGTCGCCTTCGGCTGGGAGGGCACTGTCGCCAAGCGGACGAGCAGCCGCTACCGCTGCGGGCGACGGACGAACGCGGGGCTCAAGTTGAAGTCCGCGGCAGCGGTCGTGCGCGACCGCATGCGCGCGGCGCCCGCGCTCCGGCCGGCGGCCTAAGGTCGCAGCCCGGCCGCCATGCCGGGCAGCGTTCCGCTGCGCGCCTCGCCGAGCAGGTCGCCCAGCCACCCCTCGGCCGTGCGCTTCGTGAAGTACCCGGCGGCCGGGCAGCCGCGTGACGTCCACGCCGGCCCAATCCGTTTCTTGACCTGGCGGCCGTCGGGGAGCCGGTACTTCGCATACCAGGTGTCGGCCTGGGGTCCTGATCGGCGGTACACGTAGCCCGTCGGAACGCTGATCATCGCCCGATTATGGGCCCGGTTGGGACGTTTCTCGGTACCCAGCTGGGGACCAAGTTCGATAACGGTCGAACGTCTGGGAACGACGAAAGTCCCGACGCAGGGCTTTTCTGATGCCGGAGGAGGGACTCGAACCCCCGACACGCGGATTATGATTCCGCTGCTCTAACCGACTGAGCTACTCCGGCGGGGCTGCTTTCTGCCTCCGAAACGGCGCCTTCCCGACTCCCGGCTGGTAATCCGCGGCTCCGATCGGAGCCGCTGAGAACCGACGAGTTTGCGAGAACTCCGGCGACTTTCTGAGAACAGGCGCCAGGTTTTGTTAGACGCGCTTGCTAGAAGCGTCCAGCAGGCCCGGAGCGTAGCAGCGGTTGGTCCGGCGGCCGGCAGCGCCGAACGAAAGCCGGACCGGACTCCGCGCGCTCGGCGTCGCTGCTCTTGCCGTGCAGTGGAAAGACCGCGGCGGCGCGCGGCAGCGCCAGCGGGCCCGTACCGCTGCTGAGGTACGCACGAGAGCCATCGCGCGGCCGATGACCACGCCGCCCACGCGATGCACACTTTCCCCGCGGCGCGAGATGCGGAGGCAGGGCCTTCGCATGGTTGCCGCACAACTGTCCTTCGGCGCCGCGCGAGTCGGCGCTGGCACCTCCCTCACGAAACGGAGCATCCGATGAGCACGGCCGTCGCCACCAGGGTTCGCGCGGGCGCATGGAGCGTCGACCGCGCGCACTCGAAGGTCGCCTGCGCCGTCAAGCACATGGGCATCGCCAACGTTCGCGGGGAGTTCGAGGGAACGCTGGAGATCGGCAACGACCTCTCGAGCGCGAAGGTGTACGGCAAGGTCAACGCTCAGTCGGTGGACACCAATGAACCCCGGCGAGACGAGCACCTTCGCTCGCCTGACTTCCTCGACGCGGCCCGGTTCCCGGAGATCGCGTTCGAGTCCAGTCGAATCGAGGCGCTCGACGGTGACCGGTTCCGCATCACCGGCCGGCTCACCATCCACGGCGTCACCACGAGCTCGTGCTTCACGCGGGCGTGCACGGAACCCATACCGACCTCTACGGCAACGAGCGCATCGGCCTCGAAGTCACGGGCACGCTCTCGCGCGGCGACTACGGCATGAGGTTCACATGGGGCTCGGAAGCGGCAACAGCTCGTGGGCGACAAGGTCGACCTGGCGCTGGACATCTCCGCCGTCAAGTACCGCGGAACACCTGTCCGCGGGTAGGCGGCGCGCGCCGGCGTCGTGTGCGACGCGGCGAGACCGGCAGCGAACTTCGTTGCCGGTGCGGTGTCCGCCGGATGGCGCGTCGTGGCCGCGGCCGCCCCGTGGTCCGCTGTGCGCCGATCCGCCTCGCCGGGTCGGAGAGGGCTGGCCGAAGGTGGCGCCGCGGCTGACCGGCGGGTCAGCTCACGCCACCTCTGCCGCGCCGGACCCTGTGTCTCCAGCGCGGTGGACACCATGCCCGAGGTCGAAAGAGCGATCGAATGAGAGCAGCTGTTCTACGTACGTACGGTGATGCCCCGGAGTACCGGGAGTTCACGGAGCCGCACCGGGACAACGGCCATGTGGTCGTCGAGGTGGAGGCGGCGGGCGTCAACCATCTCGATCTGCTGAAGGCGTCGGGCACGCACTTCTCGGGATCGCCGCCACTGCCCTCGGTCATTGGCAGCGACCGCGGCGACGCACGGAACACCGAGGCATACGGCCAGCGCGACGGACTGCGCGAGCGCGATCGCGACGAGCGTGAACGTCATGACGCCCGCGCCGAGCGCGAGCGTGCCCTCGAGCAGTGCGGGACGCGCCGCTCGCTCGTCGATGCGGTCACAGTGCCGGGCGAGTCGGGCCCTCCGCCGGGGGCGACCGCACAGGTGGCGATGCGGCCTATGCCGCGAGGGAGATGTCAACCGCGGAGGCCGGGCCGCACGCCCAGATGTCGTCGAGGAGCCTCCGCGCACGCGCGGGCGTCATACGCTCGGCCTCGGTCATCTCGTCGGCGAGCCGCGTCACGACGGCGATCGCTGCGCGGGCCTCGACGTCCGCGGCGATGTCGTAGCAGAACAGCAGTGCATCGGCCGCGTCACGAATGCAGGCCTGCTCGCGCGGCCACAGGGCGGCTGGACCGATATCCCGCAACATGTGCAAGATGCGGCGGTAGGCGTCGGCGCGCGGATTCGTCATTCGGACAGGATCGCGTCGCTCGAGCCGACCGCAATCGTTTCTCGCCGGTGAGCGATCGTCTGTCGTAATCGCCGGCTACGGCGGTCGCGACCGGGCTCACGCCCGCGCCCGAAGGAGGAGGGACGGGCGCGGGCGGAGCTCACAGGGGCCGACCGAGTCACGAACCGCACCAGTCGCCGGGCCGACGGGGTCGTCGCGACACGGCGGTCGGCACGGAGCGGTCGTTCTCGTCAGCTTGAGCCGGGAGGATTGCTCGGCGATGACGAGTGCTGGTCGTGCACGGCGGACGGTAGACGCTCGCAGCGCGTGGGCCGAGACCGGAAGGCGAACGCGCGATCACGATTGCCGAACGAGAAGCTGCCGCAGCGGAGCGTTGGGCAACTCATGCTTCGCGACGAAGCCGTTCGCGCCCGAGCGGCGGATGTCGTCGCCACTGGCTGCGTCGGGGTCGGTCGAGGTGAGCAGCACGAGCGGCCGCCACGGGAGTGCCGCGATGTAGGACGCGAGCGTCACGCCGTCGCCGTCGGGAAGGCCGACGTCGACCAGCGCCGCGTCGGGCCGCACCTCCCGGGCGACGTCCATCGCGGCCGCCACCGTGTCGGCCTCCGCGATGACGACGAGCCCGCCGGCGGTGAGCATCCGGCGCGCGAGCCGGCGAAAGACGGGGTCGTCGTCGACGACAAGAACCGAGGCTGACATGTGTACCCGGATGGTCACACACGCGGCGGCGTCGGGAGGGCGGGACAACCCGACATCGCGACGGAATGTACGGCTAGCCCCACTTCGCTTCCGGCGCACCGGAGCAGCGGTCTCGGGACCGGGGTATGGGCTTCGGCCCCGGGACGCGAAACACTGGGAGCATGCCAATCCGCGCGAGCACTCCCGCCGCGAAGGGAATGGACCTCCCCGGTCCCGACGGCGTCGTGGTGCCGTCGAGCGCACGTGCCGGAGGCACCGTGCTCCGCGCCCGAGCCGGTGCGGCGCTTTCCGAGCGCACCCACCCGTGCGACCTCGTCCGCACCGCCATGCCGACGGCTCACCGCCGGCCGCTGCACCCGCAACGATCCCGGCGCGTCCAACACACCATGGAGGAGCGATGCTGACACCGAAGGTCACCGAGACACGGCGAGGGTCCGCGCACCGGGCGCTCGCCGTCAAATCGACGCCCGCCCAAGCGCCGCGCCATCGACGCTGAGGGCCGTGGGTCATGGAACTGCGGCATCTGAGGTACTTCGTCGCGGTCGCGGAGGAGTTGCACTTCCGCCGCGCGGCGGACCGGCTCCACGTCGCGCAGCCGGCGGTGAGCGACCAGGTGCGCCGACTCGAACAGGAGCTCGGCGTACGCCTCTTCGACCGCACGCACCGCAGCGTGTCGCTGACCGACGCCGGGAGCGCGCTCCTCGAGGAGGCACGGCGCGTCGTGCGCCAGGCGGATGTCGCCTGCCGGGCGGCGCGCGGAGCCGGGTCACGCGCGACGATGCGCCTGCGGATCGGCTACCTGCCGGACTCGCTTCCACTCGCCGGGCCGCGGGCTCTGCGCCAGCTCACCACGTCGGCGCCGGTGCTCGAGGTCCATCTCGAGACCGGCCTCGCGCTTCGCCTCGTCGATGACCGACACGATCGCTCCTCGAAGCGATCGGGGCGGGGATCCCCTCCGCGACGGGACGCCGCTACGTGAGAATGGGCCCGGGGCAAGTCGTGGGCGGTCTGCAGGGGATGCCGGCGGTCATCCCGAGCAGCCGCGAGACGGGGTCCATCAGGCGGCTGTCGCCGACGCCCTGGTCGCCGGCGGACATAGTCTCCAAGCGCGATCGCCCGCGTGGCGGCGATCTGTAGACCGTTGTGCGACGCGGAGTCATCGAAGAGGGAGCCGGCCGATGCGGATCTGCCTGATGATCGAGGGCCAGGAGGGCGTGGCGTGGGCGGACTGGGTCGCGCTCGCGAGGGCCTGCGAGCGGCTCGGCTTCGACGCGCTCTTCCGCTCCGACCACTACCTGTCCGTCGACGGGCACGCCGACCGCGGATCGCTGGACGCATGGGGCACGGTGTCGGCGCTGTCCGCGATCACCGAGCGGCTGCGCTTCGGGACGCTCGTCTCGCCGGCGACGTTCCGCCATCCGAGCGTGCTCGCCAAGGCGGTGGTAACCGCCGACCACATCTCCGGCGGTCGGGTGGAGCTCGGCATCGGGACGGGCTGGCTCGAGGCCGAGCACACCGCCTACGGCTTCCCGTTCCCGCCCATGGGCGACCGGATGGCGATTCTGTCCGAGCAGCT
>Ga0136846_1224802_pt1 | contig 21327 bp, 20 predicted proteins | sample HopSoiMetagenom2_FD_96841 | JGI IMG/M metagenome (GOLD analysis project Ga0136846, IMG submission 96841) | Grasslands soil microbial communities from Hopland, California, USA - 2 Assembly 2016 (version 4) | ecosystem: Environmental > Terrestrial > Soil > Grasslands | place: USA: Hopland... | reverse complement strand
GCCGGGCTCACCGACATCAACACGATCACGCCGATCCTCGTCTCGATGATCGGCCTCGGCGTCGGGATCGACTACTCCCTCTTCATCGTCACGCGGTTCCGCCAGCTGCTGCACGACGGGCTGTCGCCGCGCGACGCAGCCGCCGAGGCCGGCGCGTCGGCCGGGCGGGCAGTGCTGTTCGCCGGTCTGACGGTCGCGATCTCGGTCAGCGGGCTCGCGTTCTTCGGGCTCGACTTCGTCACGAAGCTCGGCATCGGCAGCGCACTCGGTGTGCTGACGACGGTGTTGATCGCGAACTCACTGCTGCTCGCCGTGCTGGCGTTGCTCGGCCACCGGATCGACCGGTGGAAGGTTCCGTTCCTCAGGCCGCTCGACGACTCCGAGGCGGCGCGCGAGAAGACACTCGTCGCGCGCTACGGCAGGTTCGTGGTTCGCAACGCGCGCTACGTCTTCCCCGTCGTGCTGCTCGCGGTGCTCGCGCTCGCCGCGACGTCGGCGCTCGTCCGTCTCGGCGCCGCCGACCAGGGGACGCAGCCCAAGGCGCAGACGAGCCGGCGCGCGTACGACCTGCTCGCGGAGGGTTTCGGCAAGGGCTTCAACAGCCCGATCCCGATCGTCGTCGACGTGAACGGCGACAAGCAGGCGCCGCAGAAGATCTACGACCGGCTGCAGGGACTGAACGGCGTCGCGTCGAGCGGCAAGCCGCAGTTCAACAAGGAGAAGACGGTCGCGATCGTCTTCGTGACGCCGAAGTCGGCGCCGCAGGACCAGGCAACGGACGACCTCGTCGATCGTCTGCGCGACGACGTCGTGCCGCAGGCGACGAGAGGCGGCGACGCCGTCGCCTACGTCTCCGGGCAGACGGCGGCCTTCAAGGACATCGCGGACCGCATCCTCCAGCGCCTGCCGCTGTTCCTGCTCTACATCATCGGCGTCACGTTCATCGTGCTCGCGATGGCATTCCGGTCGATCGTGATCTCGCTGACCGCGGCGATCACGACGCTCATGTCGGCCTTCGTCGGCTTCGGCGTGCTGACGCTCGTGGTGCAGGAGGGCCACCTGCTCGGGCTGACCGGGCTCGACCGCACAGGCCCGATCGAGACATTCGTGCCTCCGATCGCGTTCGCGATCCTCTTCGGGCTGTCGATGGACTACATGGTCTTCCTGATGAGCCGCATCCGCGAGGAGCACGTGCACGGACTGCCGACGCGGCTCGCGGTCGAGCACGGGATCGCGGCGATCGGCCGTGTCGTGGTCGCCGCTGCGCTGATCATGGGCACGGTGTTCTCCGCGTTCATCCTCAGCACCGACCGCATCCCGAAGGAGTTCGGCCTGCTGCTCGCGGTCGCGATCCTCACGGATGCGCTCGTCATACGCATGACGCTCGTGCCGGCGCTGCTCACGCTGCTCGGCGAGAAGTCGTGGTACATCCCGGGGTGGCTCGACCGGATCCTGCCGAACCTCACGATCGAGCCGCCGCACGACGGCGACGCGCCGGTCGTGATCGCGGGGGAACGCAGGACGGCGCCGAGCGAGGGCTGACGCGACTCGCCGCGCTCTCCGACGTGCACGGCAACCTGCCGGCGCTGGCGGCGGTGCTCGCGGAGGTGGACGCACTCGGCATCGAGACGATCGTGGCCGGCGGCGACGTCGCCGCCGGCCCGATGCCCGTCGACGCGCTCGACCTGCTGCGCGACCGCGGCGCGCAGTTCGTCCGCGGCAACGCGGACCGGCTCCGCGACCTCCCGCCGTGCGAGGACCTCAGCTGGGCAGCGGCGCTGCTCGGCGCGGAGCGGCTCGAGTTCCTCGAGGGGCTGCCCGTCGACCTGACGGTCGACGTCGACGGGCTCGGGCGCGTGCGATTTTGCCACGGCGCGCCCGGGAGCGACGAGATCACGATCACGCGCGTGACGCCCGGCTGCGCGGGCTGCTCGCCGGCGTCGAGGAGCGCGTCGTCGTCTGCGGGCACACGCACGTGCAGTTCGACCGTACGGTCGACGGCATCCGCGTCGTCAACACCGGCAGCGTCGGCGCTCCGTACGAAGCGGAACCGGGCGCCTACTGGGCGCTGCTCGGCGACGGCGTCGAGCTGCGCCGCACCGCCTACGACGTCGAGGCCGCGACCGCCGCGATCCTCGCGACCGGTTATCCGCGCGCCGCCGAGCACGTCACGTACCTGCAGCCGGACGCGGAGCGCCCGGCGCGGCTGAGCGCGCTGATCGAGGGCCTTCCGCCCTACGACGACGACGAAGACGACGGCGGCGGCGGCACGTAACGCGCCCGCCTCACCTCGCCGTCCGCGACGTCGAGCACCCACGTGCTGCCCTTCTCGAAGGCGACCGGGCCGTCGAGCTCCACGCTGTGCGCCCCGAGGCGGTCGAGCACGTTCTCGACGACGTCGCCGTGCGTGCTCAGCGCGACCGGCCCCCCACCGTCGCCCGCGAGCGTCGAGAGCAGGCGAAACGTCTCGGTGACGCCGACGCCCTCCTCGAGCTCGTCAGCGTCCTCGACGGGAAGCCCGCGCTCGCGCGAGAGCGGCTCGAGCGTCTGGCGGCAGCGTACGTACGGGCTCGAGAGGAGGCGCGTGAACGGTGCGTCCCCGAACAGCTCGACGAGCGCCTCCGCCTGGAGCCGGCCCGAGCGCGTGAGCGGGCGGATCATGTCCGACCCCTCCCAGCGCTGACGGTGCCCGGCCTTCGCGTGCCGGATCAGGTACAGGGCGGCCACTAGGGCCCGGCGCCGGCGCGCTGCTCGGCGAGCTCGAGCAGCCGTTCCTGCGCGTTCACGCCGGCCTTCGTGCGCACCTTGCGCCAGCCGTCGGGCCGCAGCTCCCACGCGAGCACGTCGTCCGCGAGCGCGATCTCGAGGATCGTCTCGATCCGCTCGGCGAGCGCCGGCCCGGCAACAGGCGCGACGCACTCCACGCGCCGGTCGAGGTTGCGCGGCATCAGGTCGGCCGAGCCGATGTAGTAGCGCGCACCACGCTCGTCGCTCCCGAAGCGGAAGATGCGCGAATGCTCGAGGAAGCGGCCGACGATCGACCGCACCCGGATCCGCTCGGAAAGGCCGTCGACGCCGGGACGCAGGCAGCACATGCCGCGCACGATCAGGTCGATCTCGGCACCCGCCGACGATGCGTCGTAGAGCGCGTCGATCATCTCCGGGTCGACGAGGCTGTTCATCTTCATCACGATGCGGCCGTCGGGCGCGTCGGCCTCCGCGCGGATCAGCTCGAGCATGCGCGGGCGGAGCGTCCCGGGCGCGACGAGGATCCTGCGGTAGCCGTTCTCGTTCGAGTAGCCGGTGAGGTGGTTGAAGAGATCGGCGACGTCGGCGGTCAGCGCCGGGTCGGCCGAGAGCAGCCCCACGTCCTCGTACACGGCTGCTGTCGCCGGGTTGTAGTTGCCGGTGCCGATGTGGCAGTAGCGGCGAATCGCGTCGCCCTCGTTGCGCACGACGAGCACCGTCTTGGCGTGGGTCTTCAGCCCCACGACGCCGTACACGACGTGTACGCCTGCCTTCTCGAGCGTGCGCGCCCACGAGATGTTCGCCTCCTCGTCGCCGCGGGCCGTCAACTCGACGAGCGCGACGACCTCCTTCCCGGTCTCGGCGGCGCGCACGAGCGAGCGCACGATCGGCGCCTCGCCCGCGTCCGATGTGCGGTAGATCGTCTGCTTGATCGCCAGCACGTCCGGGTCGTCGGCAGCCTGGTCGACGAATGCCTCGACGGAGGTCGTGAAGCGGTCGTACGGGTGGTGCACGAGCACGTCCTGCTTGCGCAGCGTCTCGATGATCTCGTGAGGCTCCGCGAGCCGGCCGCCGAGCTCGGGCGGCGTCACGCCGACCCAGCGCTGCTCCCGCAGGGACGGCCTCTTCAGGTCGGTGAGCGACCAGAGGGCGCTCAGGTCGAGCATGCCGTCGATCACGTAGAGGTCGTGCGGCGAGAGCCGCAGCTCGCGCAGCAACATCGCGCGCAGGCGCTGCGGCATCGTCGCCGCGACCTCGAGTCGCACGGCCTCCGGCGCGGGCCGCCGCGCGCGCAGGAGCGACTCGAGCGTGACGAGCAGGTCGTCTGCCTCGTCGACCTCGACCTCGACGTCCGCGTCGCGCGTGACGCGGAACGGATGGTGCTCGACGATCTTCATGCCCGGGAACAGCCGCCCGAGGTGCGCGGCGACGAGCTGCTCCAGCGGCACGACGCGACGCCCGCCGTTCACCTCGACGAAGCGCGGCAGCAGCGACGGCACCTTCACCCGGGCGAACCGCTTGCCGCCACTCGCCGGGTCGCGCACGACGACCGCCAGGTTGAGCGAGAGGTCCGAGATGTGCGGGAACGGATGCGCCGGGTCGACCGAGAGCGGCGTCAGCACCGGGAACACGCGCTCCTCGAAGACGGCGGTGAGCTGCTCGCGCTCCGGCTTCTTCAGGTCCGCCCAGTCGGTGATCGCGATGCCAGCCGAGCGAAGGCGCGGCTGCACCTGCTTCGTGAACACGTGCATCTGATGCGCGACCAGGTCCTGCGAACGGCCGCGGATCGCCTCCAGCTGCGCGCGCGGCGTCATCCCGTCGGGCGACGTGCCGAGCACACCCGCCTTCAGCTGCTCACGCAGGCCGGACACGCGAATCTGGAAGAACTCGTCCAGGTTCTGCGAGACGATCGCGACGAAGCGCGCCTGCTCGAGCGGGGTGCGCGCGTCCTCCGCGGCGCACGCGAGCACGCGGGTGTAGTAGTCGATCTGCGACAGCTCGCGGTTGAGGTATCGCGCCGTCGCATCGATCTCGAACGCCTCGAGGTGGTCGGCGGCGAGCTCAGCCAACCGTGGCCGGCTCTTCCGCCTGCTTCGCGTGCCCGGCGAAGAACTCGAGCGCCGTCCGCGTCTTCGTCTTCTGTTCGGCGGAGAGGTCGACTCCGTGCGAGGTAAGGAACGCACGCGTCGTCGCGGCGACGTCGAACGCCTCGTTCGGCATGCACTTCGTCGAGAGCTCGAGGATCCGCGAGCCGTCCGGATAGAACCAGAGCTCGGCGACGAGCCTGCGGTCGTATCCCTCTGGTGAGAACTTCAGCTTGAGCACGACGATCGGCCCGAGCACCGAGAGCTCGTCGAGCTCGACGCCCTCGGGAGCATGCGTTGCGTAGAACGCGCGCTGCTCCTTGGAGAAGAGCTTGCGCAGCGGGCGGTTGCCGGCGACGGTGTCCTTGACCGTGTCCGTCGTCCACGCGTTCTTGAACGATCCGGAGCAGACGAATCCGCCCGGCATCGCGTCGACCTCGACGCCGAAGCTGGGATCGCGGCGCACCTTGCCCGGAAGCTCGGTCGGGACGACCGGGCGCAGCTTGACCACCGAGTCGTTGCCCTTGCCCTGGATCCGGCGCGCGCGCACCACGAGACCTGCGTTGTCGAGCGCGAGGTCGGGCGTGTCGAAGAAGAAGACCTGGCGGATCTGTGCGTCCAGCGCGTCCATGCCAAGGCCCGAGACGGTCGAGCGCTGGTGCTGATCGGGAACGGTCAGCTTCAGCTCGACGCTGTCCGCCTCCTTGATCAGGCCGAGCATTTCCTGGAGCTGTGTGTCGCTGAGATTGGGGCGCTCGGCGGTTGCGGTCATCGTTCGTCCTTTCGTGGCAGACGGGGGTCGGACGCTGGTAGCCGTGACGCCATCATCTCTCCCCGCCCTCCCGAGCGGAAGGCCCCCGAGAGAGTCACCCGGGTGATTGCGAAGTGGTGAACGAGCAGCCGGTTGCGCGCTCCGCGCACATTTGCGACGGTCGGGGGGAATGGATCCGTCAGCGCCCCAGGACGTCGAGGTCGAGTGGCAGCTCGACGCGCAGGACTTGCGCCCGGTCGCGCGCTGGATCGAAGCCGCGTCCGCGAACGGCGCGGCACGGGTCGAGATCGGCCCAGGGCGCACCGTCACGAACGTCGACACGTACCTCGATACGCGCGACCGCTCGCTCGACCGCTCGGGCTACTCGCTGCGGGTACGCCAGGTCTCGCGGCGCGCACCCGTGGCGACGGTCAAGTCGCTCGAGCGCGACGGCTCTGACCCCGGCGGGCCGCTCGTCCGGCTCGAGCTCGAGGAGGTCGTCGACGGCGTCGAGCCCGCCGCGCTGGCGCGCGCTCCGGGCCGCGTCGGCGAACGCATCCGAGCGCTCGTCGGACGGCGCGCCCTGGCACCGCTCTTCGAGGTGCAGACGCGGCGGCGCGTCTTCCCGCTGACGGCGGCCGGCGAGCCGAGCGGCGAGCTCGTGCTCGACGACACCGCGATCCGAGACCCGCGCGGCCGGATCCTGAGCCGCCTCCGCCGGGTCGAGGTCGAAGCGCAACCACAGGCGCGCGGCGCTGTCGAGCCGTTCGTCGAGAGCCTCCGGCTCGCGTGCGGGCTGCAGCCGGCACTGCTCAGCAAGTACGAATCCGGGCTCGCCGCGAGCGGGATCCCGCGCACCGCGCCGGAGACCTTCGGTCGCACGACGATCCTCCCGACCGACACGATCGGCGAGGTCGGGCTCGCCGTGCTGCGCCGCAACTTCACGATCATGCTCGCGAAGGAGCCGGGGACGCGGATCGGCGAGGACATCGAGGAGCTGCACGCGATGCGCGTCGCGACCCGCCGGCTTCGCGCGGCGCTCTCGCTCCTAGCCGCAGACCTGCCCGCCGCCGCGGCGACGCTCCGGACCGAGCTCGCATGGATCGGCGGGACGATCGGGGTCGTGCGCGACCTCGACGTGCAGATCGAGCAGCTCGACGGCTGGATCGCGGCGCTGCCGGAGGAGGACCGCGAGCCGCTCGCCCGCCTGCGCGTGCTGCTGGACGGCGACCGCGGACAGGCGCGTGCCGAGATGCTCGCGGCGTTCGAGTCACCGCGCTACGCGCGCTTCGTCAGGCGGTTCGGCGCGATGCTGCGCAGCCGCAGCGGCGTGCGCAGGCCGGCCGCGCTCGCCGCGGCGCCCGAGCTCGTGGAGCGCAGGCATCGGGCGCTGCGCAAGGCCGCACGCCGCATCACGGCGCGCGCGCCGGCCGACGACTACCACCGGCTGCGGATCGCCGGCAAACGGTTTCGGTACGCACTCGAGTTCGTCGCGGACGTCTATCCGGGCGCGACGGAGCGCCTCGTCAAGCGGATGGCCGGTCTGCAGGACGTGCTCGGGGCGCACCAGGACGCCGACGTCGCGGTCGCGCGCCTCCGCGCGCTCGCGGCCGAGCGCAGCGCGGAGCTCGGCCCGGCGACGGTGTTCGCGATGGGCGAGGTCGCCGAGCGCTACGGCCAGTCGATGCCCGGGCTTCGGAGCGATGCGCGGCGCCAGTTCGCCGCCGTCGAGGGCAAGGAGTGGAATCGCCTCCGGGAGGTGCTCGAGGCGGCCCGACCCGTCGAGGAGTGATCCCCGACCGGAGCACCGGCGGTTGGCGACCCGGTCATCGAGCCCTGGGTTGCAGGTTTGCGCGAACGGGGGATCACCGCGTGATGGCCTACAGCGCGGCTGTGATCGACGTCGGCTCCAACACGGTGCGCCTCGTGACGGCGCGCTGCAGCGGCGGGCACCTCGACGAGCTCCACACCGAGCGCGTCAGGCTCGGCCTCGGGCACGAGCTCGAGTGCACCGGGCGCCTGGACGAGGAGTCGATCGCCGACGCAGCGGAGGCGGTCCGCGGGTACTGCGAAGAGGCGCGCCGCCAGGGCGCGCGCTCGCTCGAGGTGCTCGTGACCGCGCCCGGCCGACAGGCCGAGAACGCTGACGAGCTCGTCACTGCGCTCACACGCGCGGCCGGCCACCCCGTCCGCGTCCTATCGCCCGAAGAGGAGGCGGAGCTCTCTTTCGCGGGCGCCGTCGCGGCCGCCGAGCCCGACGCGGATGTCGTTGCCGTCGTCGATCTCGGCGGCGCGTCGACCGAGATCGCCGTCGGCAGGCCGCAGTCGGGCCCGGCATGGATGCGCTCGGTCGACCTCGGTGCGCTCCGGCTGACCACGCGGCTGCGCGAGTCGGGCGACGACCTGGAGGCGGCGCGCGCCCAGGTCGCCGAGGCCTTCGCCGGCCTGGCGCCGCCCATCCCGCATGCCGCCCTGATCGTCGGCGGCTCGGCCCGCGCCCTCGGGCGCGTCGCCGGCGCGCGGCTCGGCCCCGACGAGCTCGCCGGCGCGGTCGAGGCGCTCGCCTGCCTGACGCCGGAGAAGATCACCGAGCGCTATGACGTCGGCAAGCATCGCGCACCGCTCGTGCTCGCCGCAGCTCTGATCGTCGCCGAGGTTCAGCGGCGGCTGCTCGTCCCGCTCGAGGTGACCGAGGGCGGCCTGCGCGAGGGCGCGCTCCTGGCCGCGCTGGACGAAGCCGCCGCCTGACCGGCGAACGGAATCACCCATGTGATCGTCGGTCCGCGGCGTCTCCCGCGGCCGTGAGGCTGCCATGGTCCTCGCATGCGGCACCAGCGCTACCAGCTCACCGTCGAAGGTGAGCTCAGCGAGCGCGCGGGTCGTGCGTTCGACGGCATGACCGTGACGCGCGAGCACGGCAACACGGTGCTCACGGGAGCTGTCCGCGACCAGGCGGAGCTCCAGGGGCTCCTGCAGCGCGTCTCGAATCTCGGGCTCACGCTGCTCGGAGCGAACGCAACCGACAACACGGACGCCCGCTGAGCGGAGGAGGCCCGATGGCACGACGCGAACGCATTCTCGAGCACCTGATGGTCAAGCCCGGCACGCCGGCAGCGCTCGCAGAGCGCGACGCCGGGTGGACCGGCGGCCCCGACTTCGACGGGCTCACGCACGACGAGCTGAAGGCCGAGGCGAAGGCGATCCTCGCACAGGGCGTCGCCGAGCTGTCCGAGGCGCAGGAGCTCCTCTGGGCGAGCGACACGCGCGCGGTGCTGGTCGTCTTCCAGGCGATGGACGCCGCGGGCAAGGACAGCGCGATCGAGCACGTGATGTCGGGCGTCAACCCGCAAGGCGTGCAGGTCGTGTCGTTCAAGAAGCCCTCCGACGAAGAGCTCGACCACGCGTTCCTCTGGCGCATCTCGAAGGCGGCACCCGAGCGGGGACGCATCGGCATCTTCAACCGCTCGCACTACGAAGAGGTGGTTGCGCTGCGCGTGCACCCCGAGTGGCTCGATGCGCAGCGGCTCCCCAGCACCGACCGCGGGCCGGCGTTCTGGGAGGAGCGCCACGAGGACATCAACGCCTTCGAGCGTCACCTCGACCGCAACGGCACGAAGATCGTCAAGTTCTTCCTCCACGTCTCCCTGGCCGAGCAGAAGCGGCGCTTCCTCGCGCGCCTCGACCGCCCTCACAAGGAGTGGAAGTTCAATGCGGCGGACGTCACCGAGCGCGGTCACTGGGACGAGTACATGGCGGCCTACGACGCGGCGCTCACCGGGACGTCGACCGAGTGGGCGCCGTGGCACGTGATCCCGGCCGACCACAAGTGGCTGACGCAGGCACTCGTCGCGGCCATCCTCGTCGACACGCTGCACGGTCTCGGACTGCAGTGGCCGGAGGTCTCCGAGAAGGAGCACGTGGCGAACCTCGAGGCACGCAGGCGGCTCGAGGCGGAGGCGGCCGACCTCGTGACGACCTGAACCGATGGCGGCGGTCGCACCTCTCGCGCAGCAGCCGGCGGCGCAAGCGCCGCGCGGTGTGACGCATGTCGACGCGGGCGACCTTCGCTACCGCGCGGAGCGGTTCGCCCGCGAGCCGGTCGAGCGCTCCGCGCTCGCGCTCTCGTTCGCGGAGAGCACGGCATCGTCGGTGGAGGTGCACGTCGAGGGACGGAACTTCTACCCGCCGATGCTCGCCGACATCGCGGCCGCGCAGTCGTCGGTGCACATCAACCAGTTCGGGTTCCGGCCGGGAGCGGTCGGAGACCGTTTCGCCGACGCGCTCGTCGCGAAGGCCGAGGAGGGCGTGCACGTGCGGCTCGTCGTCGATCGCCAGGGCTCGGACCCCGAGGGCGGCGCACGCGAGCTGTACGAGCGCCTCAGCGCGGCCGGCGTCGAGGTGTGTGTCACGCGCGCGACGCAGGCACGCGCGCAAGCGGGACCGCTCGGCCGGACAGGTGCCACCCGCTGGAACCTCGGCGCGCTCGGCCACGTCGACCATCGCAAGGCGGCCGTCGTCGATGGTCGCGTCGGGTGGATCGGCGGGGCCGGGATCGAGGATCACTTCCAGGACGGCCGCTTCCACGATCTGTTCGTGCGCGTCGACGGGCCGGTCGTCGCGCAACTGCAGCTCGTCTTCCTCGCCAGCTTCCGCTGGCTCGGCGGCGTCGTGCCGGTCGGTGAGCTCGACGCGCTCTTCCCCGAGCTCGAAGCCGGCGCCGATCCCGTCCCGGCGGTCGTGCTGCACAACGCGCCCGGGCGCTTCCGCCCGATCACGGCCGCGATCGCGCAACTGCTCGACGACGCCGAGCGCACGCTCGACGTCGTCAACCCGTACGTCACCGACCGCGGGATGATCCGGCGCATCGAGCGCGCCGCGCGCCGCGGCGTGACCGTCCGCCTGTTCGTCCCGGAGAACGCCAATAACTGGGCGTGCGCGGCGGCGCAGCAGTTCCACCACGACACGCTCCTCGACGCCGGCGTTCGGATCCTGCAATACCCGACGATGCTGCACGCGAAGGCGTTCGTGCGCGACGGCGAGGACGTGATCGTCGGCACCTGCAACCTCGAGGCGTGGAGCCTGAAGCGGTTCTTCGAGATCGACGTGCGCCTGCGCTCGCGCGCCGTCGCCGACGCGTTCGAGGAGCGCTTCTCCGCGCCCGCGGAGACCGTCGCAACGCCGGGCCGCGTGCTGCAGGGCGGGAAGGCACGCACGAAGGCCCGCGCCTTCGCCGCGATCTCGCCCTTCCTCTAGAAGGCTTGATGTGGAACTGCGCTCACGTCAGGCCTCTATGACGCGTTCGCGCCGAGCAACCCGAGCGCTGTCGCGCGCGCGACGGCCTCCGGCCGCGAGTTGACGCCGAGCTTGCGGTAAATCGCGCGTGTGTGCGTGCGAACCGTGTTGTGCGAGATGAAGAGCGCGCTGCCGATCCCGCGGACCGAGAGATCGGAGCCGAGCAGGCGCAGCACCGCGAACTCCGCGTCGCTCGGGGTCTCGAGGATGCTGCCGTCGGCGACGCGCGACACGGCCTGCTGCAGCTGCCGGTCGACCTCGCCCGCGAGCGCGTCGAGCCGCCCGCAGTCGCCGAGAGCGTCGAGCTCCTCGCGTGCGGCAGCCAGCGCAGCCGCACCGTCGTCGAGACGCCCGCGCCGGCAGCGGATCCCGGCCGTCAGCAGCAGGATCCACGCGTGATGCACGGTCGGCACCTCGTCGTCGAAGAGGCGCTCGGCATGAGCGAACTCGCGCTCCGCCTCGGCCGGCTTCCCTTCGGTCGCGAGCACGGCGCCCAGCGCGGCCGACGCGACCGCGCCGACCCACGTGCGGCTGCTGCGGATCCGACCCGTCAGCACGCGCGCCTTCTCGGCGTGCGTGCGGGCGAGCGAGAGGTGGTTGCTCTCGAGCGCGATCAGCGCGAGCGTGGCGCGTGCGATCGCGTGGCTCGGCGGACGGCGCTCGGCATCCGGGTGCTCGATCACCCGTCGCGCGGCCTCCCACGCCTCGTCCGGGTCGCCGGCGAAGTAGAGCGCGTGCGCGTAGCCGGCGAGGCACGCGACCAGCTCGTCGTCGCTCGCGAGCGCGATCTCCACGGCGCGCCGGCCTTCGAGGACCGCCCGGTGCACGCCGCCGTCGAGCGTAAACGCGCGCACCGTGCCCATCTCCGCGTCGACGTGCGGCGTGAAGCGCGGCGAGCGGCCGCGCCTCGCGCGCGCCGCCGTCTCGAGGAAGCGGCGCTTCTCGATCGTCCCGCACCCGACGAGCGCCGTCGCCGACGCGGCGGCGGTCGCGAGCTCCGGGTGCTCGGCGAGCTGCTCGTCCGGGAGTGTTCGGACCCAGCGCAGGAACGTGCGCGCGGCCCCCGTGCGGATCAGGTGCGTATGGTGCTCGGCGAGAATCTCTGCCACGAGCACGTGGTCGCCGGCTGCCGCCGCCTGCTCGACGGCCTCGACCGCGAGCCCGCGCGAGTGGAACCAGCGCGCGGCGCGCCGGTGGATGTCGACCGCCATGCCGGGGCGCAGCACCGCGAGCTGGAACCCGGCGAACTCGGCGAAAAGCGAGTGCACGCGGAAGAGGCCGCCGTGCTCGAAGCGCGAGACGAACAGGTTCGAGTGCTCGAGCCGTGCGAGCATCGCAACCGAGTCGTCGCGCCCGAAGACGGCGTCGCAGAGCTCGGCGTCGAACTGCCCGAGCACCGACGCGCGCAGCAGGAAGAGCCGCTCGTCGTCGTCGAGTGCGCCGAGGATCTCGCTGTTCAGGTAGTCGGCGACGAAACGATGGTCGCCCCCGAACGCGCGCACTGCACGATGCGGGTCGTCGACGGCGCGCAGCCAGAGCAGCGCGAGGGAGAGCGCGCCCGGCCAGCCCTCGGTGCGCTCGCACAGCGCGTCGACCTCGCGCCGCTCGAGCTCGACCCCGCCGCGGCGGACGAGCAGCTCGTACGCGTCGTCGGCGTCGAACGCGAGGTCACTCGTCCGCACTTCCGACAGCTCGCCGCGCGCGCGCAACTGCGCGAGCCGCAGCATGGGGTCGGACCGCGTCATCGCGATCACGCGCGCCTTCGCGGGCAGGTGCTCGATCGCATAGTCGATCGACTCGAGGCAGTCGCGATCCGTGACGGCCTGGAAATCGTCGAGCACGACCGTCACCTCGCTGTCGAAGGCCGCGAGCGCGTTCATCAGCTCGATCACCGGATCCTCGATCGGGCCGCCGGCGACGCCGAGGCGCTGCAGCGCGCCGCGCCCGAGGCCACCGCGCACGCGGTCGACCGCCGTCGCGAGGTAGGTCCAGAGCCGAACGGGGTCGTTGTCGCCGGCGTCGAGCGTCACCCAGACGACTGCGCCTTCGCGACTCGCGCACCAGGTACGGACGGCGGTGGTCTTGCCGTAACCGGGAGGCGCCGCGACGAGCACGAGTCGGACGCCCTCGCGCCAGTCGAGCGCTCGCTGGACGCGCGGCCGCGCGACCAGGCCCGGTCGGAGGCTGGGCGCGAGCAGCTTGGCCTCCGCGAACGGATGCTGGGGTCTCAACTGCCTCACACCGCGATCGTCCCAGCCGCCCAGCGCCTCGCACGTCCCCCCGCGAGGGTGATTTCAGCGGTCCGCGATGAAGCGCTCGACCGCCGCCACGTCGCGCTCGAGCGCGGCGCGGTCCTTGCGTGAGACGCGCGCGAAGGGCTCCGCCAGCCGGACGACGCCGCCCGTCAGGCTCCATGTCGCGACGGCGCGGCCGCCGAGGTACGCGAACGGCCGGTAGTGCGTTGCAGGGTCGTTCTGCTCCGCGTAGGCGCCGAGCAGCCCCTCGCGCGAGCGCCAGCCGACGAGCACGGGATCCCATTGGTCGAGCAGGCACGGGCGGGGCGCGGGCTCGCGGTCGAGCGCGGCCGGCGTCGCGATACGCGCGAGCCCTGCGCGAGCATCGCGGAGCGGCAGGCCCGCCCACTTCGCGAGGTCGCGGTCGTCGGCCGGAGCGTGCCCCGCGAGGTAGCGGCGCGCGAGCTCGCCGAGCGCGCGCTCTCGGTCGAAGGCGACGGGAGACGGCAGCCAGTCGCCCGCGAGGACGTACGCGTGACGGCCGCCGACGAACGGGCCGCGCACGGCGATTCCCCGGAGGCAGGCGAGCATCAGCAGATGCACGAGCGCCTGCCCGGCGGTCGGTATCCCCGCCGCGTCCAGCCGGTCACGCAGCTTCTCGCGCGTCAGCGGCCCGTCGCGGAGCGCGCGCTCGACGAGCGCGACGCCGCGGTCGGCCTGCGACGGAGAGACGCCGGTCTGCGCAAGCCGGCGTGCGTTCGCGGTGAAGAGCGGCGGCGTCGTCAGCGCGTGCAGCCACCAGTAGTCCTCGCTCCGCACGAGCTGAAGCGTCCCGCGGTTCAACCAGCAGACGACGACCGACCGCGTCTCGGCGATCGCGCGGTCGATCGCGGCGACCGACAGGCCATCGGTGCGCGCCCGGACCGCGAGGCGCGCGCTGCGCAGGTCCTGTGCCTGGACGGCGAGCAGCCGGCCCGCGACTGCGGCCACGTCTGCTCCCCGCTCCGATCCCAGGAGCTGGCGCTCGAACCGCTCGGCAAGCATCGCTCCAGCTTGACATATTCCTATATAGGCATATGATTCGGTGCGTGGCACGGGCAGCGACCACGACGGATGCGTTCAACGCGGTGGCAGAGCCGCGGCGGCGGCAGATCCTCGACGCCCTCGCGGACGGCGAGCGCCCCGTGAACGACCTCGCGCGGGATCTCGGCCTGGCCCAGCCGCAGATGTCGAAGCACCTGCGCGTGCTTCGCGAGGTCGGAGCGGTCGAGATGCGCGAGGACGGCCGCCGGCGGCTCTACCGCCTCAACGGCGCCGCCCTCAAGCCCATCCACGACTGGGTGAAGACCTACGAGCGCTCGTGGTCGGATCGGTTCGACCAGCTCGACGTCGTACTGGAAGAGCTCAAGCAAAGGGAGGTCGAAGAAGTTGACGGCAGTGACGGATAGCAACGAGGCGACGTTGACGTTGCCCACCGACGAGCAGATCCTGATCACGCGCGCGTTCGATGCGCCGAAGCATCTGGTGTTCGAGGCGTTCACGACGCCCGAGCTCGTCAAGCGCTGGTGGCATGCGAAGCGCGGTGAGATGACCGTTGCCGAGATCGACCTGCGCGTCGGCGGCAGGTGGCGCTACGTGATGGTCGCCGGCGACGGCACGGAGGTCGGCTTCCACGGCGAGTACCGCGAAGTCGTCCCGAACGAGCGGCTCGTCTCGACCGAGACGTATGAGGGCCTGCCCGAGGGCGTGACCGAGGAGCAGGGCACGACCGTGAACACCGCGACGTTCGCCGAGTCGAACGGACGCACGACGCTGACGATCCTCGTGCAGGCGCCGAGCAGAGAAGCCCGCGACGCGATCATCGCGTCGGGGATGGAGGACGGCCTGCAGGACGCGCTGACGCTGCTCGAGCAGGTCACGCAGTCGCTCCGCTGAGCCACGTCACCCCGGCCGGGTGACGCCGCGCGACCCTCGCCGCGACGAGGGTCGCGCGCATGGCCCGCATCCTCGGACTGCTCGTCCTCGTCGTCGTGTTCGCGGGCTGCGGCAGCAGTCCCTCCCCGGAAGAGAAGTTCGCGGACTCCGTCTGCAGCGCGGTCGGCGACTGGCAAGACCAGGTGACGCAGTCCGCGAGCGACGTCAAGGCGAAGGTGCAGTCGCCGTCCACCGGGATGATCACCGCGATCCAACAGGACGTGCAGTCCGCCGTCGACGCGACGAACACGCTTATCTCCAGCCTGAGCTCGGTCGAGGCGCCGGACTCCGACGAGGGCAAGGCTGCGAAGCAGCAACTCGACACGCTCGCGACACAGTTCAAGACGACGGTCGACAAGTCGAAGCAGACGGTGAACGGGATCCCGAAGAACGCGAGCCTCGCGACGACCGCGTCGTCGATCGCGACGCTGGGCCCATCCCTGGACACCCTCGCGACCACGGCGCAGACGACGATCACGGCGGTGCAGGCGAGCGGCGACGCGCTGAAGGACGGCTTCCAGAAGGCCGACTCCTGCAATCGGTACACCTGAACCAAACCAGGGCGCGCGGCGTATGTTCCTGACGTGATCGCCCCGCTCGCCGCAGCCGCGCTCGTTCTCACGAGCCCGGCGTTCCACAACGGCGGGGCGATCCCCAAGCGCTACACCTGCGACGGCGCGAACACCTCCCCCGCCCTGCGCTGGACCGCGCCGCCGAAGGGAACGGCGTCGTTCTCGTTCACCGTCTTCGACCCGGACGCGGGGAGCGGCGGCTTCCTGCACTGGAAGATCAACCGGCTGCCGGCGAGCGCACGCAGCCTGCCGGCGGGCTCGAAGCTCGGCGGGCCGAACGGCGCCGGGAGGAACGGCTACACCGGCCCGTGCCCGCCGTCGGGAACGCATCACTACCGCTTCGAGCTCCGCGCGCTGAACGCGAAGGGCAAGATGCTCGCGATCGCCCGGCTCGTCGGGCTCTACCACCACTAGCTCGAAGCTCAGTACTCGACGTGCTCGATGTGCTCGCGCAGTGCACGGGCGGCCTGCGCGGGCTTGCGCCCCTCGATCAGGTCGACGATCCGCTCGTGCTCGCACCACACCTCCTCCAGGACCTCGGCCGGGCGCGTGCGGCCGAGCCGCATCACGCGGACGAAGCCGCGCAGCTGCGCGAGGAAGCGCTCGACCGTCGGTAGGCCCGCGCCCGCGGCGATGTGCAGGTGGAACTGCTCGTCGAGCTCGATGAAGCGGTCCTCGTCGTGCGTGTCGACCGCGCGCTTCTGCTGGATCAGCAGCAACCGCAGATGGTCGACCTGCTCGATCGTCATGCGCTCGCACGCGCGACGCACGGAGAGCGACTCGAGGGCGATGCGCACGTCGAGGATCTCCTGGCGGTGCTCGTCGGAGAAGCCGCGCACGATCACCTGCCGCCGCGGGCCGAGCTCGAGCAGGCCGTCGCGGCGCAGCGACTGCAGCGCCTGCCGGACCGGCGTCTTCGAGATGCCGAGCTCTTCCGCGACCGTTCCTTCCGCGACGACGCTGCCGACCGCGAGCCGCCCGCGGAGGATCTCGTTGCGCACGTGGTCGTAGGCGCGGTCGGCGAGGGTGGTCGCACGCTCTTCGCGTTCGCTGATCATGGTGCCGGACTCGCCGCGAGCGCGCGCCCCAGTCGCCGCAAGCCTTCGGAGATCGCGTCGTCGGCGACGCAGAGCGAGACGCGCACCAGCCCCTCGGCGCCGGTCCCGAACGCCGAGCCGGGCACCACGGCGACGCCGTGCTCGTCGAGCAGCGCGAGCGCGAACGTCCGCGAGTCGACGCCCGCGGCCGAGACATCGACCAGCAGGTAGAACGCGCCCGCCGGCCGGACGTAGGGAACCCCCAGCTCGTCGAGGAGGCTCGTCGCCAGCTCGAGCCGGTGGCGGTACGTCGCCCGCATCTCCTCGACGGCGTCCTGCGGGCCGGTGAGTGCAGCCTCGGCCGCCTTCTGCGAGACCGACGAGACGCTCGAGACGACGGACTCCTGGGCGCGCGCAGCCGACACCGCGACGTCGCGCGGCGCGACCAGGTAACCCACGCGCCAGCCGGTCATCGCGTACGTCTTCGAGCACGTGAAGACGCTGATCACGGGACCCTCGGCGCTCGCAGCGGCGCTGACGTGCGTGGCGTCGAAGACGAACGACTCGTATGCCTCGTCGGACACGAGCCAGCAGTCGTGCCGCGCCGCGAGCTCGACGAGTGCTGCCAGCGCCTCGCGGCTCGCGACCGAGCCCGCCGGGTTCGACGGGGAGTTGACGACGATCGCGCGGGTTCGTGGAGTGACCGCACGCTCGACCGCTTCGACGTCGAGCCCGAAGCGCGAGCCGCGGTCGAGCGCGTACGGGCGTACGGACGCCCCGACGCTCGCCGCGATCGCCGCGTACCCTGTCCAACCCGGATCGGGCACCAGCACGTCGTCGCCCGGATCGGCGAGGACGCGCAGCAGCGCGTGGAGCCCGCCGCATGCGCCGGTCGTGACCACGACCTCCTCCGGCGTGCAGTCGAAGCCGTTCACCGTGCGCACACGGGCGGCAGCGGCCTCGCGCACCGATGCGAGGCCCGACGATGCGGTGTAGTGCGTGAAGCCGTCCGACGCGGCGCGCAGTGCCGCCTCGACGATGTGCCGCGGCGTCGTGAAGTCAGGGTCGCCGAGCTCGAGCCGGATGGTGTCGGGGCGGGCGAGCGCGCGCTCCAGCATCTCGCGCACCGCCGAGCGCGGAGCGTTCGCGAAAGACGACGCGACGCGCGTCATGCGGCACTCCGCTGTAGCATCGCGACGTGCGCATGGGTGTTCTCGGCGCCGCGAACATCGCGCGCAAGGTCGTGATCCCGTCGATCGTCCGAGCCGAGGGCGTCGAGCTTGCCGCAATCGCGAGCGAGTCCACCAAGGCCGCGGACTTCCTCGAGCAGACCGACCTGCAGACCGCCGACGGCATCGCTCTGCGTGAGTCGGTGCGTGCTTGCACCTACGAGGAACTGCTGGAAGACGACTCGATCGATGCCGTCTACATCCCGCTGCCGAACAACCTGCACGCGCCGTGGTCGAAACGCGCGGCGGATGCCGGGAAGCACGTGCTCTGCGAGAAGCCGGCGGCGCGGACACGCAGCGAGGCCGAAGAGATGGTCGAGCACTGCGTCGCAGCCGGCGTCGTCTGGATGGAGGCGTTCATGTACCGGTTCCATCCGCAGTGGCAGGTCGTGCTCGAGCGGCTGCACGGCGGCGCCATCGGCGAGCTGCGGCTCGTGCGCAGCCTGTTCACGTTCACCGTCACGAGCCCGGAGAACGTCAGGCGCCGGCCGGAGCTCGGCGGCGGCTCGCTGTACGACGTCGGCTACTACTGCGTGAACGCGAGCCGCTGGGCGATGGGCGCCGAGCCCGTCGCGGTCTCGGCGACCATGTCGCTCGGCCCCGAGGGCGTCGACGAGGAGTTCAGCGGCCTGCTCGACTTCGGCGACGGACGGCTCGCGCAGATCGCGAGCAGCTTCACGCAGCCCTACCGCCACGAGGTCGAGCTGCTCGGCACCGCCGGCCGCATCAGCGTGCCCGCCGCGTTCGTGAACGGCAGCGAGCCGGTGACGGTCGAGCTCGAGGACGCGCGCGGCAACCGGGAGCTTCTCGAGGTGCCCGGCGACGACGAGTACCGGCTCGAGGTCGAGGACTTCGCCGCCTGCGTCCGCGACGGGCGGCAGCCCTCGGCGGTCTCGCACGAGGACACGCTCGCGAACATGGCCGCGATCGACGCGCTCTACGAGGCCGCCCGCAGCGGTCGCCGGGTCACCCTTTAGCTTCACCGTGGCAGGGGAAGGTCGACCCAGCCGCGGCTGTGATGTGACTGCTCGACCGCGTTGATCACTTCCTGCACCCACGCGGCGTCGCCGAAGTTGCCTTCGTTCTTGTCGCCGCCGGCGAGGATCTCGTCGACGAAGTTCGCGGTCAGGTTCGAGTAGTAGAGGCGCGGCCAGGGCTCGTGCACGTCGCCGCCTTCCGGGAAGAGGCGCTGCGGGACCTCGATGTCGACGAACTCGACCGCGTCGGGCTTCGCGCCCTTCAGCGTCTCCATCACCCCGAACTCCTCGACCAGCCGCGCAATCAGCGCTCCCTCGCTGCCGTAGACGCGCACCTCGATGCCGGGGTAGTTGCCGACGGTGACGAAGCTGCTCTGCACCGAGCAGATCGCGCCGCCCTCGAACTCGCCGATGAAGATGTCGCCGTCGTCGATGTTGGCGCGCATCATCGTCCCGGTCTCGCGGATCATCCGCTCGGGCACGAAGTTCCGCAGCACGCCGACGACCGAGGTGAGGTCGGCTTCCATGAACCAGTGGCCGAGGTCGATCACGGGCGCGCCGTAGCCCTCGAGCGAGGAGACGCGGATGCGGTCCTGGTCGACGTCGGACGGCACCTGGCGCAGCGGCGTCTCCGGCTTGATCCACTGCGAGTTCTGCTCGTAGGCGTTGTAGATGTACGGCGTCCCGAGCCAGCCCTGCTCGATCAGCTCGCGCATGTAGCGAATCGCCGGGCTATAGCGGAACGTGAAGCCGACCTTCGTCTTCAGGCCCTTCGACGCGGCGAGGTCGCGCGCGCGCAGCGTGTCGCGGAAGTCGTGCGCGACCGGCTTCTCGACGAGCACGTGCTTGCCCGCCTCGAGCGCCGCCATCGTCAGGTCGAAGTGGCCGCCGTCGCCGGTGACGATGTCGATCACGTCGATGTCGTCGCGCTCGAGCAGGCGCTGAAACTCGGTCGTGTGCTCGGCGACGCCGAACTCGCCCGCAGCTTCCTCGACGACCTTCGCGTCCTGGTCGCACACCGCGACGAGATCGACGCGCGAGTCGCGGGTCCAGCCGGGAAGGTGGGCCATCTTCGCCCACCGTCCCGTGCCGATCACACCTACGCGAAGCTCTGCTCCGGCCATGCCTCGGGCCTCCTTGCATCGTCGTGGCGCCAGCAGCGGACGAGGTGCTCCTCGGCGACGGGAATCAGCTCCGTCTCCCACGTCTGGCATTCCTGCAGTGCGAGCGCGCAACGCGGCGCGAACCGGCAACCGGGCGCGATGTCGATCAGCTGCGGCGGGGCGCCGACGATCGACGGGAGGTAGCGGCTGCGGTGCTCGCTGTCGGGCAGCGAGCGAAGCAGCGAGATCGTGTACGGGTGGCGCGGTGCCGTCAGTAGCGTCTGCGCGTCGGCGAGCTCGACGATCTGCCCCGCGTACATGACGGCGATCCGGTCGCACATCTCGGCGATCACGCCGAGGTCGTGGCTGACGAGCACCATGCTCATCCCGAAGTCGCGCTGCAGCTCGAGCAGCAGGCTGAGGATCTGGTCCTGGATGATCACGTCGAGCGCGGTCGTCGGCTCGTCGGCGAACAGCACCTTCGGGTGCGATGCGATCGCGGCGGCGATCAAGACCCGCTGGCGCATGCCGCCGCTGAACTCGTGCGGGTAGCCGCGCATGCGCCGCGACGCCGCAGGGATGCCGACGCGGTCGAGCAGCGCGAGGGCGGCCCGGCGGCGCTCGCGCGGGCCGAGCCGTGCGTGCGCGGCGACGGCCTCCTCGATCTGGTCCCCGACGCGCATCACCGGGTTCAGCGCGCTCATCGGGTCCTGGAAGATCATCGAGAGGTGCGCGCCGCGCAGCCGCTGCTGCTCGGCGCCTCCGACCGTGAGCAGGTTGCGGCCCGGCCTTTCCGCGTAGCGCACCTCGCCGATCGACCACGCGGGCGGCGACGGCATGAGTCCCATCAGCGTGCGGCACGTGACGCTCTTCCCCGAGCCGCTCTCGCCGACGAGCCCGAGGATCTCGCCGCGCCGCAGCGTGAACGAGACGTCGTCCACCGCGCGCACGATGCCGCCGTCCGTCCGGATGAACGTGTGCAAGCCCTCGACGGCGAGGATCGCGTCGCCCGCGGGGTCGGCGGCGGGCAGCGGCTCAGCCATCGAAGCGGAGGACGTCGGCGAGGCCGTCGCCGATCAGGCTGAACCCGACGCCGACGAGCACGATCGCGATGCCGGGCAGCGTGGAGAGCCACCACGCGCTGAGGATGTAGATCTGGCCGTCCGAGATCATGGCGCCCCACTCCGGCGACGGCGGTGCCGCGCCGAGCCCGAGGAAGCCGAGCGCGGCGCCGAGCAGGACGTTCCCGACCGCGTCGACCATCGCGAAGATCAGCACGAACGAGACGACGTTCGGCAGGACGTGCCGCAGCATCACCCTGCTGTG
>Ga0136846_1243137_pt1 | contig 21331 bp, 16 predicted proteins | sample HopSoiMetagenom2_FD_96841 | JGI IMG/M metagenome (GOLD analysis project Ga0136846, IMG submission 96841) | Grasslands soil microbial communities from Hopland, California, USA - 2 Assembly 2016 (version 4) | ecosystem: Environmental > Terrestrial > Soil > Grasslands | place: USA: Hopland... | reverse complement strand
GCTCCTCTTTCGGTGTACGGCCAAAGCAAGCTTGCCGGCGAACACGCCATTGCCGGGGCGGGCGCCTTGCATGTCATCGCGCGCACGTCCTGGGTGTACGGTGCAACCGGTGCGAATTTTCTCAAGACGATCGTGCGGCTCGCCGGAGAGCGCGAGCAGCTGCGCATCGTTGCCGACCAGATCGGCGCGCCAACGACAGCGAATGCGATTTCACGAGCCGTGGTTGCAATGTTGCCGTGGAACGACGAGGATATTAGCAAAGCGTTCGAGCAGCGAGGCGGCGTCGTCAATCTGGTCTGCACCGGCGAGACCAGCTGGCACGGCTTTGCGACTGCGATCGTTGCGGGGTTGCGGTCGAGGGGCGCGAAATTCGCCGTGAAGGAGATCGTTCCTATCGGTTCGGACGAATTTCCCGTCAAGGCGAAGCGGCCGCTCAATTCTCGTCTTGATCTCACGCGGCTGCGCGAGCGGTTCGGCATTGCGCCGCCGAGCTGGCAGCAGGCACTCGATCCCGAGCTGGATGCCCTCAGGGCAACGATCTGAACGCCCTTGAGCGGCTCGAGGGCCGGTCGGAGCACAACGTTCCCTCGCCTTTAAGCTTTGTTAACCATCGAGGGCCCATTTTCCGGTCTGGTGCCTCGAACCGGAAATGCACGCATGTTTCAGCTCTTCTTGCGGGCCCGCACTCACAATTTCCTGAAGGACCGTTTCGGCGGAGAGCAGACGTTTCGTGCCCGCTCGCCGGAGCGCGATGCCGAAACCGATCGCACGCGCATCGAGGCCATCATGGTCGCGATCGAGGATGCGCTGCATGCAGCGGAGCGGGAGCAGTCCGGCCTCAACCGCCGCGTCGAAGACGTACTGGCGCGCGCAGCCGTGACCATCGGCAACGGCGATGACGAATATCTCGAGCGCGAGGCGCTGGACAGTCATCACCAGGATCTGTTCGACAAGGAAATTCTGAACGGCCAGCGCCGGCTCAAGGAGCTCGGCGCCTCGATCGCCCATTTCAAATTCCTGAAGGCGGCGACGCTCAGCCGATTCCCGGAATACCGTCCACCGGCAAGCCAGGCCAACTGACAGGTCGCGCGCAGGCGCGTCGCTAGATCGCGAGCATGCTGTTGCCCTGAATCGACAGCAGCGTCAGGTTGCCCGTCGCATACGCTCCGGTATCGATATTGGCGCGGTTCTCGAGCAATTCGGCCTGGCGCACTGGCGTATGGCCATGCACGACGTATTTCCCGAAACGCTTCTTGCTCTGGAGAAATTCGTCCCTGATCCAGAGCAGATCCTGCTCACGCTGCTCGGACAGCGGGATTCCCGGCCGAACGCCCGCGTGCACGAAGAAAAAGTCGCCGCATGTGAATGTCGGCCGCAACTGGCGCAGGAAGGCGACGTGCTGCGGCGGCATCGCGGATGTGAGCTCGCGCACGAGATCGGACTGGTCGCCCTTGCCGAGATCGGGCGTCGCCGAGATTCCGTAGGACATCAGGGTCTCGAGTCCGCCGAATTGAAACCAGTCGGAGGTGCGCGAGGGGTCATCCAGCAACGAGGTGAAATAGGCCTCGTGATTGCCCTTGAGAAAGACCGTGTTGCGGCGGCGGCTGCGATCGATCAGGAGATCCAGGGTGTGCCGCGAATCCGGTCCGCGATCGATGTAGTCGCCGAGAAACACCTCGATCGCGCGATAAGGGCGGCTGTTCGCCATGTCGGCATCGATGACGGCGAACATCTGTTCGAGCAGATGCGCGCAGCCGTGGATGTCACTGAGTGCGTAGATCCGCACGCCATTCGGCAGCTTCGGCCGGGGCGAATTCTGAGTCGGGAGCGTGACCATTGGGTGGAACTCTTTCAGAGAGCTTCGCCCGAGATGTCAATATGCTATCGACGAATTTGGGTCAGGACGAGCGGGTTTTTTCGTCCAGTTATGGGAACGTTCGTTCGCGCTGCAGCCGCATCACCCGTGCGCTCCGATGAGAGCTCGATTTGCGGCGCCTCGGCCCGGCGCGGTCAGCCGAAGCTGCGATTGTCGAATGAGGGGGCGGTCTTGGTGCCATATGCTGCCGTACGCGTGCGGACAAGAAGCGCGCCGCAGACATAGCCGAGCTGGAGCACGATCGCAAAGACCAGAATTGTAACGACGGTGTGAGCCGGCCCTTGTCCCTGCCAGGCCGAGATGGCGCCGACCAGCGTTGCGCCGAGAACGATGGCTGGAGGCAGGATGAAAATCCGGAATCGGCCCCCAAGCAACGATCCGAACAACAGACTAAAAAAAGCGACGGTACTCACCACACGACTCCCCGAAAGCTGCCACGAGTCTTAATGGTGCTGACCTAAGGTCCGCTTAAGCAACAGGGTTGAACAACCGTTCAAATGCGCGCGCAATATGCCTAAAATTGGCGGGATTTGGTGCAAATCGCGGCGCGATGCTCACTCAGATGTCAAGCTTGTGACGATATCCTGAGCAACCGGCTGATCGTGTCGGACTTGAAGAAAATAGATTTGATTTTTTTGGTGCGGTGCCGCATTGTTGCTTTGTTTAGTTAAGACATTGCCCAGCACGCTTCGCAAATTTAAATCGATTGCTTGCGATTTCGCGAGTGCGTGACGAGGCAGCGAGGTTCGGATGGCTGTAGCAACTTATGGTTCGGAAAATTACTATTCGGTTGTATCGAACCGTCGCGGTGCCCTCCAAAGACCCCTCCAGATCGCTCTGATTGCGGGCGACTTTCTTGCACTGCTTCTCAGCTATTACGTGGCGAGCGGTCTGTACCGCCTGGTGGTGGCCGAGCAGGATTCATCGGTCGGCGCCGGTCTCGTCGTCAGCGCAGTGTTCGTGACGATCGCGTACTTCCAGGGTATCTACGATCACCATCGCCTCCTGAATACGATGTGGCAGCTTCGTAAGGCGCTGGCGATCTGGGGCATCTCGCTGACGATTCTCGCGGTCGAGGCCTTCCTGCTCAAATCGTCCGCGGATCTGTCGCGCGGCACCACCTTGCTGTTTGCCGCGACCGGCGGCGTCGCCTTGGCCGGCCTTCGCGTGTTTTGGCGCATCGCCCTGAACTCGAGCTATGCCAAAGGCCGCTTGGTTGACAGGAAAGTCGTTCTCCTGAGCCTCAAGCCGCTCGATTTCACTTCGAGCCGCTTCAAGGATCTGCGCAAGCACGGCTTCAACGTCGTGCGGCATTTCGTTCTCGATCCGTCGGCAGACGGCGCGGGTTGGGATCACGAGATCCGCGACGTGGTGCGTCAAGCACGGTCAGCGGACGTCGAGGAATATCTTCTGGTCATGGACTGGGATGAAATGCCCCTGCTCCAGAAATTGGGTCAGCATCTGCGTGTGGTTCCGCAGCCAATCCGTCTTCTGCCGGATTTCCCGATTGCCGATCTCGTCTCCCGGCCCTTCCAGCCTGTCAGCGGCACGGTTGCGATCGAAATCCAGCGTGCGCCGCTCACCGTGTTCGAGCGGGCGCAGAAGCGCTGTCTGGACATCGGCCTTGCCTCATTTGCCCTGCTGCTGCTGGCACCGCTGCTGGCGACGGCCGCGGTCATGATCAAGCTGGACTCCGTCGGCAACGTGATCTTCAAGCAGTCCAGGCGCGGCTTCAACGGCAAGCCGTTCCAGATATGGAAGTTTCGTTCCATGACGGTGGCGGAGAACGGTCACACCGTGACGCAAGCGACGAAGTCTGATGCGCGGGTCACCCGCGTCGGTCGCGTATTGCGACGGACCAGCATCGACGAGCTGCCGCAACTCTGGAACGTCCTGCGTGGCGAGATGTCGCTGGTTGGACCGCGGCCACATGCGCTCGCGCATGACAATTATTACGACGAGCTCATCAGTAACTACGTGTACCGGCACCACATGAAGCCGGGCCTGACCGGTTGGGCCCAGGTCAACGGTTTCCGCGGTGAGACGCCGACCATCGACCTGATGGAGAAGCGGGTCGAATACGATGTCTGGTACGTCAGTAACTGGAGCATCTGGCTCGATATTAGGATCATCCTGAAGACCGCGCTGGCTCTGATCCATCAGGAAGCCTACTGACACGCCCCACGTGATCGGACGGTCCTCGCGTAAGCGTGTTCGAAAGGTTCTTGCAAAGGGCCTTGCATACCTGCGGCCTAGGTCCCCGCGAACCGCTGCTGATGCCCTTCAATGATGTCGGGAGCGGCGGCTCGGACTTGCGCGGGTCCGGAGGACTCTGAGGCTGGCCTCCATTCGGGAAGAGGTCCGGTTGGCTCTCGGGTATCAGCGAACGATTGCTGTTTTCAATTCGATTGGACCAGTCGTCGGCAAGGTGATCACGACAGGCGTTGCCCCGATCTTTATCGTCTTCGATGCAGCCTTCTGCTGGCACAACTGAGCGAATTCCGGTTCCATTCCATCGGGAAATTCCAGAGTTGCTGAAACCTTCTCTTGCGTCGTCCAGGCAATCAGCCGCTTCCCCGCAGAGGTCGTTGCCTCGATGACGGACAATTCAGGGAAGGGTCGTTCAAGCCTCATCGCGCCCGCGCTCTTGATGATGCCGGTCGCCTCGCGAGCGAGGCACGCTGCCGGCTTCGGCGCGAAGGCGTAGTCGTACAGGCCGAAATTGTCCTCAAGGGCGGTCAGATCAGGGCCTTGATCTTTCATTTCGTAGATCCAGGCACCCTTCAACCACGGTGTCGCTGCCGTCCAGAACAGAAACTGTGCGATGTTGTTCGCTGCGGTCTGCGTGGAGATCGGGCAGTTCTTCGAAGCTGTCGGCCATCCGACTTCTGTAACGTAGATGGGGATGTTCGATCCGGCCGCATCCAGTAGCCGGCGCAGGGTGCTGACTTGCTCGATCGCAGCTTCCGCGCTCCGGTTGGCAACCTCACGCTCGCAATGATTGTAGAGGTGGACGGACAAGCCGCTGGCACCTTCCAGCGCGCCGGAACGCACGAGCGCCATGGTCCACTTCCAATCCGGATCCATCCCGACGGCCCCGACCAACACCTGCGCTTTCGGGGCCACACTGCGTATTCTTGCGACCGCCTCCCTGGCGAGGGCAGAATAATGGCTCGCCGCGCGTGGATCGCTCGGATCGCCTTCACCGACCAGGAAAGGGCGCCCCTGCACAGCGTTCATATTCCATTCGTTCCAGATCTCGTAGATTGGATTTCGTTTGGCGGTTGCCACGACGGCGTTCGCCGCAAAGTCGGCGAAGCTGTTTCGACCGACATCGGTCAGCGGAGGTTGGCCGTCGGGAACGAGAGGATTGGGATGACCCAGGACAAGCAGCGGCCTCGCCTGGGTCTGGTCCAGGAAATCGAATAACTTGAAGGGCTCGCGGGCGACCTGCGTTGTTGGGTTGCCAATTGCCGGCCCGGCCCGAAACAGGCTCCATGCCAGGTCGTCTCTGACTGAATCGAAGGCGTCGGATTGCAATATCTGCGCGGATTTTTGCGGGGAATAGCCATATTCTCCGCCTATCCCAAAGTGCACGCCTACGCCAATGATCGGCCGTTCGGCTCGTTCAGCCAAAGGCAGCTTGCCAATCGAGAAGGATACCGCTTGATTGGCAGCATAGATTTTGCTGAAGAGCAAACCTCCTGCGATGATTGCAAGAACCAACCCCGTATTCGCCGCTCTGCCCATCTTCGCGCCTATTCTGTCAGGTAACGAACGTATATGCGAATTCTGATCGTTTCAGCGTTTTTTCCGCCTTTTGTCCAAGGCGGAGCTGAACTTTCCGCGCGCAATCTGGCGGGGTGGCTCCAAGCGAACGGTCACGAGGTCGCCGTCCTGACCACATCACCGGCTCCCGCGGACGAGATGAGCGGGGCGATCGTTGATGGTCTCAAAATCTGGCGCATTCACATGCCTCGGCCGTATACGGTGTTTGAAGCTGCTCAGAAATCCGGTTTACAGAAATCCATCTGGCATCTTCAAGACCATTTTGATCCTCGCAACGACCGCGTCATGCGTCAGGTGCTCGACGAATTTGCGCCAGACCTAGTGAACATCCACGTCTTGCAAGGCATCGGCTGGAATACCCTTCGCGTGATCGGTGGCAGGAATATACCCGCCGTGTTCACCATTCACGACCTCAGCCTCGCTTGCGTGAGGATGGCGATGTTCAAGTCCGGCCGGGAGTGCGAGCGCCTGTGTGCGTCTTGCGCGTTTTCGTCGAGAGTGAAACTCGCTTTTCTCCGCTCGGTTCCACGACTGGGATTCATCTCGCCGTCGCTCGCGATTCTCCGTCGACTGTCGGTGTTTCAACCGATCCACCCCTGGGCCCAGGCCCACATCCTGAATCCCAATAAACCGCCGAGCCCGACTGTCGAGAAGAATGCATCGAAAGCCGTCCGCTTCCTGTATGTCGGGCGTTTGCATCAATCAAAAGGGCTGTACGTTCTGCTCGAGGCCCTCGTGCCCCTGTCGGCGCGCTACGAGTTCACGCTGACGCTGGTGGGCACCGGCCCCAGCGAAGATGATCTCAGGCAGCGCTTTGGTCATCATCGCTGGATCGAATTCGCCGGGCATGTCTCGGCCCAAGACGTCGCCAATCGCATGGCTCAAAGCGACCTCCTTCTCGTGCCGTCCATATGGTTTGAAAACTCCCCCGGCGTAATCATCGAAGCGCTTGGGCAAGGCCTTCCCGTGATGGGAAGCAAAGCCGGTGGAATACCGGAGCTCGTGACGCACGGGAAAAATGGTATCCTTGTGGAGGCGGGCGACGTAACCGCCTGGAGCGCGGCTATCGAAGCGATACTCGATCATCCGGAGCGTCTCGAGGCGTACAAGGACAGTGCTGGGGCGGAGATGCAAGAGTTCAGTCAGGACACTCTGGGGCGACAAGTCGTTGCCTTCTACGAAGGCGTGAAGGCGCAACCGGCATGAATTCTTCCTCGATAGAGCAGCCGGCGCCCGACGCAACGAGCCGGTACAGGCAGGACGACTACGCCGTCGACAATCCGAACTGGCACGAGGAAGACGCGCCGTGGAAGGCTGCGCATATTCGGACGATTCTCGACCGCAACGGCATCCAATGGAGGACATTGGCCGACATCGGCTGCGGGACCGGGGCGATCGTCGGGATCCTGTCCAAGCAATATCCGCAATCGAGATTGGAGGGGTTTGAGGTCGCGCCCTATGCTCACGAGCTGTCCCTAAAGCGCGCATCGGACAATCTGAGCTTCAGCATGGAGAATGCTTTTCAGAGCGGAAAGCAGTTCGACCTGACGATGGCGATCGACGTCGTGGAGCATGTCGAGAATCCCTTCGAATTCCTCCGCGCAATGGGGAAGATGTCTCGCTGGCAGGTCATCCATGTCCCGCTCGACATGAGCGCCCTCGCGGTCGGGCGCGGCTGGGTGCTCCCCGAAGCCCGTCGCACGCTGGGGCATATCCACTATTTCTCGCGGGACAGCGCGCTGTCCATGATTGCGGAATCGGGCCTGGAGACAGTCGACTGCTTCTACACGGCGTGGGCGATCGATCAGTCGTACAAGTCATGGAAGAAGCGGCTGGCCGCTTGGCCCCGACGCCTGGCGTTTCGCGCTGCCCCCGACGCCACGGTCCGGCTCGTTGGCGGATGGTCTCTCATGGTTCTCAGCCGTTCGAAGCCGGCGTAGACCCGGCCAAGCGGCAACAAGCATGCCTGATGTTTTCATAAACGGTCGGTTTCTCTCGCAGTCGGTAAGCGGCGTTCAGCGGTTTGCCGCTGAGGTCGTCAAGGCAATCGATCGGCTGATTGATCAACAGCAGCTGCCTGAACGGCTCAATGGCGCGAACTGGACCCTCCTCGTGCCTTCGAACGCCGAGGAACGTCTTTCGCTCAAGCACATCGGTATCGCGAAGATCGGAAAGCGGACGGGGCACGTCTGGGACCAGATTGATCTCGCCTTGGCCGCGCGGAGCGGCATTCTCATCAGTCTCGCCAATTCCGGGCCCGTGTTCCATCGCCGGCACCATATTGTGCTTCACGATGCGCAAGTCTTTCGGCATCCCGAGTTCTTCAGTCGCAGCTATGGACGGTTTCACCGTTGCCTCGGACGGCTCTACGCCAGGACCGCACGCATCGCGACAGTGTCGCATTTTTCTCAACGCGAGCTCTCCGATGTTCTGAAGATTCCGCTCGAAGACATTTCCGTTTGCTCAAACAGCGCCGAGCATCTCGCCGGGATTCCGGCCGACAATGCGATATTGCACAGGCTCAAACTGGTGCCAGGACGATATTTTCTCGCTATCGGCTCCAACAAGCCGAACAAGAACGTGGAACTTGCAACCCGTGCGATAAGATCTCTCCCTGCGGATTACCCATTGGTGATCGTGGGCGCCGCCAACCAGCGCGTATTCGGCCGTAGCGGTGCGGTAACGGACGATCGGGTGATTTCGACGGGGCATATCTCCGACGCCTCGATGGCGGCCTTGTACGGCCAGGCAACTGCGCTGATCTTTCCGAGCTTGTACGAGGGGTTTGGCGTGCCGCCATTGGAAGCAATGGTGTTCGGATGTCCCGTCATCGTATCGGACATCGCGGTGCTGCGCGAGGTGTGCGGAGATGCCGCGGAGTATTGCAGCCCGACGGATCCGGAACATCTAGCGCGATTGATGCGAGAGCGGATCGAGAGAGGAGCTTTGTCCGAAGCCGAGCTCGCCTGTCAGTTGAGGCAAAGATCGCGGTACACTTGGATCTCATCGGCCCGGGCGATGGTCAACTCGATCTAGTCCGGCGGTGGCATCAACAGATTGTGCTCGGCAGTTTGACGAACGGGCCGCCGAGCAATGGAGTTCGCCGCTGGTTCCGGAGGCGAAAGCGAGAGCAGGCTCTGCATCCAGGAAGCTCGCATCAGCGGAGCTTCTATTAGCCGATGAAAAACAATGGCTGCCAGCTGGCATGCTGCCACGATCGCGATAAAGTACAGAGCGCGCGGCGCCGCCAGCGACTTGTCGAGCAGAACGGCGACCTTTACCAGCATTGAGATCAACGGGTAGTGGATCAGGTAGAGCGCATATGAAGCTGCTCCCGCCTCTTCAAACATCGGAATACGCACATTCAGGCGTGGCATGGAGCACAGCCCATAAACAATTCCTGTTGCGCCCAGGCCAAACAGGAGAAGCCGGCCGTTCGTCAGGGTAGGCTGTGAGCTCTCGACGTAGAAAGTTGCGAAGAAGACAATCAGTCCAGCTGCAAGAAAATAGGGGCCGCCTGCCGAATATCCGCGGATGTAGAGATACGCAATGGCCATACCCGCCAGAAACAATATGTGGTTGAGGCTGAAGATGAACTCTATCAGCCACCCCGGGTGGTCGAGAGACGCAAGGGGTAATGCGACAAGTCCCCATGCCAGCAGAAGCGGAAAGCCAATTTTCCGATTCCATATGAACAGGGCGAACAGTGCGTAAAACAGTATTTCGTGCCGGAGTGTCCACTCCGTAGCCAGGATTACTTCCTGTTGCGCCGGCAAAATAAGGAGTGCTGCGAGGATATCGGCGATCGTCGGGGTCTTCGTCGAGAAGCCGAGGAGCGACAATACAATCAGGGGGACGAGCACGACCCATAGTGCAGGATAAAGGCGGCGGAAACGTTTCGTAGCGAACCGAAAGATTGCAGCGCTGTTGCTCTGGGGGTCCTGGCGATGCGCAAGATAGACCACGAAGCCGCTCAAGACGAAGAACAGCTGAACCCCCGAATGGCCCGCTTTGAACAGTGGCAGCGTGCTGGCGCCGAAGTACTTCGGCATCAACATGGTTATCTCGCAATGATAAGCGACGACGAGTAGTGCTGCGATGCCCCTTACCCAGTTAAGTTGGAGTAGTTGTTCGCGCCGCGGCACCGAAGGCCCTCCTTTTGAGCTCAAAAAGGTTGTGCGAGCCGGGCCAGGCCGATCGGAACTGCTCATGATGCAGGTTTGCGTTTCACGACCTTGCCGATGCCCGGCGGTCGAAATAGCGGAACGGCAAATCGCGACTTGAACAGCAGAAGACTGCGGATGTGCGTCCGCCCCGCGAAGGTCAGGGGACCAGCAGCGCTCGAGCGTTGGTGGTCATGGACCAGTTTGGCGCCCGGCATACCTTTGACCTTGTAACCCGCGCGCCATACGCGGGCGCAGAGATCGACGTCCTCCATATAGAGAAAATAGCTCTCGTCCATTCCGCGGATGAGCTCGAACACCGAGCGCCTGACGACGAAGCCGGTCCCCATCACCCATTCCGCGTCGAACGGCTTTCCGGCGTCCCAAGCATCCTTCATCAGGTGCTTCTTGGCGCGTCCGGGTACCATCGATCCGATCCAATCCACACGCCGGGCGACGACGTCGAACACCGAGTAGAAGCGGCGAGCCGAATATTGACGGCTGCCGTCGGGATTGACGAGGTCCATTCCGACCAGAGCGGTTTCCGGACCGCGCTCCATGAAATCTACGACAGGGGCGACGCTGTTGAATTCGAAGTAAGTATCGGGATTCAGGATGAGGAGATAATCGGCAGTCGTTCTCGCAACGCCGAGGTTTACACCGGCGCCAAATCCGCCATTGTGGTCGGCGGCGATCGTCTGGATGTCCGGCAGGGCCTCGCGAATTTCCTCGACCGAGTTGTCTCCAGAACAATTGTCGACAACCAGCACGCCATCCCGATCCACTACGCGATGCTCCAACATCGACTTGATGCAGCGAATGGTGAGTTGAGGGGTTCTATAGTTGACGATGACCGCCTGGAGCTTACTCGGGCGGCTCATTGAGCGAATTTCCTGCAGATTGAGAACTGTCGCAGATCATGGGTTCCAGCGAGACATCGCACCTCGGGGCAGGGCAAGCTGACGTTGCGGTTGGCCGGAGTATCGTTCATCAACTCTCTGTCTCTCAGCTTTAGTGGGCCAGGGCTCATATCACAATTCCTCGGAGCTCCCCTGTACGAAATGCCATCGCGAACCGTCTCTTTTGGAGCCATTCTCTGCATGAATTTGATGCACGTCGTTTTCGTTCGATCGTTCCACGGCTCGTCGTAGGTCCGCCGCTGCAGCGGCATCGGGCAAATTGGTGCGATGCTGGACATGTTCAGGGCTTTTCGCTTTGGCCGGATTTGTCGGGAAACGCGTCGGCCGGGATCGAGATCGACAGCTCTCCGAGAAGGGGGATGGCTGCTTCCCTCGACTTCACATAGAGCCGCCGGGCGTGCGCAACGCAGGATGAGGAAACCTCGCTTCGGTCCACTTTGCATTGGTCTATGACTTGGCCCATCAGGGCGTCGTCCTCGTCGGGAGCAAAGGTGAGAAGCTTGTCCTCTGATCGAATTCGTTCCGGAATACAGCCCGTGCCTGACGCCACGACTTCGCAGCCGTTGCTGTAGGACTCTAGCAAGACCAGAGGGTCGGCTTCGTCGAGCAGGCGCGAAGGAAGAACGAAGATATCGACGGCTCGGTAGAAGTCGGCCTTTTGCCCGCCATAGACCGGCCCCAGATACACGGCCCTGTCGGGCGCGCGTGCACAAAATGCGAGGATCTCTTCTTTGAGAGAAGCGTCGCGAACCGGACCGGCCAACAGCAAGCGGAAATCGGATCGAACCCGCATCAAACGTTCCGCGAGGTCCATCAAGTAAACAATTCCCTTTTCGCGGGTGATGACGCTCAAATGCCCCAACGTGATGGGCCCGGAGCGTTGGGGCATATGATCTACAGGATCATAAAACAAGAAGGAATTGGGCAGGACCAGACTTCGAGATTTCTGCTGCTCGCTCAGGTAGAGTTTAGCATATCGTTCTCGCATTCCATCCGAGAGGAAAATATGACGCTGGTATTTTCCGCCGATGTTTGCCAGCAGCTTTGCGGAAAGCGCCGGTGCTTGATTGATCGGGCGAAAGGAATGGTGATGCACGAAGTGGTCGAGATGACGGAGGCGAAACGTTGCTATCATGGTGAGAAATGCCCAGACGCCCCCCTGGCCGGGCGGTGAGGTATAGACGTCGTCTCTCTGCCGGGCAAAGAAGAGCATGATCAGCGGCAACAAAACCGCGCCGGCGATTTTCTCCGATCTGGTTCCGCCCAGCGGCAAGCAGGTCGGAGAGCGATAGCCGCGCAAGAATTCCACCAACACGGCGTTATAGAGCGATTGGCCGTGTATGGGAGGCGGCATCGGTCCGACGAACCACAGTCGAGGCGCGCCGTGGTCCTTCTTGCGCAGCTCTGAAACGAGCGTCTTACAGTACGTCAGCATCGGAACTCATATCACCTCAAGGCCCAGTCGCGCGGCTCACTTGGCCCCTTGAGCGGGAAGCTCTCCCGTATCAAGAGTTACACTTACTTGCGCATTCTGATCAAATTCGTAGATCACGGGTTGTGCTCCCAAGCTGGCATGCTGGCTTGTCGGTATTGTGTCGCCACACATCATGCGGGCGTGCAAGGCCGTTTCATCAAACTTGTAATTGGCATGTCTGAAGGGACCTGACGTCCAAAGTGCGACCGCTTGTCGGCCAGCCGAGAGGGCGCGTAGCACAAAGACGTCGGGAAACGGCTCGTGCACTTCCAGCAACTTGGCCGACCTGACCAGGTCTATGGCCTGTCGCATGAAGCAGACAGCGGGCTTCGGCTGATCGTCAAATGTGAAGAGGCCGAAGTTGTTTTCGCGATCCACCGGATCTGGTCCGACATTCTTCAGTTCGTGCATCCATGCCCCTCTGAGCCATGGCAACGTGGCGCTCTGCAAAATGAAGTGTGCGAAGTTGTAAGCGGAAACATCGAGGGGCATGCCGCAATTACCTTGCGAGGTCGGCCAACCGAACTCAGTGACGTAAATGGGAGTTTCTTGGCCATTTCTGATCGACCGCAAGGCACCTTGCAGCTTCTCCAGGCGCACGATCATCTCTTTCGCCGTGCGATCGGATACCGATCTCGCGCACTGATTGTAGAGATGAACGGACAGGCCGTCGGCATGCTCAAGCGCGCCGTAGCGCGTAATAGCTTGTGCCCAGGCCCAGTCGGCGTCGTCGCCGACCGCACCTACGATCACGACCGCGTGGGGATTGGCGTGCTTGATCGTATCCACCGCGGTTCTCGCAATGCGCGCATAGTGGACCGCGGCTCGCGGATCGCTCGCATCGCCGGCGCCCTGCAAGCGCGGCATACGAGGGCCCGTGCCGACGTACATATTCCATTCGTTCCAGATTTCGTAGATCGGGTCGTACTTCCGGGTCGTCGCGACGACTGCTTCAAGATAGCGATCGAAATATTGTAGTCCTTCCTCGGATACGGGAGGAACTCCGCCCGGAACCTGGCTGTTGGCGCCTCCCAGATTGAGCAGTGGCTTGAGCCTTGCCTGGGGAAGAAAGCTCATCAGTCGCTCTGAGTAGACGAGAGACGGAGACCCTGACCTGAAATCAAAGGACTGCCACGGCAGGTAATCGCGAAACGAGACCGCGCCGATGTCGCTCAGCTGCTTGATTCCGTAGTCGACCGAGGTATATCCGAGTGTACGCCGCAACCCGTAGTGGATATTTGCACCAAAGATAACCTGTCGTGGGGCCGTTGCAGGCGGATCCCGACGCGGAAAAACAATCGATTTCGTCTCTGCCGTCGCGGGTTGTGCGAAAACGTTCGCTAGGCCTACGGCAGATATGGCTGCCAGAAGGAGCTTCGTCGCGCGGGTGATGTGGATCGGAAATGTCATTTCAGATGCCCTCCACGTCAGTGGACCGGTAGACCCTCGAAATTCATTATCCGATCCATGAAGGCGACATAGCGTCTACCGATGAAATCCTGATCAAATTCGTTGGCGCGCTTCGCGGCATTTTGCTGAAACCTGCCGACGCGCGCTCGGTCCATGACTAGCTCCTGCATGGCGTCGCTCCATGCGGTGACGTCACCCGGCGCGACAAGCAGGCCGGTCTCATCGTGTTGAACCAGCTCGGGGATGCCTCCCACTTCGCTGCCAATGACGGGTACACCCATGCCGAGTGCCTGGATGACGACACCCGGAGAGTTCTCGAGCCAAATCGACGGGATGCAGAGGACGTCGCTCTCGGCGATGCGATTGATCGCCTGCTGGAGCGGCACGTGCCCTGTGAATTCGATGCGCGGGTGATGACCGTATTTCTGTCGCAGGATCTCTTCCTCGGCCCCGCCGCCGACGATCGTGAGAGAGAAATCCAGATCCTGACTCATCATTTCCGCGGCCTGTATGAGCAGGTCGACGCCCTTGGCCGCGTGAAGGCGGCCGACATATATGAACCGGACCGTGGCCGAAGGATTTCTCGCAACGGTTGGCGTCGGATACTTGTTGGCGTTCAGGATATGGGCGGTTGGGTAGCCGTCGAGTGCCTGGAAACGGGCGTTGCGTTCCAGATTTGCCCGCGATGGTGCGCAAAATCCGATACGTCGAACCGAGCGAAAGTCGTTGCGTTTCGAGGCCGCCGATATCTTGCAGGGCCAGCATTGACGTTCGCACGTCTTTCCGTCGCGGAACATGGTCAGGCGAACGCAGGACAGAGCGAGGTCGGGCATCACGTACATGACAGGAATGTCGCGCTTGCCGAGCTCGCTAAGTACGTTGTGGCCTATCCCCGTCAGATAGTGGACGTTGCAGAAGTCGGGCCTGAATTCGTCGATGACCTTGGAGACCTTTGTGCGGTTGCGTGGATCGAGATGGTCCTGCAGATGCCAGATCGGTTTGAGGTATTTTTGCTGAACGGCGCCTTGCGCGAATATGGGATAGGGACGCGGCATGTAGATGCTCCATATCTTCATCCCGTCGACGATCTCGCCAAACTTCTCCTCCTCCGGAGATTTCGCGGCCATAAGCACGCCGATTTCGTTGTTTTGCTTCAGCAGCCACGAGGCCAGATTGAAGGCAGAAATTTCAGCACCACCGAGCACATTCGGAGGAAACATGGCCGAGACGACCAAAATGCGCATACGTTGAAGCTCCAGATGACCAGCGGATTTGGGTCGTTTAACCGCCGACACGGCGCCTTTTTATGACGCGCGCGCTATCCTGCAGTATCCAGGCCAATTGGCCGGTTTTCCGCCAAGTCAAAATGAAATCGAGGGGGCCCGAGCCGAACGCAACTCAAAGGATACTGGAGGCGGGTGCAGCGCTGCGAGATTGCAGCGCTGCGTGCCAATCAGATCCAGCGGTTATTTCGTCAGCGTCTGGATGTTAACAGCCGTGTCGGTTCCGGCGATCATCAGGGTGAAGAACTTGACCAGTTCCGTGCTCGGCGATTCCGATACGACGATCGCGTCGTGGTCCCGGATCTGGAAGGAGTCCGCGAAGAACATTCCGTCTGGCTTGCTCCAGTCGAAATTGTATACGGTCGGGACGAGTTCGCCACCGAAGCGCTCGACATCGATGCCCGCCGACTTCAGCAGGTTCCGAGGTTCAAGCCGCAAGACATAGACACCGGGCGAATTTGCCCGGGCTCCGTCCAGGCCGCCTGCCTTCGCGATCGCTTCGGCAAGGGTCATGGTGTCGTTTTCGAACGTGAACCGGCGGTTGTTCGTGCCGCCGATCGAGCCGGGTGACGGCGTCGATCCGAACACCATGAAGATTCGGGGTTCGCGCGACAGATAGACGACGTCTCCGGGTGCGAGGAAGGCATCTTCCTCCGGATGTCGGACGATCGAGCTCATCGACTCGATAAAGGTTCGGCCTCCGCGCTTGATTCTGACCTTCGTTTCCCACGACGGGTATTTCGGACCGCCTGCGCGCGCGATGGCTCCCAGAACACGAATGCCGCCGGGATCGATCGGGAAGCGCAGCGGTGCGTTTGCTTCGCCAAGCACACTGACTTGATTTCCGCGCTGTTCGACGACCGAAACCACGGCTTGCGGATCGATAGCGCGGTTCTTGATACGCTCCCGCACCACGTCGGCGACCGCACGGGCCGTCAGGCCGGCAACTTTTATCGAACCGGCATAGGGCACTGTGATGTTGCCGGATTGATCAACCTGCTGGCGGGGAACCTCGACGAAATTACCCGGCCGGACGCTGGCTTCCCGGGGAATGAAGAGGCCACCGGATTGGGCTTCGAAGATCGTCACGGCGACGATATCGCCCACGCCGATGGTGATGTCCTTGTAGTCACCGCCCCTTAACTTGCTGAACGAACCACCACTGCGATCGCTGATGGAATTTGCCCACTTCATGATCCCGGGGTCTACGGCCAGGAGAGCATAAGGAAGCGGCGGGCTTGGCGCCACCGTCAGCGCTGAATTCGCGACGATCGCGGCGCTGTTCGGCGCGTCTTGCGGCGTGAATCCTCCGCACCCCGCAAGACAGAAGGAGATCGCAAGCGCGGGAGATACTCTCAAAAATGACTGCAACAAAGCGCTTCCTACTCTCAATGCTCACCTGATTACTTCTTAGCAGGTGCGAGATTTCGGACCAACGCTTGGGCATGTTGCAGGAGAAGATTCGGCCGACGTTGTTGTATTTGGGTCACGTAGAGCGCCATTAAAGCGCCAAATTTGAGAGCCGTTTGGAGGTCAATGTTAGTGCGCTTGCGTAAACCTTAAGCAGTTGTTCGTGCGTGCGGCTGACGCTGAACATGGACAGGAAACGCTGATAGCCCGCCTCTCCAAGCGCCGGCAGGTCCATTCGTGCAGCTTCTCTCAATCCCTTGACCAGAGCCTGCGGGCCAACAGGATCGCAGATCAAGCCGGTCACCCCGTTCTCGACGATTTCCGGTAGGGCCCCGGCTCGAAATGCCAAAATCGGCTTGCGGGCCCGCATCGCCTCGATTGCGACAAAGCCGAAGGCTTCCCAGCGCGAGGGAATGACGACGATATCCGCCAGGTTGAGCTGTGCCTCGATGCTCGTGCGCGCAAGCCAGCCGAGCAGGGTGACGTTGGGAGGCAACGCGTGGTCACCTTCCTCATTGACGACCGCCGATCCAATCATTCGGACGTCGATCGTGCTGTCGAGCTGCTGAGCGGCTTCGATGAGGAAATCATAGCCCTTCTGGCGGTCAAGGCGCCCGATAAAGAGCACCTTTAGCTTCGGTGTGTTCCAGTCGGGTGTCTCGGCGGCGAAACCTTGGCGCTCGCTCCGCATCCCGCTGAGCACGAGATTGAGTTTCTCCTCCGGGATGCCGGCGCCGCGCGCGGCAGAGTATTCATTCTTGGAGATGCAAATGATCCGGTCCGTGGCCTTGGCCAGGAGCCATTCCGCCACCTTTGCGACGTAGTTGCTCAACCGCGTCGTGTCGCGAGAGAATGCCCAGCCATGAGCACAATAAACCACCGCCGGCTTGTTCCGAACGAACATCAACATTGTTCGCACGATTATACCGGCCAATGTGGAATGAACGTGCACGATGTCCGGTCGGGCAATTCTTACTTGCTGGATCGTCTCCAGAGCCAGCCTCAGCAGGCTGGCCGCGTTGCGCCCCGAGCGATCGAAGGAGACGATGTTCGCATCTGAAATTCCGATCAGATCGTCCCTATGGTCCGACGGAACAAGATAAAGGACGTTCTCCTGACCGAAGGTCTGGCATTGAAGGAAGTGCAGTTCATTGAAATAGGTTGCGATTCCACCGCGAACCGTCTCGGCAATATGGACTATTTTTAGCCCCGAGAAATCATGAGTCATTCGAAAAAGTGGCTTGATAGAGACATACTAATCCACATAACACTCAGTTGACTACCATATTCCGCATTTGCGTTCACAGGCAAGGCAGGAGCGGGAAGCTCTTGTTGGTAGGTCTAACTAAGATCGAAGTTTGTGGCAATTCATGGCCACGGAAAACCTCGTCGGTCTGTTTTTCTTAACTTTGGCAGAATCGCCCCGGAGCGGCATGCCACTGTGCCGCTTCTCGCTGCAGGCACCGTCCATGATCTGCCCGCAACGCGGATACGATGCCGCGCCTCGCAGCGGCGGAGGCTGAAAAACGTGCGGTCGAAGAGCGCAGAACGGGTCTGCGCTCGCTTCAGGCTACACGATCAGAAAGTTGTCGTGCGTCAACTGAGCGGCGTTGACGTGCGAGAGCAAGATTGATCCAGCATCGCCCAGATGAACCAACGCATCGGCACCGGACTGGGTAACGTTCAGGTGGCTGTAGTCAGCGACGAGCGATGCAGAGAGCTTGATGACATCGTGGTCGGCAGTCGTTCCCGTATGAAAGCCCTGGATCTGGTCGTTGCCTCGATCAAATACAAAGGTCGTAGAACCGGCCGACGCAAACACGTCGTTTCCGTTCCCGCCGCGAAGCGTCACGCCAGCTGCGTTTGCGGTCTCGACATGCGTTCCGTCGGTCTTGAGCAGGTCCGTCTTTTGCAGCACGCCCGACGCGCCGTAGGTCTTGTCCTGAACGCCGGTCGACAGGAACGAGAAGATGTCCTTCATGCCGCTGGTCTGGGTAACGACTTTCGACCCCATGACGCCTTTCGCGTCATAGTACGTCGCGGTCGTGGTGCCGTCGGAGCCGGTCGCAAGCGTGTAGTCGAGCGTACCATCAGAATGGGTGCGGGTCGCCGACGTGAGCTTCCCGGAGGCGTCAGCGTGCTGAACGATGTTGACGTATGATTGGCCGACGATGCCATAGCCGTAATTGTCCTGACTATGATCGGCATTCAGGACGTACATTTTCGTCTTTACCCCATCTACGAACACGGACGTCGATGAGGAGCCGTCGACATTCTTGACAACCTCTTGCGTCATCTGTCCGGCGCCATTGAAAGTGTCGCTCTTCGCGGAGCCGTCGGAATGGGTGATGGTCTGGGCAAGCTTTGACCCGTGGGCATCATATTGGGTGCTGGTTTTGGTTCCGTCTGCGTCCACGATCTGGGTGTAATCCAGCGAGCCGTCGGCGTGGGTGCGGATGATCGAGGTTAGCTCGCCGGACGCACTGACGTGCTGCACGATATTGGCGTATGACTGGCCGGTCACGTTATAGGCATAGTTGTCCTGGCTATGGTCGGCGTACGTGACGTTCATCTTTGTCTTGGCGCCGCCGGCAAACAGCGACGTCGATGTCGAACCGTCGGAGGCAACCACCAACTCGCTGGCAAGCGCGCCTTTCGAATCGTAAGTGTCGGTAACGGTCGTGCCGCCGAGTGTCGTGGCTTTCAAGGCGTAACTTCCATCCGTGTGGAAGCGTTCGAACAGCGCAAGATTACCCGCCGCGTCGAAGTGGCTGTGCTCGGACCCATAGGACTTCTGCTGGATGTTCAGCGCGTAGATGTCCTTTGTTCCGTCGAGATGCGTAATGGCCTGTGCGATCTTTACGCCTTTCGCGTCGTAGTTTGTCGAAGTGAGCGTGCCATCCGAATCGTGCTTCTCGGTGTAGTCCAGCGTTCCGTCGGAATGGGTGCGGACGACCGACGTGACAGCGCCGCCGGCATTCACATGCAGAACTTCCGAGCTGTAGCTCCGCCCATTGATGCCGTAGAAGGAATTGTCGTTGCTTTGATCGGCGTTGGTGACGAACACCGCCGTCTTGACGCTATTCGTGTAAAGGGTCGAGCTCGACGAGCCGTCTGCGTTGATCTTGGTCTCCGAAACGAGTACGCCCGAAGCGTTGAAGTGATCATCGACCGTGCTTCCGTCGGCGCTGACGTACTTCTTCTCAACGACGACCCCGGACGCGGTGGTGGACGTCACCATCGTCACGTAGGATTTCCCGGTGATTCCGTAAACGGTCACGTCCTTGGACCCGTCGGTATGAGTGACCGTGGTCTGTGTCTTGACGCCGTTGACGAAGTTCGATGCGGCGGTTGTGCCATCCACGTAGGTGACCAGATCATACGCAGTGACGCCGTTCTGGTAGGCGGTCTGGTCCGTCGAGGTGAGCTTGCCGGCGGAGTCGTAATTTTCGGTGAGGCTCCAGGTCGACGTTGAGGTCGTCACGGCGAACGAATATCCACCCTTGATCGTGGAAAGCACGCCGGCATAGTGCGAGATCATGTAGTCCATTGTCGCTTTCGACGACACCGTCAGCACGTGCGTGTCCGTCAACGTGATGGATTTGACGGTTCCTGCGGCATTGAGGTCCGATAGATCGGCCACGACCGCGGCTGAGGTGGCGACAACAACGGTTTCGCCGGCCGGCGCAGTCGTCGACGCGGTCGGCGCGTCGATCTCGATGACGAGCGGGTGGTCGCTCACCGGAAGCGTAAAGTCCTGGACGTTGGTGTAGGTCGCGATCGGCTTGCTCGTGTTCAACGGATCGTAGATCGTGACGGTCTTGTGCACGCCGCCCAGGTGCACCTTGGCCTGCGTCGTCGGATTGGAGATTTCCTTGTCCTTTGCGTCGTCCCAAAGCTGCGGCTCGGCCCAGACGACCAGCTCGTACGCGCCGTTGCTCTTGGCGAGCACCATGCTGTTGCCGCTCGTCGGCAGGTTGTTGATCGTGTAGGCGAGCGGTGCCGTCGGCTTCAGCCCGCCCGCTCCGTCGTCAGCGAGAATCGTCGTGAGATTGTGAATCGCCGTTGCCGCCAGCTTTGGCGTGCCGTCGGCGTTGAACAGGCCGAAGCGTCCTTCCGGGTCGGAGCTGCTGCCGTGGTCGAGCAGTTCGTAGAGGTAGGTCTTGCTGACGCCGTCCTTGAATGCATCGACCAGGGAGTTCAAGATCGATTTGGCCTGCACGAGCTGGTCGACGCCGAGGCCGGAATAGCTCGCGAGTGTGGTGTAGCCGGTCTCGGTGATGACCGAAGGGTTGCCGGAAGAGCTGCTCGCGGCGACGTCAACTCCATACTGAATGCCGTAATTCTCCGGTGTCGACGTCGCGACATACGCGTGAGACGTCGAATAGTCGGAGTATTTGGAGAGGTCGCCGAGTTGTGCATAAGCGGCTGCGTCGTTCATACCCAGGGTCAGATTGTAAACGGAGATGCCGCCGAGATGTCCGTCGGCCTTGATCGCCGTGTAGAGATCCTTTTGAAACTGGGCGGCCGCCGCCATCGATGAGCTGCCGTGGTAGCTGAACGCCTGGATGTTGGCTTCGTTGAGTCCCTCGATCGCCACGAGGTTGTTCGGATACTTCGCGACGAAGCCGTCAAGCGAGGCGATGAATTGCGCCAGTCCTGCGGCGCCGGACGCCGGCAGGTCGGAGGAGACGACAAAGTCGAATTTTACGCCGGCGGCGGCGAGCGCGTTGACCACAGGAGCGGCGGTCGGGTCTGTCGGCATCGCGTCGCGGATGGTGGTGACGCCGAGATAATGCAGGTCGTCGAGGATCATGCTCGAGTTGCCGTAAGACGCGTAGGCAGAGGAGCTCGAATAGGCCGCGTGAGCGTTCACTGCGATCGAGCCGACGAATGCCTGCGCCGACAGGACGGTGGAGGACGTGCTGGTGGTTGCCATCGTGACTTAGTTCCAAGCGTGTGTGTGTTTCGCTATGTGTCTCACGCAAGTTGGAATTTTTCGTGCT